>Ga0126379_10001824_pt1 | contig 13220 bp, 13 predicted proteins | sample PanSoiMetPlot_24_FD_92640 | JGI IMG/M metagenome (GOLD analysis project Ga0126379, IMG submission 92640) | Tropical forest soil microbial communities from Panama - MetaG Plot_24 | ecosystem: Environmental > Terrestrial > Soil > Tropical forest > Bulk soil | place: Panama | collected 2016-02-17 | reverse complement strand
GATTGCTTTTGTGACGATGCTTTTAGGTGGCTTGGCAGGCTGTACACCAAAGGCGAACAAGATGCTTCCGTCCTCACGCGGATCAGCGAGCAATACGGGGTGGATCTTTGCCAAGGCTGCCCGACACAGTAATTCGAGTGCTAGGCTGGCCCAAAAGGCGAAAAGATGGGAATTAACCGGTTGTTCGTGGGCGCGCTCTATGAAGAGTCGTGATTTATTATAGAGAGTTTGCATCGACCATTCCATCTCTTTCTCCTATATACCAGCGTTCAAGGCGCCTGCTAGGTGCTCGATCTGCACCGGGGCCTCGTCCATGTAAACAGCGCCAATTATCAATCAACAACACACTTCCAACTTTCCACGAAAATGTCTTAGCGTAAACATGTGATTCTAGGGCTGCTGAAACTTCTGATACTGCAAGATTGCAAAAGTGCGGCGGCGTCATACAACATGGGTCAAACCTGATAAACGATCGATGGTCCCCAAGTTGATTTAGGATTTGCGAATAGAAAGGGCGGCGAAGGCCTCCTCCACGAACTATCCAACCCGGGTGGGTTAGGACAATTGGGGGAGCTGGTAGCAGTCTTCGCCAATCTACAGCCCAGACATGAGTGCAGCAATCCGCTTCCCCGAGCGATATACAAGTGAGCATAACGTAGCGCGGTGGTACAGGCAAATAGGCGCAATCGGTGTGGAATGGTTGCGACGCCGTGCCGACAACGGCGGACATAGAGTTTAGCGGAGCTTCGGTTTTCTTAAACGGCCTAAGAGTTTTACGGCCTTGGTGTTGGATACTAGGTTTTATGATGGGACCAATGGCGTGAGCCAGTGCATTTGCATGAGTTGTCGGGACGGGTGAGTGCCATGCCCACCCTTGTTCGTTTGCTGTTGCCTTGAGGTCTCCAGCGAGCTCGGCTGTCTCGTGCCCCATTCTCAAAGGCCTACATCAAAACGATGAATGCGGTTGGGTTGGCAAGCGGCGTTAGACCGGGCCGGTATACGGCCCGGAAGAACAGGTACCGTTCGGCACCTAAAGCAGGCTTGTGAACCGCTTGGGACGGGTGGCGAAATCGCTGGAACGTGATAGTGATCATAGCGATGTCATCTGGATGAGCGTAGTGGGAACTGAATTGATGCTTATCGTGGAGAACGGCATTTGCGCCTGGTGTGGGCGGAGGGAATCGAACCCTCACGAGGATACCATCAACGGATTTTCTTACCAGCTACGACTTTCGCCGTCTCGCGTGGCGCCCTCGCGCTTTGGCGAGTTTGTGGTCTGGACTATCGCTTCACTGTAACGCGTTAGCGCTTTAGATGCTGCCCGTCTAGTCTCTAGCCCTTCCCGCGTTGGCGGGCTTGGTTCGGGATTGCCACGTGAAAGGTTCCCCGATTTTGGCAGTTCTGTATATAGCAGCAATAGAACTTTATGGCGCCAATAGATCGTCAAGCGGGCCTTCGCCCTGAATGCGCGCCGGCGAGCGGCGCTTAAGAGCGAGCCGCTGAACGGCTCGAAGAAAAGACGGGGCCAGCGGCCCCTTTAAGCGAACTGGTCTATTCCGGAAGCTGTACAGGATCGGGTTGCGATTTGGGGGGAGCCGAGCGGCGCCGCGGGCGTTGCTCCAACTTTCGTGGCTGTAAGGGAACGTCGTCGTTGATGATTTTGGGTTCGTCGGCTGTCCCCGTTCGCCGAGGGCGCATAACATTGATCGCTGCGGCGTCGAGTGTGTTCTTGATGTGAGCCGCATAAAATTTTTCGATCATCTCGACGCTGGTGCGGCAGTTCTTGGCGATCTGATAAATGTCAGCGCCTTCCATGAGGCGCATGCAGATGTATGTATGTCGCAAGCTATAAGCCGTGCGCCTATTGCCGTCGCGGTCGAACTTGAGCTTCGCGCGCGCGAGGACGCCGTTGAACAGCTTGATGTGATTGCCAGGAAACACTGGATCGGTGGCCTGCGGATAGTCCGGCTTCGGCGGTTCGGATGCACCCCATGCACCCGTGCGCTTGCGGCGATTACCCTCGATAGCCTTGGCGCGGTCGCGCAGGCGCTCGTAGGGGCGCACGGCGCTCGGCATGCTCTTGCAGTAGCCGACGCCGCGTTTGCCGCGTACTTCGATCTCAAGAATGCGCTCGCCGGTTGCATCGTCTTGGACGATCGTCACGTCGCGATGTTGAAGGTTGCGCGGCATTGCCTCGTCGGGCCGGAGGCCAGTGTTAGCCATGAACAGCACATAGTCGTGCACCTGCTCGGCATTCCATTGATGGCGCTTACCCTTCAGATCGTGAGCGTACTGTCGGGTGGCTGCATAGAGCTGCTTGTATTCCGCAGGGCTGAACCAAGGACGATGAACGATCTTCCCCGACGTTTTGAAGGGTGGCGACAGGTCGGGCAGATGAGAAAGCCAGCGTTTGCGCACAGCCGTCTGGAGCACCAGACGCAGGGTGCCGATTTCATTGTGGAGAGTATTTAGTGCTGGCGGCTTGCGAGGGCGCGCCGCGGCGTCGATTGGAGGAAGCTCCTCGCCGGGCCTTGTGCCGGTGAGGCGATAAATCCGATATTCCTGAGCCGTGTCCTGGGTCACTTGGGAAACGCCGAGATCGCCGAAAAACGGCAGGAGGTGCACCCGAAGGCGACCTTGGTGACCCTCAACCCACTTCGGGCTGATTTCGCCCTCGGTAATGATCTCGTATTCCTGTGTGAACGCCTCGGCCGCTTCGCGAATAGTAGGCTCGCGTTTTTCAATCAGGCCGGCGCGGGACTTGCCACGTATCTCAAGAAACCAGTCTTCAGCGTATTGCTTGGCTTGGGGGAGGTCTTCTTCCTTTGTCGAGGCACGAAATTGACGGCCTCTATATGAGGCCGAGCACTGCCAGTAGCGGCTTCTCTCGCGCTTAAAAAGCTGGACTAAGCCACCAAGAATTTCATGACGCGCCATGGCATCCTCCGATGAAGGAGGATGATCCTATCACGACCCAATGTGTGCTAGAAGTGTGCTAGGCCATTTTTTAAGAATTCAGCCAGTTAGTGATTTCCTAACTGGCTGAATTTGTTACATAATCTGGTTGCGGGGGTAGGATTTGAACCTACGACCTTCAGGTTATGAGCCTGACGAGCTTCGTGGACGGCATAGCCCCCGCCCACAAAAGGGGCATTCATCAGAACGCAACGAATTGGACCTCCGGTACACCTGGGCGAGACCATTTGCACCGGACGATGGCGAGGAAGTCAGGGCCGAAAAATTCCCCAGACTACACCCCAGACTAAACTGAAATTTTAGTCTGGGGTCATTTCGGACCGATTTTGAAATTGATTGTCTGTCAGGCAGTTAGTTGGCGCGCCCGAAGAGCGTCGCACCCGTGAATTTCGCAAGGAAATCGAAGGACTTGCAAGTCTGGCAACGGGCCATGTTGGACGCTTTGTTGGATGTTTTCTTACACTCTCTTTGACGGCGTGAAGACTGCTCACTGCGGTATCGGCTGGTCGTAGGAGCACGCCGCGGTCGATGCGTAGAATTCCACGTCTAAGCCCTGAGGCTCGATCGAGCGGCCGAAGCCAAATTTGCTGACGGTCTGCTGCGCGGTGCCAACGGCAATCGCGCAGTTTGCGGTGATCAAGATCCGAGGCCGAATGCGGAGCAATCGTGGGCACGCGGGCGTTAGTGAGGGACTGATAGTCGATATCAACCTCGTTCCTCTTCTCTATTGCTCTTAGAAGTGTGCGCAAAGTCTCGGCCTCGACGCTCTGTACAACGGAAGGCATAACAGCGGCGGTCAGACTTCCAAAGTATCGGTGTGGGAAATCGCAGTATTGAGAATAGCATCTAATTGCAGGATGTATCGATAGGCGGACAGCCACTATTTTTATCACGTTTTTTGGCATCGGGTCGCCGAAGCTGACCGGATTTCGAAGCGCAGGCAAAAAGAATCCGGCCTGTCACCCGTGCTGCGGGACTGGGACGTTGGGGAATAAAATTTCTGAAGTCTGTGACGCACCTCACACCGTGAGAGTGACAGGGGACCTAGAGAGAGAGGGTACGTCTGCGGGTGGATGGGCCGTAATCTTGACAGGAGGTCACCTTGCAGACTTGGAGACTGGTTCTCGTTGGTGCAGCCTTGGGCGCCGCAGCGATTGCGATGGTCGTCCATGACAGGTCCAATCCGTTCGAGCGTGGAGGCGGTGACGCGATCGCGGCTCCCAGAATGGATTCGCGTCAGCAGAGCTTGGCCGCCGATGATTCAATCACACCTTCAATCACGCCCTCAAAAGATACACGTGACAGCAGCAAAACGTCCGACAGCGAATACGGCTGGGGGCCATTCCGCTTAGTTGATTGGTGAGATTTGGTCGGGTGCTGGAGTGGCCTCAGCCTGCACGCCTGCCTGCGGAAGTCTCCGCGACTTCGTCACTCGACCAATGGGATGCCGCATCGCCGTCAAAGCCCTTAATCTGGACTGATCTCTGTTCGAACCCCAGAACAAGATCATAAGTGTGCAGCACCGATGGCATGCGCTTCCTGACTACGACAGAAGCGGCCCCGGCTGAAGGAGCGCAAGGTCTACGAACTAATCGCCGAGGGTGCGATCCTTGCACCAAGGTGACGGGCAAATGGTTGTTCCCGAAATGCGAGCTTGATCATTGGCTGGCATCGAGCTTGGTTCGACCGAGAGGTCTGAGACCGCGAGAGACGATGCCAATCGTCGGCGGCAGCCATGATCCGCTGCTCGAATGGGCACTGCGCGAAAGCGGGTCCGGGCTGGCTTGGCTGCCGGAAGGAAGTGAAGCCGGGTTAGCGCGCTTTGCCGACGGTTCGATTGCCGCGTGCGCGATTGACCTCCACACGCTGAGCGATCGCGGCGACCCAAATGTCGAGGCACTGCAGAGACAAGGGGGGCTGGGCGATGCCTCTTAGTGGCGTTCGCCAAACGGGAACAGGGATTTCTGGTTGCTCCGGGCAATCCTCTTGCAATCGCGTCGCTGGACGATGTGATCGCCCCGCGGAGCGCGCATCGCGGTCCGCCCGAAGGGCGCCGGCGCGCAGCTCCTGCTGATCTCATTGCTGCACCGACTCGGGGCAAGCATTGAGCAGATCCGAGCTACTTCGCCACCGTGCGCGACCGGTCCCGATATAGCCCAGGCAATTCGCGCGGGTCGCGCCGATTGCGGCCTCGCCTCGCGATCCGTTGCGAGTGCTGCGGGACGCGAGTTTGTGCTGGCCACGTGGGAGCGGTTCGATCTGGTGATGCGTCTTCGTTCCTATTTTCATCCGCCGCTGCAAGCACTCTTGAGTTTCCTGCGCACCTCGCCCTTCTCTCAAAGGGCCGAGGAGCTGGGTGGTTATAACGTATCAGACGCGGGAACCGTCAGGCATGCACCTTGATCGAGGGCGCGCCCGACTCGGCGTAACCGATCATGCGGGCGTGCGGATGACCCGCTGTGATCATTTTCAAGATTGCGGGTGCCCGATCAGGTGCACAGGCGACTAGCAACCCGCCGGAGGTCTGCGGATCGGTGAGCAGATGACGTCGCCATTGGGGAAAGCCCGGCGGCAAGGCGACGCTTTCGCCATAACTCTGCCAGTTCCGCTCTGAGGCGCCTGTGACGAAGCCCTCTTGCGCTAATGCTTTGGCTTCGGATAGGACGGGAAGACCATCCGCGTGAACAACCAGCGTCAGGTTCGAACCGCGCGCCATCTCTAGCGAGTGCCCAAGTAGACCAAAACCGGTCACGTCCGTCATTGAATGTACGGCAACATCCTTCGCCAGTTCCATCCCTATCCGATTGGGAAGGGTCATCGACTCGATCATCTCGCCGTAAGCTTCCGGTGAGAGTGCCCCCTTCTTGAATGCCGCCGAATAAATGCCGACGCCGAGCGCCTTGGTGAGGATCAAGGCATCGCCCGGTTTGGCATCGGCGTTGCGACGAATGTCCCGCTTGGCGCAAACACCGATCACAGCAAGACCATAGACGGGTTCAGGACAATCGATGGAATGTCCGCCCGCTATCGGGATCCCCGCCGCAGCACATATCTGCGTCCCGCCTGCAAGAATCTCGCGTACGGTCTTTGTCGAAATCTTATCAACCGGCATGCCCAAAATTGCGAGCGCCATGATCGGCCTGCCGCCCATCGCGTAAACGTCCGAAATGGCATTGGTTGCGGCGATGCGACCGAAGTCGTGAGGATCGTCGACCATCGGCATAAAGAAGTCGGTGGTCGCAACGATGCAGGTGTCGTCATCCAGCTGCCACACGGCTGCATCATCACCCGTTTCCGTGCCGACAAGCAGCTGCCGATAGGGCCGCGCGGCGGGCTCATCGGCCAGAAGCTGCTGCAACACCGCGGGCGCGAGCTTGCAGCCGCAGCCGCCGCCATGCGCCAGCGAGGTCAGGCGAACGATCGGAACGTTCATGACAGGTCTCCCAAGCTCATCGATCAGTGCCGCTTCACGATGGCGAAGATGAAGAGTTCGCCGCGCTGCTCGTGCCGCGCGAGCGCGTGACCGGTTTTTGTCACGAAGTGCGGCACGTCGATCACGGTGAGCGGATCGGTGCATTCGAGTACGAGGGTGCCACCGGTCGGGACATCGCGCAGCGCCTTCTTGGCCCGCAACACGACGTGCGGGCAGCGGATGCCGCGCAGATCGAGGGTGGTCTCGTTGGTTACGGCCGCGGACATATCACGCCCGCAGCCGCGAGAGTTATTCGGGTGTTCGGTTCGCAGGGAAACGCGTGGGCAGTCCCTTCAGGTCCGAACCGGTCGCCATTTCGGGCTGTGAGTTCGGCGATGAATCGGAGCCGAAGTGATCGGTGCCGACGAACGAGCCGCCGGTTCCGCCGGTCCAGCCGGTGGATCCCGAGCCGTCCGGCGCCGTGCCCTTCGTCCCGTTTTGCTGCAGGGGCGCAGGCTTCTGCGTCATGCCGTCGGCGCCCGGCGCGTTTTCCTGGGCGAGAGATATTGCCGGAAGCGCAAGCGCCAGCGCGGCCAACGAAGCGATGCGAAGCGGTGTCGTGACGGTCTCCGGTCCGGGTCGTCACGGAAAACCGACGCATGCGCTGAAATGTTGCGCACCACTTCGGTCTATCGGGCGAGATCAAGATCACGCCGCGGTCATGTCTTTGGCGGTAATGGTCGAGCTGAAAAGCGCGCCATCCGATCAGGCAACCCTTCTTCTGATTCTGAAGAACCGGGATGGCTAATGCTGATCCGATTGGGCGCGCTACGCCGGCTCGCCCTCCCTCGCGACCTGCGAGGGAGTTGATGTGGCCACGATTGCCCCGAACCTCGGGAGCCGTTTGCGATGACACGAGGAGCATTATGAGGACGCCTTATGTGGTGTCAACTCAGCGAAGAACATCAGAAACAGTGCATATCTGGTTAGCGCACCTGGACGACCGATAGCCTTAAGCTATCAGCTAATTGGCTATGCTAATCAATGCAATGTCTGCTGCAATGCGGTACTGCGGGCGGTGCGACCATATGCATGCGATGTTTGTTTGACATCAATTTCAATCGAAAATAGCCTTCCAGCTGGAGGTTGCGGTGAACCAACCGCACCGCCAGCGGTTAGGAAAGTTAAAGTACGGAAATAGAGCGCCCGATGGGGCGAAGTTTCTCAGGAGGAACATCCATGAACATGGAGCTCTCGCGGCGCCAATTCATGACGGGCGCCAGCGCGGGTCTCGCGGCCACGACGCTTGGAGCACTTGGATTTGGAGAGACTGAGGCCGCCTATGCGGCTGCCATTCGCCCGTCCAAGCTCACGCGCACCACCGAGACGCGCAACACCTGCACCTATTGTTCAGTCGCCTGCGGCATCATCATGTACTCGCGCGGCGACCTAAGTAAGGGCGAGAAGGGAGATATCCTCCACATCGAGGGTGATGCGGATCATCCGACCAATCGCGGCACGCTCTGCCCCAAGGGGGCCGGCCTGCTCGACATTGTCCACGCAAAGACGCGCACTCTTTATCCGCTGATCCGTAAGCCCGGTTCGGACAAGTTCGAGCGCGTATCGTGGGATGAAGCGCTCGACCGCGTCGCTCGCCTGATGAAGGATGATCGCGATAAGAATTTCGTGGCGAAGAATAATGACGGCGTGACGGTGAACCGCTGGCTGACCACCGGCTTCCTTGCGGCCTCTGCGACGACCAACGAGACGGCATGGTGCACTTACAAGGTCGTGCGCAGCGCCGGCATACTGGCGTTCGATAACCAAGCGAGAGTCTGACACGGACCGACGGTGGCCAGTCTGGCCCCAACATTCGGTCGCGGTGCCATGACGAACTCTTGGACCGACATCAAGAATACCGATCTCGTTGTCATCATGGGCGGCAACGCCGCTGAGGCGCATCCGTGTGGCTTCAAATGGGTCACGGAGGCGAAGCACAATCGTGGCGCCAGGCTGATCGTCGTCGATCCGCGCTTCACGCGCTCGGCCTCGGTTGCCGACGTATATGCCCCGATCCGCCAGGGCACCGACATCGCGTTCCTCAACGGCGTGATCAACTACTGCATCGGCAATAGCAATGTGCAGTGGGACTACGTGAAGGCGTTCACCAATGCGCCGTACCTTATCAAGGACGGCTTCGATTTCAAGGATGGGCTGTTCACCGGCTATGACGAGAACCGGCGCGATTACGACCGTTCGACCTGGGACTACCAGATCGGGCCGGACGGCTACGTAACAGCCGACCCGTCGCTGGAAAATCCGCGCTGCGTCTGGCAGCTCTTGAAGAAGCACGTCTCCGTCTACACGCCCGAGACGGTCGAGCGCATCTGCGGCACGCCGAAAGAGAGCTTCCTCAAGGTGTGCGAGATGATCGCTGCGACCTCGGCCAAGGACAAGTACATGACCTCCATGTACGCACTTGGCTGGACGCAGCACTCCAAGGGCTCACAGAACATCCGCACCATGGCGATGCTGCAGCTGATCCTCGGCAACATCGGCGTGCGTGGCGGCGGCATGAATGCGTTGCGCGGTCACTCCAATATCCAGGGACTGACCGACATTGGTCTGATGTCGAATCTGATCCCGGGATACCTGACGATCCCGACCGAGAAAGAGGACACGCTCGATAAATACATGTCGACCCGCGGCTTCAAGCCGTTGCGGCCGGACCAGATGAGCTATTGGCAGAATTACAGGAAGTTCTTCGTGAGCTTCCAAAAGTCGATGTGGGGCGAAGCCGCGACCGCAGAGAACAGCTTCGCCTATGACTGGCTGCCGAAGCTCGACGTGCCGTCTTATGACCTTCTGCGGGCATTTGAGCTGATGCATGCCGGCAGGATGAACGGCTACTTCTGCCAGGGCTTCAATATCCTGTTGTCGGCCCCGAACCGCAAGAAGGTCACGACCGCGCTCTCGAAGCTCAAATACCTCGTTGTGATGGATCCGCTTCAGACTGAGACGGCGCGGTTCTGGGAAAACCATGGCGAGCACAACGACGTCAATCCCGCCGCGATCCAGACAGAGGTGATCGAGCTGCCGGCGACGTGTTTTGCGGAGGATGAGGGTTCCCTTGTCAACTCTGGCCGCTGGCTGCAGTGGCACTGGGCCGGCGGCACGCCGCCGGGCGAGGCCAAGAGCGACAACTGGATCATGGCGCAGATCTTCCTGCGCCTGCGCGCGCTCTACCAGAAGGAGGGCGGCGCATTTCCAGACCCGATCTTAAAGCTCGACTGGCATTACAAGGAACCGGGCGAGCCCTCGCCCGAAGAGCTCGCCAAGGAGCTCAACGGCTCGGCACTGGAGGACATCACCGACCTGAACGATCCGACCAAGATCGTAGTTGCCAAAGGCAAGCAGCTTCCCGGTTTCGCCGTGCTGCGCGATGACGGGAAGACCGCGTGCGCATGCTGGATCTACTCAGGCTCCTTCACCGAGGCTGGCAACCAGATGGCGCGCCGCGACACCAGCGACCCGGACGAGACGGGTGCCTATCCCAAGTGGGCATGGTCATGGCCGGCCAATCGCCGCATCATGTACAACCGCGCCTCGGCCGACACTACCGGCAAGCCGTGGGATCCAAGCCGCAAGCTCTTGGAGTGGAATGGCACGCAATGGAGCGGCTACGACGTGCCGGACATCGGTCCGACCATGAAGCCGGATGTCGTTGGCCCGTTTATCATGAATCCCGAAGGCACCGGACGGCTGTTCACTCGTGGCTTGATGCGTGAGGGACCGTTCCCCGCGCATTACGAACCTTTCGAATCTCCGGTCGTGAACGTGCTCGCCCCCAGGATACGCGGCAACCCGGCGGCGCGCGTCTTCCGCAATGACCTCGAGCAGTTCGGTGACGCCAACGAATTCCCCTACGCGGCGACGTCGTATCGCCTGACCGAGCACTTCCATTTCTGGACCAAGCATTCGCAAGTGAACGCGGTGATGCAGCCGGAGTTCTTCGTCGAGATCGGCGAGGATCTTGCGCGAGAGAAAAAAATCCAATCGGGCTCATGGGTGCGCGTATGGTCGAAGCGGGGCTCGGTGAAGGCGAAGGCTGTCGTCACCAAGCGCGTGCGCACGCTCACGTGCGACGGGAAGCAAATCCACATCGTCGGCATCCCACTACATTGGGGCTTCATGGGCGAAACGAAGAAGGGGTTCGGCCCGAACTCGCTCACGCCTTACGTCGGCGACGCCAACATCGAGACGCCGGAGTACAAGGCGTTCCTCGTCGATATCGAGCCCATCGCCGGGCCGGTGGCATAGGAGGCACGCGCATGTTTCCTCCGCTTCCCAATCCGACCGTCCAAGCGACCCTTGCGACCTATGGCGAGCAGGATCTTGTCAGGCGCTCGGCCTCCAACATTCCGCCGCCGGCACGGGAGCTCACGAAGGTCGCCAAGTTGATCGATGTGACGAAGTGCATCGGCTGCAAGGCCTGCCAGGTCGCGTGTCTTGAATGGAATGACATGATCGAGCAGATCGGGGTCAATCACGGCGTGTACGACAATCCGCTCGATCTGACGCCGGACAGTTTCACGGTGATGCGCTTCACCGAATGGGTAAACCCGGAAACCCAGAATCTCGAATTTCTGATCCGCAAGGACGGCTGCATGCACTGCGCTGACCCTGGCTGCCTGAAGGCCTGCCCGGCGCCCGGCGCGATCGTGCAGTATTCGAATGGTATCGTGGACTTCGTTCACGAGAACTGCATTGGCTGCGGTTACTGCGTGAAGGGATGCCCGTTCAACATTCCGCGCATCTCCAAGGTCGATAACAAGGCCTACAAGTGCACGCTCTGCTCCGACCGGGTCGCGGTCGGCCAGGGACCGGCGTGTCAGAAGGCGTGCCCGACCCAAGCGATCGTATTCGGCACGAAGGAGGAGATGAAGGGTTGGGCCGACGCGCGGATCAAAGATCTGAAGTCGCGCGGCTTCCAGAATGCCGGGCTCTATGATCCGCCGGGTGTCGGCGGCACGCACGTGATGTACGTGCTGCATCACGCCGACAAGCCGGAGATCTATGCCGGCCTGCCGAACAATCCGCGCATCAGCCCAATCGTCGAGCTTTGGAAAGGCGCGGCCAAATATGCCGGCCTCGCCGTCATGGGAGCGTTTGCGGCAGTCGGCGTGCTGCACCACCTCGTCATGGGGCCGAACCGCGTCACCGGTGAGGACGAGCAGCATGCCAAGAAATTGGCAGAGAGGCAATCATGAGCGCCGATGAAATCGGGCCGAGTGAAAGTGTCCATCGCGGCGATCCTGTTATCGTCGATCGTTACACACCGAGCGCACGCATCAACCATTGGATCACCGCCACGTGCCTTGTGCTGCTGGCGCTGTCCGGTCTTGCGTTGTTCCATCCGAGCCTTTTCTTCCTGACCGCCCTGTTTGGCGGCGGACAGGCGACGCGCGCGATCCATCCGTGGATCGGTGTCGTGCTGTTCTTCAGCTTTGCCGGGCTGTTCCTGCGGTTCTGGCGACTGAACCTGTGGAAGGGCGCCGACACCACTTGGCTCGCCAGGCTCAGAGAGGTGCTCGGCAACCGCGACAACGAGGATCCAGACCTCGTCGAGATCGGCAAGTACAATGCCGGACAGAAGGTCGTGTTTTGGGGCATGACGTTGTTGATCATCATCCTCATCGGCAGCGGGCTTGTGATTTGGGACCAGTATTTCGCAGACTACACGACCCTTACGCAGAAGCGGTTGGCGATCCTGCTGCATTCGGGCGCGGCCGTGACGATCATTTGCGTCTGGATCGTCCACGTCTACGCGGCAATCTGGGTGCGCGGCACCATTACCGCCATGACGCGCGGCCATGTCACTGGCGGATGGGCTTGGCGGCATCATCGCCGGTGGCTGAGAGAGCTTGTCGCCGGAAGAAGGGAACACCACGGCACCAAGGCGACGCCTGCCGAATAGTTAAGGCCGTTTGTTGTTACTTCTTGCTTGCGTGTCACGTGGCCCGTGCGGTTCGTGAGGTTTGGGAATGAGCAAGGTCGACGCCCCACGGCACGATCCGGTGCCGATCGGCGAGGTGGCGGCACCGCCCTTCTGTCGTCTCCCTGAGCCGATTTCGCTGTTTGCCGACCGCACGCACCGCCTGCGCCGCCTGGCGCAAGGCCACGCGCTTGCGCCATACCTGACGTTTCTCGCCGACCTGACCGAGGCGCAGTACCGGATCCAGGATGATCTGCCGTTCCCTGAGATACCCGAGACGGACGCGCGCAGGCGAGCGCGCGAATTCGGCATGCCGCCGCTGGACCGCAACCGCTTCACGGTGGATCGCGCCTACGATGCAACGCTCGTACGATTGCTTGCGCTCGCCGTCGTCATCGAGATGCCGGCGACCGCGGGCGAAGCGCTTAAGCGCGTGATCGAGGCAGATGCCAGTACGCGTGAGACGATGATGCGCGCGCTGCTCGCGGACACTGTTCCCGTCGAGATGCTGGCTGAGCATGTCTTCGTCGCCGCGGCGCTGCAGGTACATTTCGCGCGGGTAGCCGCCCAGCTCGATGCCAAGGCATTGGTCCCCGTCGGCGAGGGCGCCTGCCCGGCGTGTGGGGGCCCGCCGGTTGCCTCGATGGTGGTGGGATGGAAGGGTGCGCATGGAACGCGCTTCAGTAGCTGCGCGCTGTGCGGCACGCTGTGTCACGTGGTGCGTATCAAATGCACGCTGTGCGGCTCCACAAGGGGTATCGGCTATCAGGAGATCGAAGGCGCGCAGGTCGTGAAGGCTGAAACCTGCGACGGGTGCCGCGGCTATGTAAAGATTTT
>Ga0126379_10001823_pt1 | contig 13226 bp, 12 predicted proteins | sample PanSoiMetPlot_24_FD_92640 | JGI IMG/M metagenome (GOLD analysis project Ga0126379, IMG submission 92640) | Tropical forest soil microbial communities from Panama - MetaG Plot_24 | ecosystem: Environmental > Terrestrial > Soil > Tropical forest > Bulk soil | place: Panama | collected 2016-02-17 | reverse complement strand
TTCGATAGATGCCACTTCTTCACTCGGCCGCCGACAAGCTCCGGCCTGCACCATTCCGTCAGCCTCGCGGTCGAGGCCTCACCGTCGTGCGCCGCGAAACAGAATCTTGCGCCACGCTGTAAGCGGCCGCCGAGAGCTGGACCGCGCCAGCGGCGACGGCGTTCCTTCAAATCAGCCATTTAGGTCCGTTTCTGAGAGGGCGAGTCAGGGCGAGTCACCCTGCCTCCCATCCCGAGCCGAGCGACCTCCGTCCGGCCCCGGCTGGATTCATGAAATCAAGCACGACGGCTTTCGCATGATGGTCCGGTGCGACGCCGCTGGCGTCCGGCTGCTGACGCGGAACGGGCACGACTGGGCGGACCGCTATCCGCTCATCGCCGATGCTGCCGGCACGCTCGGGGTGCGCTCGTGCCTGATCGATGGAGAGGCGGTTGCTTGCAACGGGGATGGCATGCCTGTGTTCGACCAGCTGCGCTACCGCCAGCAGGACGCCGCTGTGTTCCCAGCGCTCGCGAAAAGTCGGTGACGAAATGAGGTGTCAACCATGAGCTAGGCTGCTAATTTATTCTCATTAACCGAATGGCCTGCTCCTTCCCAATGGCTGGCGCACGTGGCGATCAATCCGAAGGACCTGGGTGAGTTACAAAAGGCCCTGAACGAGGCAGCCGGCAAGGCATCAGTTCTCTGGACGACCTTCATAACTTTTCTACTTTATTTGGCGATTGCCTTCGGATCAGTAACGCATCGTGACCTTTTTCTTGAAAATTCCATCAAACTACCGCTGCTGAATGTTGACCTTTCGCTGGTCAGCTTTTTTGTGGTGGCGCCGTTGCTCCTGCTGATCTTCCATTTTTATCTCTTCCTGCAGCTGCTCGGGTTGGCGAGTAAGGCCAAGGACTACAACACACTGCTCGTGGATGAGGCGCCCCCTGCGTCTGACCGCCGGTATCTTAGGCAGCGATTAGATGTGTTTCCAATCTTGCAGTTCCTTGCCGGGCCAAGCGATCAGCGAACGGGCTTCCGTGGTTACTCGCTGCGCCTAATGGCGTGGATTACGCTTGTCGCAGCGCCAGTGCTCATTTTGCTGCAAGCCCAGGTGACGTTCCTGCCTTATCATCTCGAGTGGATTGTGTGGCTGCATCGCGTCGCCGTGCTGATCGACCTGGCGCTGATCTGGTATTTCTGGATTCACCTTCGCAGCGATGACGACCCGATCAAGGGTGCGTCGCGCAAAGCTTGGATGTACCTCGGCGGCGTAGGAGCTCTTTGCGTGGTCATTTTCAGCGCTTGTCTCGCGACTTTTCCGGGCGAATGGGTGGACGAGCACCTGCCCGAACTTCGCTACGTCCCAACCACTTGGCGCCCGCATTGGTCGAAGAAGGAAGATTGGACGTCCTTGCATGCCCTGCTCTTCGAGGGTGCTGTCGACGAGGTAAGTAGCCGGCCGAGCAGCGTCTTCTCGAACCGACTTGTGCTGACTAACCAGAGCGTCGTCGATCCCGAAAAGCTCGACAAGATCCTTGTCAGCCACTCTTTTCGAGGGCGCGATTTGCGCTTGGCGGCGCTCTCCCGAGCCGATCTGCGCAAGGCCGACTTTACCGGGGCGCAGCTGCAAGGCGCGTGGCTCAACGGGGCGCAGCTGCAAGGCGCGTCGCTCGACAGGGCACGGCTGCAAGGCGCGTGGCTCTCTGGGGCGGAGCTGCAAGGCGCGCGGCTCAACGGGGCGCAATTGCAAGGCGTGCGGCTCGACGGGGCGCGGCTGCAAGGCGCGCGGCTCAACGGGTTGCAGCTGCAAGGCGCGTGGCTCTCTGGGGCGGAGCTGCAAGGCGCGCGGCTCGACGGGGCGCAATTGCAAGGCGTGCGGCTCGACGGGGCGCGGCTGCAAGGCGCGTCGCTCGACGGGGCGCGGCTGCAAGGCGCGTGGCTCTCTGGGGCGGAGCTGCAAGGCGCGCGGCTCGACGGGGCGCAATTGCAAGGCGTGCGGCTCGACGGGGCGCGGCTGCAAGGCGCGCGGCTTGTAAAGGTGTTGGTTTGGCGCGCATCCGGAACTCTTAACCTGTCTCTCGCCGATTTTCGGAATATCGATGCCCATCAGAAACCGTGGAAAGACAATGAGACTTACGCGGAGTGGCGCGATGCAATTGCAAACAGCGTTCCGGCAGGCCGTCGACGCGACCAGGCGATAGCCGGCCTAGCCGTGCTCGATCCAACAGGGAAAAAGGAACCGAAGGACCTGCTCGATCAACGCTACTGGGACAGGGCGCATTCCTCCCAGCCGCAGGGCGAAGAAGTTTGGGGAAAGCGTGCGATGTTCCTAGCTGATCTAGCCTGCTTAGACGATTCAGCGCCCTACGTCGCGCGCGGCTTGCTTCGAATTTTGCCGCCAAAAGATTCGCAGTTCTTAGATGCTGGCGGGCTAAAGCTCTTTACCGACCGGCTATTAAAAGGGAAGTCCGATTCAACCGCCTGTCCCGGGGTCCGCGGCTTTACCGATACGGATTGGGCAGACCTTTCCAAGCGACACTCACGTCTCCCTGATTGACTTATACCAGACTGCGGAGACACTGACTCATCCGCGGCACCGTCCGCGCTGAGCATGGCGCCTATATCCCATTGGACCACCGTAGGTTTTTGCAATGATGTCCCGGTGGGGCTGCGCGCAGCATGAGTCAGGGTCTGCGAGTTTTGGTATTAGTTGGCGATAGCTGCCGACGCACGGCTACGAACCAACCCGCGAAGCCGCGATGGCGGTCAGCCCGCGCCGCAGCTTAAAAGCCGCTACTCAAAACCGCCTCGATCGCATTCCTCGCCAGTTCGACCCGCTGCTGGCCGCCGAGCAGCTGCAGCAATACGAGCACTCGCTCGTGCGGACGCAGGGCAGCGAGCAATCCAATCTGATCTTGCAGCGGGCCCTGCAGAACCTTCACCCGCATGCCCCGGCTTGAGCCCATGCACTTTCGGCAGCTCGACGAACCCGCCGCGTTCCCGGGACCTGATCTCGCTGATGACAGCATCAGGAACGCGCGCTGGCAACAAACCATCCATGATGAGGCGAACCACACCCCGATGCCCCAAAGCGCGCGAGCATCAGAGGGCGGATCGAAGAAGGCACGCTGCAGCGACGCCACCGCCCGATAGACGGCACCCTCGCCCCAACACGCCACCCGGGTAAGGGCATCCTCGGCAGCGGCGCGAAAAGCAGCACGCGCCGGTGGTGATAGCGGACCAGCGAGACGCGAGATCAGCGCGTCGGAATCAAGATCGTCGGTGATGGACATGGACGGCCCCGGTGTGAGAGGTTAAGGCCGTCTTCATCTGCTATGATAACTGTTCGGCCGCGGTAGCCCGAAAGCGTCGCGGCCGCCTTGTTTTACGGCAACCCCCGATTTCTAAGCAACCGATTGACACCGGTCGTCTAATACCGAACAGACCGCCCCGGTCGAGATCGAGATGCGATCCGGCGTTGATTTCAGAGACATCTCCAGGAAGGTACGCTGACAGGGCAGCTGGTGGAACACGTCACCAGCGGCAGTACGCTGCAGAAAAAGCTCGTGATCATCGCAATGCGAGGCTCGATCCGACCGGACCTGTATCAGGATCTAATCATCACGATTGTGAAACATGATACCGATCCCGAAGTGAGAAAGATTGCCTTAGAGCAAGCTCGCTGCGGCACCAACTGTCGCTCAAGCCATTGCCGACGCCGCCAGTGATGAAAACCGATCTACCGAAGAGCGACAGCTCGCCACGAATGCCGTTCATCAAATCGGCCTGGTCGCGACCGCTCCAAGGAACAGCTTCGTGCTTGCGTCCAGTGGAAGCGCGCAGCCTTCACAAGAAAGTGTCAAACTGCACGGTGTGTTTACGCATTATCTATTGCGAGGCCTCTCGGGTGAAGCCAGCGTGAAACGAGACAGCAATGTCCGGCTAACGGAGCTGAGCCAGTTCGTAATACGAGAGGTAAGCAGCGCGACAGATCAGCTTCAAGTTCCGGTATTGACGGGACCGGGCAATGTCCCCGACCCTTTAATTGTCGGGCCTGATGCGCAATACTCCAAGACCGTCGTCATCGCGATTGGGAATCAAAATTATTATAATCCGCAATGGCGGCTATTACACTTCGGGGAAACCGACGCACAGTCCTTTGCCGATTTTTGGCGTGGTCAAGGTGCGACCATCACTACGCGCATCAACGCCACGCGAGCTGACATGCAGCAGGTGCTGGTGTGGGCGCAGGCAAATGTCGATAAGGAGTCTCTGGCACTATTCTACTATTCAGGCCATGCGCTCTCGTTAAATGGCACAAGTTGGCTCGTACCAGTGGATGCCAATGACCCTGGTAGAATAAGCAGTCAAGCTATCTCTGCAGCGGAGATAAGAGGTTTGCTCTCCCGGAGTTCTGCGCGCACGCAGATCGTGTTTATCGATGCATCGTTCAGCGGAGGATTCGGCATCAGCGACGTACGCCTGAACGAGCTTCGTAAATGATCAATCTGATCTAATTCGACCGAGCCTCGACCACCGCTTTTTCAGGCAAGCACCGCCCTACAGAACCGGCTCAGGCCCGTTTGCTTCTGCCGACAGCGCAGATGGTCATTCGGCTGTCCTGCGTAGTGGCAGTAATGATCCTGCAAACGTCATCCGGCTCGATCCGCAATATCCCCTCACTGACCAGCGTCACCCGCCCTGGCGCGGCGCCGATCTTCGCATCGACGGTACGGCCAACCACGGTCCCCGACGGAACGGTGATGGTGAGGTACGGCACTCACGATCCTTCGTTTTAGAGCTTTTTCCCCGCGATGATAAAACGACTCACACTCATGGTGTTATTGCACGCTCGCCCGTTGCCTCCGCGGTTGCGGGTGGTGGCAGCCCTCGTCGGGATCAGGCTAGCCGCTACGAGTCGAGAGGGTCGTCTGGGTCGTCCAGTTGCGGGAAGCCAATCTCGTGTATTCCTGGCTCCCAAGTGGGAAGCGTGGACTCGCTGTCGTGCGGCGTCAGTTCCCGGATTGAAGCAGGGACCTGCGGCCAGAACAGGCGGGCGATCATGCCGGCAAGGATCGGCACCCATATGGCGATCGCCGCCAGCGCGAGGAGCCAGACGAAAAATCGGCTCATCTTCCCACCGAAGTGCCCTGTGAGTGCATGAACGGCGGACGCGCTGGAATGTCGAGCGCATGCTCGAACGCCGCGCCGAATTTGCTGAGCACGCTTCCGGAGACGTCGAGGAGCGTTGGCAGCACGAGAGCGCCCGCCACCAATAGCGCGGCGGCAATGGCGATCCACCAGAACCAGGCGACCGCCGTCCGAATGCGCTCCCACCCCGAACCGAGGGCATACCAGCTTCCTCCTCGCCAACCGCCTATCGGAGCGACCGTCGTGAAAGGCGCGGGGTCGTCGGTCAGCATCCATCTCACAGTGCGGATCGCTGCGTTGGGCGACGCGTAGTTCGTCAGGTATTGCAGATGGGCGACCAGCAGGAACCAGAAGGCCGCATAGCCGTAATCGATAGGCGGCGGGCAGCAGGTTGCGGGTTGTGCCTTGAAGGCGTCGAGTTTGCCGCAGACGGGATCCAACGGATCGATGATGTTGATCCAGCAAGCGTCCAAGGGAAATGCTGGCTCCCGCGAGATCGGCACCAGCGCCGGCCAGAGCCCGGCGAATTTCTGCAGGGGCGAGCCATAGGTGAGAAAACCACGGAAACGACGGAAGATGCGGGAGCGGTATGCGATCTCTCGCTCGTCTGCCCAGCTCGGCCGGCGCGGCATGAAAGGCGGAGGCGGTGGATTGGCGCCGTGCGCCATCGGTCCGGCCATCCCGCGGGTTTTGAGATTCTTCCAGCGAGCCTCGTCAAGGTAGCCGGGCCATGCGTAGGTCGTCTCCATCAAGCCGTTGAACGCGACCACAGTGCCTTGGCTATGCGCCAGCACGTACCAGCGGTGGCAGTGGTTTGTGGCCACGTCCGCGAGGGCGCGTATCATGCGTCGCCGAACTGACACGCGCGGAGGCTCGTCGAGCGAATCCAGGAATTCTAGCTTTTTCGGAAGGAGCCCGGGTCCGTATCGTGTCTCCTGATTGTAGAGCTTGACGCCGGACAGATAGTTGGTTGCGGCCCGCAGCAGATTCGGCGCCTGCCAGTTGAAGAGCCGGGACGCGAGGAACACGAAGGTGCCGACGGAATAGCCAAGCAGCACGAAAAACACGCCGACCATATACAGCCGGAGTCGATCCCACAGCTTCCAGCTTTTGACGACCGGCAGAATGACCCGATTCGCCGTGCCAAGGTGCTGGGCCCGCTGCCGCTCGGGAATGGTCCAGACCGCGAGGCCCCACAGCCAGAAACGAAACTGTTTGCCGAGGGAATAGGGCTCGTTGACGTCGGCCCACCAGACCTCGTGCACGAGCAGTTTGGCTCGCACAGGCTTTCCGCGCAGGATGTGGTCTACCGTCACGGTGATGCTCGGCTCCGGCCCACTCATCCAAGTGTCTTGTTCGGCTGCGAAAGCGGCCGCCGGGCTGCCAGCGATGTCGACGGTCATCTGCTGCACCTGACCCTTCTTCTCAAGGGTCCGCAACGCGCGGAGAAGGTCGCGCATCTGGCTGTCGAGGTGCTGGAAGCGGCGCTGTTCGCCAATGCCATGCACGAGCACAACGCCGATGCGTTCCGGAGGCGGAGGCGGAGGCGGGGGCGGTTTGGGTTGGGCCGGCACCCCGACTGTCCTCGGCGGCCTGCCGAAAACGACGCCGAACACCAACACGACGGCGACGCCCGCGGCGATCAGGATCAGTAAGACCAGAAACATGCCCGTCCCGGCCACGATCAAAAATCCATTAAACCGAGATTCTCCAGATGAATCCCAAACCGGCATCAATGTTTGCGTTTTCCCGGCCCTCTTGCAAGACAGACGCGAGGTGCTGACCGCTACTAGCACCTTGGGTAACCCGAGCGCTTGGTCGAGGGGTCTGATCTGGCCATTTTCCCAGGCAGGAAGCCGTATCCGACAGCAACGAGATCGCCACCGTCCGCATCGAGCTGCGGCACACCGATCCCTTGAATTTGGCGTCAGATCGAGGTGCCAACCTCGATCACGCTCAAGGTCCTGCACGATCACCGCATCGTTGCGCGAATCCTGCTCGAGGAGCGGGCATTGCTTGGCCAGCGGCTTCGTGTTGGGATACACGCAGCGGATAGGCCAGCGTCTTGATGAGTTGTGCGCGCATCGCGTTGAGGTTGACCGCCAAAGTATTCAAACCGCGTGATCCCCTACGTCTAGCGCCCCTCAGAGCCCAGCAAATAGTGTAGCTCAAAGGAATTAACTCGATCACCAAGATGCTCGCCGACGGCACCAAGCGGACCTATTGGTATGCATGGAAGGGCGGGCCGCCGCTGCGCGGCGAGCCAGGTTAGCATCGATCCGCGCGCGGGGTCTCTGTATCATTCTTTGCATGCCGGTGTCCGCCCATCGAGCCGCCGAACCTGCCTCGCGAAGATGAGGACCCGCGTTTGATGATGCACTGTGTTAGCATGAAATAGGTCGCCGCTTATCCTCGCTCGGGAACCGCGCGGCCAAACTCGGTTGCAGGTATCGATGATATGCAGGGCCGTCACTTTACTCTCAGTGTCCTCATCGGGGCCGGCTGCGCAGATTGGACTGTCAAGCCTCAATACGGCGTACAAACGGCTACTTGCGGATGCTGGCATGTCAGTTCCGTAGTTCGTTTTGTGCATGCTCATCGTGCCGGTAAGGGTCGCTGGCTTGTCGTATTGCAAACATTTACTGTGTTCACCTTCGTTCACCATGTCCTTCAGGGAAGGCCTCGCAGAATTAGGAGCAGTGCTTGCCGTCCCGGTCATAATGACGAGGGCAGCAAAGGCACGCATAAGGGCAGTTCGGAAGAGGACCATTGTAAAGCCTTTCTCATTCTGCTGTGGGTTCCCATAACCTTGCATCTCAATCCGACCTCGGCCGCAAAAATCGCAAGCAACAGCTACCGGGATAACACGCCGGGAATGGTTTCGGCCGCGCACTATGCGGGCGTTTGATACATACCCAAAGCGACCGATAAAAGTCGCGCCGAGGTTGCGGATGTGAACGCCGGTTGGCGAGAGCGAGGAGCGCGGATGGCAACAACCGTTATTGTATATTTCGCGACAAACAGGCAGCCGCTAACTGACGGCGGGGACCGGGTCGTCGGTTTCAGCTCAGAACTCGGTCCGATAAGCGGACTCGATGTCCGCTACGGCCGCGCGCAAGTCGAGGTGGATCTCAGCAAGAAGCAAGCCATTATGGTGCCGGGATCGCTCGATGTCGCGGAGCAGAGACTAGTTTTTGCCCCCGGCGGCAATCCAGTATTAGGAAGTCAGAACGTTTTCGACGCCGTGCGACAAGATATGATGAGATCCGGTCGTGCTACCATCGCCTTTATCCATGGATTCAGCAACAACTTCACGGATGCGATCGAGCGTGCGGGGTGGATTCTCGCCTTCTACGGCATTGATGCCAACATGTTCGCGTTCTCATGGCCGTCAATCGCTTCTCCAATCGGAGTGCCGCTGCCCTACACCGACTACACGCACGACCGCGCAACGGCGGCCGCATCCGGCCCGGCGCTCGCGCGCACAATCAGGCGGCTTTACGATTACGTCGATTCGCTTCAGCGAAATGAACGTTGCCGCCAGAGTATTCATCTGCTTTGCCACAGCATGGGCAATTACGTGTTGCGCAACGCGCTTCAGGCGTTGATGCGTCTTCCCGATCCAACTGCGGCGATCGTCGGCGATGTGCATGCCATGTCGACATTAAGCGCTGACACGCCTGATCCTTCTGTACTGCGCCGGAGCTTTGAGCAAATTGTGCTCGCGGCGCCCGATGAGGATGCCGATGCGTTCGATGATCCGGCGAAGTTGAAATACCTGCCGCGCCTTGGGCGGTCCGTGACAGTTTATCAGTCGGCCAAGGACTGGGTACTGAACACATTGAGTGCCACGACAAAATTCAACGGCCCGCGTCTCGGAAATGATGGACCGGACAATATGGGTTCGATCAGCGACAAGGTTTCAGCAATCGATGTCAGCAATGTAATTTCGCTCGAGGAAGAACCTGAGAATCATCAGTATTATCGCGTATTTCCCGCTGTGCGCGATGACATCGTAGCGGTACTCGAGGGTGCTCCACAGAGGGAGGTGCGAAATCGCGAGCCCGTCTCTGAAGGTCGTTGGCGTATCCTGCCATCCGGGCGCTCCACGCGAAGGGCGGCACGAAAGTCACGCGTCAGGGGCGCTTAATCTCGGCCAAGAGGTCGTTGGATTAAGCCTTCATTGGTGTCGCCGCTGTGTCGATCCGCGCGTTTTGTCATCCCCTTTCAGACTATGCCCTATACGCGTGCGTGATCACGCATGCAGCCGCTTCCGCCGATCGACCCCAGATGATCGCCGCGTACCAGGTGCGCGTCATCGCGCTCACCGCTGATTTCCTTGTGGCGATACTCACGGCCGGGCCGCGGCCGGCGCATGAGGTGCTTGCCGGTGCTGATGGGCTCTCTTGACGCGCCGGGCGTTTCCATAGAGCCTTTTTCGTTTTTTCCAATCGAGAGGTCTCGGCCGTTTAGCAACTTAACTTACGCGGCTGGTTGCTTTGGAGATCGCAGCCTGTAGCGCAGCGTGAGTGAGATCTCCAGCCCAGCCATCAACTTCAAGTCCATTCGATCTCTGAAATTGTTGGACAGCTGCGGTAGTTAGTGGGCCGTATTCGCCGTCGACATCGAGGGGTGGTTTGGTGCCTAAAACATTTAGCGCTGTTTGGACCCATTTCACCCTGACCGGATCAAACATCGTAGATGCAGCAGCGGCAGCGGCTAGGTTTCCGTCGATAGAAGGGAATAGTTGCTTCCCAATTTGCGCCAGATTTTCGACCGCCTGAACGGTCGGATTTCCAGTGCGAATAGCATCTTGTAATTGCGGAGAAACGTTGATGGTACGAAGAATAATCGGCAACAAGGCGATCAGCAGTTCCATGAAACTTCTCCCCAGCGACCGCTTTTATGAGACCAATGTATATCACAACCCATACCATATGTGTGATCTGGATCACACCCGTCTCCGGGGCTGGCGTGTGCCACCGGCAGCCCGTTTGCAGGGTCGCGGTTTCCCGTTATCGGGCTACGCATGGTATGCAGAGGGACAAAAGAAAGCGGCTCAGGTCGTAGGTGTGCTTGAGGATCGCCAGCCCCGCCATCAGCCGCGTTGTTGTCGGTGTAGCCCGCCCCAAACGTCCCCCAATCGATCGCCCGCGCCAGCTTCACCAACGCCTCCTGTTGGTTGAGGAACTGCCCGAGCGCTTGCACCACTGCGGCTTCTGTGAGTGGACCGAATTCGCCGTCCACATTGAGGTTCGTGCTGAGGGTGTTATTAAGCGCCCCTTGCAACCATTTTACAGGATCCTGGTCCTGAGCTTACTGTGTTCTCAACGGTACGGAAATTCTTTGTAAATTGGGATTTCGATGCTCAGTTAGTTGGCGCTTCCGCTGTCGTTGATCATATTCACGGCCGCCTGTTCCACAGCCGTTGTTCGTTTCGTCCGATCTGCTACTGATGCAGGCTGAGCTGGTTGTTTGGAATAATAGTCAATTCTGGCCTTGGAAATCTCGTGTACTGTATCCAGCGATGACTTTGCTTTGGCCGCGGCAATCGTCGCGCTACCAACCGAGCCGTCGGCGCCTGCCCCAACGGCCTTTTGCAGGGTCTTCGCAGCGACGGTCGGCCCAGCTTCAACCCCTAAGTCAACCGCGAAGTCGAAGACGACTAGATCGACCCCCGCGGGAAGATCGTCGCAGCGCAGCGTATTCCAGAACCGAGCGCGATAGTACTCGCCTGCGTCAACGCGCGACAGATTCTTCAAATCATCGGTGGTGAGATTTTGATCCGTCCGCCACTTCCTGAAATCCTCCAGGCCAATGCCGAACGGTTGATCTCGGTTGACCGATTGGCCGCTGATTTGATCGAATACGACATCCATGCACCCATTGAATTTAACGTAACCGGTGGCAGCGGCCACGGGCTTTTCCTGAATCACTGTGAACGCGGGTTTGTCCTGAATCGCTGTTTTGAGGGTAGATTGGAGAGCCTCGGTCTGTTTTACGCTTTGTTGGAGCGCCGCTGTGTTTTGCACTTGGGTATTGGCGGTAACTAAGTCTTTGACCCTCGACCCCTGCGATGAGCCAAGCCAAAAATTTACGACCGTGGCGAATGCGGCCACCAACGCCCCAATAACAATGTTTACGAGTTGAAGAAGTGAGCCATTTTGATCTTGTGGCCTGACGCCAAAAAACATCAGGATAACCAGAACGATAAAAAAGCCGCCCACTACAACAAAAGACAGCAAAGGTGGGGTGCGCGTGGCCCAAGAGTCGCCCCCAGCTAGCGCGTGCAACATAGTTGCTCGAGCATCCGTGGTATTTTCCAGATCCATTTGATCGTTTTGAAGTGCCGCAATTTTCTTTTCCAAGGCGGCGAGTTTGTCGTCCTGAGCTTGGTCACTTTGCCTTGCGGGCTGCTTCTCGGTCTGATCCGGCTCCGGCTGAGAAGCAGCGTCTGTCTTCCCCGATTGTGTTTTTGCCCCGCCCGAGCCGGCGCCTTCCGCGGATTTTCCGTTCGGCCCCTTATCCTGTTGTGTTGTGCCGCCCGGTTTGAGCGAAATGCCGAGCGCGGCGGACGTGTTGTCGCCCACCTCGCCATCCACCACAAGCCCGTGGGACCGTTGGAATGCCACGACAGCGTCCTCGGTCGGACGGCCGAACTCTCCGTCGATATCCTTCTGATCAAAGAACCCCCGTGCGGCCAATGCCTCTTGGATTCGCCGAATGACGGCGTGATCCATGTTAGGCTCGTCGCGCCGATAAATTGTGGCGGGTGCTCTTGGTACGACGCCCCCATTGCCGTCGTAATTTATGTCGGGAATGAGAACTCCGGTGTCCCATCTCCTGCCATGCACGGTCGATTCAACAACTCCGTGCGCGGTGTCCATTGCTTCGACCGTTCCGCCGGCGCCGTCACAGAGTACGATATGTCCCGTCGCATTCTTGGATGGTGGATAGCGGAGAAGGATGCCGCCCACCGTGGACGCGGCTTCCTCGACGGAGACGCGCTTGCCGAAGCGCGCAACATCGGCTTGCCACGCGCCCGTATACGCGTCTGCTTGCGATGGTTTCACGTTGTCGTCAATGCAACCGTAAAGCTTTTGGGCCTCCTGGAACACCAGCCATGAAATGAACTCGGCGCAGTCCCATGGTCCTCGGTAGTTGTCTTCGTCCTTCGGAGCGAGGGCGCCGAGAACGTAGCGTTCGTGGAGGTGCTCGCGCGCGCGCCGCAGCAAACCCGCTCCAGTCGGACCCTGTGCTCCGCCGTTACCCGCTGCTGCTGGGCCGGCAACGGCGGGCGCTTCTCCGAGAAAGGCGTCGGCACTGCCTGCTTTGAACATGTCATGTGCCTGTTGCCATTCCGGGTCACTCAGGTTGGTACGGTTAGGGCCCTTGCCCGACTCGCGGCCGGCAATTGACTTCAGAATGGGGATTGCGACCTTCGGATTTTGCAGCATCTCCTTCGTCAGCATCATCTCATCGGGATAGCCGGGGATGCCGAAACCGTAGGAGCCCGTCCACTTCTTGCCCGCCGCCCCCATCTGCATTCCAACATAGTTGCGGAACAGAAGGTCGAAATTGGAGGCCGCCCCGTTCACTGGATTTGGGAACCGGGCAATCTGGTGCCCGCCGCCGATAATCCCGTACCCAATCTGACCGAATGCGGCTGCGCGCGGGCTCGGATATTGTGCACCGGGATTGCAATAACGGAACGACGCGGGCTCGTTCGTAACTGGCAGGTCAGCACGCACGCGTGCCGTTGACGGGTCTGTCGATTTTCCGATGTTTCCGACCATGATGCCCTCACTGCTAACCGTGATGAACTGGTCATTGCGTAAAAGGACGCAGGTCCTCGAGCCGTCGCGGGGTTGCCAGTAGCAAGCACCTCGCTACTAAAGCACGAGAATACAGTCACGACTGGCTGGAGACTGTGATCTACTTCACAGAGCGATTACAGATCTTTGCAGATTTTGAGCGACGCGGGTTCCTAAGAGCCCATCCGCAAAGTTTGGATTCATGACGAGGGATTTGCAACGAGCCGCTTCAGCATGATGCGGATCATGGCGAGGCGGATGAAGGCGGCGACGGTT
>Ga0126379_10001822_pt1 | contig 13227 bp, 8 predicted proteins | sample PanSoiMetPlot_24_FD_92640 | JGI IMG/M metagenome (GOLD analysis project Ga0126379, IMG submission 92640) | Tropical forest soil microbial communities from Panama - MetaG Plot_24 | ecosystem: Environmental > Terrestrial > Soil > Tropical forest > Bulk soil | place: Panama | collected 2016-02-17 | reverse complement strand
TGGGTACAGAGCAGCTCGCGTGATCCACTTACGCTGCTGATCGTAGCAGTGGTACTGGTGTTAATCGCTATGTTCGCCTGCCTGTGGCCGGCCCAGCGGGCAGCCAACCTCGATCCTATGAAAGCGTTGCGCACGGAATAGAACCAATCAACCTGTCGACTGAATTTCGCTGCGCTGGCGACGAGAGCCGCCAGTCTTTTCTGCAATTCATCCCACTTTCGTCATCGTGATGGGGCTCCCTTCCGGAAAAGGGTTTAGAATCCCGCTACGCCACTCTCTCACAACCGGTCCTACCGGGCCCCAGAAGTTCGGAATCAATCATTCACTTTCGAAGGAGAAGAACATGGCTGCTAAAGTTTCACCCATTCCAGCCGGCTACCACTCTATTACTCCACACATTGTCGTTAGCGACACCAGGAAGGCCGTCGATTTTTACAAGCGCGCGTTTGGCGCCGAAGAGCGCGGCATGGCCGAGGGACCAGGCGGCAAGATAATGCACGCCGAGATCAAGATCGGCGATTCCCTCCTGATGCTGAACGACGAAATGCCGGAATTCGAAGCACTATCCCCCACCGGTACCAAGGCCGATACGTGCGTAACCCTTCACTTGTATGTGGAAAATGCCGACAAGGTATTTTCGCAGGCAAAAGCGGCAGGAGCCATTGAAACCATGCCTTTGCAGGACCAGTTCTGGGGTGACCGCTACGGCAAGCTAAAGGATCCGTTCGGCCATTCGTGGTCAATCGCAACTCACATCAAAGACCTGAGCCCGGAGCAAATGAAGGCAGCTATGGACGAGGCAATGTCCAAGATGCACGCTCACGCCCATTAGTATGGGTGCTTCAGGGTTCGCGCCCGTCCTATGGGACGCTAACCTGGTTACTGTAGGCCGGCAACACCAATAACAAAAACCCGGGACGGGCTCTGCGCGGACACCGTCCCGGGGCGAGCATTGGCGAAGATCGGATCCCGCGTGAGCGGGATCCGCGCGTCTCGAAGCTTAGCCCTTTGCAGCACCCGCTCCGTGCATCTTCGCGCGCTCAATCAACATTTGGACCTGTTCTTTCTGCTCGAAGTTGGGGTTGGTCTTCAGTAACTGCTCCCAAACCACGACCGCTCCCTGCGGATCTTTCTTGCCTTGCCACTTCACCACGCCAAGATTCAGCAGCGTGTTGGGGTAATTCGGGCGAATCGCCAATGACTTCTGATATTCCTCGATGGCCTTATCCGCATTTCCCGTGTACCAGTACGCCGTTCCCAGATCTGTGATCACGTCGGGGTTGTTTGGCGTGATCTCCAGTGCCTTGGTGTAGTACTCGATAGCCTGCGGATACGCCTGTCCATCGTAGTAAATGTTCCCAAGCTGCTTCAGCGCTTCTACGTCCTTGGGATTGGCTTGCAGCCTGGCCTGCATCGGCTTGGCAGCCTCGGCCAACATTTCCGGTGACGCACCGCCTTGCTGTTGCGTGCCGATGCCGGGCAGTTGTCCGGCTGCCAGGGGTTGTCCACCGCCCATTCCCGAAGGCGTGGCCGCCGGCGCCTGAGCTGCTTCCGGTGCACTGGCGGTCGGCGCCGACCCGTGGACGAAGTAGCCTACCGCTATGCCAATCACCAACGTGATCACGGCAAGCGTGTAGGCCTGTACGCTGGTGAATCCAACGGACTGTTTTACTTTCTCTTCTTGCGCAGATTGAGACATATACGACTCCTCTTCTTTCGATTACTGTCAGTTCTTCCGTCCGGCTTCTACTGCGAGATCGGAGTTTTGCCCAGTGCGGTCCGGCACCTCACGCAACTCGCGCGCTAAGGCCCCTACAATCCTCAGCGTAATATGCGAGGCCAGCGTGGAAACCACCTGGTCCTGGTCCGCTGTGAAGGGCCCAAACTCCTGGCGAAGATACTCCACTTCCTGCTGGCACAACTCCTCGAGCCGTTGCCGTAGGGCGACAATTGTAGGCACGACACGTTCGGCTAGTCTGCTGCTACGAAAACCCGCCACCTCGTCGGCAATGATTCTGTTAGCCGACTCCAGACTCAACTTATGGTCTCGAAGATCGCGGCTGACTACTTCCTCTAGGTTGTCTATGTTGAACCGATACACCCCATCGATCTCATCCACACGCGGATCGATATTGCGAGGCACGGCCATATCAATCATTACCAGCGGCTTGTGCTGCCGAGTGCGGGCGATCCGGCGAGCATCGTCGAGAGTGATAAGGTTCTGCGGGCAGGTCGTGGAACAAATGACCACATCGGACGACTTTAAATACTCCAAACGCTCGTCAAATACTGCCGCCTTGGCCTCTAATTGGTTCGCCAACTCTTCGGAGCGGGAATATGTGCGGTTCATTACCGTAATGCGATTGGCTCCTGCGGTGCGCAGGCATCTGGCGGCCATTTCGCTCATCCGCCCCGCTCCCAGCAGGAGAACTTCTCGATCCGACAAGTCCTTTAGCACTTCCATCGCGAGTTCCACGGCGGCATAGGGAAACGTCAGGGTAGTATCCCCCGGCGCAGTTTCAGCTCGGACCCTCGATGAAACAGCCAGGGCCTTCTGAATCGTGCTATCCAGGAAGCGCCCTGTCGCGCCTGCCGTGCATGCCTGCTCCAAAGCCTCGCGCAATTGGATTGCAGTCTCCGGCTCACCTATAACAACTGAGTCCAATCCGGCAGCCACTTGAAATAGATGGGTAAATGCAACGTCATCCATCAGGCGATAAAAGTGCGACCAGTCACAAAGCCTCAGGTGGTAGTCCTGGGTGAGGAACCTTAGTACGGAATTGGCTGCGGCCGGCACGTCATTGGCCCAGAGAATAAACTCGGTGCGGTTAAAGGTGGCCAAAACGACAATTTCTTCAATCCCTTCCGACCGAAGCAGCCGCTGCAAGGCTTCGTACCTTGCGGGCTCCGGAATCCAGAACTGTTCCCTGACCAATACTGGCGAGGTGCGGTAATTCAAGCCGATAATCGCCAAGGTCGGTTCCACCGACAATCCTCCGAGGGTAGTAAGACGGAGACAAATGCACCGCTGCTGCCAAACCAAGCCGGCGGCACCAAAGTTCTAGCTAGCTGAAAACAAGGACCTTAACTCTCTGGCAAAACCTAACTTTACACTTCGTTACAAACGATTTGCGGTTTATGACGCGCCCGGAGTGTCTTTTCCCACGCATGACCCAGCAGGCCGGGCTTCAAGCGATGGCTTGAAAGGATATGGCTTATTTTTGATTCACCGTGGGCTCTAGTCAGCGCAGTCCATCGAAGTCGACTCTTTCAGCGGTTTCATGATCCAACCCCGAGCTTCTAGCGCCGTAGCCTCCCAACGACATACAACACGAGCGAGAGCAAAATGCTCAGGACAATCGAGGTCATGAGCGGGAAATAAAATGTGGTGTTCTTCCCCCGCCAAACGATGTCCCCGGGGAGGCGTCCGAAGGGCAGGTTCAGTCGGCCGGCCAGAAGCAATAGTAGTCCCAATCCCAAAATGAGGCCGCCCAATAGAACCAGCATGCGACCCAAATCGCTCATAAGTCCAGTTTAATCCCTCGGCCCACCAAGCCTCCGAAGTATCGTCCTTCTGCTATGCTGTCGGGTTTGCTCAAAACCTCGAGCGATTCGCTTCTGGAAGGTCAAACTTGGCCATAACCCCCATCATGCTGGTTCACGGCGGCGCGTGGGCCATACCTAACGACGCCGTCGAAGCGCACCTGAACGGAGTGAAGGCTGCTGCCGCGACGGGTCTTGCTGTGCTCGAAGGCGGCGGAAGCTGCCTAGATGCGATTGAGACAGCGATCGTAACCATGGAAAACGACGAAACCTTCGATGCAGGCCGCGGCTCCTTCCTCAACAGGGACGGCCGCGTGCAACTCGATGCCTGCATGATGGATGGCGCGACTCTACGGGCGGGCGGCGTAGGCTGTGTCGAGCACATTCGCAATCCCATTCGCGCCGCCAAAAAGATTCTCACCGACAGTCCGCATGTGTATTTTGTCGGCTCGGGGGCGGAACGCTTTGCCCAAGAGCACGGCATCGAGCTATGTTCTAACGACGACCTCATCATTCCGCGCGAAATCGAGCGGCTTCGCGAAGCCAGGCAGCAAGGCTACCTTCAAATGCCCGACGAGTTCGGCCCCATGCGCTCCCACGACACAGTGGGGGCGGTTGCGCTCGACCGCGACAGCAACATTGCCGCCGGCACATCCACCGGCGGCACGTTGAACAAAGCGCCGGGGCGGGTGGGTGATTCCTCCCTGATCGGCTGCGGCTGTTATGCCGACAACCTGAGCGCCGCGGTGTCCACCACCGGCTGGGGTGAGCCGATGATGAAGCTCGTCCTGAGCAAGTGGACTGCCGACAAGGTGGAACAAGGCCTTGCTCCGCAGGACGCCGCCCAACGTGCGCTCTACTATTTGAAATCTCGTCTGGAGGGCCACGGCGGCATCATTCTGCTCGACCGCAGAGGCCGTCTCGGTGTTGCCCACAACACTCCGCGCATGGCTTGGGCGTTGTCTTCGGGAACGAGCAATTCGTCTGGTATTCAATTCCCGAGGTAACCAACTGCACTCGCCCACCACATTTGGGGCTTGCGTTGTGGGCGTCCGCTGTTATACAACCCCCTGAGTCTGTCGGAATGGCTTGTCCATCGTTCTTACGCTCTTAGAATGCCAAGGCCCATGATCGACTTCCGCTATCGCGTGGCCGGGGGTCGGGTTGCACTTCCGTCCTCGCTGCTGCGCTTCGCACTCATTTCCAAAACCCAGATTGGAAAAACACTTCGTCAGAGGAAAACCCAATGAATTACGCGTGCCGATTGATTTGCCTGATGATCGCCGCCTGCTTCTTGCTGGCGGACGCCGCGGCTCAGGTACAAACCTCGGAGCTGCATGTGACTGCCAAGGATCAGAAAGGCGCCGTGGTGAGCGATGCTGTCGTCACCGCAGCGGTAACCGACAAAGGCATCACGCGAACTGCCAAGACCAATGCCGAAGGTAGCGCCATCCTGTTGTCTCTGCCACCGGGGTTGTACTCCGTCACCGTTGAAGCTCCCGGCTTCGCCAAGCTGGTGCAAAGCTCAGTGCGTCTGACACTCGGCCAGGTCGCTGAACTGGGCGTCACGCTTTCCGTAGCGGCAGCCACTGAAACCGTTACGGTCTCATCCGAAGCCGAGCTGGTGGAAACTCAAAACACCACGTCGGGCACCACGATTTCGCAAACCTCGATTGAAAACTTCCCGATCAACGGGCGCAACTACATTAGCTTCGCCTTGACCAACTCACAGCTCGCGCGCGATACCGCTCCCAGCATCGGCGCGGCTCCGACTTCCGGTCTAAACATCGGCGGCCAGAACGCACGCAGCAACCTGATCAGCATCGACGGCACCAATGCGGTAGACAATTCCGTCAATGGCATTCGCTCCACCGTTTCTCAAGACGCAGTCCAGGAATTCCAGATCCTCACCAATGGCTATGCCGCCGAATATGGCCAAGCTGCCGGCGGCGTCATTAACATCGTCTCAAAGTCTGGCACCAACCAGTTTCACGGCAGCGCTTTCGGATACCTCCGCAATCGCTACATTCAGGCCACGAATCCTTTTAGCAACGTGTATCAGCCCGCCTATACTCGCGCGCAGTACGGTATCAGCGCAGGTGGGCCGATCAAGAAGGACAGAACCTACTGGTTCTTCGCCTATGAAGGTACCGACCGCCATGAGAGCGGTTTTAACGACATCGGCTCCAACAACTTCGGGCTCACTGCCACCTCCGACGTCACTCGTTTTGTTAACGCCGCCCTCGGCAAGCAGTATCCTGCGGGTACGTTCGTCGCTCCCGTAACTCCAGAGCAGGCCCTGTTTCTCAACGTCGCCCCAATCACGCCGGCAACCATTGGCTATGCATCACTGGTCGGCACCAGCGGACCCGTGGCCATCATTGGAAAGAATCCTTTGACGCAAGCTCTCGGACTTGGATCCGGCTTCTTCGCGCCCACCGTTCCCGGCCAGTTCGATCCGCTGCCCGCTTCCTTCGTTCCACTACAAACGGTAGTCGGCAACTTCCCGGTGTACGAATTCGGCAATATCTATTCCCTTCGTCTCGACCACAAGCTCACCAACAATCAGCAACTGATGTTGCGCGGCAGTGTAAGCCCATTCCGCACTACCGGCGTCCAGGTAAACGCACAAGGGCCACAGAACTTCGGTCAGAACGCCTGGTCGCGCACCTCGATTAACGATTTCCACGACTGGAGCATCATCGCCGAACACACCTGGACCCTCGGCAGCAACAAAGTGAACGAATTCCGCTTCCAATACGCCCGGCGCTCAGTGAACTACACCTACTCCACCGCGCCCAACGGCAGCAGCGTCGCGGTAAACATTCCCGGCTTTGCGTTTATCGGACGAGAGCCATTTTCGTTTGTGCAGCGCGTCGAGCAGCGTTGGGAGTTCCTGGACAACTTTTCCATCACCAAAGGTACGCACAGCATCAAGTTCGGCGTGGACTACAATCTGATCCCGTTGACCGCCAACTTCACGGTGAACTTTGGCGGTGTGTACAACTTCGGACAGGTAGCAGTAAGCCAAAACGCCCCGCCCATCAGCCCGATTCAGGCGTATGGTGCGGCGTTGCCCCAATACCTGGTGCAGGGCGTTGGCAATCCGCATTTGGCATTCAACAACAACACCCTGGGGGCGTTTATCCAGGATTCGTGGCGTGCGACGCCTCGGCTGACCGTGAATTACGGCGTTCGGTACGACGTAGAGTTTCTACCGGAGCCGGCGCCCTCCACCCTTCTGGCAGGAGCCGCTTTCAAGACCCTCGGCATCACGAAGGGAATTCCGCCCGACAACGACAACATCGCGCCCCGCATCGGCCTCGCTTACGACGTCTTTGGTGATGGCAAGACAGTCGCGCGAGCATCCTACGGAATCTTCTACGGCCACCCTCTGATGGCGCTGGTGTTCGACTCTGTCGTGGCCGACGGCACTCAGGCGCCACAGATTCTGCTGTTTGGTGGCAGCCTGAATCCGTGCACACCGCAGAACATTGGGAATGCGCTCAATGCTGCCAATGCGTTCGCCGGTCGTCTGACCTGCCTTCCGCCGGCTTTCACTTATCTGGCTAACCAGCAGCGCTTCGATCCCACACCCAACACACCCTCGGTGTGGATCAATCAGAATTACTATCAGCCGGCACAGGGACAGGTGGTACCGCTGTCTGTACTGCCGTTCGGCTACCCGACAGCGGCGAACTTCCAGAACTTGTACTCCAACCAGGCGAATCTCGGAATCGAGCATCAGTACGGGGCCTCTTGGACGGTTTCCCTGCAGTACAACTGGAATGGCGGGCGCCACATCAACCGGCCGATCAATTCCAACGCGGCGTATGGCCAGTACCTCACCCAGAACTGGTACAACGCCATGACCGACCCGACCATTACGCCTGCGCAGAAGGCTGCGTTCTTCAATAACCCCTTATCGGTCAATGTTGCCGGTATTAATCCGCTGAGCGGGCTACCCTATGTTCCGCCGTATTGGGTAAGCTTCTTCCGCCCCAGCGGCTTCAACCCGACTATCGCGTACTTCCTGCCTCCGCAGGCTCTCGCCCTAGCCCAGGCAACACTCAACCTGTACCACCTTGGTTATGCCAATAACCAGATTCCCTTTAGCGATATGGTCGCCAACTACTCTAGCGGCAACTCGGATTACAACGCTTTCACGGTCAACGTGAACAAGCGCTTCTCCGGTCACTGGCAGATGTTGGCCTCCTACACCTGGGGACACACCATCGACGAGGCCACAGACCTGCAAGCCACTCTGACGCCGCAGGATGACTATCACCCGAATGCCGACCGCTCCAATTCGCTGTTCGATCTGCGGCAGCGCTTCGTGATCAGTGCGGTTTATCAGAGCAATCAGGTGGGCTCTGGCTGGGTAAGCGCGCTGCTGAGCAACTGGACTGTCAGTCCAATTATTGAAGCCGCCAGCGGTCGACCCTTTAACATCGTGACCGGCTTCGATCAGAACCTGAATTTCTCCAGCAATACCGACCGGCCGATGAGCGCTCATGCCGGCCAGACCGACTCCTGCGGCGATGTCGCTGCCCCATCCAAATGGTCCCCTACGGGATATCTCATTCCCACATGCTTCGCCGACATGCTGGTCACCGGTGTTGTGCCTCAGTTGGATGGCAACCTCGCCCGCAACGCCGGCGGCAAGCCAACTGTCGTGTTCAACGACCTGCGCATCGCCCGCATGTTTAGGCTCGGCGAGCGCTTCCAGTTGCAGGGCATCATGGATCTGTTCAACGTCATCAACAAGTTCAACGTGGCGGACGTGAATCCATTGTGGAATGCCAACGGCGTTCCCACAGCGGCATACGACCCGCGCCAGTTCCAGTTCGCTCTGCGTTTGAACTGGTAGTATTTGGCTACGTAAACTACCGGCACTCCTCCCGGAGCGCCGGTTTCATTTGTCGCGTGTCGCGCTGAACTCTTTTCTAACCACTGTCCACTACCCACTAATCACTGCTTTAGAATCGAACTCTCATGAAACGTCGCTCCGCTGACGCAACACGATGTGTGCACGCCGGAGAAGATCGCCACGGCACGCCCGCGCCGCTCACCACGCCAATTACGCAAACCTCCGTTTTCATCGTTCCTGATCTGGACGGTTTACGCCGATACGCTGAAGGCGATCGCGACCTGTATCTGTACGCCCGCTACGGCAACCCCACCGTCAAGGCCGCCGAAGACAAGGTGGCTGCACTAGAGGGAGCCGAGTCTGCCGTTCTGACCGCCAGCGGGATGTCGGCCGAAACCATCGCTGCCCTCGCCGTTTGCCAGGCAGGCGACGAAATCGTGTCCATGCTCGACATCTATGGCGGCACGGTGAAGCTCTTTGAAGACGTCTTGGCGCGCTGCGGCATCACCACGCGGTTCATTCCCTATCGCGATCTCGAAAAAGCCGAACGGTATTTCACGCCGAAGACGCGGATGCTCTTTCTGGAGACCCCAACCAACCCAACATTGCGCTGCGCTGACATTGCCGCGCTCTCGGCCATCGCGCACCGTCACAAAGCTTGCGTCGTGGTCGACAACACCTTCGCTACACCCGTGCTGCAAAAACCACTCGCACTCGGCGCCGACATGGTGATGCACTCCGCCACCAAGTACCTCGGCGGACACAGCGACATCACTGCCGGGATCCTGGCCAGTTCAAAGAAATGGATGGAGCGCGCCCGCGAACTGATGATCCTCACCGGCGGATGTCTCGACCCCGGCTGCGCTTACTTGCTCCTTCGTGGGCTCAAGACGCTGCACCTGCGTGTGGAGCGCGCCTGCCAGAACGCCGCCGCCATTGCCGAGGCATTGCAGCGGCACCCCAAGGTTTTGCATGTGTACTATCCCGGATTGGCGGATCATCCAGACCACGAGCTGGCCGCTCGCCAGATGAAAGATTTCGGCATGATGGTTTCCTTTGACTTGCGCGGCGGAGAGGCAGCCGTCGACCGGTTCATCAAGCGCCTGAAGGTCTGGTATCTGGCGACCAGCCTGGGAGGAGTCGAGTCCATCCTGTCTTATCCGGTATTGTCATCGCATATCGGGCTCAGCGCGAAACGGCTCAAGCTCCTGGGGGTGACTCCATCGACGGTCAGGCTTTCTGTTGGAGTCGAGGACGCCGTCGATCTGATCGAAGACCTGAAATCCTCCTTGGCGTAAGCGTCAATCGTTTTCGAAGGGAAACGGCTTCACAGCTTGCCCTGAGCCCAGCCGAAGTGTCAGCTGGCCTTTGGGAACTTGCGACTGGACCACTAGCCACTTTCATTCCCCTCGTAGTACCATCAGCTTCAGAAGTTATTGTTCACGGGGAAAGATATTTTTTCACAGGAATGAAGTTGGTCCGTTACCTGATAGCCCCGTCGCTGTTGTGTGCCGTTCTGGCCAGCACGGGATGCGAACCCTCCCAATCCAAGAACAGCCCTTCGAAGCCTCCGGCTCAGGCCACCGCTCCGGCGGTTGTCGCGGTCAAGTCCGACTCCTCGGTACCTGAGCCGTCCGTCGGTCCCGCCCCTGCACAGACAACGACCTCCTCGGATCCCGTCGACAACCTTATCGCCCAGGCCGACAAGCTCTACCAGGCTGGCCAAAAGGAATATCTGGACGGGCACCTCGACGCTGCCCGCCAGAGCTTCGATCAGGCTTTCAACGTATTGCTCTCCAGCAATCTTGCCGTAAAAGATAATCCGCGCCTGGAGAAGGAATTCGACAAAATTGTGGACGGCGTCCGAGACCTCGAGCAGGTCGCGTTGCGCGAAGGCGACGGCTTCACTGAACAACGCTCCGTTTCTGCTCCGATTGACGAAGCCAACGACATTACTTTTCCCATTGATCCTAGAGTCCGCGCCAAAGCTGAGGCCGAGATCAAGACCACCAAGTCCGACCTGCCGCTCATGCTGAACGACCAGGTGGCGATGTTCATCAACTATTTTTCCAGCACCAAGGGTCGCTATACGCTGGAGCACGGCCTAACCCGTGCAGGACGCTATCGCGAAATGATTTCTATAACTCTCAAGGAAGTCGGGGTTCCCCAGGACCTGATCTATCTCGCAATGGCGGAGTCAGGGTTTCAAGCCCTCGCCGTCTCCCGCGCCGGTGCGCGTGGCATGTGGCAGTTCATGGCAGGTCGCGGCTCCGAGTACGGTCTGGAGCGCGATTGGTGGATCGACGACCGCCAGGACCCGGTGAAGTCCACCCGCGCCGCGGCGCTGCATCTGAAGGACCTCTACCACGAGTTCGGCGACTGGTACCTGGCCATGGCTGCCTACAATACCGGCCCCGGCAATATCCAGCACGCAGTTGAACGCACTGGCTATGCCGATTTCTGGGAACTATACAAGCGTGGCGTCCTGCCGCACGAGACGCGTAACTACGTCCCCATCATCGTGGCCGTCACTATCATGGCGAAGAACCCGACACAATATGGGCTAGAAAATATTGTTCCCGACAAGCCCGAGCCGACCGATCGGGTTTCCATCAACTATCCCGTAGACTTGCGGCTGGTGGCTGAGTGCCTCGACACCTCCGTGGACAGCCTTCAGACGCTGAATCCCAGCCTGCTGCGCATGACCACCCCGAAGGACCAGACCTTCACGTTGAACCTGCCCTCCGGCACCAAGGATAAGTACGAGACCGCCATCGCCTTGATCCCGCCGGATATGCGCACCTTCTGGCGGTATCACCGCGTGGAGTACGGCGAGACGCTGAACTCGATTGCCCACAAGTACCGCAGTTCGACTGGCGTCATCGAAGAGGCTAACAACCTCACCGGCGATGAGGTTGTGGTTGGTTCGAAGCTGATCATCCCGATAGCGCCCGGCCAGGCGGGTGGGGGTGGTAACGCCGTGGCTTACTCGCACAAAGCCACTCGTTACAAAGTCCGTAAGGGCGACACGCTCGGCTCGATTGCCGACGATTTTGAGGTCCCAGTCGCCAAGCTGAAATCGTGGAACCACGTCAGGGGAAACACCGTCGCTGTCGGCCGTACTTTACTGATTTATAAGCCCTTAACTGGCTCAGGAGGAGCCGAGGTTGGTTCCGCGGACGGCAATCCGCCGGCACCCTCCAGACAGAAGAAAGGTGCCACGACAACCTCGGCCAAATCGAGCAAACACCCCACAAAGAGCACGTCCGCCACTTACCACAAGGTCAAGAAGGGCGAGACGCTCAGCAGTATTGCCCAGTCCTACAACACGACGGTTGCCAACCTGAAAAAGAACAACGCCAACCTCTCCGCCAACCTCCGCCCCGGCGAAGTATTGCTGATTCACAAATAGAAGCCATCTCGAAAACCAGTTTTCAAACGGCACGGCTTCATAGCTTGCGGAAAGACTCGCTTTGCCGATGGCTTGCGTCAGGGTGCGACCTCAATCGTGCCGACAAGCCCTTTATTTTCGTCATCCCGAGCCGGCTTCAGTCCGCGAGGGATCTGCTTTTCTGACTTTCCCCCGCCTCTTCAGCCCTGCCGTCGAGGTTACTTGAGGCCCTGTGGAACTCGGCTTTTGGCCTCTGGCATTTATCAGGTGAGTTTTAGTGAATCAGCTCGCCATTCCTTACCTTACCCTTTGCACTTTGTACTCTTCCCTTGTCGCAGATGTTCTGATACAACAGGGCGCGTCGCGCTTATTCGTATGCCGCGCATCACATCGGCCGCGTTTTTCCCCGTGCTATAATCGCGCGCCTGTTGACACGGCATGCAATTGAGTTCAATTCTTATTCAGCACAGCGAGCTGTCTCCGTGCGATGCGGAGCCCGGCCACCAGAGGAGGACACATGACGGCTTTCGATGACACGCTGTACGGTCGTGATGATGAGATGGATGACTACGGAGACGGTTCCTATGGCGATTCGCTCGATGACGAGGAATACGAAGAGGAAGAGGAGGAGGAAGAAGAACCCGAATCCGTTTCCGTCATCGAAGAAGTAGTGGAAGTGGAAGAGAGCGAGCCGGAGGAAACCACCGTTAGCACCGCTCCGCCTCCTGCTCCGCCACCCAAGAAGACAGCCGCCAAGAAAGCTCCGGTGAAGACGGCGAAGAAAGCTGCCAAGAAAGCACCTGCCAGGAAGAAAGCCGCACCAGCAAAAAAGAAAGCGGCTCCAACGAAAAAGAAAAAGGCACCGGCAAAGAAAAAAGCCGCGAAGAAGCCGGCAAAGAAACCTGCCAAAAAAGGACGCCCAGCTCGGCGTCGTCGCTAGACCCGCTGCTCATGAGACAAGCCGCGGTCCTGCCGCGGCTTTTTCTCTGTATCGAACTCTCTCCATCATTTTTGAGGTGCCACTGTGACTCACAATCCCTGGACTCGTCGTGATTTCATGCGCGTCGGTGCCACCGCCTTGGCGGCCGGCGCCGCCGCGAAAGTAACTCTGCTGGAACCCACCACCCTGCTGGCTGCTACACAGCAAGCCCAGTCGGGCAACACCATCCGCTTCGCCTCCATCGGCACCGGCGTACGTGGCTGCGAGTTGTTAAAAGCTTCGCTGCGTGTTCCCGGCATCGAATGTGTTGCCGTTTGCGATCTGTGGGAAGGACGCCTGACTGCCGGACAACAGGCACTCGCCACAGTGCAGCAGCCGCTCGGCAAACAAGTTGCGACCTCCCGCAATTACAAAGAGATCCTCGATCGCAAAGACATCGATGCCGTCATCGTAGCCTGCACCGATCACCAGCACCGCCGTGTG
>Ga0126379_10001821_pt1 | contig 13232 bp, 11 predicted proteins | sample PanSoiMetPlot_24_FD_92640 | JGI IMG/M metagenome (GOLD analysis project Ga0126379, IMG submission 92640) | Tropical forest soil microbial communities from Panama - MetaG Plot_24 | ecosystem: Environmental > Terrestrial > Soil > Tropical forest > Bulk soil | place: Panama | collected 2016-02-17 | reverse complement strand
GAAGACTTTTGCCTGGCGGGATTTCCATTACGTGGCAATCGTTTGACGTCCGCGAGGCGTCGTGATTGAGAAAAACGGCATTGCCGCCGCGGCGTGCCCACGGCTTGAGCGCAATGGTTCGCAGGTTGCGAACGTAGAAGGACGGAATGATGTCGAGCCCCTCCGCCTTAACCCAACGGGTGTAGGGTGTCTCCTTTTCGCTCTTGAACTTGCTGGCGAGTTCGTCCGAAGCGACGGCGTCCTTCTTGGCAGTGTCCGCCATGGTCAGTCCTGTTGATCTGTCATGTTCTGCAATATTAGCGAAAAACCTGAGTAAAGGATAAAGCTTAGATATCTAAAGCGCGACGTCACTGGCTGCTAGCGGCCATGCTTGTGGGGCTGATGGCTGTGGTGATGGTCATAGCCGTGGGCATGATCGTGCCTGTGTCCGTCACTATACCCATGCCCGTGTCGATGCTCGTGGTCTTGAGCATGATCGTGCTCGTGGTGATGCAGGCGCTGCCGCGGCCGTGGGCCGCGCGGGTCCTCGCTGAACACGAGCGACTTGATCGTAACCGGAACGGTACAGGACGGCATGCGGATGCGCCCGAGATCGATGTAATCGAAATCCCACAGCACGACGCCGTCAATGACGAGAAGTTCGCACTCGATATGGAGCTCATCGCGCAGCAGGTGCCCAAGAGTCTGCGCCACATCGCCATCCAGCATGATGTAGATCGGCAGCTTTTTGCCGATCCGCTGGATAAGTCCACGCTTGATGCCTTCGGCGAAAGCGACGAGGCGCTGATAGGACGGCAGCCCGCTCCAGCGGAGTGCCAGAGCGATGTCGCGGTCGATGCTGTCCAGATCGAACGCCAGCATGTGGTTGCGGATCGCTCGCGCCATCTGGTCGGGGTCGATCGCCTCGCTGCAGACAAACGGCGCCAGGATCACTTGCAGATTGCGCCGCGGGAGCAGTTTGCCGGGCGCGGAGATATAACTGGTATTGCCGGACAACTGCACGCTGTATTCGGAAGCGCCGAGCGCGGTGGCGCGAATGCATTCGCCCGCCGGTAGCACCGGCCAGGGCAGGGCCCCGTTATCGATGCGCGCGCGGATGGCGCTGCCGAGCGGCCGCCCGAGGTCGCTGAAATCGCGATCTTCGCGTTGATAAATGTATTCGGCAACGCCGCCAGAAAACATCACGCCGTCGATACGGCCGAGATCGGCGATAGGATCGGTCAGGTAAAGACGGGCGATGTGATCCGGCAAAGGGTTTGCAATGATAGCGGCGAGGAGCGCGTCGGCCATCGCATCGGCAACTCTTTGCAGATCGGCGGCGCCAATGCGGTCGCCGCGTTGCCAGGAGAATCCGGCGCGCGCGGCGTGGTGTTTCCCGGCCGGATCGAGCCGCACGATCCGCTCGCCATCCACCACCTGCAAGCGTCCGCCGATATGGATCGCAGCGGTGGCGATCACCTCGCCATTATCCAGCAGGCCGAGCTTGGTGGTCCCTCCGCCGATATCGACATTAAGGATACGCTCGGATTGGTCGCTCGATACGCGCGCGGCGCCCGAGCCATAGGCGGCTAGCATCGCCTCCATATGATGGCCAGCGGTGGCGGTGACGAATTCGCCGCCTTTTTGGGAGAGGATCGCAGCAATCGCTTGGGCGTTCTCGCGCCGCAAGGCTTCGCCGGTGAGAATGACGACGCCGGTATCGATCTTCTCCGGCGTCAGTCCGGCCGCCTCATAGGCATCGTCGATGACCTCGCCGAGCTCGGCGTCATCGATGCGTTGCTCGTCCTGATAGGGCGTCAGTGCGACCGCGGACTGAAACAGCGTCTCGCGTGCCACAACGTAATAGCGGCTGGTCAAATCCTCCGCCAAGCGCCGTAAATGGACGCGGGAGAAAATGACCTGAGTTCCGGAGGAACCGATATCAATGCCGACCGTGCTCAGCGCGACATTATCTTGCCGCCATAATGGATTGTCCTCGAGCGGGCCGTCGTCGTCGAAATCATGGTCGTGATCATGGTCGGCGTCGCGCGCGTGCACATGTGCCGTGTCTAGGCCGTAAACATGGTCGGCCAATGTGTGGGACTTCTTGCTTTTGTCGTCTTCGACCATCGGTTTGGCTGGTAATGCGCCGCGGGCTTCATCCCGCGGTCCTGGCAGCTCGTCAATAGCAGGTAAGCCGCGCCCCCTCGACCTCGCGGTGGACCAGGAAACCACATTTACTCTACGGGAGAGCGGTGTCGAACAGACGCTGCCCGTTCGGCCGGGTAAGTTTGGCTCTGGTGGGCGAGACTCCGCCCTGCGGCGTCTTTTTATACTAGCGCGCGGGACCGGAGGAGATTTAACTTCGAGAGGATTGTGCGCGGAGGCGGCCAATCGGCAAGCCGCCCAAGGTGGCAATGAGCCGGCAACGAGGCGGCAACGCCTTGAAGGCAAGGGAACTTTTCAGAGCTTCAAGCCGTTTGCTGCGGCGGGGTAGTTAATAAGATGCGTGGTCAGGGCTCCAAGATCGCCTCGACGAAACACGGCTTCGCAGCCTTCACCGATATTGACCAAAGCGCGTTGGATGCGATTCCGACCGGGCTGTGCGTTTGCCGCAGCGATGGCGTGCTCGCACGCTATAACCGGCGCGCGGTCGAGCTTTGGGGCCGTGCCCCGCTGGTCGGCGACCGGAGCGAATTTTCCGAGGTTAATTTCCGCCGCTACACGCCCGAAGGCATTCCAATTCCGTTTGCAGCGAGCCCAGTTGGCGTAGCGCTGCGCAGCGGGGTACCGATCAGGGGCGCCGAACTGTTTATCGAGCGGCCGGACGGTTCTCGAGTCCCGGTATTGATGAATGTCGCGCCATTGAAAGACGCCGAAGGGCAGATAGATGGCGCGGTTTGCAGTTTTCAGGAGCTGACTGAACGCAAACGCGCCGAGGAAGCGCTGCGCGCCAGCGAGGCCGAGCTGCAATCGGTCATCAATCGCACGCCATTCATGCTGGTGCGCTGCGGCCGCGACCTGCGGTATCGCTTCGTCAGCGAAGCTTACGCCCATCTCACCGAGCACGAGCGCGATGCGGTGATCGGCAAGACGATCGAAGAGGTGATCGGCGAGCGTGGTTTGCGCGCGCTACAACCGCATATCGACCGGGTTCTCCAGGGCGAGCCGGTGGATTTCGAATGTGAACTCGATTTCCCGCGCAGAGGCACGCGCAGTCTCGCCATCGCCTATCGGCCCGAACTCGATCCCGACGGCAAGGTCGAAGGATGGATTGCTTCGCTCCTTGACGTCACCGACCAGCGAAGCGGAGAACAGGCGCGCCGGCAACTCGCCAGCATCGTCGAATCCTCGGATGACGCAATCGTCAGCAAGGACCTGAACGCCGTCGTCATCAGCTGGAATCCGGGCGCCGAACGCCTGTTCGGCTATTCCGCCGAAGAGATGATCGGCAAGTCGATCACCACGATCATTCCGGATTACCTGCGATCAGAAGAGCCGGGCATCCTCGCTCGTATCCGCCGCGGCGAGCGCATCGAGCATTACGAGACGGTGCGTCGTTGCAAGGACGGCCGGCTGGTCAATGTCTCACTCACGGTTTCGCCGATGCGGGATGATCATGGCAGGATCGTCGGCGCCTCGAAGATTGCCCGCGACGTCACTGCGCGCAAGCGCGCGGAAGCCATCATGGCGCGCCGCGCTGACGAACAGACGGCGCTCTACCGCTTCACCAATCGGCTCTATCGCGCCGAGACGATCAAGGATGTCTACGAAGCGGCGTTGGACGCCATCATGGACGCGATGCATTGCAGCCGGGCCTCGATTCTGCGCTGCGATGCCGATGGCGTCATGCGCTTCGTCGCCTGGCGCGGCTTGTCCGAGGGCTACCGGCGCGCGACCACCGGCCATTCGCCTTGGCAGCGCGATGATGCCGCTCCCGAGCCGATCTGCATGGCCGATGTCGATCGGGCTGAACTGAATGCACCGCTTAAAGAGATCGTCAAACACGAGGGGATCGGCGCGCTCGCTTTCATCCCGCTGATGGCCGAAGGCCGTCTGGTCGGCAAATTCATGGTCTATTATGACGCGCCGAGGGAGTTCGATGGCGAGGAAATGGAGCTTGCGTTGACGTTGGCGCGGCAGCTGGGTTTCGCCATCGAGCGCATGCGCGCCGAGCAGGCGCGTTTAAGCATCCAAGCGGAACTACGCATCCTCAGCGAGAAACTCGAAGAGGAGGTCGAGCGGCGGACGCTCGAGCGCGATCGTATCTGGAACGTTTCCGAGGATCTCCTCGCAGTCTCAAATTTCGAAGGTTATCTCCTGAGCATCAATCCAGCCTGGACCCGGCTGCTCGGTTGGACCGAAGACGAAATCAAATCCATGCACGTGAGCGAATTGCGCCATCCCGAGGACGCGCCGTCGTCGATCGCCGCTCGCGCGCAGCTCGCGCACGGCGCCACGACCGCGCGCATGGAAAATCGTTTCCGGCACAAAGATGGGTCGTGGCGCTGGCTGCACTGGACCATGACCGCGAGCAAGGGCCTGATTTATGTCGCCGGCCGCCATGTCACGGCCGAAAAAGAGTCAGCGGCGGCGCTCGAACGCGCTCAGCGGCAGACCGCGCATTTGCAGAAGATGGATGCGATCGGGCAATTGACCGGCGGCATTGCCCACGACTTCAACAATCTATTGATGATCGTGAGCGGCCACGCGCAGAGCCTGAAGAAACGATTGCACGACGCTAAAGATGTGCGCGCTTTGCAGGCCATCGAAATGGCGGCGGCGCGCGGCGAAAATTTGACCCGGCAGTTGCTGTCGTTCGCGCGAACCCTGCCGCTAAGCCCGACGGTGATCAATCCGGCGGATGCGATCAACGCCATCCGCGACGTGCTGGCCGGTTCGATGCACGTCAACATTCAGTTCCAGATCGACGTTCCGCGATCGACCTGGCCGATCTCTGTTGACAAGTCGGAGCTCGAACTCGCGCTGGTGAATCTGGCGGTCAATGCGCGCGATGCCATGCCTGACGGCGGCCGCCTCACCATCGCCGCCGTAAATGTTCACGTTGCTCCCGGCGATCTGGCCGAGGACATCAGCGGCGATTTCGTTGCGCTCAGCGTCGCAGACACCGGCAGCGGCATTCCGCCGGAATTGGTTTCCCGGGTGGTCGAGCCGTTCTTCACCACCAAGGCGCCCGACAAAGGAACCGGGCTCGGACTGTCGCAGGTTTACGGCTTCGCCCGCCGGTCCGAAGGCACGGTTGCGATCAGTAGCGAACTCGGCCAGGGCACGAAAGTAACCGTCTATCTGCCGCGCAGCCACGCCGCGTTGGCGACGCCGTCGCCACAGGACGACGTCGACTATGCCGTGCTTGAGCGACGCACGGTTCTGGTCGTGGAAGATAATACCGAGGTGAGGAAAGTCGCGGTGTCGCTGCTCGAGCAGCTCGGCTATCGCACGCTCGAAGTCGAAACGGCGGCGGAGGCGCTCGATGCGCTTGCCGCGGGCGAGCATATCGACCTCGTGTTCAGCGACGTGGTGCTGCCTGGCCAAGTCGACGGACTGGCGCTGGCGCGCACGCTGGCGCAGTGTTACCCGCACATCCCGGTGGTGCTGACCACCGGATATACCCGGGTATTCGAGGCCGATCCGGAATTCCCCGTGCTCCGCAAGCCCTATCAGATCTCGACGCTCGGGCGCGTGATCCACGATGCGCTCACTCCGGCGCTGCCGAAGCAGTCAATGCTGGCGAGCTGAGCAAACCGTCACAATATTGCAAATAGCCATTCGTTGTCGGTGCCAAGACAGCGCTGTGAGCGCCGTCGATTAGAAGCGACCCCGCCTGAAAACATGATCAGAACCATGCGTGAATTGCGCCAGCCGTCTGGCGTGCGAGTGACCCAGCAGTCTCTGGCCATTGTTCCGCTTTAAATAACGAGTTTCTGACAGAGATCATTGATTCAAATAAAAGGATTCCGAAATGACAGTATCCGGTCTTACGGGTCGCAAAACAAATATCGCGATGTTACCGGTCGTCGCCTCGCTGACCATGGCGCTTTCTATTGCGGTCGTTCGAGCGCAGACCGCGGAGCAAAAGCCGCAGGTCGACGGGCGGATGGTCGTAACTGGCGAGGGCCGCGTCGCCGTCGCGCCGGACCAAGTTCAAATCAGCGGCGGCGTTACGACGAGCGCCAAAACCGTCAAAGAGGCGAGCGGTGCGAATTCCAAAGTGATGGCCGCCATTGTCGCTGCAATTCTTGAGTCTGGAATTGCGGAAAAAGACATTCAGACGTCGCAATTTTCAATCGAGCCGGTTTATACGTCGCAATCGTCCTCTGAACCCGCCAAGCTCACCGGTTATCGCGTTTCCAACCAGGTCAACGTGAAACTTCGCGAAGTGTCACAAGTCGGCGACATTCTGGATCGTTTGATCAAGGCGGGCGCGACCGATGTCGGCAACATAGTCTTTCTTGTTTCCGACTCCGAAAAGGCGCTCGATCAGGCGCGCGAGGCCGCGCTCGCCGATGCCCGGCGCAAGGCGGAGCTTTATGCGCGGGCCGCCGGTGTCCGCCTCCGGCGCGTCGCTTGGATCACGGAAACGTCTAATTACATGCCGGTTGGCCCAACAGGCATTTTGGCGCAACGGCAGGAGAAGCCGGTGCCGATCGAACGCGGCGAACAGACATTGCGGGCCAATATCACGGTCGGTTTCGATATTGCCCAATAATGTTTTCGGTATCCTATGTGCCGGACTTGTCCGGTCGGCCCGCGGGCGCTATATCCAGCCGCGATTGTCGCGCGCGGCCGTCGCGGTCGGTCCGATAATCATGGTGGACGTACCTGACCACGCTCCGCGGTTAGGGCGCATAGCTCAGTTGGTAGAGCAGCTGACTCTTAATCAGCGGGTCCAAGGTTCGAGTCCTTGTGCGCCCACCAACGAAATCAAATGGTTAAGTAAAGGAAAAGCTCTCCGAGACCAGTAGCGGTAAGCGTCGGGTAAGCAGAACCACATTTCTCCGGTAAGCGTTCCGGTAAGCAGTGAAACGGTCGCGTAGGAGGAAGCAATGCAGATCACCAAATGTGCGTATGGAGATTGCGTAGCGACTACCAAACAGCCCGCCAAGGATCGCTGGACGCACTTCACGGACTGGAAGGCGTTTGCCAATGGCTGGTATTGCCCCGCTCATGCTCACGTCATCGAGCGCGTGCTGCGACGCGGCGGTTTCGACAATCCAGAAAATGATCCGCGCGGTGACGACAAAGCCGCCTGAAAATATCGGCGTCGCTCGAAAACCCCCGGAATGCCAGCCTCGATGTCTATCGCGGCGGAACCTTAAGCCTGCACGTCCGATCAATCGGCGAAGCGGCCCGCTTAAGGATGGGCATCACAGCGACCGGCCGACCCATTTTCAAACGCGATGAGACTATGCCGCCAGCCCCGCCCATGGGTTTAAATGAGCCGGGCGTCACCGAGCTATCATCGGCTGCACACAATGCGGACATCCCAACGCGCTCAATCAATGTCCGCTTTTGGGGTAAAGCGGACATGTTGCGCGAATCTATAGTGTTTGAATTCCCGCGAACTCGATTACCTTCGTCCACTTATCAATCTCGTCGACGACAAATTTGCCGAATTCAGAGGGCGTCCTCACCATCGGCTCAACGCCTAAGGCAATGAGGCGCGCTTTCAGGGTTGGGTCAGCCGCACCAGCGCTGATCTCTGCATTGAGCTTATCAACTATCGCGATCGGCGCGCCCGAAGGCACGCAAATACCAAACCAACCGACCGCTGTGTAACCCGGCACGAATTCACCGATAGCAGGAACATCCGGCAGTGCTTCCGCGCGCGTTGCAGTAGTGACTCCAAGGGCGCGGAGCCGACCATCTTTGATGTATTCGATCGCCTGGGGCATTGGGCCAAAATAGAAATGAACCTGACCGGCGAGGAGATCGGGCATCAAGTTGACGCGATACGGCACATGAACAAAGTCGACGCCCGTCATCATTTTGAATAGTTCGCCGCAGACATGGGGCGTAGTCCCGATTCCCTGGGAGCCCATGTTGACTTTGCCTGGATTTGCTTTGGTATAGGCGATGAACTCAGGGATTGTTTTCGCCGGGAACGACGGGTTGAAGACCATCACAAAGGGAGTGCCGCCGATGCTCGCGACCGGCGCGACGTCGCGGATGAAATTGAAATTTAGATTTGTATACAGCGCGGCGTTGACCGCGGTCGTTGAGACGGCAAGGAGCAGCGTATAGCCGTCTGGGGGCGCCTTTGCCACGATTTCGGTGCCGATGTTGCCGGCCGCACCAGGCCGGCTATCGACGAAGAATTGTTGGCCGAGCCGCTCCGACAACCATTGACCGATAAGCCGCGCGATGATGTCGGGTGCACCACCGGGAGGGAAGCCAACGACGATGTGCACTGGACGCGTCGGATAGCCGAGCGCGTTTGCAATGCCAGCCAGGGAAGGAAGGGCCGCAGCAGCGGTTGCCAAGTGCAGAAATTTACGACGGGGCAGCTTCATGGCGATGTCCCGCGAGTTTAGGCTCACATCAATTATATCGAACAGAGGTGTGTCGGACAGAGGTCTGAATGTCCGCTTTTGGCACAAAGCGGACATTCCAACGCGCTCAACTAATGTTCGCTCGAATCTCCTGTTCTGCGATTAGCGCCTTCACGGAAAGCGCGGCCCATCGATAACACTGAGGACTAGCTTTAAGTGCTCTGCGGTCCGCGCTCCCTTTCGCAGCCTTATCTCCTCAAGCACGCGAGCCCGGCATAGCGCGTGGCATGCCTGAGCTGCCTTTTCTTTCATTCGTTTATTGACTTCTTGCGCTCGGAACAGCTGTTCGTAATCGGCAAGGGCGCCACGTACGCCCTGACGGATCGCGTTCGCCTCTTCGCCCTCGAGTGCCAGAACGTCGGCCAAAAAGGCTTCAACGCGCTCGTCCATCGGCTTCCCGCTCTTCTCCCTGCGGGCTACCAATGGGATTATAAGCTAATGCCCTGACAAATGTCTGCAGTTGAGGAATAAGCGGACGTTTCGCGTCCACATTCCCTTTGAAGACGCAAAAATGCGTCGCCAGTTTGGGGCGGTGTATGACAACTACGTCGCGGGGGTGCGGCGCTGGATATGACTGTCAATTGCTGCAATGCAAGAGTTCGCTTTTGGCTGCAAGTTTATCGAGATATTTTCGCTCGGCAGACCGTCGATATCTTGCGTGGCAGCAAGCCAGGCGAGATTCCCGTCGAACAACCCACACGTTTCGAACTAGTGGTCAACTTCAAAGCAGCTAACGCGATTGGTGTTAAAATTCCAAGCGCGTTCGCAATCCGGGCGGATGCCGTCATCGAAGGACCGAAATGAAAGCGGACGCCTCTTAATTCGAGTCAGCGACCGAGTGTTCGACAAGAATTATCCTGCGAAATTGGTTGACTGCTCGGATGTCCGCTTTTGGGGGTGAAGCAGACATCGCGATTTAAGGACCTCATGTCCGCTTATGACCCAAAACGGACATGAGTGGTCAGGATTGCTGTCGTGCAACCTGATTCCTAATCCCCATTTCACTGGTCGCAAATCCCTGCTGTAATTCAGTGCGTTGTAAATCGCAGTGGACATGGTCCCGCATGATCAAACCCTGGCTGTTCGAATTCTTGCCTGAACTGGGCGGCCCAAGCGTAGAGCCTAATCCTCAGGACGTGGCGACGCTGTTCGGGCGCTATCTCGATCTATGGGTTCATGATGAGGCGCTTGGCTTGAAGGCATATTTTTCAGCGAGCATCATTTTGGTCGATCGTACTCGCCGTCCCCCAACCTCCTGATTGCTGCGCTCGGCCCGCGGACAAAGAGACTTCGTCTTGGCGTGATGGGAGTCGTATTGCCCTACTACCACCCGGCCCGCGTGGTGGAGGAAATCGGCATGCTGGATCACTTGACCGGCGGCCGATTGGAAATTGGCACCGCCATAGGCGTGCCGCAGGAACTCAGTCGTTTGAACCTGACAATGGCCGAAGCACGCGAACGCAATGAGGAAATCGTCACTATCCTGGATGCCGCACTGGTTGATCGCGTTGTCTCCCATCATGGGAAGTATTTCTCGTTTTCCAATCTGCGTCTTCTCCCGCGCCCGTTGCAGCAACCATCGCCGCCACGCTGGACGACCGTAATTAGCGCAGATTCGGCAAGGCGCGCGGCGCGGCGGCGGATAAAAATTAGCACCGGCTTCAATTCAACAAAATTGATCAAAAGTATCTTTGACGCCTATCGCGAGGAGGCGGACGCCGCCGGTTTTGAAGCAGGCCCCGAATACTTTGCGCTGCGGCGGCGCGTCACAGTGGCGCCCACCAAAGAGCAAGCGCACCAGTATGCGCAGGCCGTAACCGAGCGCTTGAAGAGCTTTGTAGCCGAGGACGAACGTCTGAGCACCCACGCGCCGGATGCACCGGCGGCCTCCGGCGGCTTCACGCTCAGCGATGACGAGTTCATAACCGGTACGCCAAAAGAAGTTGCGGTAAACATTATCGAGCAGTGCCGAGCCGTTGGCGCTGGGCATTTCCTGACAGTGCTCAATTGGAGTGCGCCATTAGACGAAGTCACCGAGGCTCACAAACTGTTTGGTCGCGAAGCTATTCCCATTCTGAGGCGAGATTGAATCACCGCAAGGAAATTCGCAGAGGCAATTTTTGATGCCGCAAATGGCAAAACGCGACTGTTCCATCGGCTAATGCGACGCAGGCGCGCACCATGGAGCACTATCGCCGGCTCGGCTTTGCCGAGAAGGTGCGCGCCCGTGGTCTCCCGCCCGACTATCCGGGGTGAACTCTTAGCCCTTACCTTTCCTTGGCAGCTTGTCGAACACCATCACTTTCGAGACGAAAGCCCTGACATTCCGCACAGGTTTCAAGTGGTAGTTCGAAGCGAGCGTATCAAAGTTCTCATTGATGTAGCTTGAGTAATACGGCTCGTGATAGTTCTGCGGAAAGATTTCCAAGAGTCCATCGTAATCCGAGCGATCGCCTCGCTGGAGCGAATCTAGGATCACCAAACGCCCGCCAGGCTTGAGTACTCGGGCACATTCGCGAATTGCGATGCGCCTTACCTTTGGCGGCAATTCATGAAACAAGAAAATGCTGGTTACGGCATCCTGGCTGGCATCCGGCAGCGGTATCGCTTCGGCCTTGCCCACAACGAAACCAGTCCGTGTCCAGCGCTTCAAATGACGCTGTGCGTGTCTGAGGTAAGGGGCTGACATATCTAATCCAGTAGTCTGAAGCCGTGGCCAGGTCTGCTTAACGAAATCAAGGAATCGCCCTGTGCCGCAACCAATATCAAGAAGCTGCAATTTGCGCTGATCGCGTCCAGCAAAAGCTTCATGAAGTTGCGGCAGTGCCTGGCGTCGAATGGCGTTGGCCGCTCCGTTCAGAAGCACCTCGACTTGGGTATCGTATCGTTCAGCGGAATCGTCCGTCATCCAGCCATCGGACTGGAAGTGGAAATTCTGGAGATAATAGCGAGGTCGCTTCCCACGTGTTCCCTGGCTGAGCACTTCGTTGTACGCGTGGCGTTCGCGGCGTCGATGGATTTTTGGAAGATCTTCAAAGAAGAGCAGCGAGCGATGAATCAGGGTCAACAAAGATCCGTCGTGATCGATAGGAACGGGATAAATGCCGGCCTCCACATTGGCGAGGTCCTGCCTAAAAAGCCTAATCACATCCGCATAGATATAATCCCGCTCAGGTACCGACGCGCCGGTATGAGGCCGTCGTCGTGCTCGCGGACCTTCTCGTTGTCGTGCGGCCGCAGAAAGCCGACGCAGGGCGAAACCGTGCCCAAGATACCAGGCGACGCGCGGCAACTGGCTAACGCCATAGGCCATCCGGGTGACGAGGCTGGAAGTTGGCGAACTCATGTAGTCTTACTCGTTGTTGCGTGTTCGAGATTATAGCCAGGAATTGACGTCTCATCCGGAGGGATTGGATGAACTGTCTGCGTAAGTGGTGCGCCAAGAGGACGCCAATTGCCGCGCTGGGATTGGTGCTTGTCGCAACGAGTTTGACCGCGGGAGCAAACGCAGCAGTGCCGGAACCGACCGGCGGCCGCCCCGCGGTGCTGGCCCAGGCCATGATCCCGCGGACCGGCATGATGGACGCACAAAATCCGATGCCGATGAAGGAGCGCTATTTGAGGCGCTTTCCGCAGCCGGCACGAGTCGGCGACCTCGTCGGAATGCCACTGCTCGATCTTAACTCGAAGACGCTCGGCCATGTGCAGCAGATCGTGCAGACTACCGCCGGAGAGATCGAGTTTATCATCGGTTATAGCCGATGGTGGGGTTGGTTCGGACGGCCGGTTGCGGTGCCACTGGAAGCACTCGGTATAGAAGGCGGGCACTTGGTGTCCCTCGATATGCAACCCAGCGAATATGACGCTGCACCGACTTGGCATGAAACCGGGGGCACATCTTTGCCAGCCGATGCAACAGTGCGCGTCGCACTGTCCCGCAGTTAGGGCGCGCGCAAGGTCCGCTTTCGGGGGCAAAGCAGACATTCCTGCAACCAGCCTCGATGTCCGTCATTGACCCAAAGCGGACATCGGCCGGACTTGTCGAAAATCTCTGTTCACGATCCAATGCAATGGACCATCGGCCGAAGTCGCCGCTAATTTGTCAGCAGTACCGCCAATGGAAAAACACGAACTCAGCAAGATCGATTTCGATATTATTGAGGACGCCTTTAAGGCGCTGCTGCAATCCCGTCCCGATCCGGTGACCGCCGATAAGATCGCCGATCTGCGGAATATGTTTCGGGACGCTTGCACTGGCTGGCTGGAGATTGAGAAAGAGGCTGCGTAAGAGTCGCGCCCGGAACTAAGACCGGCATTATGCGTTGGCCGCTCGTGTTGCGTTGTTAGTAGTGTGCATCATCGGCCTACTAACGGCCCCTGGAAACGGGGGCCGCTTTTTGAGTCGCAGTCACGTTCCACTGGCTCGACCACCCTCGCTCTCTCCCGCGCAGGCGCGTCAGTGCCTAGCGCGGAAGGCGTGTCTATGATCGCGCACCTGACGACGTGATCGAATGGGGTGCCGTTTTTGCACCTGCTCACAGCCGCTTTTGGCACAAAGCGGACATCTCGCAAATGGAGTTCGGCGGCATGATCTTCGCCGTGCAGTCGCAGATCGCCGGCGGTACCGGTTTTCTCGCCGCCGGATATGGCCGACGTCAGGGTCGAGACGACGATTTGGTTGGT
>Ga0126379_10001819_pt1 | contig 13245 bp, 10 predicted proteins | sample PanSoiMetPlot_24_FD_92640 | JGI IMG/M metagenome (GOLD analysis project Ga0126379, IMG submission 92640) | Tropical forest soil microbial communities from Panama - MetaG Plot_24 | ecosystem: Environmental > Terrestrial > Soil > Tropical forest > Bulk soil | place: Panama | collected 2016-02-17 | reverse complement strand
TTGATCCTCGATTTCGAGGCGGAACACGATACAGATCACGTGATCGCTGTCTTTCGTGAAGACGGGTGCTGGGGAGCCGTGGCCAAGTCCAATTACACCGGATGCCGATGGCGTGAGCCCATCTATCGAAACCTCCGAGAACTTGCGTTGAGTTATTTCAACGCCTATTTCAATCTGCGGCGGGAGCGTACTTTGCGCCGCTACTCGCTTCCTGTGAACCTGAAGCGTTTCGACGCACAACAGTGGATGACCACCGAGAAACCAGTCTGGTTCATTGTCTATCATCTGTTTGACATCAAGCATTACCCGCTGATGACAAAACGGCAGGAGAAGCGTTTGCACCGTGTGGACGAGCGATTGTTTCAGGCCGAGTGTCTGGGCAAAGCGTACAAGGCTCGGGACTAGTTTTCACAATCAGGCTGAGGCCTCGGCGGATCTGGTTTCAACCTCTCTCAGACATTGGGTTCTCGTGCCTAGCAAATTAAAAACCATCCGTGCGCGGGCTGGCAGAATCCATAACGGAAACCAAACTCTCCTTCGGGGTGCTCGCATGCAACTCAAGCCCTTCCTGCTCGATGCCTGGCTCGACCAGTTCGAACACGACATAGAATTCAACCTTGCTGCGAGCACGGGACCGGTCTGGACTGTCAATGAAGTCCTGGCGCTCGCCGACGAAGAAACCCGCCACCGATTTCTGAACCACAACCTGGTGTACGGTCGCCCCGCCGGCGCCGACGGTCTGCGGGAGGCGATCGCCGAAATGCAGGACGTTCCGGTCGAAGCTGTCCAAATCGTGACCGGCGCCTCCGAAGCACTAGTGGCGCTGATGTGGCTGGCCGCCGAGCCCGGAGCAAACGTAATCGTACCCCAGCCCGGTTTCACTACCTTTTCGGCATTGCCGGAATCACTTGGCCTGGAGACCCGTTTCTATCGCGTACGCCGTGAGAACCGCTTCCAAATCGACCCGGACGAGATCAAGCGGCTCGCCGACTCGAATACCAAGCTAATCCTGGTCAACAGTCCTCACAATCCTACGGGCGCGACCATCGGCGACGCCGAAATGGAAGCCTTGCATGATTTCACAGCTGAGCGAGGAATTCAGTTGGTGAGTGATGAGGTTTACCATCCGATCTACCACGGAAGGCAAACGAGGTCGGCGGCGCGCCTGCCACACGCGACCGTAATCTCGGACCTGTCGAAGGCATTTTCGATTGCGGGCGTGCGCACCGGGTGGATGATCGAGCACGACGCTCAGCGCCGCCAGCAATACTGGACTGCACGGGCCTACTTCTCGATCTCGAACACAACGACCGGCGAAATACTCTCGGAAATCGCCATCCGCAAACGGGACGTAGTCCTCGGCAAGACTCGCGAATTCGCCACTCGAAACCTCAAACTGCTGGAGCACTTCATGACCGAGCATCGCGACGTACTCGGCTGGATTCCACCGCAAGGCGGCATGACGGCGTTCCCCTGGCTACTGAGCGGAGAGAAAGAACGGCCGTTCTGCCAGGCCGCAACCGAGCACGGTATTCTGTTGGCCCCCGGCGATTGTTTCGATGCGCCCTCGCACTTCCGCTTGGGCTTCGCCGCTGCCGGAGACAATTTCTCGAAAGCCCTCGATCGCTTCGGAGCATTCGTGAAGAGCTGGTCGGCCAAGATGGTCACAGCATGACGGTCAGCAGAACTCGAAACTGCTGCTAGCGAATGGCGATACTTAATCACCGCCACTTGAGACCAAGAAAACCTCGCAATCGCTAAGGTCCTGGTCGAGTATTCCTCGTGCCGGCCCGAAACGTGGTGAACTACATCTGCGTAGCCAATTCGTAAAGGGGATCTGAACTATGGTCCTAGCGGATGGACACACCAAGCGGCGAATCGCTGCCAAGCAGCCGTCCCGGCGAGCATCATGCGGAGGGGATGGATGACGATCAGGGCCAGTCCTCCCCAAAGCGTCACCGGGTGAAGCCTCTTACGCGAGTGGAGATCCCACCAAATCAGCGGCAGGAGGAAAAGATCGACCGTAAGATCAAGTGGACTGAGGAATGGGAGCAAGGTGGCTTTCCGCAGAAATGCCAACGGCCAGCGCCCGACCGCAGCTTCGACCAAACTTAGCGAGGCGAGCACCATACACCGTTTGTGCATCTGGGCGTCCCGCCGACCAAGAATCGCCAAGATGAAAAAGATACTGAAAAGCAAGAGCAGCGACAACGGAACAGCAAGGAATTGAAGAGGGGAAACTGGGACATCGATGAACCCCGTTGGTCGCCGGGCGGCAATAAGAGATCCCCAGACACCCAGGACGACCACAGCGATTGCCACACCAGTCCCAAACCAGCCCATCTGCCGGTGCAGGCGTACGCGCCGGGATCCGACAAGAGCTACTTGGGCGATGAACAACGCGAACCATGCCGCGTTGGTGAGGCCGTGGATGACGAAGAAGAACTCCGGTGCCGCGTGCAGGGCTGCCCAGTCTGGGAACCAGTGACGGAGGAAGAAGGTCCGGGCGAAGCCGAGGAAGACCGCACCGGCGATAAACGTGGCGAGGCTGAAATAGAAGCGGTGCTCCAAGGTCCAGGCGCGTCTGCGGGCCGGCACCCTGAGATCTTGTGGAACCGTATTGGCCGCCGTCGTCATGTAGATCTCGGTCTGGTCGCGGTTGGGAGTTACGTCGGACGAACAGTCTAGCAGCCTAGGCTACAAGTGGCACCGGTGCTGTTCCCACGTGCTTTTGCAGGAAAGCCAGAGTCTTCTGATTAAACTCCTCCACGTGCTCGTAGATCGGGGCGTGCGAGCATCCTTCGAAAATCAGCAGCTCCGAGTTTTGGATACCTCGCTTTAACGGATCGGCGAACCGAATGGACGTCGCGGCGTCATAGCGCCCGAACGTTATTAACGTCGGCGCCGTGATCCGGCTAAGTTGCCCTTCCGCATCATGGCCCATCACAGCATTGGACTGCTGCATAAAACTCTCCACCGACTGTGCCGGACGGCTGCGCACAAAGGCCGCCAGTTGCTGGATGTAGTCCGGCTTGGCGGAATACAGTTCCGGCGTCAGGCACCATGGGAACATCGCGAGGATTACCATCTCGGCAACGCTGCCCATGTCCCGCGCTGTGTGCTGGAAACTCCCGACGACACTCTTCATATAAGCATCTGTTTTTGGCCAGGCGCAGTGCAACGACAGCGAGGCAATGCTCTCCGGATGCTTCGCCGCCAGCCACATGCCGATCGCAGCTCCCAACGACACGCCCATGATGTGTGCGCGGGAAATTCCGAGAGCCGGCATGAATGCCGCGACATCGTCGGCCAGGTCCTCGGTTGAGTAAGCTCCGTCCGTCTTGTCTGTTTCGCCCGTCCCTCGCAGATCCAGTGAAATGCAGGTGAAATGTTTGGCATACTCGGCCACCTGGAAGGCATAGCACGCGTGATCGGCGCTGAGGTAAGGAATCAGGATCAGTGGCTCGCCCGTGCCCTGTTGGCCGTAGTTCATTGTGATGCCATTTACTTTTATCTTGGGCATGTCAGTTTCCTCCTCGTCTAAGGCGTTGGTATTTAACACCTATTCCCGGGAGTCTGGCTACACTGAAATGGCGTCCTTGTCGGTGGCACTGCACACCAATAGCAGATTCCCATCTTCGCTGCGGAATGACAGACTAGAGTCTGGAAGTCTCTAAAGTTCAGATCAAGCTTGCCGATGAATCCTCAGAACCAGTGCGCTTGCTTTGGCAGCTCTGTTCGGTGCAATCTAGCTCGGCGAGCCCCGGCGGCTAGCGCGTAAGAAGGGCGTCGCATGGACCTCGGAAAACAATCCGGAAACGATTCCAATTGGGGCCTCGTGGAAGCTCGCCGACATCCTAGGTATCAGCTAGAGACCGACATCCGTGTTTATCCCCGCAACTCAGCGGTGGTGCGCGGACATACGGTTGACATTAGCGAATCTGGCATTTCCGCCATGCTCCTCATGGAAGTTCCCATCGGAGAGGTTGTCCGCCTCGAATTGCTCGCTGCCTACCGGCGATGTTGACATCCACGCGCTTGTTCGTCAGAGGAATGCCTTCCGCTATGGCTTTCAATTCGTCGAGGCCAGCTCGGCCCAGGATGTGATTGGGCGTACCTGCCGCCAGCTCGCGGTTGAACAGGCTATCTTTGATCCCACCAGACGCTAACCTCCCTTGACAACTTCGCTCCTGGGAGCGGGTTATAGTAGCCCATGGAAGTTCGCGGGATTCTTGCTGCGGTTGTTCTGCTCGCCAGCCTGCCTCTCACCGCGCAACAGGAAACACCGTCTCAGCCTGCCACTCAGAGTTCCTCTGAATCAACCGCGCCGCCCGCATCCATTCCCGACTTGACGCCGGGCCCAGACGGTATGCTCTCGCAAGAGCAGATGCAACAATTGTTGCGTGTTGTGGCCGAGAAGGACATCGATAACGACAAACGCCAGCGCGATTACACCTACATCGAACGTGAAGTACAAAAGAACTTCGATGGCAAGGGCCACGTCAAATCCACGGAGATCAAGACCTACGAGATTTTGGACATCGCGGGAGAGCAGGTAGAACGACTCATCCAGAAAGACGACAAGCCACTGGACAGCAAAGAGGCCACAAAGGAAGACGAGAAGATCCAGAAGATCATCGACAAGCGCAAGAACGAAACTGACGAGCAGCGCAAGAAGCGTGAAGAAAAGGAAGTGAAAGAGCGTGAGGACGGACGCAAGTTCGTCAAGGAGATTGCCGACGCCTACAACTTTAAGCTGGTCGGCACGGAGCTAGTTGGCGGACGGGAAGCCTGGGTGATCGACGGTGAACCGCGGCCCGGTTTCGAGCCCCACATGAAAGAGGCAAAGTTTCTTTCCAAGGTCCACGGGCGTGTCTGGATCGACAAGAGCGACTTGCAACTCTCGAAGTTGGATGTCGAGATGCTCGACACCATCTCCTTCGGACTCGTGATCGCACGCTTGCATAAAGGAACCCGCTTCTCTCTCGAACAAACCCGCGTGAATGACGAAGTCTGGCTTCCGAAACAACTCAATTTCAAACTCGATGCGCGGGTCGCCCTGCTGAAGGGCTACAACATCGGCGACGAGCAAACGTTTCGTGACTACAAGAAATTCCGCACCTCGACCAAGATCGTGGGGATGGGAGAAGTAAAGGACCAGGCCCCTCAGGCACAACCTCAACAGTAGAACTGGAGTTATCCTGAGCTATCGCAAAGGGGCTGACTCCATTGAAAATCGAATTGCGCCCAGTCGGATTCGTTCGCGCCTCCCGATCAGAAGTCGCAGACGACTTTTGGGGCGAAGAGGAATCCTGCATCACCCTCACCGACGAGTTCTCTCCAGATGCTCTCGCAGGACTGGCCGACTTCTCCCACGCCGAAGTACTCTTCTTCCTGTCGCAGGTTGAGCCGGCAAAGATCATTACTGGCGCACGTCACCCCCGAAATAATGAAAAGTGGCCCGAGGTCGGCGTCTTCGCGCAGCGCACCAAGAACCGCCCGAATCGCATCGGCAGCACGATCTGTCACATCGCTCGCGTCGCGGGCAAGAATCTCTTTGTCTCCGAACTGGACGCCATCGACGGGACGCCCGTCATCGATATCAAGCCGGTGATGCATGAATTCCTTCCTCGCCAACAAGTCAGGCAGCCCGCGTGGTCTCACGAACTGATGAGCGAGTACTGGCTGACGCGGAACCGCAGACGCTACTGAAGTGCGCGAATACATATTGGGACTCACCCATTCAGACTTATAATGCCGCCACCCCGATCCCAGGGGTGTCCGCCATGTACAAAAGACTTCTGCCGCTGCTGGTTCTTGTCGCTACTGCCGCTGCGGCTCGCGATAAAGTCGAGAACTGGATTGAAGTGCGCAGCCCACACTTCGTCGTGGCGACAACAGCTAACGAGAAACAAGCGCGGCGGATCGCTGATCAGTTCGAGCGCATGCGCTCCCTGTTTCACGCTTTATTTCCAAACTTGAAGATTGATCCGAGTTCGCCAATCATCGTCATCGCTGTCAAGAATGACAGAGATTTCCGCGCCCTCGAACCCCAAGAGTACCTGGCAAAAGGCTCGCTTCAACTCGGCGGACTCTTCCTCCGAGCGGCGGACAAAAATTACGTGCTGCTGCACCTCGAGCCCCAGGGCGAGCACCCGTACTCAACTGTTTATCACGAGTACACCCACCTTCTGACGTCGAAGGCTGAGTGGATGCCTCTTTGGCTGAATGAAGGTTTAGCCGAGTTCTACCAGAACACCGACATCGACGAGACTGATGCCCGCTTGGGTCAGCCCAGCGTCGAAGACATTCGACTCCTCCGCCAAACGAGCCTGCTTCCGCTACCAACGCTTTTCGCTGTCGATTACAACTCGCCGTACTATCACGAGGAAAACAAAGGCTCCATTTTTTATGCGGAATCGTGGGCACTCGTACACTACCTTTTTGTCAACGACGCGGATAAGAAGACCGATAGACTGCCGCGATACGCGGATTTGCTGGCCAGCGGTGCCGACCCATTGACGGCTGCTACCAATGCGTTTGGAGATTTGAAAAAGCTGGAACTTGACCTGAATCTCTATGTGCAACAGGCCCAGTTCAGATTCTTTAAGAAGAAAATCGTAGCCGAGATGGATCCAACCACCTTCAAGGTTCAATCTCTTACTTTGCCGCAGGCCGATGCAATTCGCGCCGACTTTCTTGCGTGTAATCGCCGTACGCAAGATGCGCGGACTATCCTCGATCACGTTTTGAAGGACGACCCAAACAATGTGGCCGCCCGCGAGACTTTGGGATTCCTCGAGTTTCAAGCAGGGCATCTCGAAGAAGCCAAGAAGTGGTACCGCCAGGCTGTCGAACTCGACTCGCAGAGCTATCTCGCGCACTACTACTTTGCGGCCATATCCATGCAAGGTGCTATCGATCCGTCTGACGAAAAGCAGGTTGAAAACAGTTTGCGCATGGCGACCACTTTGAATCCTTCGTTTGCGCCGCCGTTCGATCGTCTGGCTGTCTTCCTCGGCGGACGTCACGCTGACCTCGATGAAGCGCGCGTAATGGGTGTGACTGCAGTCTCACTCGACCCCGAAAACATGGGGTACCGTGTTAATGTCGCCAGCGTATTGATGCAGATGGGCCAAGGCCAGAATGCGGTGAACGTATTGCGCATTGCGGCCAAGCTGGCAAAAACTCCGCAGGAAATCGAGTTCGTGAACAATGCATTGCTCAATGCCCAGGCCTTTGTGACCGCCCAGGACGAAATGAGAGAGCACCAACAGCAAATGCGCGAAGAAGCGGCTGATTCTGAGCCGGCGAGCAATGCGGCCGTAACCTCCGCCGGCACCTCCAAAGTGCCACGCCTGGTGCGCCGGGATGTGGTACCCAACGGTCCTCATCATTTTGTGACCGGCATTCTCAAGGAGGTGCACTGCGATTCCCTGAATATCGACTTGGCTGTGAAGTCAACTGCGAAATCCATGAATCTCCACGCCGATAATTACTACAAGGTGCAATTCACGACTCTTGGCTTCCAACCGACAGGGGACTTGAATCCGTGTGCCCAGCTGGAAGGTCGTCCTGCTAAGGTTGAGTATGTCGAATCGGCAGACAAGTCGAAGGCCGCTTACCTCTTCGCCGTCGAACTCCACAAGTGAGTCTCGCCAAAACGTTTTTGCGCTTTATAATGCGAGGTCCCGCAGATAACGTTTTCCGGTGAGCTTCTGTCTCGGGACAATTCATTCCACTCTTTCGTGAGGCTTAGGGATGCCGTCTCTGACCCGCCGTGATCTTCTGCGTTCCGGACTTGCTGTCTCCGCTTCTACCTTAGTGATCGGCCCTGCCGCCCGCGCGCATGCGCTGCTGTCGGGTGATCTGCAAATCGCGACCGAAGCATCGCCCGCCGTGGCCCCACGCGAGCGCCTGCTTTTTGATTTCGGATGGAAGTTCTTTCAAGGGCACGGCTCCGATCCGCGCCGCGACCTTGGCTTTGGTATGGGCCAGGGAGATTTCGCCAAGGGCGGCGACTTCGCCTTCGCGACCGCAAAATTCGACGACTCGAAGTGGCGTTCGCTGGACCTGCCGCACGACTGGGCCGTCGAGCTGCCTTTTGTCTGGGATGAGGAACAGAATAGCCATGGTTACAAGCCTCTCGGACGCCGCTACCCGGAGACCAGCGTCGGATGGTATCGCCGCACCTTCGACATTCCCGCCGAAGACAGCGGTCGCCGCATCTCGGTTGAGTTCGATGGCGCCTTCCGCAGCGCGCTCGTCTTTCTCAACGGATATTTTATCGGCCGCAACGACAACGGTTACGCGCCCTTCTGCTTCGATCTGACCGATTTTCTGAACTACGGTGGAAAGAACTACCTGATGGTCCGCATGGATGCCAGCTTCGGTGACGGCTGGTTTTATGAGGGAGCAGGAATCTATCGCCATGTGTGGCTGACGAAGACCGATGCGCTGCACTTGGGGCGATGGGAAAGTTACGTGAGACCCGCAGTCAAAGGAACGACGGCCATCGTCAGCATGGGAACTGTTGTGCGGAACGAGGGCAAGCAAGTCGAGAATTGCCGTATACGCTGGCGGATTTTGGACCCGACAGGAACATTTTCCGCGAATGCCGATTCGGTTCCGCAATCAATCGCTCCCAACAGCTCTGCCGTCTTCACGGCGATTACCGACATATCCCGTCTGGCACTCTGGTCTCCTGAGACTCCGAGCCTCTACACGGCGATCGCAACCGTCGAGTCCGCTGGCAAGACACGCGATGCCGAGCGCATCACCTTCGGCGTCCGCGACATTAAGTGGGACGCGGACAAAGGCTTCTTCCTTAATGGCAAGCACGTTCTGATCAAAGGCACCTGCAACCATCAGGATCACGCCGGAGTGGGCGCCGCCCTTCCCGACCGCCTGCAGGCCTTTCGCATCGGCGTCTTGAAAGACATGGGAGGCAACGCTGTCCGCACTTCGCACAACATGCCCACGCCCGAATGGGTAGAAGCCTGCGACAAGCTCGGCATGATGATGATGTGCGAAACCCGCCTGATGAGTTCGAATCCCGAGGGCATGGCGCAACTCGAGGTCATGGTGAAGCGTTATCGCAACTCACCGTCGATCATCCTATGGTCGATGGGCAATGAGGAGTGGGTGATGATGCCGCAACCCCAAGGCGTGCGCGTCATCGACGACATGATCGCGAGAACGCACGAGCTCGACCCCACACGCATGTGCACCGCCGCCGTCAACGCCTCGTTCGAGACGCATTTTCCCGAACAGCTCGACGTCATGGGATTCAACTACAACCTGAAGGTTCACGACGCGTGGCACAAAGCGCATCCAAAGACTCCAAGCGTCGGCAGCGAAACCGCCAGCACCGTCTCCACACGTGGCATCTACTCGACTGACAAGCTGCGGAATTGGGTAAGCGCTTACGACCTGAATCACACTGATTGGTCACAACTCGCCGAAGAGTGGTGGAAGTTCTACGCGGCGCGGGAATGGCTTGCCGGCGGGTTCGCGTGGACTGGCTTCGACTATCGCGGTGAGCCCACACCCTATGGATGGCCCTCGATCAACTCACAGTTCGGCATCCTCGATATGTGCGGCTTTCCTAAAGACAACTTCTATTACTACAAGGCGTGGTGGGGATCAGAGCCGGTATTGCATCTGCTTCCGCACTGGAATTGGGATCAGCGCGATGGCGAACCGATCTCGGTATGGGTACATTCGAATTGTGACTCGGTGGAACTTTTCCTGAACGGCAAGAGCCAGGGTTCTCAGAAAGTCGAACCGCTCACGCATCTCGAGTGGAAGGTGAAATACGAGCCCGGCGTGCTCGAGGCACGCGGCACAAAAGGTGGCAAAGTCATTCTCACCGAGAAGAGGGAGACGACTGGAGACCCAGTGGCGATCCGTCTGACGGCCGACCGCACCGAGATCAACGCCGATGGCCAAGACGTCTCAGTCCTCACAGTCGAGGTACTCGACAAAGAGGGACGCGCGATCCCGACCGCTCACAACAAAATCAGCTTCAGGGTGACGGGCGAGGGCGCGCTGATCGGCGTCGGCAATGGCGATCCCAACTGTCAGGAGTCTGACAAGGAGCCAGAGCGCAGCCTGTTCAACGGCCTGGCGCAAGTGATCGTGCAATCGACTCGGACTCCAGGCATGATTACGGTCGAGGCTTATTGCAAGCCATATCCGCGGCCGGTGCTGCCGGCCGTACGCGTTAATATCACTACGAAGAAAGTTGAGTTGCGGCCGAGCGTGGCCTAAAAACAGCCTTTGTTATTCCGAGGAGCGAAGCGACGAGGAATCTGATGTCTGCCGGCGGCGGCACAAAGCAGATTCCTCGCGCCAAAAGCAGGCGCTGCGGAATGACAACTTAGAGCTTTGAAGCTGAAACCTGCCGTTTTTGATGACATCCAACGATCGCGTTCATAACTGGGGACTTTTTATGTCGAAATCTCGTCGTGAATTCTTGACTGTCACGTCACTTGGAGTACTAGGAGCGGCAACGGTCTCGCGCCTTCATGCGCAGAATCAGACCCAATTACCGCCGGGAGCCCCAACGGCTTTTGGCGCTGGACCTGCCTTCGGGCCGGAAGTCACGACGACCACTTTTGCCGAGGGCGAAAAACTCGTTCAGTTTCCCCTTACTGCCTCCGAGCGCGCAATGGCCGCATCGAGCTGGCAGCGGACGCTTGCCTCGGTCTATGAGCGCCGCACCGGTCCGCACAAGCTGGCCTTGGAAGATGGACTGGCACCTGCGACGCGTTGGAATCCCATGCTGCCGGGCATCAAGATTCACGCGCAGCAGGATCGGTTTGTAAGAAGCCAGGCGACCACTCCTCTCCCGAAAAACGACGAAGATATCGCCTTCGCTCCGGTCACGCAGCTCTCGCGCTGGATCGAGAGCAAGGAACTGAGTTCCGAGCGGCTGACGAACATTTATCTCAATAGACTCGATCGATTCAATCCCAAGCTGCGCTGTGCCATTACCATCACACGCGATCTTGCTTTGAAACAGGCAAAACAGGCCGACGCTGAGATTGCGCAAGGAAAATATCGCGGTCCCCTGCACGGCATTCCATGGGGAGGCAAAGACCTGCTCGACACGGCGGGCATTCCGACCACCTACGGAGCGGAGCCCTTCCGCAATCGCATCCCGAAAGACGACGCGGCCGTCGTGAAAAAGTTGCACGAGGCCGGTGCCGTGCTGATCGCAAAGCTCAGTCTTGGTGCGCTTGCGCTCAACGACATCTGGTTCGGTGGACAAACAATGAATCCTTGGCTTCTGGAAGAAGGAGCCTCGGGTTCCAGCGCAGGACCGGGCGCGGCAACCGCGGCTGGATTAGTCGGCTTCTCGATCGGCAGCGAAACCGGAGGCAGCATAATCAGTCCTTCGATGCGCTGCGGTGTCACCGGACTTCGACCGACGTATGGCCGGGTTCCACGCACGGGCGCGATGACGCTCTGCTGGTCGCTCGACAAACTTGGTCCAATGACTCGCAGCGTCGAAGATGCGCTGCTTGTTCTGCACGCGATCTCGGGCGAAGATGCAGGAGACACCGCCAGTGTCCCCAGCCATCTCGACTTCGATGCCAATGCAAGTGTGAAGGGCTTGCGCGTCGGATACTTCCCTGCCTGGATGAAGCAGAACCCCGCCACCGAGGTCGACCGTGCCGCGCTCGGAACCATAAAGAAGATCGGTATGGTTCCCGTCGAAGTGTCGATCCCAAATTGGCCGTACGACTCGCTGAACCTGATTCTGTTCGCTGAAGGCGCAGCTTCATTCGAAGAGCTCGCGCTCAGCGGTGGCCTCCGCGAATTGAAAGCCCAGGTCCCGGACGCGTGGCCGAACTTGTTCCGTCAGGCACGCTTTCTCTCGGCTGTTGATTTCGTGCAAGCTGACCGCATGCGGCGCAAAGTCGCACAAGAAATGGCGCGTGTTCTTTCTGAAGTGGATCTTCTGCTGGTGCCTTCCCTGCGCGACGAGATGCTGGTCATCACCAACTTCACTGGACATCCGTCGCTCACGCTGCGTGCCGGTTTTGTAGAGGTATCCAAGGCGCGTAGCGATTGGGCCCCCGATCCGAACAATCCCTTGCCGACGTTTAATCCGCCCCGCCGCGTCCCCCATGGAGTCACGCTGATTGGCCGCTTGTTCGACGAAGGAACTCTCGGCGCCGCGGGAATAGCTCTGGAGCGCGCATTCCGAGTGACTGACGAGCGACCGCCGGGATTTTAGAGCGGATAAGAACTGACTCTGATACGGACGGGGATGAATTTCCAGTTGAAGCCAGTCACTTCGAAGGAACAGAGTAGTGCGCGGCGACCAGACGCCACTTACCTGCTTTCTTCATCCAGACGTCGGTAAAGCGGTCGTGATAGTCGTAAGACCGTTGACTATCAATGCCTTTTTCGTGATAGACGCCGGTGACGACGGCTGTGTCGCCGTGCATGCGAATTCTCAACTCCGGGATCTCTACGAGTTCTACACGGGTAGAAGCGCTGGTGCTGTAGGCAAGGTAGCCGGTCTTGCTGTAGGTACTGCCGTCTTCAAAGGTGATGACGAAATCATCGTCAAGAACGGAGGCGAACACTGCCACTTCATGATGCTTGTAACAGTCGAGGAGCTTGAATTCCAAAGCTCGAATCGCGACCGAGTCGGACGACTCCTGCGCTCTTAGGCCGAACGGCAAGATCGTCAGGCACACGACTGCTGCTATAAAGAATGCGCGTTTCCCCATCTACCGTATTCTTCATGTCCTGTCGGTGACGGCAAGGTTCCTTTGGTCACCTCCTCGTGTGCTACGCTCTCGATTGGCGCCGCCCGCCTTTACTCATGGGATCCGCTGATGCAGACCGTTCTCCGGAGAGTGTGTCGGCGCAAAGCTCCGCACACGCGACCATTCGCATCGGCACAGCCGGATGGTCATACAAAGATTGGGAAGGCATCTTCTATCCTCTGGGGATGCAGAGGCGGAAACTGCATCCGCTGGAATATCTGGCTCGCTTCTTCAACACCGCCGAGATCAACACATCGTTCTATGGCCCGTTGAAGCCGGAAGTGGCCAAGCTGTGGTGCAAGAGGGTGGCGGCGGTCAATCCGCAATTTTTGTTCACCTCCAAGCTGTACCGGGCCTTCACCCATTCGCCGCTTGCGGTGATGGAGCCGACTTCTGCGGCAACTATCCGCCCGACCGACGATGATGAGGTCAAGACGCGCGAGGGGCTGGATGTTCT
>Ga0126379_10001818_pt1 | contig 13250 bp, 12 predicted proteins | sample PanSoiMetPlot_24_FD_92640 | JGI IMG/M metagenome (GOLD analysis project Ga0126379, IMG submission 92640) | Tropical forest soil microbial communities from Panama - MetaG Plot_24 | ecosystem: Environmental > Terrestrial > Soil > Tropical forest > Bulk soil | place: Panama | collected 2016-02-17 | reverse complement strand
GCCGGGACCAAGCAATTCGAGCCCGCCTGGAATCGGCTGTGGATCCACGCCCGCAGCGCTGTTACGTCCGTGACTTGCTCCAGGGACGAGGCTTCTGGACATTGCCTTTGCAGGGCTCCCGAGTAGGCTTACGCCCGCGACTGCACCCACGCTCAAGCCAGCCTTCTCCAGAAAACCTCGGCGGTTCAAGAGCCGCTGCGCGAAATGCTTGTGGCCGCGATACGGCACTGCTCCTGCGCTGTTCGCGGGCTTGAGCCCGAACGACTCTAGTCTGCTGAGATTCATGTTTTGTCCCTCCGGCTGTGATGAACTCGGTCGAGCTTGGCCTTGTGGGAACCTTACTGGGAACCTTACTGGGAACCAGGGGACAGGTGGTTGCGAAGGATTATCCACCTTGCCTCGCAAAAGTCAAGAGCTGCATCGGCTGCACCGGCGCGGCTTATCAAGATTTTTTCGGTCCGCGACAATGGATGGCGTGCTTCGGCACGGTGAACAAGGCACGCATTTTTCGAGTCGGCTGCTTTATAGACTGGGTGCTGTGCCACCCAGGAACGGTGATGGTCACGTCGCGTCGGATCTTCATTGTTTCCGCCAGTAGCGGTACGGATTGCCCCTCACGCCCCTGCCCCTGCTTTCAATCCGTCTTGCTAGGCCAGCGTTCATCAATCCTCTTAAGGATTTGCTCTGCCTTGGTGATGGCGTCCGTGATGCCGCACTCCCGCGCTGGACATGGCTTGTCTCCTACCAGTCCAGTATTTCCCGACTCGATAGAAGAAACGCCGCGGTCGCGTTGGTATTTCATGCTCCTTTTTGCAGTTCGGACAGACCACGACGTGGCGGCTCTGGAATCCACTCTCGACGTGTTGCGCATGGACTACCATGTTCATCCAGCAAGCACAAGTCAGGTTGTGAAGAATGAATTTATCTTCCACAACGTTGCCCCTTTGGATCCTGGCCAGCGTGTAGCACACGCCGCCTGTCCCCTGTCTTCTACCCCACACCCGCAGAAACGCGGGACAGTTGGGCAAGAAAGAAAGCCTGCCCCAAAAGTGCCCCGAACGCTGGGACCGTGGGACAGCAATGTGGGACAGTTTCAATGACTTACAGGGCGCCGGATCACGGCTCCGCGCCTACGGCCAAATAGACGAGGTAGATTAAGAATGGACCAGACAAGCCAGGCGAAAGGCGACCACCACCAAGGCGGTTTCGGTTTGTTCTCCGTGGGCATGGGAGAGGGAGTATACGTTTTTCTTCCCGGCCTGGCCATACTCAAATTTCGGCACAATAAAGAGTCAAAACGCGCGAAGAAAAGGGGCCTATGGGTCCCCCGCGCTCCCCTTGCAAGTAAAAAATCCTTGGAAATTAGTACCGCTTCAAAAATAATACGGCCGCCCCAGAATCAAAGCCAGCCATCGCACTCTGTGGAGAAAGCGAGGGTGGGTATGCCGACTGGATTAAATTCGCCTAATGACGTGACCTTCTTCACGAAAACACCCGGTGAGTACACGGCGGGAAATTCTTATTTCTATGAAATCGACACCGCTCAAAACGAACAAGTGCTTCGCGCCGCCAAGGAAAGTACGCGGAAACGAGCCTTACTAAGAATGGTTGGATTCAATGAGCCGACTGTGGAGGTTCACGGCAACAACTACAGCTACATTCTCCGTTCGTCCGCCAACCGCGAGGAGTTTCGGGCCGTCATGTCTCCTGAATCTCCATATGCCAGTCAGCGCATGCCCACGGGCATTCAAGGGCAGCATTACTCTGCGCACGAACGATATGGTGACGCGATCGGAATCACGATTTATGCGGAAACGCCTGAAGAGGCGAAACATCAGTTTCGAAAGTGGCATGCACAGATCAAAGAAGCCCTGAATGCGCTTTCTGCACGCTTCGCAATCGTTAACAAGGAAATCGAAAAGAACATCGAAGAAGCCGCTGCAAAGCGATTCGAAGAGCTTCGTCGCGCAAAAAAGGCGCTGTGAATGACAACTGTTTCCATCTCCTCCCCAAAGTGTAACAAGAAGATGACAGTTCAGTGCGAAGCGCGTCCTGGGGCAGCCGCAGAGAGCAGCGAGAGTATTGCTTGTCTAGAATGCAAGAGGGAGTTTTCCGTACTGCTGCCAGGACCGATGATAGGTGGGCCATTTCTTGAATAGCGCGATCTTGCGCCAGTAGCGATAAACGTCTCGCATTCCGCGATGCGCTTAGTTCGCCCTTGTAGGCCAGCGCTCGTCAATCCTTTTAAGGATTTGCTCTCGCTTGGTGATCGCGTCAGCGATGGCATACTCCCGCGCTGGACACGGCTTGTCTCCAGTCTCGTGAAGTTTTCGCGCTGCCAGGATTGTCGCTGCCATGAGGATTGCGTATTTCCGCTGCTCGTCCATTTGAGTCCTCCAGCGGAAACGGGGGGCCTCTACCTTACCACGCAGGCCGTCGGGTGTTCTTGTGAGCTTCGGTGCTAGTCAGCCATCGAAGCGGAAGTGGTAAGGTGAGTGGAGTGAAAACCTTGACTCACGTATCTCTAGCTCGTCCTCCAAAACACGAGCAGGTTCCTCGCCGGGCTTCAAGTTCAATACGCCTCTGGCCAGTGCGATACAAAGCTGGAGTTTCTGAATGTGAGAGGTCTCGTCATTCAGTTTTAGCTCGGCAATGGTTTTCAAAACCAACTGGTATTTGGTTTCTTGTTTCGTGGCGTCCTCGCCCTCTAGCAGCTTTGCAGCGTAGGGGCATTGGTGCTACCAACGTATCGGGTAAACACCTGCAATCAGCGTCAGGCTTTTACTGCCAGCGGAAACGGGAAAGCAAGATACCACGGTCCCGTAGGAGTGACGTTCTGGGTGCTTTGGAGTGAACAGCAGCTTAGGCTTACATGCCATTCAGTTTTTTAGGAGGCGCGATGTATTCACGAAAACTTAGCGGTTTGATTCTCGTGGTATTCACCTGTATCGTTCTCCTAGCATCGACACTCATCTTTGCTGACGGAAGTCCAATCCCCCCTTTGCCGCCAAATCCAGAGTCCCCCGCACAATCAATCCTGGTGGCTGACGGCTGGCCCCTGCCTCTTCCGCCGCCAAAGCCACCTGCAATGCAATTTCACGGTTGATTATCCGCTTCGGACGGGGAAAAGACGGTGGCTGCCAGCCCCCTTCTTGGGGTCGTTCCTGGGGGAGGAGCGGAAAAGAGCTAACAGCCACCTCTAAGGACAGAAGTATGCAGCGCAACCCTAAGAGAACCTAGGCCGAGCCGCACCTGTCAAAACCCACAGACCAGCAAGTTTTTCCCTCCTCACCTGTCAATCTTGACAGGTGATAGCTAAGCAAGGGGCTGTACCGTTTGTGTTGCGTGAGATGTGGAGGCGGACGCCACTTTCCCTTTGCCTCATCGGGTTGGGGGGATGCGCCGCCTCCAAAGATGGGCCAGGGGGTCACTATGAGCACGGCCGAAAACGTCACGTTCATGGTTATCCGTGGGGTCATTGCCCTTGCACTGCGTTGCGCAGGGCATCCGCCTAAACCTGCATTAGTTTTGGTGATAGTTAACCCTAGAAATTTCAATTCGCAGTGCTATACTCCCCGGCTAGAACAGCATTAGCCCCTTGCCGGCTGCGGGGGCGGTCGGCACAGTGGGCCGGTTCCATTGGGAGGTCGCCATGGAAAACAGCCTTACGCCACCAGTCTTTTATCTTCTAATTGTCTGGGGTATCGTCACCGCCGTGTTCGTTTTCCTGCTGATCTGGCGAGGCGTTTTATCCAGCCACGAAGACGACCAGATCTTCCTCGACGCGGCGGAAGAACATATAGCCCGGGAGCAGCGCGAGTTGATTGCCAAGATCAATACGCTTGGGCGTCCACTGCTGATCACCGGTGTCCTCTCGGGAGCGCTTCTCTTGCTTGCCGGGGGACTGTGGATTTACGAGGGCCTCAAGCACTTCTGAAGGCTCTCCCTCGATCAGTGGCTCCCTTGCCCGCGGTCGACTAGAGCCCGTTTGGCTTTGTGGGCGTCTGCTGAGGAGTAGTTGTGTTGCCCGGAGCTGGCGACGCCAGTGACGTGTGGTTGTGTACGATAAGCCAGTGTCCGTTCCTTTTCTCCATCACCACCGTGGTCTGGCCCTGTGACTGCATCGGTTGGCCATCGAGCGTAGCTGTGAAATTCCACTGATAGCACGCCCAGGCAACGTCGCCTTTCACTTGAATGAAGGTATTGCTTCGATCCATGCGGACGCGCTGCACGCGCGCGCGTTGCTGCTGGTAAATAGCCAGGTAGTTTGCCCAGCCCATGACGGGCGGCGCCCACGAGGCGCTCACCAGCGAAACATCATCTGCAAATGTAGAGTGCAGTTTCTCGACGTCACCGACCTGCCACGCCCCCATCATTTCAGACAACATGTAATCAATCTGTTGCTCGTCGCTCATGAGCGACGTCTTCGAGCTGTCGGCATTGTCTTTCTTCTTTTTCTTGTCTTTTTGCGCCGCCGGAGAAATGATTGCCAGCAGGAATCCCGCCGCCAGCAAAAGTGTCAAAGCCCTGCGCAACACACTCAAACGATGTTCCATTCCGAACTGTTTCTTCATTCTTGTTTGGTCCCTCTGGGCCACGAGAATAGCATGCTGCCTTTCAACAAGCGGCGGTGCGATGTGCTTGTGTTGCGTTGATTACTTCGCTCGAGAGGCGCTGAGCAGGTTGACGAACAGCCGGTACGCGCCCGGAACTCCATCCGGCAACTGCCGGAAAAACGCCAGGCCCGTGTAAATGTACGTTCCTTTGCCGTAGTGCCCGTAAACCAGTCCGCCATTGAGTTCCGGCTCGCCGGGATCGTGCATCGCCAGGAGCGGGGTGTACTTCGCGTCGAATTGTGTCCAGAAATAGAGCCCGCGCTCCTGCAACCAGCCCTTGAAATCCTCCTGCGTAATTTTGTTCGGCGAGTTGAGCAGCGGATCGTTGGGCTTCAGAAACTTCACCGGAGAGTTTTCGTCGGTGATGCGCGGAAGAGGTCGCGGTTTCGGGGGATCGCCTTCTTTCGCAGGTGGCGGCGGGGGCGAGATGAGCGCCGGATAGGGAGCCGGCTCCAGTTTGTCCCAAACGAAATCGCGGTTGTACTCTACGACCAGGGTCCCGCCGTTCGAGACGTAGTCCAGCAGGCGTTGGTTCGCGCCGGGAAGCTCGGGGCGCAACTCGTAGGCTCTTACTCCCACCACGATGGCCCGAAAGCGCGATAAATCTCCGAAGGCCAGATCTTTCGCGTCCAGCATGTCCACCTGAATGCCTAATCTCCGGAGCGCCTCCGGTATCGGTTCGCCCTCGGCAGTCACATAACCCACGCGAAGATTCTGCGGCACTACAACACCGAAAGCGTGCACCACGCACTGCGCCGGCTCGCTCCAAAGCTCCGTTGGAAGGCTTGGCAGCGGCTCCAGCGATTGCGTGAACCTTTCTCCCTTTGCGCTTTTCGAGTGCTCGGCCGCTCGCTCCGCGTAAGCAGTGATTTTGTAACGTCCGGCCGCAAGTTTTTGCGGCGGTGTGACCGTCACACGTGCGTAGCGGTCACCAGTCCCGCTGAACTTCAGCGCCACCGGAGCGCTCGCCTTCCATCCTTTGGGAACTGCGAGTCCAACGTGGACTTGACCGGCTTCGGTCGCGTACGAGTGTACGCGCAGCAAAACATCAAACGGTTTTTCTGGCTTGGTTAGGTTCTCAAGGTCTTGCTTCGGTTCAACCGCGAGCGTGTAAGCGGGAACGACTTGCGGGCTCGTGCGGTCTACGTGCGCAGAGCTCGTTCGAACGCTGGTCACCGGGGAAACTGCTGCGAACGAATAACCTTCAACTGTTGCTTCCTGGCTAGCGATTAAAAGCGGCGGCGGCTCCGGTAAAAGTGCGCCCATCGGCCCGTCGCCCAGGTGCGGCGGCCTCTGCCCCGTTTGGACGGTGAAGCGAATCACGTTCGGCGAATCCGTCTCTTCTTTAGAAATACTCCATTCCGGCAGCAACCGCAGCGTCGGTTTCTTGAAATCGCCGGCAATGCCTTCGCGGTGGCGCGATTCCACACGCACAGTGAAGGTTTCTCCGGGAACAATTTCGCTTCGGTCGGCGGTCGCTTCCACCCGCAGCCCCGCCGCCAACTTCACGGCTTCTTCAACTTTTTGCTGCTTGCGGGCCGCGCTTCGCGCCAGTGACAAGAGCGGTTCCGGATTATTCCCCGAGGGATTCGGTTTTGGCACATCGTTCAACTTTCTGCCGGCTTCCGCCAAAGAAGTCGTCGCCGTTTTCCAGTCCAGGCGCAGCGCAGCATCACGCGCTTCCACCAGCGCCGAATCCACCGCTCGCATCAATGGATCGACGCCCATGTTCGCTTGTTCGTAATCCTCGTCTAGCGGACCGAGCGGTTGCGCAAGAATGGCCGGATTCAGCTCGCCTCCATCCTCACGTTTGAGCGCAATCGGGCGCCGCAGGAAAGAAGAACCTAGAAACACAGCGATTCCTTGCGAGCGGTGATTCGCAAAGGCATCCAGTCCTATCTCGCGCCACGATTTACCGTACAAGGGAGAAATCTCATCGAGTGGCAGCAGGTAACCCTGAGGTTTTTCGCTCCGGTCAAGACCCAGGACCACCACTGGTTTCCGATCGCCCCACGGCCCTAAGTCCTTTCTCTCGGATGCTGGTCCGTGCAATTGGAAAGAGGGATCTGCGGCCAACTGCACCGCCTTCGGCGTCAGCAGCCCCGCCGCCTGGTGGTGTCCATGACCGCCGTGCACGCCGCCCCAGCTGTTGATGACCACATTGGGGCGAAACGAACGAATCACCCGCACCATATCCTCAAGAACTTGTTCTCCCCACACCCTCTCGGTTTCTTCGGGCGTCTTCGAAAAGCCAAAATCCCTGGCGCGCGTGAAATACAACTTCACCCCATAGCCGCGTGTGGCTGCCAGCAGTTCCTGCGTGCGAATCACTCCCAGTTGGGGCGCTTGCTCCGGGCCAAGATCATTCTGTCCGCCTTCGCCACGCGTCAACGACATCAACGCAACATCGGCGTGCAGTCCGCGAGCCAGGTACGTCAGCACCGCGCTCGACTCATCATCCGGATGCGCGGTGACATAAAGAATTCGAGTGGTCACCCGCGCTCGCTCGATGGCCTCCACCGTCTCCGGCAAACCGGGGCCAGTTCCGGGCGTCGGTGGAAACTGCGCTTTCGTTAAGCCTGGCACAGTTGCGCTAACTGCGCTTCCCAGCAGGATGACTGCGAATCGCCTAAGCAAAGATTTCACGCGTCCCCCAAAACAATTCAACTAGAAGTTTCCGGCCGTGGACCGTCACCCGCCGACAGTGAACTTGCAAAGGGCCATTGCTTCTTTTTCCAAGTCCAGATCAGAAAAGCCACAATTCCCAAGGCAATCTGCAACAGCCCCCATTTTCGCACTGTCCCGGTTCTCCAAAAGAGCCATAACCAGCCAATCAACGTCATCACCGCGGGCACTGGATACAGCCACATTTTGAACGGAAAGCGCTCCCCACTCCATCTGCGCCTCAGTAACATCACTCCGACAGCTTGACCGATAAACTGGACGATCAGCCGCACGGCCAGAATCCCTACGATGGCCGTCTGCAATTTCAACGTCACACTGAACAGAAAGGCCAGCCCTCCAAGAACCAAAAGAGAGATATAGGGGAAGTGCTTCGTTGGGTGCAGCCGCGCAAAGATTGGAAAAAAGTTGTTGTCCAGGGCAGCCGAGTAAGGAATCCGCGAAGTTCCGAGCAAAACCGAAAAAACGGAGGCAAGCGCCACCCACAAAATCATCCCAGTCGCAATCTTTGCGGCCGTGGCGCCGTAAAGCTTCTCGACAAATAGGCTGGCGAGGAATTTGGAATCCTGCGCTTCACGCCATGGCACGACGCCCAGGATGCTCGTCTGCATCGCGAAATACAGAATGGCGATGCCCAGCACGGAGAGGAAGATCCCACGCGGAATGTTCTTCTCAGGATCGCGAATCTCTCCCCCCAGATGGCAAATATTGTAGTAGCCCCAATAGCTGTAGATCGTGTTGATCATAGCGGAGCCGAGCCCCGCGAACCACACCACCGAAAAATCGAAGGCTCCCGGAGGAAAATCGAAAGCGAGTCTCGCATTGAAGTTGCGCACTCCTCCCCAAATCAGCCATAGCATGGTCCCAAGCACTCCCACCCAGAGGAGAACGGAGATTTTCCCGATCGTTCGAATCCGGCGGTACAACAGAAACATCAGGAAAAGCACGAGCCCACCGGAAATTGCTTTATGCGCGACGGTAGACAATGGATGAAGATATTCCGCGTAGTTCGCAAACCCAATGGACGCCGACGCGATGGAAAGCGGCACATGCAGGAACGTCTGCCAGACAAACAAAAACGACATTAGCCGGCCCCACTTCTCCGGGCCGTACGCCTCCCGCAGAAAAACATACGTGCCGCCGGCTTTGGGCATCGCCGCGCCGAGTTCTGACCATACAAAACTATCCAGTGTGGCCAGCAGCGCTCCCGCCAGCCAGGCGATCATCGCTTGTGGCCCGCCCATCGCGCGGATCACCAGCGAGCTGACCACGAACGGCCCAATGCCCACGATCTCGATCATGTTCAACGCGACAGCTTCTTTGAGGCCCAAGCCGCGCTCGAGTTCAGGACTTTTCGCTTTATCGGATGTGGTCATCGGCCCGCCGAGAATAGCAAATGCCCTCCGTACCACCTAACGCAGATTCCAAATTTTGCAACTCTCCGGAGCAACTTAAACTCCTCAGCGTAAAGGCTGTCCTTGTGCGAAACTTCTATGGAATGAAAATGACTGTTTCCTTGGCTTTGTTTCGCGGTGCCGGCATCCTTGGGTTTTTTCTCCTGGGCTTTTCGTCGAGCTCGGCCGCCACGCCGCTCACGCTGCCCGCGGAGACCCCCGCGATTCTCGAAAAGATCTATTCTTTCGATCTTGACGGCGCGCAAGAAGCCGCCAGGCAACTCCAAAAGGCGCGTCCTAATCACCCCATCGGTTACTTGTTGGAGTCCGAGGCGATCTGGTGGCGCTTCTGGTGTACCGCCGCCGAGTTCAAGTATGGAATGAGCGATGCCCGCCGCCGTTCGAAACTTCCCGCCGACCAGCATTACCTCGAACTAGCAACCACCGCCTCTTCCCTTGCTGCTACTCAGATTCAAAAGGCCGACTCCGCCGAGATGCAGCTTTACGCTGGCATGGCCGACGCTGCATCCGCGCGCCTCTACGCTTTGCGCGGTGAGAATCGCAATGCCGCCCGCTTCGGTGTGCGCGCCCGGGAACACTTCCTTCGCGCCAAGACCCTCGACCCCGGACTCGCCGACGCCGATTTTGGCCTGGGCCTTTACAACTATTACGTCGACACTCTCAGTGCCATAGCCAAGATCATGCGTTTCTTTATGGGCATTCCCGGCGGCTCGAAACAAGAGGGGATTCGGCTGCTCGAACACGCCATTGCCGACGGCGTTCTCACTCCCCACATTGCCCGCTTCTATCTCGCCATGAATTTGCATCGCTATGATCAGCAATATGAACGCGCCCTCGGTATCATCACGCCCCTGGCCGAAAAATATCCGTCCAATCCTCTCTTCCAATTGGCGCGCGGCGACCTCTATGCCAAGCTTGGCCATAAGCAGCAAGCGCTTCTTTGTTATCGCGCTGCCGCCGCTTTGCCGGTCCACGATGCGGACTGCCAAACACGCATTCAAGGGTTGCTTCGCGCCGCCATCACGGCTCTTGGTTTGCCACACGAACCGGCATCCTCATGACACCCCACCGCTTGGCCGAGCTCCTGCCCCGACGGTTCCTTTTTTCCATCGTGGCCGGTTGGCTTTCAGCGTTGACCTGCCCCCCGCTCGGATGGTAAGCATGTAGGGTTGGTTAGGCCTGTGATTCGGGGCTAAGCGTCCTCTTCTTCAGGGGTGAGGCTTCCATCGGACGCGCTTCCTCGCGCTCCGCAGTGGTCAACGCTTCGCGCGGATTTGGCATCACACCCCCTAATGTGCGCCGGCATTGCGGCCTCCCGCCGTTTGCGCGGACAGACGGGCCCCTGTGTTCGGGGCCGCAGGAATACAAAGGAGTGGGAATGAAGCGGTTTTGGACAGCAATGGCTGTCGCACTTTGTGCAGTTTTCTTCGTGGCAGGTTGCAACGACTACGGCAACACCTTCCAGAGCCCCGGCGGAGCCATCCTGGCTTTTCTATCCCCTTCTCAAATCCCGGCCACTACCTGCGCGCCGGCTTCAGGCCAAACTTGCCCAACCTTTACGTTGACCCTCAACGGCAGGGGCTTCGTGTCTCAAACCAGAGTGCAATGGAACGGCAGGACTTGTCCCCTCAGTACAAGCTCCGGCGCATCCACGGCTTCTTGCGTCACGAACATCACGCTCGATACCAACAACAGCGTTACGGCGTTGACCGCCACAATCACCGCGGCGCTTTTCTCCAAGCCCGGAACAGCCACGGTCAACACCATTAATCCCAATTCCAATTACGGCACCGGCACCAATGGTCTCTCGAACCCCATCACCTTCATTATCAACAATCCCGCCAATCCCATCCCTACAGTTTCTTCTGTTTCTCCGGCGTGCGTTGTGGCGGGAAATGCCTTGACGATGACCGTGGCAGGCAGCAACTTCCTGAATGGCTCGGCCGACCCCACACAGGTTTCCACCGTGAATTGGACTCTTGGGGGATCCCAGCTCCAGGTCACGGCTCCGACAGCATCGACTGCGACCCAAATCACCGTCACCATTCCCGCCGCCAACGTCAACGCCGCGGGCAACGCCGGCGTTACGGTTTACAATCCGCCCTCGCCGCCCGTCCCCAATATTGCCGGCAGCACCGGCAGCGGCGGAGGCACGAGCGCGCCAGCAGTAAACGTCACAATTCAGGCCGCCGGCACAGCTTGCCCTGCCGCCGCGAAGGCTCAGCCAAACTCCATGTCGCCAGCCGCCGTCTCCGAAGAAACTCCCGCGGTCAGCCTCGATGGTCGCTACGTGGCGTACACTGCCGTGAGCGGTGAACATGCGCAAATCTTCCTGCGCGATACCTGCGAAGGCGCTCCTTCCAGCTGTCAGCCGCACAAGTCTTTGCTTTCCGTCACCGGCGAAGGCGAAGCCGCCTCAGGCGACAGTCACACTCCATCCATGAGTTCCGACGGCCGCTACATCGCTTTCAGTTCCGACGCAAGCAATCTCGCAGAGAATCCGCCGCCGGGCCGCCAGATTTACATGCGCGACACTTGCGCAGGCGCGCCGGAATCCTGCAAGCCAACCACGATTCTCATTTCCACGGATTCTCAGGGGGCGCTTGTTGGAGCAGAGAGCATTCTTCCTTCGGTGAGTTCTTCGGGCCGCTTCGTCGCATTTCTTTCCATTACGCCTAGCCAGGCCCCGAATCATGCTTCGAGCGAGGCCAAATCTTCCCTCAGCGCAACCAACAGCGGCTACCGGCAGGTGTTTGTTCGCGATACTTGCCTGGGCGTCGCCAGTTGCACGCCGAAGACGACGCGCATTTCGCTTCAACCCGGCGACGGAAGCGATGCCTCGCCCGCTGGTCCCGCCTTAAGCGGCAAGGCCAAACATGTCGCGACGACCGGCGCAAAAACCTCGACGCTCTTCACGCGCTCCGTTCCCGTGGATGACAGCGTCTTCCTGGCGGTCACCAGCGACCAGCGCTAACCCTTCCAATGTTTGTGAAGGTTGTCAACTTGACGCGAACCGACGAGGTTCGCCAGAGGATCTCAATTTACGCACGATCGAGAAAGAACTCCAGCGAGAGGTTTTTGCTGGTCAGGCGAACCGGACCTTGATATCCGGCCTCTTCTCCAGGTGCACGGAATCAATGAACCGAACCTGCCGGTCATCGAGCGTCAGGATCATCGAACTGGTTCGCACGCCCTCTCCAAAGAACCGCACGCCCTTCAGCAAGTTTCCGTCCGTCACGCCAGTGCACGCAAACACCATTTTCTTCCCCGGCGCCAGATCTTCCGTATCGTAGACGCGCTTCGGATCCTTCACTCCCATTTTTCCGAGCCGTTCGGCGTCTTCCGGTTTGCTGATCACCAACCGCGCCAGAATCTGCCCGTTCAAGCAGCGCAGCGCTGCCGCCGTCAGCACGCCTTCCGGCGCGCCGCCCGTTCCCATCACCGCGTGCACTCCCGTGCCTACCACCGCCGCCGAAATGCCTGCCGACAAATCACCGTCGCCAATCAGTCGGATGCGCGCTCCCGCGGCGCGAATTTCGTCAATCAGTTTTTCGTGCCGCACGCGGTCCAGCACTACCACCACCAAATCCTCCACGTCGCGTTCCAGACGCTTCGCAATGGACTTCAGGTTGTCCGCCACGGGAGCGTCCAAATCAATGCCGCCCTTGCATGACGGCCCCACGACGATTTTCTCCATGTACAGGTCCGGCGCATTCAGCAATCCCCCGCGTTCGCTCGCCGCCAGCACCGCGATGGCGTTGGGCGCGCCCGTCGCACACAGGTTGGTGCCCTCCAGTGGGTCCACGGCAATGTCTACTTGCGGGAAAAGCGCCTTCGGAGCGTGGGTCGCGAGCCCGACTTTTTCGCCGATGTATAGCATTGGCGCCTCGTCGCGCTCGCCCTCGCCGATCACCACCGTCCCATCAATCTCCACCGAGTCCATTGTCTTGCGCATGGCTTCGACCGCCACTTCATCGGCCTTGTGACGGTCGCCGAAACCCATCGTGCGTGCCGCCGCAACCGCCGCGTTCTCCACCACGCGCAAAAAATCCAAACTGAGTTGTTCTTCCATGAGTTCTCTCTCCGGTTTACCGCGTCGGGGCTTCCCGCTTTGGATGTTTGCCGCTTAGGAAGCCTCGAACCCCTTCGAGGCTTTGCCGCTCACTTGGGCGGCGCTAATCATAGGCCAACTTCCCGTCCGCCGTCGACAAGAGAGCGCCCTTGGGGCGAACCAGCAAACATCTTGTTGGCCGGCATCGGCCCCGCAGCGCCGGTTAAACGCTGCTGCAGTCTGGGGGCTCTTGAACCAGCTGATTTTCAAGACCGCGGAAGGCCTAGCGGTTCAGCAAGGGGCTTGTTCTCGTCGCCCCATAACTACTTTGTTTCTAATCAGGTACAGGCCGTTTGATTTTAGTGCCATTTAATCTTAGTGAAGTGACAGGACATTTATACCGCCGGGCGATTCAAACAACTCTCTCCGAATTGTAACAATTCTGTAACAAGAAAGCGCCAAACTTTTCCCTTAAATCAACCAAAT
>Ga0126379_10001817_pt1 | contig 13253 bp, 12 predicted proteins | sample PanSoiMetPlot_24_FD_92640 | JGI IMG/M metagenome (GOLD analysis project Ga0126379, IMG submission 92640) | Tropical forest soil microbial communities from Panama - MetaG Plot_24 | ecosystem: Environmental > Terrestrial > Soil > Tropical forest > Bulk soil | place: Panama | collected 2016-02-17 | reverse complement strand
CTCCAGCGCGCCCAGTCTCATCTGATCCTGGGATTTCCAGGCGTGCGAGTGACGGATCCGCAGCGGCACGCCCTCGAGCTGCTCTCCACTGTTCTTTCCGGCCAAGGAGGGCGGCTTTTCCTCGAGCTTCGCGACAAGCGCTCCCTGGCTTACAGCGTGAGCAGCTTCGCGGTGGAGGGTGTGGACCCCGGCTACTTCGCGGTCTACATCGCCACGAGCCCCGGCAAGGTGGAGGTCGCGCTCGAGGCCATTCGAGCTGAGCTGGCCCGCGCGCGGGACGCGCTGATCAGCCCGGCTGAGCTTCGACGGGCGCAGCGCCACTTGATCGGCACGCACGAGATTGGCCTGCAGAGAAACGCCGCCCGAGCCGCGCTGCTCGCCCTGGATCACTGCTATGGCATCGGGCTGGAGAATTTTCTGCACTACGCGGACCGAATCGCCAGCGTCACTGCCGAGCAGGTCGAGCAGGTCGCTCGGCGGGTGATTGATTTTGATCGCAGCGCGCTGGCCGTGGTCGGACCGTGAGCGCACCAGAAAGCTACTTCGCGCTGTCCGCCGAGCTGCCCGAATCTTCGTCCGAGCTCGCCCAGTGGTTGCTCCATGAAAACGACTCCCTCGGGTTGGAGATCCGAGATAAGTCCGTGCGCGCGATGCCCGGAGATCCGCCGGTAACGGGCGGCAGGGTTCGGGTGGTTGCCTTCTTTGGCGAGCGGCACCAGGCGGAGAACGCGCTCGAAGAGCTTCGCCGCCGCGTTCCCAACGTCAGGCTGAGCTTGACCGAGGCGCTGTGCGAGGATTGGTCGGAGAGCTGGAAATCACAGGTGCGATCGGCGCAGGTGGGGCGCATTTGGGTCGGTCCGCCGTGGCGCACAGCCGATGCCGCGCCGGGCTCGCTGCGCATCCTGATTGAGCCGAAGATGGCGTTCGGCACCGGCGACCATCCCACCACCCAGCTGTGCTTACAGGCGCTGGACGAGTTGCTTACTGGCCGACCGGGACAAAGCGTCCTGGACGTGGGGACCGGCTCGGGAGTTCTGGCGATCGCCGCCAAGAAGCTGGGAGCCGGGCGGGTGCGCGCAGTGGACACCGATCCGCGAGCAGTCGCGCTCGCCCAGGAGAATTGCCAGCTCAATCAGGTGGACGGCATCGAGCTGTCCGACGCGCCGGTCCCCTCAATTGCCGAACCGTTCGACATCTTGGTCGCCAACCTTTTTGCCAATGCGCTGGTTCAGCTTGCGCCCGTTTTCCGTCGCTTGGCGGGAAAGTACCTGGTGGTCTGCGGCATTCTCGACGAGCAAGCGGCGGAGGTGGAAGCCGCGTTCCGGCGGCATCGTTTCGCTTTGGACGGTCGCCAAGCGCGCGGAGACTGGGTTCGGCTTCAGCTGACGCCGAGATAGCTCGGCAATGGCTCGCCTCTTCCACCCCGTAGCTGATCCCCCTCCGCCGAGCATCCGCCTGGAAGGCACCGGGTTCCATCATCTGATCCATGTCCTTCGCTTGAAGGCAGGAGACGACGTCGAGGTTTTTGACGGACGCGGTCGCTCATTTTTGGGACGGGTAGCGTCGATTCAGCGCGGGAGCGCGGAGATCATGCTTGGGCCGCCGGCCGCAAGCCACCCGGGAAGGTATGTGATGCTCGTTCAATCGCTGCCCAAGACCGACAAGATGGAATGGATCATCCAGAAGGCGACGGAGCTGGGCGCCTCGGCCTTTGCGCCCGTTCACTCCGCGCGCAGCGTGGTGAGGCTGCGCGGCGCAAGGCTCGAGCAAAGATTGCAGCGGTGGCGAACCATTGCCCAGCAAGCAGCCCGGCAGTGTGGCCGAAGTGACGTGCCCGAAATTCTCCCCGCGGAGCCGATCGCCGCACGGGTGGAGGCGCTGTCGCCCACTGTGCGCTGCTTCCTTCTCGACGAGGACGAACCGGCAGTCTCGTTGAAGCAGGCGTTTTCTGCGGCCAAAACGGACCAGTCGCCGGTCGCTCTCCTCGTCGGGCCCGAAGGCGGCTTCGAGCGCCGCGAGGTAGGCACTCTGCGGCAGCTCGGCGCGTTGCCGGTAAGCCTCGGGAAGGCGAAGCTTAGAACGGAGACGGCGGCAATCGTGGCGTTGGCGATCCTTCTTCATCTGGACGGACGGCTTGGCTGAAGGCAGTGTTCGAGATCCATCGGGAGGCATCAGGGTGTCCAAGTGCATCAGGTGCGGTGCCCCGCTGCCAGCTTCGGGCGAGTGCCCAAATTGCACGCGCGCGAAGGACGTCAGCTCGCCGCGGATGGTCCCAGCTGTTTCGCCGACGCCTCGGGTCTCTCCAGCGTACCCACCGGTGATCGCCACGCCACCTCCGCTCCCGCAGGCTCCACGAGCGCCAGCGGCATCTGCGCAGCCGCCAAAACAGAGCACCCCCAGCAGCGGGACGTCGATGCGCGCGACACCGCCTCAGTTCGCGAGCATCGCGAGACCCTCAGTGACTCCGAGCCTTCAGACGCCCACTTCGCCGGCCTCGCGGACTTCCCCGACGATGGTGGAGGTTCAGGCGCAAGTCGCACCGGTGTGGAGAAGACTGGTGGCGTTCTTCGTTGACGGTATTGCGATCAGCGCCATCGGCGCGCTCTACCTTTGGGCCGCTTTCAGCATCGCTGGAGCGTCCGGTTCGCCTTTGCGGCTCAGTGGAATCGATCGATGGGTGGAACGGATCGCAGCCATCCAGTGGGCCATCATCGCCGGCCTCGTCCTCGCCACCCTTATCGCGCTCGCCTATTCGGCGGCCTTCGCCGTCCTGTGGAATGGTCGCACCCTCGGGCGGTTGCTGGCCGGAGTCCGATTGGTAGATAGCAGCGGCCTCCCACCATCACCCACGCGCGCCGTTGTTCGCGCCCTTCTTTCCGCGGTGTCGTTTGCACTCTTCCTGGGTGGATTCTGGCTCGCCCTATTCGACCGACGCGGACAGACGTTGCACGACAAGCTCACCTCGACATTCGTCGTTCGCGCGCTCTGACCCATCGTTCGGTCGCCAAACAAGCGGCATCGTAGAATGGCGAGGTGCCTGCCCGGCTGACCGAGCATTTGATGGCGCGTGCGCAGCTCTCGGCCGAGCAGGCGACGGCAGCACTCGAATCAATGCGCCAGCGCGGCGGCGCCCTCGACACCGCCGTGTTGGAAGAGGTTCCCCTCACGGAAGCAGAGCTTTTGCGCGCGCTAGGCGAAGTATCCGGTCGGCGCACGCTCGACCTGCTCGAATTCGAGTTGAATCGCGAGGTGTCATCGGTCGTTCCGCCGCAGATTGCCGAACAACTCGGCGTGGTTCCTCTCTGGGAGGAGCCAGACGCCGTCCACCTGGCCTGCGCCTATCCACCTTCCGAGGGCTCTTTGCAGCAGATCAGCTCGCTGATCAAGAAGCGCGTTGAGGCGTGGATCTGCCTCGAGGTACGAATCCGAGATTGGCTCGGCGCCCTGTATGGAGCACCCTTGAGCGACCGCCATGCGTCGCTGCTCGATCGGCTGAATGCCGCGCGGGCCACGCCAGCGCGAAAGAGGCCAGTTGCCTCCTTTAGCGAGGCGACCACCCTCGAGCAGACACTGCGGCAACAACTGGGGGATAAGCTTCCGGCGGCGACCTCGAGCCCCCTCAACAACGCGTACCAGAATGGGCACGTCGATAGCGAATGGACCCTGGCTGAGGCACGCGCCGCGCTCCAGGGGGCGATGAACGACCGCGACGAGATCATCCAAGTCGCCTTGCGCTTCACACGCCAAACCTTCGACTTCGGCGCGGTCTTCGCGGTGCTGCGCGGCTCGGCGAGCCTTTGGGCTGTTCGCGGCGACTTCCCGGAGCCGCAGCGCGTTTCGCTGTCGATTCCGCTCGATGCTGCCTCGGTGTTCCGCACCGTCTGCACCACGGGAAGAAGCTATGCCGGCCCGATGCCGCCGGATCCGTTGACCCGCGGATTTCTCGAGCAGCTCGGTCGATCGCCGAGGACGATCTTCCTTTTTCCTGTCGAGGTAAGCGGCAGGTTGGTGGCAATCGTGTATGGCGACTGCGCGCAGCGGCCGATGAGCCGTCGCGGCCTCTCCGACTTCCTTCTCTTCTGTCAAGATCTTCCGGCTGCATTTCAGGAACTGATCCTCCGGCGCCGCCCTCAGGCTCCCACCGCCCACCTGCAGCCGGCATCGGCCGGCGGCTCCGTTGCTCCGGAGTCATTGTCGCGGCTGGTCTGGGCCGTTCCGGACGATGGAGACGAGCAGACCCCCGTGAAAGCGCGGGCGAAGAATCCCAGTCCTGCGGCGGCGCGCTTTCGGCCAGACTTCGCCGCGCTGCTCAGAACCTTGACCGGGCCGGATCCGGATCAGCGGGCGCAGGTCCTCGAAGAGCTGGCGCGGTTCCCCCAAGCAGCCGCCGACAAGCTGATCCTCCACTTTCCAGGTCCCACCGCCTGGTCGCGCCTTCCAGTTGTTGAGCTGCCGCATGCCGAAGAGCTCGGACCGATTCCCGGCGCGCTCGCCTTCCTCGGCGAACCGGCCGCCACAGCCCTGGCGCCGTTGCTCGACTCGAAGGATCTCGACACCCGCTACTTCGCTCTGCTCACCGCCGGCAGCCTGGCGTCCCCGGAGCTGCTCGATGGGATTTTTCGTGCCTTGCTCGCCCCCGAGGCAGCGATCTCCTCTGCCGCGCGAGCGGCGGCGAGCGCTTTCCGCGGCGATCCCGAATTCAACCGCGCGCTCGAACAACTGCGCCAGGAGCTTTCTTCGCCGGATCCGAATCGGGGGCTGCTTGCTGCGCAGGCCCTGGACGCACTTGCCACGCAACCGGTGAGCGGGAGCGCTCCGGTCGCCGCTGAAAGCTCCTGATCGCCGGTGTCGAGCGGGTTGGGGATCTACCGCAAGCCGAGCTCGCCGAGCTGAGCCGCGAACCCGTCCGCACCGGTGAACAGGAAGGCGCGAATGCCCACCTGCTTGGCCGCCTCGACGAACGGCGGAAGGTCATCGAAGAATGCCGTTCTCGCAGGGGCCGAGCCGGCCAGGCGCAGCGCGTGGGCGAAGATCGCTGGATCAGGTTTCATCTTCTTGAGCTCGTGCGAAAGCACCAGATGATCGAAGCGGCGCAGTACTGGCAAGACGCCGATCAGATATTCCATGTGGATCGCGTTGGTGTTGGACAAAAGCAAGAGCTTGACCCGTCCAATCAGCGACTCGACCCAGGGCAGCACCGTGTGGTTGGGGGTGAAGTGCGAATTCCAGAGGCGGCAAAACTCGTCCTCGCCCAGCTCCACCTTGAGCGCCCGGCAGACCTCCCGCCGGATGCCGGCGCGGTCCACCTCGCCCAAGTGGATCGCCTTCCACAAGGTCGGCGGCACCCTGCGCGCGACCTCCTCGCCATCCAATCCCGCGAGCTGCCCGAATGTTTGAAACAGCTGAGCGTTGTCGTGGAAGACGAGCACGTTGCCTAAGTCCAGGATGACGGCATCAACTTGGGCTTCCCCGGTGGAGCTCAACGGCCTCTCCTCGCCCCAACGATTCGGTTTGACTCGCGCGGGCGCTGTCCATTATCGCCGTTGGCTTCGAATTTCGGAGGGCGCATGAGCGGTTCCATTTCCGTCGACTCGTTTCTAATCTGGGCAGCGGTCATTCTCGCACTGGCGACGATCGAAGGTTGCGCTTCCACCCACGCCACGGGTGGCGGTTCCCCGCTGCCTGCGGCCGCGGGCCTGGAGACCTCTGACCTTCGCGCAAGGGCGCTCGCCTCGCACGGCGCGGCTGAGCTGGTGCGAAACCTGACCGACGAGGTTGGCCCGCGCCTGGCCGGCTCGGCGGGGAGCAAGGCGGCGGTGGAATGGGCGATGCGGGTGCTCGCCGAGCACGGCTTCGCGAACGTTCACGCCGAGGCGGTCACCGTGCCACACTGGGAGCGCGGAGAAGAGAGCGGCGCGGTGGTCGCGCCGGTGCAACAGCCGCTTCATCTGACGGCGCTGGGCGGCAGCATCGGAACGGCGCCGGGCGGCGTCGAGGCCGAGGTGATCGAAGTCGACTCCTTTGAGGCGCTTGGACGCCTTCCTCCAGGCGCCGCCGCCGGGAAGATCATCTTCTACGACATCCCGATGGATCGCTCGCGAGATGGGAAGGGATACGGCAGGGCGGTGCCGGCGCGGGGAGAGGGCGCGATGCGCGCGGCGGCGCTTGGAGCGGTGGCGGCGGTCATTCGGTCGATAGGGACGGACCACAATCGGCTGCCCCACACCGGCGCGATGAGACGAGGCGAGAAGGGACTGAACATCCCGGCGGCGGCACTGTCCATTCCCGATGCGGAGCTTCTCCATCGGCTCATTCAGCAGCACAAGTCTGTCCGCCTTCGCCTGACACTCGGCTGTCGTTGGCTGCCTGACGCGCAGTCGGCCAACGTCGTGGCGGAAATCCCCGGCGCGGTCAAACCCGAGGAAATTGTCCTGCTGGGCGCCCACTTGGACTCGTGGGACCTGGGCACCGGCGCGATCGACGACGGCGCGGGAGTGGGAATCGTGATTAATGCGGCCCAGCTCGTCGGCTCGCTTTCCCGACGGCCCCAGCGGACAATTCGGGTGGTGCTGTTTGCGAACGAAGAGAATGGCCTGAGCGGCGCGCAAGCCTACGCCCGCACGCACCAGGCGGATGCGGACAAACACGTCGCCGCTCTCGAGGCAGATGCAGGAACCGGCCGCGCTTACGGGCTGCGCTATCTCGGCGACCCGCAGGCGCGCGAGCGCTTTGTGGCGATCGCCGTGGCGCTGCAGCCGCTCGGCATCGAGCTTCTCCCGGATGATGCGCACGGGGGCGCGGACCTCGGCCCGCTGCGCGCCCTCGGTGTGCCCATGATCGACGTCGCCCAGGATGTGTCCACCTACTTCGATTACCACCACACCGCGAACGACACCTTCGACAGAATCGATCCGGAGAGCCTGGCGCAAGTCTGCGCCGCCTTCGCGTTGCTCGCCCAGGGTATCGCCGATTCGGATGGTGACTTCGGCCGCGTTCCCGAGCCAAAGAGGCAACCCGATCGGCGCGTCCCCCAGCCGATGAGTTTCTAAGCTGCCGGGGTTGACACCCTGCCCTGGTTGGTGGTGCAAACCGCGGATGGATCACGATATCGAGGTGAGAAGCTACTCGCCGGCCAAGAGCCTGGGGTACGCCCGCAGGCGAGCCGCGATGATGCTCATCGTCGCCACCAGCATCGCCGCCCTGATCGGCGCGGTGATTTTCGTGGCCGTGCTGGAGAGCGAGTGGATGACCGGCGGTTTTTCGAAGATCGCCGACTTCATGTTCGGAAAGCCCGTCTGGGCGATCGTCGCGGCGACTTCCCCGCTGGCGGCGGCGCTCCTGGTCGGCTACGGCTACATGCAGCGGGCCATCCGCGGTCGAGCGAGCCGTCGCAGCGAAACGCGCTTTTGAAGGATGCGCGGTGCTTCTTCCGTAGTACATGAGGCTTATGGACAGCCCGCCGGACAGGGATCCTCTGCGTCAAAAGCTCAAGCAGATGGAGGACGAAGCGCGGCTCGGCGGAGGGGAGGAGCGCATCCAAAAGCAGCACGAGGCGGGCAAGCTCACCGCCCGTGAGCGCCTCGACTTGCTGCTCGATCCCGGCAGCTTCGCCGAGCTCGACAAGTTCGTCACCCACCGTGCCTCGGACTTCGGCATGGAGGAAAAGAAAATTCTCGGCGACGGGGTCGTCACCGGATACGGCACCATCGACCGGCGGCAAGTCTTCGTCTTCGCGCAGGACTTTACGGTCTTCGGTGGCTCGCTCTCCGGCGCCTACGCGCAGAAGATTTGCAAAATCATGGACCTGGCGACGCGCCTTGGGGCGCCGATCATCGGGCTGAACGACTCGGGGGGCGCGCGGATTCAGGAGGGCGTCGAGAGCCTGGCTGGCTACGCCGACATCTTCTTGCGCAACACGCTCGCCTCGGGCGTCGTGCCACAGATCTCGGTCATCCTCGGCCCATGCGCAGGCGGCGCCGTCTATTCTCCGGCGATCACCGATTTCATCGTGATGGTGAAGGACACCTCCTTCATGTTCGTCACCGGTCCCGACGTCATCAAGACGGTCACTCACGAAGAGGTGTCGAAGGAGAGCCTGGGCGGCGCGCTGGCGCACAACCAAAAATCAGGCGTCGCCCATTTCGCGGCGGACGACGAGCAATCGTGCCTCTCGCTCACCCGCGAGCTCCTGTCGTTTCTACCCTCCAACAACGCGGAGGATCCGCCGACAGCACCCTGCGAGGACGATCCGGCGCGTGCCGACGAAGGCCTGCGCACCGTCGTTCCGAATAATCCGAACAAGCCGTATGACATGAAGGAGATCATCCGGGCCGCGGTCGACGGGCGGCGATTCTTCGAGGTGCAGGAGCATTACGCCCAAAACATCATCGTTGGTTTCGCGCGGCTCAACGGCCGGGCAGTGGGAATCGTCGCCAACCAACCAGCGGTGCTCGCCGGCTGTCTGGACATCGATGCTTCGGTGAAGGGCGCCCGCTTCGTTCGCTTCTGCGATTGCTTCAACATCCCGCTGGTGACCTTCGTCGACGTGCCTGGGTTTCTGCCAGGCACCGCCCAGGAGTGGGGCGGGATCATCAAGCATGGTGCGAAGCTGCTTTATGCGTTCGCCGAGGCCACCGTCCCGAAGATTACCGTCATCACCCGGAAGGCGTACGGCGGGGCCTACGACGTGATGGCCTCCAAGCACATTCGGGCCGATGTGAACTACGCCTACCCGACGGCCGAAATCGCCGTGATGGGCCCGGAGGGAGCGGTGAACATTATCTTCCGCAACGAGATCGCCGCCGCGAAGGATGCGAACGAGGAGCGAGCTCGCCTGGTCGCCCAATATCGCGAGAAGTTCGCCAACCCGTTCAAGGCAGCGGAGCTGGGCTACATCGACGAAGTGATTCGTCCCGAAGAGACTCGAAGTCGGCTTATCCGTGCGCTGGAGATGCTCAAGGAGAAGCGGCAGGAGAATCCGGTGCGAAAACACGGGAACATTCCGCTCTGAGCCCGGGATGGGGCTTGCCGTGGGCCGAGCAACTTTGGCCTTGCCTTCAGCGCCCTGATTCGGCCGGGCGTTTCACCACCTCGCCGCCCTTCATCACGAAGTCGACATTCTGCAGCGCGGCAACGTCTTTGAGGGGATCGCCCGACACGGCGATCAGGTCAGCGAATGCTCCGGGTGCGATCACCCCCACTTTGCCATGCCAGCCGAGCATTTCCGCGGCGACGATCGTCGCGCTCCGGATCGCCTCCAGGGGCGTCATCCCCAACCGGACCTCGTGTTGAAACTCTTGCGCCTGATTGATTTCCGTCCAGGGGAAGCCGCCGGCATCTGTGCCGAAGGCGATTTTCACCCCGGCCTTGCGCGCGTTCTGAAGTGACTTCGCGGCGATCTGAGGCAAGCTGGCCCAGATGGCGCGGCCCTCGCGCGCTCGCGGCTCCGCCACGTAGGCGCCCACCGTCAGGGTTGGACAAAGATAGATGCCCTTCTTCGCCATCAGCTGGGCCTCCTCTGGGCGAATCGAATCACCGTGCTCAATCGAATCGACACCCGCGTCGATCGAGATGCGCACGCCGGTGTCAGAGGTTGCATGGGCTGCAACCTTGTGCCCTTTCGCGTGGGCTTCGCTCACCACCGCGGAGATTTCCTCGCGAGTCCAGTTCGGGGGCGACTCCACGTACCCGTCCGATGTGAGGCGCAGACCCGAAGTGTTGGCGTAAATTTTCACCCAATCGATGCCGTAGGAAAGCTGCTCCCGCACCGCTTTGCGACAACCGTCGGCCCCATCGCAGATCTGAACGCCGCTGGGGAAACGCCAGTCGGGGCGAAAGTGGACGATCGGGTACGAGCCCGTCGTTGACAAAGCAGGCCCCACCACCTGCATCCGCGGGCCCTCAATCACCTTCTCGTTCGCCGCATCGCGGAGGCCGACGTCGTCGTACCCAGCCCCCTCGGTTTCCAGATCTCGCAGGGTGGTAAAGCCGTGTTCCAGCGCGATGCGCATCGCTCGGACTGCTCGGGCGACGCGGTGCGACGGGTACTCGCGGAGGATCTGGAACTGGTATTCCGCTTCCGTCGCGTCTCCCTGGAGAAGAACGTGGGTGTGCGCGTCGACCAAACCCGGCAAAAGCATCCGATTGCCCAAGTCGATGACCCGGGCGCCGGGCGGAGGATCGCCGCCCATTCGATCAATTTTGTCGCCGCGCACCACGACGAGCGGTCGGTCGATCACCTTCCCGGTGGAGACGTCCAGGAGGCGGGCCGCACGAACCACTAAGACCGGCTCCTCGGCGAGCGCCGTGCTCAGCCACAGCCAGGCGAAGACCCAGCAAATTCGATTCATCGAGCACCCCACGCCGATCCAGGCTGGGGCAGCGCAATTAGCACACCGGCGTCGTATAAGGACAAGAGAATGGGACAAAAGATCCGAAAGGTTCTCGTCGCCAATCGGGGGGAGATTGCGGTGCGGGTAATGCGGACCTGCCGCGAGCTTGGCATCTCCACCGTGGCTGTTTTCTCCGAGGCGGATCGCCTGGCGCTTCACGTGCGCGCGGCGGATGAGGCGTATTGCGTTGGACCAGCACCTTCGCGCGAGAGTTACCTCGCTCAGGATCGGATCATCGACGCAGCCAAGCGATCCAAGGCGGATGCCATCCATCCCGGCTACGGCTTTCTTTCGGAAAATTCATCCTTCGTCCGCGCCTGCGACAAAGCTGGGCTCACCTTCATCGGACCGCCTGCCTCAGCGATGGAGGCGATGGGCGAGAAAACGCGAGCCCGTGCGCACATGGCTCGCGCGAATGTCCCGCTGGTGCCGGGCAGCACCGAGCCTTTGCCAAGCGTGGAAGCCGCCCGCGCCTATGCCGAAAAGATCGGTTACCCGGTAATGCTCAAGGCTGCGGGGGGCGGCGGCGGAAAGGGAATGCGCCGGCTGAACAGCGCTCAAGAGCTCGAGTCTGGTTGGCGAGCGGCCAAATCGGAGTCCCTCAACGCATTCGGAAACGACGCGATCTACATCGAAAAGCTGATCGAGCGTCCCCGCCACGTGGAGATCCAGGTATTCGCGGACTCCCACGGCACCTGCATCCATCTGAACGAACGCGAATGCTCGGCTCAAAGAAGGCACCAGAAGGTCATCGAGGAGACACCCTCGCCGATCGTCGATGCGCGGCTGCGGCAGGCGATGGGCCAAGTCGCGGTGAAGGCGGCGAAGGCGGTGCGCTACCTCGGCGCTGGAACGGTGGAGTTTCTCGTCGACGCCCAGCGCAACTTCTACTTCCTGGAGATGAATACCCGGCTTCAAGTAGAGCACCCCATCACCGAGTGGGTCACCGGCCTCGATTTGGTGGCCTGGCAAGTCAAAGTGGCCGAGGGCATGAAGCTCCCCCTCGATCGGCCGATCTCGCCTCGAGGCCACGCGATCGAAGCCCGCATCTACGCCGAGGATCCGGCCCGGGGCTTTCTGCCCTCGCCGGGCAGGATCAAACAACTCTGCGCCTCAGCCGGGCACTTCGTCCGCGACGATTCGGGTGTCTACGAGGGCTACACGGTCACCAGTCACTATGATCCGATGATCAGCAAGCTGTCCGCCTGGGCGCCCTCGCGCCCGGAGGCAATTGCCCGGTTGGCGTGCGCCCTGGACCAGTACGTCGTGACCGGGCTGACCACCAACATCCCGTACCTTCGCTCGATTCTCCGCCACCCGGCTTTTGCCGCAGGCGCTTACGACACCGGCCTTCTAGAGCGCGAGCACGCCGCCTTGCTCGGGATGGCCAGCGAAGCGCCGCCTCTGCCGGCGGTGATGGCGGCTTTCGTGGTGGCCCATCAGCGGGATCAACAGCGCGCAGGTGCGTCTCGCCGCTTCGATGGCGTGTGCGCCCCCTCTCCCTGGCGGCAGGTGTCCAGGCGCCGGCGGCCGCGTCCCTAAAGGGAGTGCAGATGCGCTACTACGCCACCGCTGGCAGAAAACAGATCGTCGCGGAAATTGAGGGGGGAGAAAACCACCGCTACGTCGTGACGATCGACGGTCAGCGGTACGAGCTCGACTGGGCGCAAATCCGCCCGGGCGCCGCTTCCATGATGATCGGCGAGCGATCGCACAGCTTGCACCACGAGGAGGAGGGGGACGAGATCTCCGTCTACTTGCGAAGCCAGCCATTCCTGGTTGACGTGGCCAGCGAGCAGCGGTTTCGCCTTCGCCGCTTGACCTCGAAGTTCGAAATCGAGGGCCGCCAGGTGGTGGCGGCTCCGATGCCGGGCAAAGTCATTCGCGTGATGGTGGCGCTCGGCGACGAAGTCCGCGAGGGACAGGGGCTCGTCGTCGTCGAGGCAATGAAGATGGAAAACGAGCTGAAGAGCCCGAAGGCGGGGAAAATCGTCGAGCTGCCCGCGCAGGAGGGTGCCACCGTCGAAAAGAATGCCAGGCTGGCGGTGGTCGAGTGACGGCTCGAGAAAAGAGGCGCCATGGCGAGCTTGAAAGCGGAAAAGGAACGCTGGAAGCGCGAGGTCTACCAGCGTGTGAAGGAGCAAGCCGCGGAGCGAAAGGAGGCATTCCGCAGCTCCTGCGGCTTCGAAATTGAAGCGCTGTACACCCCCGCCGACGCTCCGGTGGAGGCGTACGGCGAACGCAGCGGCTTCCCCGGGGAGTACCCCTTCACGCGCGGAATCCAGCCGACGATGTACCGCGGCCGCCTCTGGACGATGCGCCAGTACGCCGGCTTCGGCAGCGCTGAGGACGCGAATTCGCGTTACCACTACCTGCTCAAGTCCGGCCAGACCGGACTTTCGGTGGCCTTCGATTTGCCGACGCAGATGGGCCGCGACTCGGACCACCCTCGGTCCGCAGGCGAGGTGGGCAAGGTGGGCGTCGCGATCAGCTCGATCGCCGACATGGAGATCCTGCTCAAGGACATTCCGCTGGCGAGCGTCTCAACCTCGATGACGATCAACGCCACCGCCTCGATTTTGCTCGCGCTCTACGCCGGGGTTGCCGAGAGAAACGGGGTTCGGCTCGATCAGCTCTCGGGAACCGTACAGAACGACATCCTCAAGGAGTACATCGCCCGCGGCACGTACATCTATCCGCCCGAGCATTCGCTGCGCCTCGTCACCGATCTCTTCGCCTTCTGCGCCCAACGCGTGCCGCGCTGGAATCCGATCTCGATCAGCGGCTACCACATCCGCGAAGCCGGCTCGACCGCCGCCCAGGAGATTGGTTTCACCTTGGCGGACGGCATCACTTATGTCG
>Ga0126379_10001816_pt1 | contig 13256 bp, 12 predicted proteins | sample PanSoiMetPlot_24_FD_92640 | JGI IMG/M metagenome (GOLD analysis project Ga0126379, IMG submission 92640) | Tropical forest soil microbial communities from Panama - MetaG Plot_24 | ecosystem: Environmental > Terrestrial > Soil > Tropical forest > Bulk soil | place: Panama | collected 2016-02-17 | reverse complement strand
GACCAACCACCAGATAGTCGGCGCCCGCCGCGATCGCGGCCGCCGGGGTCATGATGCGCTTCTGGTCGCCGCGCTCGGCGCCGGCCGGCCGGATGCCGGGCGTCACCAGTGTCATCCCGTCGCCGACGAGGCCGCGCAGCCGCCCCGCCTCCTCGCCGGAGCAGACGAGGCCGTCGACCCCGAGATCGCGGGCCTGCGCGGCGCGGCTCGCCGCCAGTTCTTCGAGCTTCGCATGGTAGCCGGCGGCCGCGAGATCGGCGTCGTCGTAGGACGTCAGCACCGTGACGGCAAGAATGCGCAGCTTCGACTGCGCGCGCGCCTCGACCGCGGCCTTCATGGTCTGCGGATAGGCATGCACCGTGAGGAACGTCGCGCCGAGACGTGCGACGCTCTCGACGCCGTGTGCGACCGTGCTGCCGATGTCGTGCAGCTTGAGGTCGACGAACACCTGCTTGCCGGCGCGCGCGAGCTCCGCCGCGAGCGACAGGCCGCCGCCAAAGGCGAGCTGATAGCCGATCTTGTAGAATGTGACGGCGTCCCCCAGGCGCGCCACCATGGTGTCCGCCGTCGCCAGCGTCGGCAGGTCGAGTGCAACGATCAGGCGGTCGCGGGGATCCATCACGTAGTGCTCCTAGCTCACGGTCCTGTAGCGCGCCGCATCGGCGAGCCGCGTCAATACGATCCTGAGCGCCTCGACGGCGCGCGGATCGCGCAGATTGTCGTCCTCGTCGAACGCATTTGCGGCGTCGCGCACCGCCACCTGCTCGGGCAGCACCAGCGCGCCGCAGCCGAGCTCGAGCACCTGGCGCAGCGCCATCAGCGAGCGGTAGCCGCCAAATGTGCCGTTGGAGGCCGCGCCGAGCGCGAACACGCGATTACGGAACGCGGCAAGCGGCGGCTCGTTCGGCTCGCGCACGCGCGAGATCCAGTCGATGGTGTTCTTGAGCAGCGGCGCGAGCGAGGCGTTGTATTCGGGCGAGGCGATGAACACCCCGCCATGCTGCATCATCAGGCCCTTGAGCTTGACCGCATGGGGCGGCGCACCCGACCGCGCCTCGAGGTCGCCGTCATAGATCGGCAGCGGATAATCCTGCAGCGAGATGCGGGTGACATCGACGTCGGCCGCCGCAAGCAGCCTGGTGGCGATCGCGGCGAGCCGCGCATTGTACGATCCGGTGCGGATCGAGCCGGCGAAGACGAGGATTTTCGGGATGGACATCGGCGGCTCCGGGACGCCGAGTAAACACGATTGGCCGGAGTTTGTCCTGGACCTGATCTGGATCTGATCCGAGACGCCGGACCGCTGCGCCCAGGCGTCAGCCCTTGCGGTAGACCCAGACCTGGGCCGGCGGCAGGTTGAGCCAGATGCGCTCGGTCGAGCGGGCGTGCACACCCGGCAGCGTCTTCGGGATCGGCGACACCACCGCATAGGTGAACTGGATGAACGGCGCCTGCGGCAGCAAGAGGCCGAAGGCGTCCGAGATCAGCCGCAGACGGGTGCGCAGCGGCTTGGTGAACAGCGGCAGCCCCGACACGATGGCGGCGGCGGGCTCGCGCAGCAGCGAGCCGAGCAGGTGCTTGAGTCGGTAAGCGTCGCCCTGCACCACGGTCGCCGCCGGATAGCGCGAGCGCAGCAGCCGACAGAACACCGGGTTGAACTCCACCAGCACCAGGCGGGCCGGATCGACACCATGCGTGACCAAGGCCTCGGTGACCGGGCCGGTGCCAGGACCGAGCTCGATGATCGGACCCGGCGTATCGATGTCGACGAGGCGCGCCATGGCGCGCGCCAGCAGTCGGCCGGACGGCATCACGGCGCCGGTCGACAGCGGCTTCTCAAACCACGAGCGGATGAACTGGACCTCGTCGTCGATGCGTAGGGTCTTCCTGGCGATGCTGAGTGTCGCCTGAAAGGGCAGCGGCGGTTTGGGCTGTTGACGCGGGGAGCCGTTAAAAATTTTCACACCCTTGGTCACGGATTAGTCACCGTATTGTCACGGGTCCAGGCTCCGAAGTCCAGGGGTTAGGCGCGGCGGATCAAGACGGGCTCGCTCGGGTTCCGAAAAATTCCTTGACTTTGCCAAAGAATCCCGCGGCTTCGGGTTGCGTATCCTTGGATGACAAACGTTCGAACTCGGTCAGGAGTTCGCGCTGCCGCTTGGTCAGACTTTGCGGCGTCTCGACCACGACTTGCACGTACATGTCGCCCATCTGCTTAGTGCGCAGCACCGGCATACCCTTCGCCTGCAGCCGGAACCGACGTCCCGACTGGGTCCCCTCGGGGATTTTTACCTTGGTCTTGGCGCCGTCGATGGTCGGTACCTCGAGTTCGCCGCCAAGCGCGGCCGTGACCATCGAGATCGGCACCCGGCAATGCAGGTCGGCCCCATCGCGCTGAAAGAAGCCGTGACCCGAGATCGACAGGAAAATGTAGAGATCGCCAGCCGGTCCACCGCGCGCGCCCGCTTCGCCCTCGTTGGCGAGGCGGATGCGTGTACCGTCCTCGACGCCGACCGGGATGTTGACCGACAAGGTCTTGTCGCGCTGCACGCGTCCCGAGCCCGAGCAGGACGGGCAGGGATCGTCGATGACCTGGCCGCGCCCAAGACAGGTCGGGCAGGTGCGCTCAAGCGTGAAGAAACCCTGCGTCTGACGGATCTTGCCGTGGCCCCCGCAGGTCGCGCAGGTCTTCGGCTTGGCGCCGCCCCGCGCACCTGAGCCAGAGCAGAGCTCGCAGGTGACCGAGGCCGGAGTACGGATCTGCGCGGTCTTGCCGTGGAAGGCCTCTTCGAGGCTGATCTCCATGGTGTATCGCAGATCGGCGCCGCGCTCGCGGCCGCCGCTGCGCGCACGCCGTCCGCCCATACCGAAGAAGTCGTCGAAGATGTCCGCGAAGGTCGAGGCGAAATCGGCGCCGAAGCCGGGGCCGCCCGCTCCGCCGTGCTCGAAGGCGGCGTGGCCGAAGCGGTCGTAGGCGGCGCGCTTGTCGCCGTCCTTGAGCACCTCGTAGGCCTCGTTGACCTCCTTGAAGCGGTGCTCGCAGTCCTTGTCGCCCGGATTGCGGTCCGGGTGATGCTTCATGGCGAGCTTGCGGAACGCGGCCTTGATCTCGACGTCGTTGGCCGTCCGCTGGATGCCGAGTGTCTCGTAATAGTCGCGCTTGGCCACCTCAGCGCCCTCCTCGCCCGAACATGCCGAGCCCGGCGCCGTCAGGCGCCGGGCCCACGTCAGTTGTCATGTCTCGGGGCCCGCATAAAAGTTGCCGCGTCAAGCGGATTTCTTGTTCTTCTTGTCGTCGTCGACCTCGGTGAACTCGGCGTCCACCACGTCGTCCTTCTTGGCGCCCGCACCGCCGGGCTCGCCGCCCGGCGCCGCGCCGCCGGCCTCGGCCTGCGCCTTGTACATCGCCTCGCCGAGCTTCATCGACGCCTGCTCGAGCGCATCGGTCTTGGCCTTGATGGCGGCCGGATCATCGCCCTTGAGCGCCTCCTTGAGATCCGCCATGGCGTTCTCGATCGCACGCCGCTCGGCATCGCCGACCTTGGAGCCGTGCTCGGCGAGCGCCTTCTCGGTCGAATGCACCCTCGCCTCGGCGTGGTTCTTCGCCTCGACCGCGGCCTTGCGCTTCTTGTCCTCGTCGGCGTGCGCCTCCGCGTCCTTGACCATCTTCTCAATGTCGGCCTCGGAGAGCCCGCCCGACGCCTGGATGCGGATCTGTTGCTCCTTGCCGGTCGCCTTATCCTTGGCGTGGACGTTGACGATGCCGTTGGCGTCGATGTCGAACGACACCTCGATCTGCGGCACGCCGCGCGGCGCCGGCGGAATGCCGACGAGATCGAAATAGCCGAGCAGCTTGTTGTCGGCCGCCATCTCGCGTTCGCCCTGGAAGACCCGGATGGTCACCGCATTCTGGTTGTCTTCTGCGGTCGAGAACACCTGGCTCTTCTTGGTCGGAATCGTGGTGTTGCGATCAATGATGCGGGTGAAGACGCCGCCCAGGGTCTCGATGCCGAGCGACAGCGGCGTCACGTCGAGCAGCAGCACGTCCTTGACGTCGCCTTGCAGCACGCCGGCCTGGATCGCGGCGCCGACCGCAACGACCTCGTCCGGATTGACGCCCTTGTGCGGCTCCTTGCCGAAGAGCTGCTTCACGACCTCCTGAACCTTCGGCATGCGGGTCATGCCGCCGACCAGCACCACCTCGTTGACCTCGGCGGCCGAGATGCCGGCGTCGCGCAGCGCCTGCCGGCACGGATCGACGGTCTTCTGCACCAGGTCGTCGACCAGCGCCTCGAACTTGGCGCGGGTGAGCTTCATGGTGAGATGCTTGGGACCGCTCGCGTCGGCGGTGATGAACGGCAGGTTGATCTCGGTCTGCGTGGTCGACGACAGCTCGATCTTGGCCTTCTCGGCCGCCTCCTTGAGGCGCTGCAGCGCAAGCTTGTCGCGGCGCAGGTCGATGCCCTGCTCCTTCTGGAACTCGTCGGCGAGATAGCTCACCAGGCGCATGTCGAAGTCTTCGCCGCCCAGGAAGGTGTCGCCGTTGGTCGACTTCACCTCGAACACGCCGTCGCCGATCTCGAGGATCGAGATGTCGAAGGTGCCGCCGCCGAGGTCATAGACCGCGATGGTGCCGGTCTTCTGCTTGTCGAGTCCGTAGGCGAGCGCGGCCGCGGTCGGCTCGTTGATGATGCGCAGCACGTCGAGGCCGGCGATCTTGCCGGCGTCCTTGGTGGCCTGGCGCTGGGCGTCGTTGAAATAGGCCGGAACCGTGATCACGGCCTGCTCGACCTTCTGGCCCAGATAGCCCTCGGCGGTCTCCTTCATCTTCTGCAGGATGAAGGCCGACACCTGCGAGGGCGAATAGGTCTTGCCGTCCGCCTCGACCCAGGCGTCGCCGTTGGAGGCGCGCATGATCTTGTAGGGGACGAGCTTCTTGTCCTTCTCGACCATCGGGTCGTCGTAGCGACGCCCGATCAGGCGCTTGACCGCGAAGAACGTCTTTTCCGGATTGGTGACCGCTTGGCGTTTGGCGGGCTGCCCCACCAGCCGCTCGCCGTCATCCGTGAAGGCGACGATCGACGGCGTGGTCCGCATGCCTTCCGCGTTCTCGATGACCTTCGGCGACTTGCCTTCCATGACGGCAACGCACGAATTGGTGGTGCCGAGGTCGATACCGATGACCTTGCCCATAATCTTCCCTCTCGTTGCAGCAGGTCGGACGGGCCTTCGCAGCACCCAAAGGAGCGCCCCCCGGGCTGGCACCCGGCCGGGACCGCCCCCGCTCCGACCCCTCGGAGTTACACAAATCCCGCCACCCTCGGCGGGTCCACAGGCTCATATAGGAGGGGTGTATTGTGCCGCAAGATAGGCAGGCAGGAAACCGGACGCCAATCAGTGGGATCGGGGCGCTTTCGGGCCTTCGTTAACGGCTGCCGTGAGCACATGGGGCGCGCGACCGCAGGGCGGCGACATGACGCCGGGACACCACCGAAATGGCCCGCCTCGCCGCCATTCCAGCACCTGAGCAACCGCAGCAAAAGCGGCTTGAGCGCGCGCAAGGGATTGAACCAAGCGGGCGACCGGATCTGCACATGCGCCTCCGGCGAGCCGCCGGCGGCCACCTGGAGGCTCCCCCCAGAACATCAGCAGCAGGATCATCGGTGCGAGCGAGGCCGAGCATATTCAAGTACATGAGCACGATCGGCAGCAACCAAGCCAGAGGCGAGAGAGAGCCGGCCAATCGGTTCGCCACGGCATCCGCCCGGCCAGCAACCAGGCCTGCACGGCGGCAAGTGCCGTCAGATCGTAGTTGAAGGCGTAAGGCGTCATGAGCGGAGCGGCGGTCGCAAGCACAAAGGCGCGCCGGCATGGATCGGCTGGTGCGCCTATCCGCCCAGCACGCCCCCGCCGCCACCTTGTCCCGTTGCAGCGTCACGACGACATCGTATCGTCGATGAACAGCAGCATGTTGGAGCTCAACGGCCCGAGCCTCAATCCCGTGTAGGCGATCACGGAATGAGCGGGCGCGAGCGATGCGAGCCTGCGGCGCGTCATGAGAATGAGATTCTTTTCGTCGGCCCATTCGGACTTGCCGAGCATCCGGCACGCAAGAGCAAAACTGCGATCCCAGAAATGCAGCAGCGGGATCGCGGTGTGGTGCTCGACCGGAAAGTAGCGATGCGGGACGCAGATGAAGACCTTGTGCGCAACCCTGGTCATCTCGCGTACGAAAAACGCCTGATCGTCTGCGCTGCCGACGTGTTCGAGCACCGCGTTTGAAGTCGCAACCGCGAAGCTCTTGTCCGCGAACGGAAGGCGTTGATTGGGCGCGATGCGATGATAGCTGACGGGCGGGAATGCGGCACGGAAATCCTCTCCGTCGCCGAGGCCGACCGCCGTGATCCGTTCGGGATACGGATATTTGCGCTCCACCACGTTGGCGGCGTCGTTGACGACATCCGAGACCCCGACGTCAAGAATCGTGTCGTCAGGACGCGGCCGACAGCAGCGAATGAAATCGTCATACATGCGGTCGCGCGCCGCCACGGCCAGCCGCTCGCCGAGCGAGCGTGGCGCCACCGCCTGATAGTATTTCTCGTCGACGCGACCGGTAGCATTCATGCGAGCGCCGTCCCTAGAGCTAACCCTCGCCCGATCGATCAGGTTCCGGTGGCTGGCGCCGCCGGCTTGACGCGATAGACGTTGAAGACTTCCCCGTCTTGCCTCGCCCCCAAAGGCTGGCGTTGCGCTCGTCCTGGCTCAGCGCAGGTGGAGCGCGCTCACCGCATGTGACGACGTAGGTCAGCACCGACACGCTGAAGAATGGCACGCGCCTGATCGGGCGGCAACGCGAACGCGAGCAGCGTCGCGACGAAGGTGCGTAGCGCGAGATTTTCGATTGCGAGGCGCGCGAACAGCCGCAACAACAGCACCGCGACCATCGGCATGATCCGGCGCGACCTCGAGCACAGCTATCCGAGCCTGCATCTGGTCGGCCGCAACGGCATGCCTAAATACAGCAACCAGGATCACGCCATGATGACCGCGATGCTCACGGCGCGTAACATCCTGGCGGGCGAGCGCGTCTACGACACATGACAGGTCAACGAGGACGCCGAGTATCACGAGGCGGGAGCGGCGGGCGCCAACGAGGCGCTGGCGAGCGAGCGACTGGTTCCGCGCCGGGCGGACTCGCGCGCGGCCTACAACATGTTCCGGCGAAAGCCTGCCCCGGGCTTGGTCCGGGGTGGGCACCGGTTCGCCGACAAGAACACGTGCCAGGATTAAGACTGCGGCCCGGCTATCTCGATCGGCCCGCGCAGGAAGCGCTCGCCGCCGCCATCTCCGACATCATCGCGCAGGCGCCGTTGTTCGTGCCGCGCATGCCGAAGAGCGGGAAACCGTTCACCGTGCGGATGACCAATTGCGGCCCGCTCGGCTGGGTGTCGGACCACGCCGGCTACCGCTATCAGCCCTGTCATCCAGAGACCGGTAGCCCGTGGCCACCGATGCCCGCCATCCTGTTCGACGCCTGGCGCGAGCTTGGCGGCTATCCGGCTCCGCCCGAGGCCTGCCTGATCAACGTCTATGCGCCCACCGCCCGCATGGGCCTGCATCAGGACCGCGACGAGCACGACTTCGCGGCGCCGGTGGTATCGTTGTCGCTGGGGCAGACCTGCCTGTTTCGTGTCGGCGGGACCGCGCGCAACGACCCGACCCGGTCGTTTCGGCTTGCGTCCGGCGATGCCCTTGTGCTTGCTGGCGAGGCGCGACTGGCCTTTCACGGGGTCGATCGCATAATTTCCGATACATCCACCCTCCTGCCCGACGGCGGCCGCATTAACCTGACATTGCGCAGGGTGAACGGGCCGCCATGACGGGGCCAGCCGGCCCCGAGAACACGTCTGGTCCGTCCGACCGATACAGAGGTGAGCCATGATGCCCCGATCGATTTTCGCCTACATCGCCGCGCTGCCGGCTGTGGTCATGGCACTGCCGGCCACCGTGCGCGCTGCCGATCCGGTCTATCCGCTCGCCTCGCATGTCGGCCTGGTGGCGCCGTCTCCCATGCAGCCGAGCCAGACGTTTCGCGGCTTCGAGGACAAGGAGGCTGGCGCGCAGATCCTGATCCTGGAGGTCCCGCCGAAGGCGTTTCCGGACGTCGAGAAGCAAATGAGCGTCGAGGCGCTCAAGAAACAGGGCATGACCGAGGAGAAGCGCGAGCCGCTCACGCTCAAGGGCGGCAAGGGTACGCTGATCGTCGGTCAGCAGGTCGCCGACAACAAGAAGGTGCGCAAATGGCTCTTGCTCGCGTCGACCAACGAGGTCGGCGCCTTGATCGCCGTCCAGGTGCCGGACGGGGCCAAGAACAAATATCCCGACAACAACGTGCGCGCGGCGCTGATGTCGACGACCATGCGGGCGACCGTGCCGATCGACGAGCAGCTCACGCTCCTGCCCATCACGTTCGATAAGACGGCGGCGCTGCGGCCATTCCGCATCATCGGCAACAGCACCGTGTTCCTGACCGACGGCGCCAACGACCCGCCCGACGTGGCCGCGCAGCCCCTGCTGATCATCTCAGTCGCCCAAGGCGGACCCGAGCAGGCGTCCGACCGCAACAATTTCGCGAACAATCTCTTTTCCAGCCTCAACGACTTCAAGGAGATCCGCATCACGGGCGCCGAGATGTTGCGGCTCGACAATCAGCAGACCCACGAGATCCAGGCCACCGCCAAGGACGCCAAGACCAGCACGCCCCTGCAGCTCGTCCAATGGATCCGTTTCGGCAACGGCGCCTTCATCCGCTTCGTCGGCATCGCGCGCGCCGATGTCTGGAAGCAGGCGTTTCCCAAGTTCCGCGAGGTGCGCGACGCGACCAAGCCGCGCGGCTAGCGCATGATCCCGAAAATGCCCGCCCCGGACTTGATCCGGGGTTGCAGACGTTTCGGACAAGATCATGCGCCAGAATCAATGAGATTCGAGCCTAAATTCCGGCGAAGGCCTGCCGCGGACTTGATCCGCAGTTGAGGGGGGGATCGGGTTCTCGGCAGCCGGAAGCCAAAAAAAGCGCATCGCGGTGTCGGGGCGGCGTGCGGTCGTTCGTCCTTGAGGTGAGCGACGAACACGTCCAGGAACCCGAGATGTCATCTTCCCTGATCGGTGCGGATTACCGCAGCCACTGCAAGATCGTGGCTGGTCGCGTGCGCGGGGAGCCTGGTGCTTGCCCTAGCGGCGGGCGCAGGGTGGCGCACGGAACCGGTGCCGCGGTCCGCCGCCGAACGGTCATTCGCCGCCGCAACCTCGCGCGACCTTGCGGCCACAGCACGCCGCGGAGACGGGCTCGCAAAAATGCGACAGGATGTCGTTTCGCGCGCGCGGGCCGCGTCCGGAAGCGCCGACGCCTCGTGACTCGCGGTGGAAACGGATGTGATGGCCAGGGTCGTCTTTACACCCAACGTTCAGCGTCATGTCGCCTGCCCGGAAGCGCTGGCGCCGGGACGCAACGTGCGCGAGGTCCTCGACAACGTCTTTGCCGCGAACCCGCAGGCGCGCAGCTACGTGCTCGACGACCAGTCGGGCCTGCGCAAGCACATGACGATCTTCGTCGACGGGCGGATGATCCGCGACCGCGCACGCCTCGCCGACCCGGTCGCCGAGAACAGCACGATCTACGTCTTTCAGGCTCTGTCGGGAGGATGACGCAATGAGCGACGCGCTTCTGGTTTCGACCCGAAAGGGTCTGTTCACGGTCGCGCGCAAGGCGCACGCCTGGGAGATCGCGGCGGTCGACTTTCTCGGCGACAACGTCACGCTCTCGCTGGTCGATCGGCGCGACGGGCGGCGTTACGCCGCGCTCGATCACGGCCATTTCGGCGTCAAGCTGCATCGCTCGACCGCAAACGGCTGGGAGGAGATCCCGACGCCCGTCTATCCACCCAAGCCGGAGGGCTACGAGGAATACGATCTCTGGGGCCGTCCGCTCAACTGGAGCACGGCGCGCATCTGGGCGCTCGCGGCCGGCGGCGCCGACGAGCCCGGCACCATCTGGTGCGGAACCCTGCCGGGCGGCCTGTTTCGCTCCCGTGACCATGGCCAGTCCTGGGACATGGTCAGCGCGTTGTGGGAGCACCCGCGGCGCAAGGAATGGATGGGCGGCGGCGCCGACCTTCCCGGCATCCACTCGATCTGCGTCGACCCGCGCGATGCGCGCCGCGTCTGGGTCGCGGTCTCGACCGGCGGCATCTGGTTCACCGCGGACGGCGGGACGACCTGGACGCTGCGCGGCAACGGCATGCGCGCCGAATACGCGCCGCCGGAGCGCACCCACGACCCGATCTCCCAGGACGTCCATTGCCTGGTGCAGTGCGCGGGCGCGCCGCACCGAATGTGGGTGCAGCACCACAACGGGATCTTCGTCTCCTCCGACGAGGCGAGAACGTTCACCGAAATCGCCGATGTCGAACCGTCGACGTTCGGCTTCGCGGTCGCGGTCCATCCGCGCGATCCCGATACGGCGTGGTTCGTCCCCGAGATCAAGGACGAGAAGCGCATCCCGGATGGCGGCCGGCTCGTGGTCACGCGCACGCGCGACGGCGGCAAGAGTTTCGACGTGCTGCGCGAAGGCCTGCCGCAATCGCACGCCTACGACGTGGTCTATCGCCACGCGCTCGCGCTCGACGACGCCGGCGAGCGGCTCGCGTTCGGCTCGACGACGGGCGGATTATGGGTGAGCGAAGACCAGGGCGACCGCTGGGCGTGTGTCACGCACACCCTGCCGCCGGTCTACGCGGTGCGCTTCGCCTGACGCAAGAGCACGTTGCGTTCCTGCGGAATCGAAACGTGCTCTAGATTCGTTGTTTGGCGCATATTCCGGCATCCTTGTCGGCGGGCTTGCGCCGAAACATGCGCTATCCCTGCGGCGCGGCGTTCTCGTTGGCGGGAGCGGTCTCCTGCGCGCCCGCCTTCGGACCGCCCTTGGACACGCCGACCAGCGCCGGCCGCAGCACCCGCTCGGCGATCATGTAGCCGGGCTGCATGACCTGCACGACGGTGCCGGTCGGCACGGTCGTGTCCGGCACCTCCAGCATGGCCTGATGCAGGTTGGGATCGAATTTCTGTCCTTGCGGGTCGAACTTGCGGATGCCGTACTTTTCCATGACCTTGATGAGCTCGCGTTCGGTGAGCTCGACACCCTCGATGTGCGACTTGACCACCGGGTCGGCCTGGTCGCGGAAGTCGGCGCTCAGCGTCTCGAGCGCCCGCTGCATGTTGTCGGCAACCCCGAGCAGGTCGCGCGCGAAGCTCGCGACCGCGTATTGGCGCGTGTCCGCCATCTCGCGCTCGGTGCGCCGCCGCAGGTTCTCCATTTCGGCCAGCGTGCGCAGCAGCTTGTCCTTGAGTTCCGCCGCCTCCTTGGCGAGCGCCACGGCGGGATCGACCGGCGGCTCGGCGGGCGCCGCGGCAGGCGCGGGCGCGGCATCTTCGGTGTTGGGGGCTTCCGGCGAATCGGCAGTCATCTTCGGTCGTCGTCCTCGTTGTCGTCACCACAGGCAGGCGATCGATTCGCTTCCGCATATCGAGATTCGCGCGGCAAAAATCAAGCGGTTCCGGGGCGAACCGGCCCCGACGACAGAATCGGTTAACGGGGCGCGCCTCAACCGGCCAGCAGCTTGCTTATCACCTTGGCGGTGTAATCGACCATCGGGATCACGCGCGCGTAGTTGAGCCGCGTCGGCCCGATCACGCCGATGACGCCGACGATACGGCCGGTGGCATCGTGATAGGGCGAGATCACGGTCGACGAGCCGGAGAGTGAAAACAGCTTGTTCTCCGAGCCGATGAAGATGCGCACGCCCTCTGCCTGCTCGGCGCGACCGAGCAGATCGACGACCCCGCGCTTGGTCTCGAGATCGTCGAACAGGAGGCGCACGCGCTCGAGGTCCTCGAGCGCCTTGAGGTCGTCGAGCAGGTTGGCGTGGCCGCGCACGATCAGCTTGCGCTCGGCGGTCTCACCGCCCGACCAGCTCGCCAGCCCAGCCGCGACGATCTTCTGAGTGAGCGCATCAAGCTCGGCGCGGCTCGCCTCGAGCGCCCTTTCGATGTCGGCCTTCGCCTCCGCGAGCGTACGGCCGCGGATGCGCGCATTGAGGAAGTTCGAGGCCTCGCTCAATGACGAGATCGGCAGGCCGGCCGGCAGCGCGAGGATGCGATTTTCGACCTGGCCGTCCTCGGCGACCAGCACGACCAGGGCACGCTCGGGCTCGAGCCGCACGAATTCGATGTGCTTGAGCCTGACGTCGGCCTTGACCGTGAGCACCACTCCAGCCGCGTGCGTGAGTCCCGACAGAAGTCCGGAGGCTTCGCTCAGCACGTTCTCGACCGATTTCCCGGAGGCCGCGACCTGCCCCTCGATGGCCTCGCGATCGCGATCCGGCAGATCGCCGATCTGCATCAGCGCATCGACGAAGAAGCGCAACCCGCGCTCGGTCGGCAGGCGACCCGCCGAGGTATGCGGCGCGTAAATGAGGCCGAGCTCCTCCAGGTCCTGCATGACGTTGCGCACCGACGCGGGCGACAGCGGCATCGAGATGAGGCGGGAGAGATGGCGCGAGCCCATCGGCTCGCCGGTCGCGAGATAGCTGTCGACGATCTGACGAAAGATCTCGCGCGAGCGCTCGTTGAGTGCAACGAGGCTGACCTGCCTCGCCTCGATCGGTACGTCCTGAACCACGGCATTTCTCTGGTTGGCGTCTGCCCGGTTGACAGAATTGTCCATCTGGGGCGGCAAGTTCAAGCGCGCGGCGCTTTGGTCGCATTTTTCTCCAACGAACCGGTATCCACTGCGACCGAAAATGCTCTACAAGCGGGCGTCGGCTTTTCGCCGCCCCGGCGGCAGTCCCAACGTAGCCCAACCTGAGGTGGAGACCCGCGAGATGCGCCCGAGCCGCCGACAGCCCGACGAGCTTCGCGCCATCGCGCTCGAGCGTGGGGTCGTAAAATATGCTGAAGGGTCGTGCTTCGTGAAGTTCGGCGACACGCACGTGCTGGTGACGGCGACGCTCGAGGACCGGCTGCCGCCCTGGCTCAAGGGCCAGGCGCGCGGCTGGATCACGGCGGAATACGGCATGCTGCCGCGCGCCACCCTGGAGCGGACCCGGCGCGAGGCCGCGGCCGGCAAGCAGGGCGGCCGCACCATCGAGATCCAGCGCCTGATCGGCCGCAGCCTGCGCGCCGTGGTCGATCTCGCGGCG
>Ga0126379_10001814_pt1 | contig 13257 bp, 10 predicted proteins | sample PanSoiMetPlot_24_FD_92640 | JGI IMG/M metagenome (GOLD analysis project Ga0126379, IMG submission 92640) | Tropical forest soil microbial communities from Panama - MetaG Plot_24 | ecosystem: Environmental > Terrestrial > Soil > Tropical forest > Bulk soil | place: Panama | collected 2016-02-17 | reverse complement strand
TTGTCTTCGAGCAGCGACAGGTCGGGACCGGATGCGAAAGCGAGGGCGCTGGCCAGCCATGCGCCCAAGAGCGGAACGAGCAGCCTCAGGCGTCCTCGAATCATCTTCGACATGATTGTGCAACACGGGGGCCATCGGGCGCCCGGTTTAGGGCGCACGGAAGGGTTCTGGGTGACTCGATTCAGAGTCTGAGCTGCGCCTTATCGGACACACATTCTTCAACCGTTACTTACACAAACGGGGGCAGAGATGCTACAACCGCCCCCGGAGATGGTGTTCGGAATTTTCCTGGTGAGCAGGGCGATCTGAAACTGCCCTCCGCAGAGCGCGATCAGCGAGGCGATTCACTGTCGCTGTGACTCGGGCGGAACGACGGCGCGGTCAACCGAGAGAACCTGGAACTTTGAACTCCATCCACCAAGGTGGCCATACCGAAGCGCGGCTGACTCCAATCGCGCGACGACCCGAACTTCGGCGGTGGGCGGGATGGCGGTGATGAAAGAGCGAAGTCGCGTAGAATGTTTGGGGAGTGCCCGCCGCGGAGGGATGGCCGAGTGGTCGATGGCGGTGGTCTTGAAAACGTCTCCGGATCGGTTATACCAAGACGGTTATATTTCCCCGCCCAACTTCATCTCAAGATGCGCAAGATGTGGCCAGATTCTGCGCGATCTTCTCGATCTTCCAGTCAATCCTGATAACCGATCGCCAGAAATTCCGCTGTAACTCGTTGATCTGAGACACGTGTCGCGCGGCGTGGGACACACACGGGCCGCGGCGCTGGAATAGCCAGACGCAGCGGCATTTGTCGTTATTAATCCGTGGGCGCGAGAATCGCCGCATCTCCTTCTATAATCTCCGCCACTTCCCGTGGCGTTGACTCCCGGCACTCGCCTCGGCCCGTATGAAGTCATGTCCCTGCTCGGCGAAAGGGCATGGGCCAGGTGTATCGCGCGGCCGCGATTCGAAGCTGAAACGCGACGTCGAAAGAACGACGCGGCGCGCACGGGATTCCCATGCTATCCGTGGTACTCAAGAGATTCGGTGCTCAATCCGTTGAGACGCGACGCCGAATTCGAGCGATTCATGACGCAGCTAGAGGGCTCCTGGCGTGCGCAGGCTGCCCGGTACGGAGCCGCGGCAAAATGATCTCGACCGAGTGCTTGGAAGCATACAGGCGACTGCCAGCGCGTCGAGCGCCGCAATCCTTCTTGGTGTTCATTGTAGTTGCAGTGTTCCTGCCCCAGATGGTCGCCTCCCAAGGGTTGACGGGAGCCTTTATCGGAACAGTCAAGGACGAACAGGGCGCTGTGCTCGTGGGCGCACTGGTCCGTCTCACCTCACCGGCTTTGATTGGCGGGCCGGCGACCGCGACGACGAACGAACGAGGGCAATACCGGTTTCAGGTGCTGCCCCCGAGCACGTACGAGCTCGACATAGAGCTGCCCGAATTCGCGAGCTATCGAGAGGAGGACATCACTATCGGCGCCGGTGCCACCATCGAGAGAACGGCCATCTTGAAGTTAGCCGGCGTCGCCGCATCGATCGTCGTGGAAGGCTCTGGATCACGCGTGGAAGCACGTGGCAGCGGATTCGAAACGCGCTTTCGGTCCGACGACCTCAAAACTATCCCCGTGCGACGGTACAGCATGTTCGATTTCGTCAGAGCTGCTCCCGGCGTGTCACCCACCTCGCCGACAAGCGGCACTGACAACAGCGTGTCCACGTTCGGGTCCGCCACGAACGAAAACCTGTTCCTCATCGATGGTACGAACTTCACCTGCCCGTGCAGCGGCGGAGCGATCGCCGAGCCGGGCGTTGACTTCATTCAGGAAGTGCAGGTCCAGTCAGTGGGTGCGTCTGCCGAGTACGGCAACATCCAGGGCGCCGTCGTCAACGTTATCACCAGGCAAGGGAGCGACCGTTTCCTCTACGACGCGTCGTACTACGGGCAAACGTCTGCGCTGACCAGCCAGCCGGCGGTACTTCCAGTCCAGAATGGAAGCCAACCAACAAGCGGCTACGAGCGGATTCGATACCGCGACTTCACGACGAATCTCGGCGGTCCCGTGTATCGCGATCGGCTCTGGTTCTTCACGGGCTACCAGTACCTGCGGGATTATGACAGTCAGCCTGGCACCGACCCCAAGCTCCCGCGGACCTATGAGCAAGACAAAATTTTCGCCAAGCTCACGTGGCGGCTCACACCACATCTGCAATTAATGCAGAGCTTTCATGAGGAGTTTTGGGTCAACCCCGATCGCCCGACGCTGGCCACGCCGTTCGAGGCGACCGCACGCCATCACGCGACGGTTCCGGCAACGACCTTTGGTCATCTCACGCAAACGCTGTCGAACAACACCCTGTGGGATGTGCGCGTCGGACGCTTCGTGTGGCCGCGACTAGACGACCCGAGTACAGGCGACCCAACGATTCCTGGTCGGTTCGACAGCGTGACGGGCGTCTCCAGTGGAGCGCCGCAACAGATCGGCGACTTAACGCTAATTCGGACGACCGGAAAGGCCACACTCAGTCACTATCAACCGAAGCTGTTTGGCGCGGACCACGAGTGGAAGATCGGCGGGCAGTTGGAAAAGGGTGAGCACCAGCAGGCCCTCGTCATTCCGACCGGTGTCAGGTTTGTCGACAGCAATGGGCAGCCGTTTGAGGCCATTTCTCGGAATCCTGCGGTCAACGGCGGGGAATTCATCACTGCCTCCGCCTTTGCGAGCGATTCGCTCACCGTGCGCGACAAGGTCACCGTCAACGCGGGGGTACGGTTCGATCAGAATCGCGCGATCAGTCCAGACGTCTCCGCCTGGGACGTGAATGGCCGCGAAACCAGCCAAATCGTTGCTGGGTTAGGCGCCCTATATACCTGGAACGTTTTGTCGCCACGCTTGGGCATCACTTCGAAACTCAGCACGGACGGCCGAACGATATTGCGGGCGAGCTACGGGCGTTTTCACCAGGGTGTTCTAACAGGAGAAATCGGCGTGTTCCATCCCGGTATGACCTCGACCACGACAACCGCGTACGACCCGTCAACAGGCGGGTATACGCGCCCTGTGTCGGTGATCGATCCCCGAATTAATCTGCGGCTTGATTCCAATATTCAGGCGCCACGCACCGATGAGTACTCCATCGGCGCGGATCGTGAACTCAACCACCGGCTGGCCATGGCGCTCGCCTACGTCCACAAGGACGGTAGTAATTTCACCGGCTGGACTGACGTGGGCGGTCAGTATCGCGAGGAAACTCGAACGCTGCCTGACGGCCGGAGCCTGCCAGTGTTCGTGCTCGTCAACTCCACAGCTGATCGCCGCTTTCTAGAGACCAATCCGAACGGGTACTCGATGATCTACGACGGATTGGTGCTGGCCTTCGAAAAACACCGGGCCCACGGGTGGCAGGCTTTCGGGTCTTATACGTTCTCGAGGGAGTACGGGCTCCAAGTCTCCAGCGGCACGAGCGCCGCTGGGGCGCAGATCAGCTCCATCGACGGCAAGACCACCTATGGGCGCGATCCGAACGACCTCACAAACGCACGTGGCCGGCTACCCAACGATCGCCCGCATGTGTTCCGGGCCACGGGAACCGTGGATGTGCCACATACCGGTATCGCGATCGCGGCCAACCTACAATATTTCAGCGGTAAGCCGTGGGCGGCAACGACGCAGGTGACGCTGCCACAGGGCTCCCAACGCATCTTGCTCGAACCGCGCGGCTCGCGCCGGCTCTCGTCACAATCGCTGCTGGACCTCCGTCTATCGAGAGCCATCGCCACCCGTCACTTCGGGCACATCGAGCTGCTGCTGGATGTGCTCAATGCACTCAACAGCACCGCCGAGGAAGGCCTCGCGACCGATGATCTGTTCGCTCCGAATTTCGGGCAACCCACGATCTTCGTCGATCCGCGACGGGCGATGATCAGCCTGAGGGTGAACTTGGGCCGATGAACGCGATGCAAATCGCTGGCTGTCTCGTGGCGGCGTTCCATCTGCACCACCGTACAGATGCATCTCTGTCGACGGTGGCAAGGTCGGAGATCAATTTGCGGCGGCTCCGTAGCGAGCGGCTTCTGCTCGCCACGAGCCCTCTAACTCCCTCATGAATCGCTGAAATTCGGGATCGGATTGTAGCGGACGCAGCAGCGGGTCCCTTGCATACCACGGATAGCAAGGGAATCCCGTGCTCGCCGCATCGGCCAGCCAGCGTCGAGCGCTCGGGAACTCGCCTAATTGTGCGTAGGCCGCTCCCAGGCTGTAGGCCAGATGATGGTCTACGTAGCCGCTATCGAGGATCGCTTTCACCAGCGCTCGGGCATCACCGTCGGAGTGTCGAGCGGCCTGGAAACTGGCGAGGACCGCTTGCGCTTTCCGATCGACGGGCGAATTCGAGCGTAATGGGACCAAGATCTCCTCGGCCCGCGCGTGATCGCCCGCGTAGTAATATCCCATCCCCATGATCCAGAGGCGGTTGCCGCCCTGAAGACGATTCCATTCTTCGAGCAAGGGGAGCGCCTCACGGGAGCGACCGGCCATCAGTTTGGCCCAGCCCCGGCGCATCGACGGTTCTCTGGTGTCCGCCGGGTTCACAGCAAGGCCAGCCTGCACCTCGGGTTCGACGAGGTCTAACAGGCCGAGGTGATCGAACGCGGCCGCTATGTAGTAGTGCGGCCGCTCTAGATTCGGGTTCAGCGCCAGCGCCAGTCTGCCCTCCTCGATCGTGCGATCCCACTCGAACTCAACCGCACGATATACGGCCGCGAGTGCCTCGTGCGCCTCGGCGAGCTGCGGATCTCGACGCAAGGCGGCCCGAGCTTCTCGCTCGGCACGCTCGCCCCACGCTTGGGTCTCTGACAGAGGCGCGAGGCCGAGGCGCATATCGGCGCTCGCCAGAGCGAGTCCAGCCTGTGCTGGCGCGTAGTCAGAGTCGAGTCTCAACACGTCTTCGAACAAGCCGATTGCCGCGCGCACGCCCTCTGGAGTATCGCGAATCAATTGCGCGCGACCCCTAAGGTATTGCTCGTACGCTCCCGCGTTCAGAGTGTAGCGACGAAACAGCCGCTCCCGCTCTGCTGCCGATAGTTGGACTTCGAGTGCCGCGGCGACCGCTTGCGCAATTTGACCTTGCAGCGGCAGCAAATCTGATCGGACCACGTCGTAGCGGTTTCCCCACACTGCTGCGCCATCCCGCGTTCGAACGAGTTGCACGCTGACGCCGAGCCGATTGTCGGCTTCCTGCAGGATCCCAGTTAGAACGTAATCGCTCACGAGCGCGGTCCCGGCCTGGCGCGGATCGACCGAACTGTTCTCGAATCGCAAAATCGCACTCGTCGGGCGCGTCACGAGCTGCCGGACGCCCGCAAGCCGCGTGATGATCGCGTCCGGGATTCCCACACCGAGAAAACGCATCGGTTCCGAGATGGACGTCGTCCGAAACGGCAAAACCGCGACAGAGATCTTTCCGCTTCCCGTTGGCCGCGTATCGCTGGCCCGCCCTCTCCCGCTCAGCATGAGGGCGAGAGCGGTCGCGGCGATCAGCGATACAACAGCGGCCGCCATGATGGACACTCGCCTTCGGAGAGTGGTGCGTGCGGCAGCAGGTCTTGGGGGGCCAGACGCCGCTTCGAGCACAACACCCGCATCGCCGATGTCCTGCAGGCGATTGATGGGGTCTTTGTCGAGACATCGGTGAAGCATGTGGACCACTGGCGTGGGGGTTGTGATGGGCAACGCGCGCCAGTCGGGCTCCCGCTCGATGATCGCTGCCAGCGTGTCCGTGAGGGTTGCTCGCGCAAACGGCGCGCGGCCGGTGAGCATTTCGTAGAGCACGCAGCCGAACGCCCAGATGTCGCTGCGTTGGTCCACGTGCTGTCCGCGCGCCTGCTCGGGGCTCATGTAAGCCGGTGTGCCGACAATCAGACCCGCGCGGATGTCGCTGGCGCTGATGGTCTGCGACTCTAGCAAGTCCGAACGACCGCCTGCACTCGCGACGGCCTTAGCCAGACCGAAGTCCAGGACTTTGACCACTCCGCCTGGAGTGATCTTGACATTGGCAGGCTTGAGGTCGCGGTGAACGATACCCTTCTCGTGCGCTGCGGCCAGTGCGACAGCTATCTGCCGGCCGATTTCGAACACTTCGCCGAGCGGCATGGGCACAGCGTCCGGCTCACAGGACCGCACAATCCGCTCCGCAAGCGTTTCACCCTCGACGAACTCCATGACGAGCGCGCGGACACCGTTGCCCTCTTCGAAGCCGTGAATCGCGGCAATACCTGGATGACTCAGAGCTGCGAGCATTCGCGCCTCGCGCTCGAAGCGCGCCAGGCGAACGGGGTCGCTCGTGAACGTTGAGGGCAGAATCTTGATGGCATCGACGCGTCCGAGCACCTTATGCCGGGCGCGATACACGTCCGCCATGCCGCCAGCGCCCTCAAACGTCAGCACTTCATACGGGCCGATCCGCTTTCCAATGAGGTCTGCAACCGTTGCCCGAGTCAACCGCTGTGCCGAGGGTGTGACGACGCCGGCCTCGAGAAATCCGAGCGCCGTTGCCGGTTGGGCCAATAGGGCCTCCACGTCACGTTGCAGCCCATGGTCACCGCTGCACGCTTCCGCAAGGAACGCCACACGGTCCACAGCACGGCGCTCCAATGCCGCATGATACAGGCGCTCTATTTCCTGCCATCGTTCAGGGGTCATGAAAAGCCAGCGCCATTCTACGCCCCAAATGGAGATCGCCGCGTCCAGCAAACGAAAGGGCCTTGCTCGAAAGTCGCTGAAATCTGCGCGCCTGGCTACTCGCGCCCAGTCGTTTCGCGACGTAATTCCTGAAGGAGCCAGGCCCGCGCCAGCTTCCAATCCCGCATCACGGTGTCACACGAAACTCCCAGCACGGCTGCGGTTTCTTTCACACTTAGCCCGCCGAAGAAACGCATTTCGATCACACGACTCTTTCGCTGGTCGAACTTCGCCAGCGCCTCCAGGCAGTCGTCGAGGGCGATGACGTCACGGCATGGCTCGCCGGAAACGATCAAGTCTTCAACCAACGTCACCCTGACGGCGCCGCCCCCCCGCTTCTGGTAGCGCCTCGAGCGAGCGAAATCGACAAGGATCTGGCGCATGACCCGGGCGGCGATCGCCAAGAAGTGCGCCCGGTTTCGCCAGTTCACGCCACGCGCTTCGATGAGGCGCAGATACGCCTCGTTCACAAGCGCAGTCGGTTGCAGCGTATGCCCCGGGGCCTCGTGACTCATATGCCGCCGAGCCACTTGGCGTAGTTCGTCGTGGACGAGGGGCACAAGCGTGTCGAAGGCCGTCTGGTCACCTTGCCTCCACGCCTGGAGCAACGCCGTGATGTTCTGAGGTCTCAAAGGAATCCCTCTCACCTGCAGGCGACCTAGCCTTGCTGCCGATTGTCGTCTCGTTCTTGCCAGTTTTCCAACAATGCCAGTTTTCGAGACGCGTTCCCGCATCTCTGGACTGAGGACGCAATTCGCTCCGCCGAGCGAGCTCAACGCCGTGACACAGGCGGAATCGAGGGGGTGGGATGTGTCTTCGAGGATACGACTCGCGAAGTAGTCCACCGGCACGCTGACGCGTGGCCTTCGGACAGCCGCGGGCGTGACTGGTGGTCGCTCAGTTCCAATCACTGCAAAGGAGTCGACAAATGTCACAACCGTTGAAACGCTACATCGTCGCCCTTACTTTTGCGCTAGTCCCGACAGCTCCCGTCATTGGCCAGCAACTCAACACGTTCACCTCGATTGATGTGCCTGGTGCGACCTTTACTGCGGCCCAAGGTATTACCCCACATGGCGACATCGTGGGTGAGTACATTAGTGCCGGTGTGACCCACGGCTTTCTATTGAGCGGCAGTGAGTTTGTCACGATCGATGTGCCTGGCGCGAGCTTGACCTTCCCCCGTGGCATCAATCCTCGAGGCGATATCGTGGGGCGGTACGACAGTGCTGGTGTGACGCACGGTTTCCTATTGAGCCAAGGCGAGTTTGTTACGATCGACGTCCCTGGCGCGAGCTCGACCTTCGCGCGGGAAATCAACCCCCGCGGCGACATCGTCGGCCAATACATCAGCGCGGGTGTGACTCACGGTTTCTTATTGAGCGGAGGCGCATTTGCGGCAATTGATGTCCCCAACGCGAGCGCTACGACGGCGTTCGGGATCAATGCTCGTGGCGATATCGTGGGAATGTACGTCAGTGCGGGTGTGACCCACGGGTTTCTGTTTAGTTTCGGCGAATTTACTTCAATTGATATCCCTGGCGCGAGCCTGACATTTGCCGGGGGGATCAACGCTCGCGGAGATATCGTGGGACGTTATATCAGTAGCGGCGTAAGTCATGGGTTTCTGTTAAGTCAAGGCACTCTCACGACGATTGATTTTCCGGGCGCCAGCTTTACGTCCGGTATCGAGATCAACCCTGGTGGCGATATCGTGGGACTCTACACGACAGCCGGTGTGACCCATGGTTTTCTCTTGAGCCACTAACACTTTCGTCGACGGTGCGGGCTGCGGATTTCGTCCGATTTCGGTGAAAGTGACTTCAAAGCGCTCTTGGAGCCGGCTTCTCTAGCAGCATGGGGTAGTGAATTGTCGCAGACGCATCGAGTACGTCTGTGGTGGACGGAGGACTTAACAACCACAGTAGTTATTCGACGACGTTACAAGGACACCAATGGAAGCGTGCGATAGCGTTTTCCGGTCAGTCTGAATAGCGCGTTGACGACGGCCGGTGAGATAACCGGAACCGGCGGTTCTCCACACCCGCTCGGCTTTTCCGAGCTTGGAACGATGTGAACGTCGATCGCTACCGGCGCATCCTTCATATATGGTGGTGGAACACCATCGAAGTTGCGCTGTTCCACGTGACCATCGTTCACGGTAATGGCTCCTTTGGCCATCAACTGACTCAGTCCGAAGACCAGACCGCCTTGGCATTGGGCCTCGACCGTGAGTGGATTGACGGCGAGCCCGACGTTGATCGCGACCGTGGCGCGATGAATGCGGGGTCGGTTGTTCTCAATCGAGACATCGACGGCGCACGCGACGCCCGTTGACTGGTCGCTATTACAGGCGATTCCAACCGCGTGACCGGGTGCGAGACTGCGCCGCCAGGTGGCACTCTTCTCTTCCAGCAACATGAGGGGTGTCCGAATGGTTGTCGCACTCGGATCAAGTAGTTTGAGACGATAGGCGATGGGGTCAGCCTGGGCGCGCGTCGCCAACTCATCGATCAGCGTTTCCATGACGAACGTGTTGTGCGTATACCCAATAGACCGCAACTGTGTGACGGGTACGTTGAGCCTCGGATGGTGCGCCGAGACGTGAAAGTTGGGAATTCGATACCGAGTGTCTGTTGTTCCTTGCGTGCCCAGGAGATCGACGCCGTCCTTGGTGACGAACGGCTCAGACCAGTGGCCGCTGCCGATCACCCACGACTGCCCAACGATGACGTGCCTCCATCCGGCAGGCATCCCTTGTTCATCGAGTCCCACTTCCACGTGGTGTACGTAGACGGGCCGATAGTAGCCGCCCTGCACGTCGTCTTCGCGAGTCCACACCAGTTTGATCGGAGTGCCACGCAGCCGTTTTGCGACCGCTGCGGCCTCACGCACGATGTGGCAATCGAAGGGACTGCGTCTGCCAAAGCCGCCACCGGCGTACTCGGTGTGGAAGGTCACTTGCTGAGGCTTGAGTCCCAAGACGTCAGCAATCGCGACTTGATCTTCTGTGGGCGCCTGCGTCGGCACCCAGGCTTCTGCGCGATCACCGTCGAAGCGAATGGTGGCGTTCTCCGGCTCCATCGGTGTATGCGGCAGATACGGAAACTCAAAGTCCGCCACCATCCGACGCGCGACGGGGATGCGGTTCAAGGTGTCGTCGTCTCCGCGACGAACCGCGATGTTGCCCGTGGTGTGCGCGAGTGCTTGGTAGGCGCTACGCAGACGCGCACTGTCCACACGCTCAAGGCCTGAAAGATCCCAATCGACCGTCAATCGCTCACGTGCTTGCTTGGCCGTCCAAAATGTATCGGCGACAATCGCGATGGCTGTGCCGTGGACGAGCGGGATCTCAAAGACATCGCGCACGCCCGCCATGCTCCGCGCGGCTGTGTCGTCGAGGCCTCTCACTCGACCGCCGAACACCGGAGGACGAGCTAATACCGCAACCTGCATCTGGGGCACATCAAGATCGAGGCCGAACCTTAAAGCTCCTTCGCACTTGGCGCGGCTGTCCAAGCGCCGCGTCGGTGTCCCAATCAGGCCAAAGCCCGCCGCCGATTTGAGCGCGACCTTGTCGGGGATCGGCTGGCGCGCAGCTTCGGCTGCGAGGTCAGCGTAACGAGCCGATCGGTTTCCGGGACCGTACACGACGCTCTTAGCCGCTCGGCACTCATCCCGTGATACCTGCCATCGAGCCGCTGCCGCCGCAACCAACATGGCGCGTGTCTTCGCACCCAACTCACGATATTGCTGAAACGAGTTTGCGATGGCCGCTGAGCCGCCAGTCATCTGGACTCCAAAGACCGGATCCTTGTACAGGTCTTCGGCGGGTGCGAGTTCGGCACGGACCTGCGACCAGTCGGCATCCATCTCGTCGGCCAATATCATTGGCAGAGCTGTCTGAGTGCCTTGTCCACATTCCAGGCGGTTAACTTGGATGACGATCGTCCCGTCTGGCCTCACGTGCACGAACGCGTCCGGTGGAAAGATGGGAGCCGTGGGCTGCTGCGCACCTGACGGGTGGTCGAAGTACATCGACATCATCAAGCCGCCGGCGGCAGCTGCCGAGACTCGGATAAACGAGCGGCGATTGAGCATGGCTTCTCCTAACCGAGTTGCTGAGCGGCCTGTTTGATCGCCGCCCGAATGCGAACGTACGTGCCACAGCGGCAGATGTTTCCGCCCATGCTCTGTTCGATTTGGGAATCGGTGGGCTTGGACACGTTCTTCAACAGCGTCACAGCGGTCATGATTTGGCCGCCCTGACAGTAGCCACACTGGACGACGTCGCCCGAGACCCAGGCCTCTTGGACCACGCGGCCTACGCGATCGGCTGCCATCCCCTCGATCGTCACGATCGGACGAGCACCGACGAGCGATACGGGAAGCACGCACGACCGTGTCGCAACGCCACCAACATGTACGGTGCAGGCGCCGCACGCCGCAATGCCGCACCCGTACTTCGTACCCCTCATTTTCAGGTGTTCGCGCAGCACCCAAAGCAGTGGCGTTCCTGGGTCTGCGATGACGTCTCGCTGTCGACTGTTGATGGTGAGCACGTAGCTAGCCATGATGACGCTCCGGTTCAGGATTTGGGGCAAGGCGTGCCCGCCTTGACCCATACGCGCGTCGCGCGCACGAATTCGTCGTGCGTCAACGGGGGAACCGAACGCGGGGTTCCATCGGCGCGTCGCCCGGGCTTGAATGCCCACAGAACCAAGGGCTCCCCTTCGTGGTGTCTGAGGAGTCCTGGCCCATCGAGGTTGTGATTCTTCGAACGATCCGTGATGGCCGTGCACACGGCCGAGCTCGGCAAGATGCGATCGTTGAGGTCTTGCCATTGCATGGAGAGCGGAGCCAGGTGCCAGCCTGCCGCTCCCGGGACGCCCGTGCTGTCAGCATTCGCCTGCTGATGACATGTCGTGCACGAAAAGGCTGGGACACCGAGCCCTCCTCGTCCTCGCACGACGTTGAAATAGTGTACGTGTCGATCATCGCCTTGCTGTGGATAGGCAGTGGCGGTGTGGCAATTGACGCAGCGGGGGTGCGTGAGTACCGAGTACATCTGTTCCCAGGCCGCGAGCCCGTCGGCGCGAGTCGATTGAGCCTCGACCAATCGCACGACAACCACCGTCATTCCAATCCATGCCGCGAGCACCGCTACGTTCTGCCGACCCGTCACAAGTCCTCCGATGGCGTTTCGATAGCACGTCGCGGTCAAGGCTGGCCGGCTGAAATGCGGCGAAAAACTCTGGGCCCCGCGTTGTTCACCAACACGTCGAAAGGCCCTGCCGCCTCGATTGCAGAGACGATGCTCTGGGGTTTCGTCACGTCAAGCGCCAGAACGCGCAGTCGCGCCGACCGCGGCAGCATGTCTTCCGCATCGTGGCGATCACGTTCGAGCCCTGCGCGTATAGTGGCCTGCGGTCTCGAGGCCATAGCCGGACGAGCGTCCGGTAGTGAGCACGGTCTTCATCGTGATATCTCAACCGCGAAACGTGCCGCCTGCCGGCACTTCGTCTTGATACTGAGGAGCGTCGGCCAAGAGTGGGGCAATCCGCGCCACAAAGGCCTGCGCCTTTTCGCTCGCGAAGTTCGCGGCGTGTGCGTCCTGCGTCGTCCAGCCCTCAGTGACGTGGACGACATCATGGTTGCTGGCCGACCGACCAACCAGATAGACGACGCAGTGTTCGCTCGCGCCCGAACCCGCCGTCGTCGCACTGAGCAGGAGGTCGATCAACTCGTCGCCCTTTCCAGGACGAGCGGTCATCGTCGCTCGAAACCCATACGTCGCGTTCATCTCGACTCCCTTTGGGCCATTTGTGTGGCCCGTTCATCGTGACGTCACCCACGATAGCGGCGGTGCTAAGGACGATCTACAGTGTGGAGTCCGTATTTTATTGGTGAGCGTCCAGTTATGAACGACCCGCTCTCGGAAGTCATCAACCTGCTTCAGCCGCGTGCTGTGTTTTCGCGACGCATTAGCGGCGCCGGCCGCTGGGGTGTCCGCTACTCCGCCTTCGGTGAGCCGAGCTTCTGTGCCGTGTTGGAGGGCAGCTGTCGTTTGTCCGTGGACGGCCATCCTCCGCTCACGCTCAAGGCCGGCGATTTCGTCCTGTTGCCGGCGACGCCGGGTTTCACGATGTCGGGCTTCGAACCGGCGAGACTCGAGCGCTTCGACCCGCACGTGACGTCGAAGATCGCGGGTGAGGTCCGTCATGGCACACGCAGGGGACGCCCCGACGTGCGACTATTGGGCGGCTGGTTCGTGTTCGGCTCGACCGATACGGCGTTGCTTGTGTCGCTGCTGCCGTCGCTCGTGCACGTGCGTGGTGTCGAACGGCTCTCGACACTAGTGCGGTTGGTCGGAGAGGAAGCGAGCGAACGGCGGGCCGGACGTGATCTCGTGCTCACCAAGCTGGTCGAGGTGCTGCTGATCGAAGCGCTGAGAGCCACACCAGGGGACGACGCGCCTCCCGGACTCCTGCGCGGACTGGCCGATGCGCGACTC
>Ga0126379_10001812_pt1 | contig 13262 bp, 9 predicted proteins | sample PanSoiMetPlot_24_FD_92640 | JGI IMG/M metagenome (GOLD analysis project Ga0126379, IMG submission 92640) | Tropical forest soil microbial communities from Panama - MetaG Plot_24 | ecosystem: Environmental > Terrestrial > Soil > Tropical forest > Bulk soil | place: Panama | collected 2016-02-17 | reverse complement strand
GCTTCGGGCACCGGGCCGCCCAGACGTGAAGCCCTGCGTGGCAGGCGTGGTTCACTCGGCAAGGGCGTCGAACTCGACGTGGACCGACAGCCTCTCGCCCGGCACGCGCTCGAGCACCGAGATGCGGCCGGCCGATCGCAGGTCCGTTTCGATCGCGTCGAGCTGCGCGAGATGGCCGGGCGTGTCCGTGAACACCGCGCGCACGATGGGCGCCCGCACCGGTTGCTTCGCCTCCGATCGACGTTTTCGGACCTCCCCGAGCAGCGTCCTGGCGTACTGCCACTTGGCGTGCTCCTCCGCCGTCACCTCTCCACACAGCGCGATCACCTCGTCGCGGCGCGGCCACGGCGCCACGTGGACCGATCCGTCGCGCCACCACAACCACACCTCCTCGGTGACGAGCCTGCCGGACCACCGCGGCGAGGCGGCCGACGTGCTGCTCGAGCCCTATGTGAACGCGTTCTGTCTAGCCCAGTCGGCGCGCCGGCTCGACGGGTAGTCAATCGAAGGGGGCCTGGGCGGCCCCTTCGAGCATCCCGAAAAGCAGGTTGCGCCGGCATGAGCCGGCGTTCGGAGGCGACGAGCTATTGCGGACCGGTAGTTTCGTTACTCCGACACACGCCTGATATGGCGCGCGGCTGATCGAGCCCGGCTGGCGCGCTCCGCTCAGAGCGACTGGCCCCAGCTGTCGGCGAACGCCACCTCGCCGAGCGGACGGCGGGGTGGCCGGCCGAACTTCCCGAGCGGATAGCCGAGCGGGATCAGCGCGGCGGTCTCCACGTCGGCCGGGATGCCGAGCAGCTGCTTCACCTGCTCGTCGCGGAACTTGTGGATGGTGGTGATGCAGCTGCCGATGCCGAGCGCGCGTGCCGCCAGCATGAGGTTCTGCACCGCCGGGTACACCGATGCGCCGGTGGTGACAGAGGGCCTGGCGCCGCCGTCGAGCGCGATGCACGCCAGGACGAGCACGGGCGCCTCGGCCATGTGCTCGCTCAGGTGCCGCGCCGACGCGAGCATCTTGCCGGCCGGGCTGTCGGCCGGCTCCTTCGCCGCGCCCGCGTAGTACGGCACCTTCATGAGCTCGCCCCACGCTTCCCGATAGAGCTCGCCGAGCCGCGCCCGCTTGGCCGCGTCCTTCACGATCACGAAGCTCCAGCCCTGGCGGTTGCCGCCGCTCGGCCCGCAGATCGCGGCGTCCATGATCTGCCGGAGCGCGGCGTCGGGGATCGGGTCGGGCTTGAGCCGCCGCATCGCTCGCTGCGTCGTCACGACGTCGAAGAAATCCATATCGTCCTCCGGGTGTAAGGGTCGCTACTCCGGGCGTGGCGAGGCCACCGGCGCCGCTCCGCCATCCGGCGCGATCGCTCGCTCCACCGGCCGCTGGTGATCCATCCCGTAGATGAATCGCTCCGAGAAGATGCGCGCGAAGGTGTAGAGCGACTGCATCGGGTTCGCCCCGACCGACGTCGGGAAGATGCTGCTGTCCATCACGTAGAGGTTCGGCACCTCCTCGCGGGTCAGCACGTTCCACACCCGCTGTCGGGTCGACACCACCGCAACGTCCGGGTTCGGGCCCATCTTGTTCGACGCCTGCAGGTGCGCCGAGGTCAGCAGGGTGCGGTTGGGGAGAAACTTGAGGTTCTTCTCCACGAGGTCCGCCTCCTCGATCCTCGTCAGGTACACACCCTTCATCGGATCGAAATCCGGGCGCTCGAGCACGTTCTCGTTCGTCGGGACGATGACGGTCTTCGCCCCGCCGAGGAACATCATGCGCACGGCGACGGCCACGCCCGTGGCGAAGCGCTGCTTGTCGCCCTCGCTCAGGGTGTAGATCAGCACGGGATTGCCGTCGGCATCGAGCGTGACGCAGTTGGACTTGCTCGGGGTGTCCACCAGCATGACGCCGAAGCCGGCCGACTGTCCGAAGCGCACGAGGTTCTCGTACACCTGCCGGCCGTCGCCGGGAACGAGCAGGGCGCCGTACGCCGGCAATCCCGACATCGTCTCGAAGATGAACCCGGGCACGACGCCGAACGCGTCGACGAACGTCGCGCTGTCGAGCCCCTCGAGCAGGTTGATCTCCTCGTCGAACTGCCCGATCAGCGGCACCGACGGGTGCAGAATGAGCCCCTTGCCGATCATCTGGCGGTTGTCGACGGCGGGCACGGTCTTCGCTGTGTTGAGCAGGATGCGCGTCGTGCCGATCGTGCCCGCCGACAGCACGATGTCGTCGGCGTCGATCGTGACCACCGTGCCGGGAGGAATCCCGAGGCGGCACGGATCCACCACGGTGTTCTGGTAATCGGTCCAGGGCTCCGTCATCGTCAGCGTCACGCCGATGGCGCGGACCGTGCGCCCGTCGGGGGCCGTCTCGAAGCGGACCGCGTCGACCATGGCGTCCGGGATGACGGCCAGCGGATTGGCGAGGTTCTGCATCGCGGGAACGATCAGCTGACGGGCGGCGTCGCGCTTGTCATCGACGGGCGACGGCGACTGGAACTGGGGAAACCGATTCAGGTGATAGAGCGACGGATCGACGCCGAACCCTCTCGCCCCGTTCCAGAGCACCAGGTTGTCGCGGTTCAGCTCGCTCTGGGAGAGCTGCCGCGTCTGGATGGCGCTCCGCACCCACGCGTACGCGGCCGAGAGCCGCTCGGTCGTGTAGTACTCCGCGTCGATGAGGCCCTGCCGGCGCCACTCGTCGATCCGCGCCTGGATCGTGGCCTCGAGCGGCGAGAACGCCAGGTCGATGTTGACGGTCGACCCGCCGCCCATCGTCTCGCCGCTCCTGATGATGATGGCATTGTCCGCCGTGGTCGCCGTGTCGCCGCGGAACATGAGGCGCGGATAGCTGCGCGTGTCCATCGAGCCCCACACGACGAACGGCCCCTTCTCGATGAGCACGGTGCGCTTGCCGGCGCGGTACAGCTCGTGGGCGACGGTCGCGCCGCCCGGCCCGCTGCCGATCACGAGGCAGTCGATCCGCCCGTTCTCGGGGACGATGCGCTTCGTCGCCGCGTCGTAGCGCAGCCAGCTGGGCGGGATCTCGGGCGCGTGGAGCTTCGCGTAGATCGCCGTGTCGTCCATGAAGACCGTGGGGTTCTGGATTCCCGTCAGCGGGACGGCGAGCGGCAGACCCCAGATGCCGGAGAGGTACAGCTCCCTGAGCTGCATGGCGACCTGCGTGCTGACCGGAGCGCACGGGCCGTCGAAGAAGAACGAGAACAGGGGCACGCGCTGATCCGCTGGCATCGCGCCGTACCCGCCCGCGCTCGCGAGAAAGCTCTCGACGGCGGGGTTCGTCGAATCCTTCAGGCCGCCGTAGAACGGCAGCCCCGTCGGGTAGGTCATGCCGGTGAGCAGGGCCATGATCCCCGGAGACAGGCTGAACGCCTTCAGCATGCCCGCGTTGACGCCCTGGGCGATCGCCGCGATGTCCGGCCGGATGACGGCGGGAATCGGGAGATCGTCGATCGGAAACCATGTGTCGAAGAGGGCCGCGTGCGTGTTCGCGACGTTGGGATCGATCGCATCTCGACCGTCGACCGGCGCAGGCGTCATGGTGACCTCCGGTGTGAGTGTGGTCGGGGGACATCATAGCGCCCGGAGACGCGCGGTTCAGCCACAGCTGACCCAAGGGGCGCCGGCGTCAGTTGGACGGAGAGCTTGTGTCGTCGCGCGCTGCTGGCCACGTGCGTCGCTGTCAGTACCCCTCGGACCAGTCCACCGCGTTGGTCAGCGGCTGTCCGTCGAGATAGGCGCGCAGGTTCTCGCAGAACAGATCGATGCCCCGGTGCTGGCGCACGTCGCTGCCCCCGGAGACGTGGGGAGTGATGACCACGCGCTCGTCGTCCCAGAGGCGCCGGTCGGGCTCCCGCTCGAACTCGCCGACATAGACGTCCAGGGCGACACCGCGGAGCCTGCCCTCTGCGAGCGCATCGATCAACGCCGCCTCGTCGATGATCTCACCCCGCGCGACGTTGACGAGGATCGCGCCGCGCCTCATCGCGGCGAACGCCGCTCGGCCGATCAGGCCGGTGGTGCTCGGGGTCCACTGGCACGAGACGACCACGGCGTCGCTCTCCGCGAGCAGCGCGTGGAGGCGGTCCGCGCCTTCGAGCCGGCTGAATCCCTCGGGCAGGACGGTATCGGCCGGCACGCGGCGTCGCGTCCCGATCACTCGCATCCCGACGCCGGCGCACAGGCGTCCCACCTCCTGGCCGATGCCGCCGGCGCCGACGACGCACACCGTCTTGCCCATCAGGAGCCGCGGGCGGTACCTGGAATGGTTGAATTGGTGGCGCTCGCGATCCCGTCCCGCGCGGTCGAGTCCTCGGGCGAAATGGAAAAGGCAGGCCAGCGCGTATTCGGCCATCGCCCTGGTGTTGCCGTGGCCGCGCGAGGTGGTGACGACGACGTCGCTGCCCCAGAGATCGCCGCGCAACAGGTTGCTTGCGCCGGCCGGGAGCTGGTGAAACCAGCGCAGGCGCGGGGCCCGGGCTCGCAGATCCAGCGGAAACGGAAAGCCGCCGAGGATGATCTCGGCGCGGCCGAGCACCCGATCACGCTCCGCGCGTGAGCGGGTGGGCCCATCGCGCCGGCCGAGGAAGCGCTGGACGGTCCAGGCCGGCCACGTCTCACGGATCTCCTCGTCGAACCAGCTCCGAGCGTCGAGGACGCGGACGCGCGGGTCGACCGCCGCGATCCGACCCAGGGCGTCATCGGATATCGGCGCGATGACCAGGAGTTCTCTGGTCGGCGTCACGACCGTCTGGTCGGCGTCACGACCTGCGAAGGGGCACGAGACGACAGCCGCCCGCCCGCTCAGTCGAGCGCATTGGCGAGGTTGCCCGTCTTCGCGCGCACGCCGGGCAACGGCTCGAGGTCGAATCGCTCCGTGATGAACTTCAGGATGGAGGTGGTGTCGTACGAGGTCGAGTCGACATGGCCCTTCTTCACCGTGGGCCCGATGATCAGAGTCGGGATGCGCGTGCCGGGGCCGAAACGGTCGCCCCATCCGGGGCCCGACGGCGGCGGCACGTGGTCCCAGTAGCCGCCGTTCTCGTCGTACGTCACGACTACCAGTATGCTCTTCCACTGAGGGCTCGCCCTGAGCTTCTCGAGGATGTCCGCGATGTGAACGTCGCCGGTCATGATGTCGGTGTAGGAAGGATGTTGCGTGTTCACCCCCGCCGGCTTGTAGAAGCTGACGGCGGGCAGCGTTCCCTCGGCGGCCGCCTTGACGAAGTCCTCACCGTCCAGCACGTGCCGCGTCCGCTCGGCCGTTCCCGGCGCGAAGCGCGCGAAGTAGTTGAAGGGCTGATGGTGAGGCTGGAAATTCGGAGAGCCGGCGGCCCGGTTGTAGATGATGCGCCGTGGCTCGGTCGGCGCCTGCATCCCGTCCTGTAGCGCCTGGCGATAGGCGCCAGCGTACCAGGCCCACGACACCCCCTTGGCCGACAAGGTGTCGCCGATGGTCCTCGCCGTCTGCGGCGGCAGGGGCACGCCCATGTCGGCGGTGCCGAGCTTGGCGCCGCCCTTGGGATTGGCCATCTCGCGCGCCCCGTCGGGAGCGGGCGGAATGCCACTCGGCTGGTAGGGTGGCTGCGAGGTATTCACGGAGTACCCGTCGGGTGTGACCTGGCCACCGAGCCCATCGCTCCACACCTCTACGGCGCCAACCGCCGCAGATGGCGAACCGGGCCGCTTCTCGAGCTTGCCGTTGTCGTCCAGGCGCGCTCGCATGGACGCGGGCGCGTCCTCGTGGCGCGGCGCGCACGCGCAGATGAGGTACTGGTGGTTCAGGTAGGAGCCGCCAAAGGCGCCCATGAAGAAATTGTCAGCCAGCGTGTAGTCCCGGGCCCACTGCCACATGCGGAACTGGCTGCCGTCGTAGTACCCCATGGTCCACCCGCCGACGGTGGACATCGCGGCGAACATGTTGTTCCGGCCGCCGTTGATCTGCTCCTGGTTGTGAAAGAAGGCATGGATCGGGCTCGGCACGATCGTGGTCGGCGGTCGGCTCACCGGCGGAGCGTCGATGCGGAACGGCCGGTTGGGCATCCGCGAAAACCGAGGATCGGGCTTGCCGTCCGGCCCGAAAACGATCAGCTCGGACAGCGGCGCGCCGTCGTGGTCCAGCTGGGTTGTCTGCTCGGGCGTCGCGCGGCTGATGCCGTTGGCGCCCGGGAAGAGCCCGTACATGTTGTCGAAGCTGTGGTTCTCGGCGTAGATCACGACGACGGTCTCGATGCGCTCCATGCGCGCCGCATCCGCCGACGTGGCGCGCCTTCCCGACGGCGCCGCGCAACTGCCGGCGAGGGCGGCGATCAGGATGCCGCACGTGGAGGCCACGAGGAATCGACGGACGAGAGCCGAAACTCCGAGCACGCGCGTCTCCTTGTCGGTGGATCGCCGGTTTCGCCGGAGCGATCAAGCTGTTGCGGTGGGCCTGGTCACAGAACGCAGCCGCGATTCGATCTCCCATCGCCATCGCGCATGAGCGACGTCATGGAAGAGTGCCTGGATGATGCGGGCCAGGACGGCCACGTGTCAAGCGCTGGGAGGAGAGCGCTCGTGCGGTCGGCTGGGCTCCGCTTGCCTGGCCGCCGGCTCTATAATCGTCCGAGCTCACCGGGAGCCGGAGGACTTCTGGAACAGGCGCGCAAATCGACGGGCGATTCTCGAACTTCGCACTGAAGCCATCTGACAGGGAGACGGAGACGGCATATGACAGACGCCAGCACCCGCACCGGATTGCAGATCCGCTCGACGGTGAAGAAAGAGGGCATCGTCGAGCTATCGCTCGCCACGGTCACGACGCCCGAGCCGAAACCGGACGAGGTGATCGTCCGTGTCGACGCCTCGCCGATCAATCCGTCCGACCAGGGGCTGCTCTTCGGCGGCGCCGACCTGAGCACCGCCAGGGCATCCGGTACGGCCGACAACCCGGTCGTGACGGCGTCGATTTCACCGGCCGCGATGAAGACGCTCGCGGGACGCCTGGAGCAATCGCTGCCTGTCGGCAACGAGGGGGCCGGCGTGGTCGTCCAGGCGGGGGCGTCTGCTGCGTCGCAGGCGCTGATGGGCAAGACCGTCGCAATCCTGGGTGGTGCCATGTACGCGCAGTACCGCTGCATCAAGGCGGCGCAATGCCTGGTGTTGCCGCCGGACGCCACGGCTGCCGATGCCGCCGACTGCTTCGTCAATCCGCTCACCGCCCTCGGGATGGTCGAGACGATGCGGCGCGAGGGCCACACGGCGCTCGTGCACACGGCGGCCGCGTCAAATCTCGGGCAGATGCTGAATCGGATCTGCATCGCGGACCGCGTCGCCCTGGTGAATATTGTGCGGAAGCCCGAGCACGTCGATCTCCTGAAGAAGATCGGCGCCGTCCACGTGTGCAACTCGGCCTCGCCGACGTTCATGGAGGACCTTACGGACGCGCTGTCGGTGACCGGCGCCACGGTGGCGTTCGACGCGATCGGCGGCGGCCGGCTGGCGGGGCAGATCCTCGCAGGGATGGAGATCGCGGCGAACCGGAACGCGAAGGAATACAGCCGCTACGGATCCACGATCCACAAGCAGGTCTACATCTACGGCGGGCTGGACCGCGGGCCCACCGAGTTCAACAACCGCACGTTCGGCATGGCGTGGGGCATCGGCGGCTGGCTCCTCACCGCCTTCATGCAGAAGATCGGGCCCGAGGCCGGCCAGAAGCTCCGCGAGAGGGTGGCGGCGGAGATCAAGACCACGTTCGCGAGCACCTACACGAAGGAAGTCTCGCTCGCCGGAGCGCTGCGGCCCGAGGAGATCGCGGTCTACAGCCAGCAGGCGACGGGGCAGAAGTATCTGATCACCCCGAACTCGGGACTGCGCTGACGCGAGCCCTGCTGCGGCGAGCGTAGCGGGCGCCGGAGGAAGCCTGGCCGGGTCATGGCGGCCGCATACGCCGGGCCGTCGACTCGGAGCCGTTCAGAGTGACCGGGGGCATGTGGCTATCGGCGCGCATGGGGCGTTGCACGTTCGAGCGCCGGCTCCGCCGGCGCAATCTGAATTTTGGGGGAGGTTCGGAAGGGGGGCGACGCCCCTTCCGAGTGTCCTAGCGCACGACCGGACCGGTATCGGGCCGGTCGCTCCTGAGCGGTGGCAGCACGTCGGCGGGGTCGAGGCCCAATTCGAACAGGCCGAGCGTCGACAGGCAGAAATCGCGCGGCGGGAATTGCACGGGGGCGACGGCGCCGTCGCGAAAGAATCGCTCGAGCGGTGATGTCTTGAACAGCGCGTGCGCGCCGCCCAGGGTCATGGCGGTCCGGGTGACTCGAGTGACCGCCTCGCCCACGAAGTACTTCGCCCGATAGAGCGCCGACAAGGTCGCCGGCGTCGGCCCCTCGCTGTCGCTGAGCCGGGCCGCGTAGTGCGTCAAGCGCCGAGCGGCCTCCAGATCGACGCTCATCTCGCCCACCTGCCTCCGCACGTCGGGGTGATAGGCGAGCGGCTGCGTGAAACCCGGCGGGGTGCGGCCCTTCACGATCTCGCAGATCGCGCGATACGCGGCGACGCCAATGCCGAGGTAGACCGGCGTGTAGGATCCCCAGAACCAGTTGGCGCCGTCGCGACGGAACGGCAAGACGTCGTCGGTCCGCAGCAGCAGCGCCTCGTCCGGCACGAAGCACTCCTCGAGCGTCATGAAGTCGCTGCGGGTGGCGCGCATGCCGAGCGTGTCCCACACCAGGTCGACATGGCGACCGGGCGCGTCCGGTGGCACGAGCAGGAACATCGCCGCCGCGCGCGAGGCCGCGTCGTCGGGCCGCGCCAGCACCATCACGCGGTCGGCGACTGCGATCATCGAGGCGAACGCCTTCTTTCCGGTGATGCGATATCCGCCGTCGACACGCCGGGCTCGCGTGAGCGGCACCGGCGTCCCGACCAGCCCAGATGTCGTCGGCTCGGAGAAGTTGCCGCCGATGAGCATGCCCTCGTGGACCACCATCTTCGCGAGGCGTTGCTTGACCTCGCGAGGCACGAGCGGACTCTCCATCATCGGCCCGACGACCGAGAGGTGCATGTTGAACGCGAGCGCCGTCGAGGCGCAGCCCTGAGCCAGCTCCTCGGCGGCGAGCGACCAGCCCAGGAGGCCCACGCCGCCCCCGCCGAGCTCGGCAGGAACGTTCAGCCCGTAGAAGCCGGCCTCGCGCAGGGCGGCGTAGTTCTCGACGGGGTCGGTGGCCTCTCGATCGTGCTGCCCGGCACGAGTGGCGAAGTCGGCGGCCAGACACCGGGCGCGATGCTGCAGCTCGCTCTGCACCGGCGTCACGTGAAATTCCATGCGAAGGTCTCCCCTACCCGCGAGTCAAGATAAACGCTTCGTGGCCTACATTGGAGGACTCGAACCTGCGACCCCGGCCTCGTAAGGCCGCCTGGCGCTTTCTAGCGCGAATCACACCGAGTGAGCGAACACGCAGCAGTGTCGCGCGATTACACCAGCCTTGGCAATCTGGCCATTCCGTCAGCCTGCCACAGGTCGCGCCGCGAAGACCTCTGCGGCGGAAGGAACCGTCCTGAGGATCGGATCGGGGGCCGTGAGTTATCATCGCGACGGGATCGACCTTGTGTCGAGCAAGTTCCACATCGACATGCCGCGGTGGGGCTATCTTGTCCTCGAGCTGACCGCCCTCTGATGTGGACTCGGAGTTCCCCCGGGCCCGCCGTCTCCTGAGGACAGGCCCGGCTCGGCGCGCGAACTGCTCAGAGTCGTTGTGCTTCTCCCTGGTACTCGGCGGGCCGCTGTACCAGCGGATCGGCGCGTACGACGAGATCGACGAAACTGCGGGGAGGACTCCCGTGGATGCTGCGGAGGCGGATCTGATGACCGTATTGAGCCGCTCCCATCGGAGCCCACATTGGTTCCGCGGACACACGCCCGTGAAGCGACTTTGCTTCGCTGTGCGCATCGCGGCGTTGCTCGGTATCACCGGTCTCGCCGGCTGCGCGAGCTACGGATCGGTGACGCTCGATCGCGACCGGCTCGACTACACTTCCGCGGTGGCCAGCTCCTGGAAGCAACAGACGCTCCTCAACATCGTCAAGCTGCGCTACGCCGACACGCCGATCTTCGTGGACGTCGGCCAGATCGTCAGCGGCTATCAGCTGCAGCTGGGGGGCAGCGCCGCCGGGACCGTATTCCCCGGAGCGCCTACCCCGAATTTCTTCACGCTCGGGGCCGCCGGCACCTACACGGATCGCCCGACCATCACCTATGTGCCGCTAACCGGTTCGGCTTTCATCCGAACCCTGATGACGCCGATTCCGCCGGTGCGGCTGATGGAGCTGATCGACACGGGCTTCGCGGCGGATCTCCTGATTCAGGTCGTGGTGCAGGAGATCAACGGTCTCTCGAATCGACGTACAGGTGGGCGCGCGCAGCCGGCGGAGCCAGGCTTCATGCGGCTGCTCAGAGCCATGCGAGCCGTCCAGGACTCCGACAGCGTGAGATTTCGCATCGAGGTCGACCAGGCAACGGGCAGGCGCGAACGGCTCGTCATGTTCTTCACCAAGAGTGAAGTGCCGTCGGAGATTCAAGAGGAGCGGCACACCATCAGGCAACTCCTCCACCTGGACCCCGAGCGCCACGATTTTTCCATCATCTACGGAGCGGACACCGACCGCAATGACACCATTGCGATCCAGACCCGCTCGGCGATGCAGATCCTCAGCGCGGTGGCATCGTACGTCAGCGTGCCGGAAGAGCACATGCGGGATGGCCGCGCGTTTCCGATGCCGCCGCCCGCGCCTGACCTGCCTCCGTTCATCGCCATCTCGAGCGGCGCCTCGCGACCCGACACCGCTTTCGTGGCCGTGCAGTACCGCGATCTCTGGTACTGGATCGACGACCGCGACCTCAAGTCGAAGGGCGTTTTCACATTTCTACTGATTCTGATGACATTGGCAGACACGAGCGAAAAAGTCCCGCCGCCGGTGATCACGATCCCGGCGAACTGAACCGAGACGCTGTGCGCATACGGATCGGCGCAACATCCAGCCGTTCTACCGACGAGCGGCGTGGAGTATACCTTCTGAACGTTCAGCGGTACATCCGCCGGCTAGCGGACTCTCTCGCGGCCGCGCGGCGGTGCCAATGGCGGCCCGCCGCTCAGCCGAACGCTCGCTCGAGGTAATCGGAAAGGGCGGAGACGTCGGCCGGACACGAGCGGAAGGCGATGTAGCCATCGGGCCGAACCAGGTGCAGGGTATCCTCATCGGTCGGGTGCACCGCGATCGGCACGCGCACACGCTTGATCGCATCCTCGGCGCGCAGCGCGGGAGGAGCGAACAGGTGGTGGCAGTCGGCCGAGAAGCCCCGGTGCGCGAACCAGTCGCCCGCTGCAGCGTCTGCGGACGACAGGTGGCCATGCGAGGCGACGATGGGGCTACCGCGATAGCTGACATCCAGCTGGGCGTGCGCGAGCAGCCGGCGCCTGGCGGCCGTATCTGTGGAGCCGACGAACGCCGCTTCGTGCGCGAGTGCCGACCGCGGCCAGGCAGCGTCGCGCGCGAAGAGCGCCCGATGGGCGCTGTCGGTGTAGGCGAGCTCGCTCTGTGCCACGATGCGACGTTCAGCCTCGTAGCTGTCGAGCAGGCGGTCGGGGGCCATTCCGCCCAGGACGAGCGCGAGCTTCCAGCCGAGGTTCTCCGCGTCCTGGATGCCCATGTTCAGGCCCTGGCCGCCGAACAGGCTGCACACGTGCGCCGCGTCACCGGCGAGGAACACGCGGCCACGCCGGAAATGTCGCGCCAGGCGGCAGTGCAAGTGGAATCGCGCCGACCAGTGCACTTTCCGGATGGCGACGCCTGCACACCGCTCGTCGGTCAGGTGTTGCAGATCGTCGCGCTCCGGCGGTCCGGCGGCGCGATCGGCGGGCACGTCGGCGATGATCAGAAACGCGTCGTCGGCGAACACGGCACCCCAGCAGATGCCTGCCGGTCCCACGATGACGGTGGCCTCGTCGCGGGGATAGGGCCAGGTCCCATCCACCTCGGCGACCACGAACGTGCTCGCGTAATCGCCGCCGCCGACGGACGCGCGGATCGCGTCACGCACCCGGCTGCGCGCGCCGTCCGCGCCGACGGCATACCGGCACCGGACGGTCTCCTCCTGCCCTCCGCTGCGCAAGATGGCCGTGACGGTCTCGGCGTCCTGCTCGAGCGCGATCAGCTCCACCCCGCGTTCGACTCGACCCCCGTGCCGCTCGAGGTCCTCGGTCAGCAAGCGCTCCGTGATCCGCTGCTGGATGTTGAGCGAGAACGGGTAGGGCGTGTCGAGGTGATCGAACCGCTCCGCGCGCAGCTCGCGTCCCTCTGGCGTCAGCGACCGGAAGGTGTGGAGCACCTGCCCCTCGCGAAGCCATCCGTCGACGATCCCGAGCCGGTCGAGAATTTCTAGCGTGCGCGGCTGGATTCCAGTCGCTCGCGCGTGCCCATGCGGCGCCGGGTCACGGTCAATGAGACGAAAGGAGACACCCAACCGGGCCAGCAAGCCGCCGAGCATGAGTCCGGTCGGGCCGGCACCCACGACGAGCACCTCGACATCGGGCATCGCGATCGCGAGTATATACCGAGCGGCGCAGGCATGGCCGCTCGACATGTCGAGCCCCTTTCCGTGTCACGCACGGAGCACCGTGGCTACGCCGTCAGCCGTTGGCGTCCGGAGCGGTAGGCGAACCCGCATGCGCACGCGGGGCAGGACCTCGAGGCTGCGATCGGGTGAGCGTGCGCGGCAGAGCGAATGCTAAGCCCTGAGCGATGGTCTTTCGTGCCCTTGCGGGCGATCTCGCAGCGATCCACGGGCGTGAGCCCGCGGATCAAATCGCCCGCGGCATTCTCTTGTCGCCTCACCTTTTTCCCGCCCGCGCAAAACGGTCGGAGTCCCGGAATGCGCCGCCGGGGTCCCGTTGGCGCGGGCGCAGTGAGGTGCGTGAATGGGGCCCGCGCTCGGGACTCCGGAGCAAACGGGACCCCGGCGGTCCGGCATCGGCCGGCTCAGGCCCGAGCGCAGCGGCCTCGGGCCGCATAGATCACTACCCGAAACACAGGATTGACATCGAGATTGCCGGGACGGATCGTAGCGCCCAGCGGAGGTGCCACTCGCATGACCAGACGGCATATCGGTGCGCTCGTGGGATTCGGGGTCGCGCTGCTCATCGCCCCGCCAGTCTTGTCCTGCACGACTATCTGTCTTCTCGAGAAGGAGAACGCGGTCGTCG
>Ga0126379_10001811_pt1 | contig 13264 bp, 9 predicted proteins | sample PanSoiMetPlot_24_FD_92640 | JGI IMG/M metagenome (GOLD analysis project Ga0126379, IMG submission 92640) | Tropical forest soil microbial communities from Panama - MetaG Plot_24 | ecosystem: Environmental > Terrestrial > Soil > Tropical forest > Bulk soil | place: Panama | collected 2016-02-17 | reverse complement strand
TGTCAGGTTTAGCCGTTCGGTTCCAGACGGTTACATCGTGTCCGGCCTTGACCAGGTTGATGGCCATGGGCCGTCCCATGATTCCAAGTCCTAAGAAAGCTACGCGCATAACGTTGGCATTACAAACTGCCGCCGCGTCGACGTCAAGTGTGTTTAGCAGGAGAGCACTCAGCAGTCAGCACTCAGCATTCAGCCCCCGGAACCGCCTCATGCCCAAAAAAGTCCCTCAGGCGAGAGGCCGCACGCGCAGCCTGCCCTCCACGCCCACAAGTTCCTCAATGGGGAGAGGACGCACGCGGGCTGAAGGCTGACTGCTGATGGCTGACTGCTCTTAAGTGTTACAATTTTTAGTTTGCTCAACTCCCAAGAAGGACCTCTTGTTTATGGCCGAAGTCTCCGCTCCCGCTGCGCCCGCCCCTCAGCCTTTGGTTGTTCTCACGGAAGACGAAATCATGTTTCGGGACAATGTGCGCCAGTTTGCCGAAGAGAGCATCCGTCCGAAGGTGCGCGAGATGGACGAAAAAGGCATCTTCGAGCGTGCGCTGATTGAGCAGTTTTTCCGGCTTGGGCTGATGGGAATCGAGGTCCCGGAGCACTTCGGGGGCGCGGGCGGCAGTTTCTTTGAGGCGATTCTGGCAGTGGAAGAGGTTTCCCGGATCGATCCTTCCGCGGGCGTCATCGTTGACGTGCAGAACACGCTGGTCAACAACGCACTGCTGCGCTGGACGAATGAGGAGCAAAAGAAACGCTACCTCCCTCGCATGACTGCCGATACCGTGGGCGCCTACGCGCTGAGTGAAGCTGCTTCCGGTTCCGACGCTTTTGCCATGCAGACGCGCGCCCAGCTTCAGGGCAGCGATTACGTCCTCAACGGACGCAAGCTGTGGATCACGAATGGCAAGGAAGCCGGCGTCTTCATCCTGTTTGCCACCATCGATCCCGCCGCGGGTTATAAGGGAATCACCGGCTTCATCGTGGAAAAGAGCTTTTCCGGCTTCAGCGTAGGCAAGAAGGAAGACAAGCTGGGCATACGCGCTTCTTCCACATGCGAGCTGATCCTGGAAGATTGCCGCGTGCCTAAAGCGAACGTCCTCGGCGAGCCCGGCAAAGGTTACAAAATCGCCATTGAAACCTTGAACGAAGGCCGCATCGGGATCGGCGCGCAGATGCTGGGGCTGGCGCGCGGCGCCTGGGAAGCTGCGCTCAAGTATTCACAGGAACGTAAGCAGTTTGGCAAGAGCATCTCTGACTTCCAGGGCATTCAGTTTCAACTGGCGCAGATGGCCACGGAGATCGAAGCTGTTCGCATGATGGTTTACAACGCAGCCCGCATGAAGGATGCCGGCCTGAACTTTGTTAAAGAAGCTGCAATGACCAAGCTGTTTGCTTCGCAAGTTGCGGAGCGCGTCGCATCTCTGGCGGTTGAAATCCACGGTGGATACGGATTCACCAAGGATTATCCTGTGGAAAAGTTTTATCGCGACGCCAAGATCGGCAAGATCTACGAAGGCACATCCAACATGCAATTGCAGACCATCGCTAAACTTGTGCTCGGTGGCAAGTAGGACCGCGCCTTAAGTACCTGTTAGTTAAGTACTTAATAATCAATATGTTACAGAGAGTCCCTCTCTCATAAACAGGCTTGGTTTGTGTTCCACATTAAGCTGGTTTAAACTACGCCAACATCCGGCTTCTCTTCCCCAAGGCCCAAACGAAAGAAAGTTGTCAGGAGTCGCCCGTGGTACAGAACTCCTCAAAGGAGTTGCAAGATCTTACAAGCGTAAACACCTTTTACCTCAGCCTTCTTGAAAAAGGGTTGGGGCACGGTGTACCGGTGCCCGCGGAAGTCGCGAAGACCGCAGAAGCCAAAGAAGCCGCTCCCGATGCCGCCCGCGTCCTCAAGAACTGGCTGGCCCTGCTGGATCTGGCGACCACTCCGCCCCTGGTGCGCGACGCGCTGAAGACCTTGCCTTCGTTTGACGCTGCGCACTCGCTACTGCGTTACTTCACCACAAAGGCCTCCGTACGCTCCGGCGACCGCGACAAAACCGACTGCATCATCACGCATCTGTTCCGCCACCCTGCTGGAGTGCCGCCAGCGTGGCACCGGCCCGAGGTCGATACATCGTACGAAATCATCTCCCAGTCTGCGCTGGCCTTTGAAGGCGAGCTCTACCGGGTTCTGGGCGAGGTCGAGCACCAATCCATGTCCGACGACCAAGTCCGTCTGCTACGGGAATTCGAGTTCCTGTACCAGGAGCTTGAAGAGTTCCGCCACTTCGACCAGATCATGGACTCGGGAATCGTGCAGCGAGTGCGTGAGATGAAGCAGTCGCTGGGCAAGGCGTTCTATCATCCTGACTCGTTGGCCAACATCGCATCCTGGAACGACATTTTTGGGCGCAAGTTCGACCTCCTCTTCCACGACGCCACCAAACAGATCAAGACCTTCGCGGAAAAGGTGCAGAGGGAAGGGGGAAGCATACTTTCCCGCGTCGAAGGCGACATCACGGTCCAGCAGCTCAGCGAAATCGAGACCGGCGAGCTGTTGGCCGAGGATTACCAGTCGGCGCAAGACGAATTTCGAAAGGTCTCGCGTTTCCAGAAGGTGGTGGACAAGCGTCCAGCGCGCCCAGCGCCCGCTCGTCCAGTGGCTTCAGCCCCTGCGGAACCAGCGCCCCAGGCCCCGGCTCCGCGCCCGGCCATCCCACCCGCCTCACCGGAAGCCGGAGTGGTCGCCCAACCGCTGGCAGCCCCGGTTAGTGCTCCGCCCGCGCAGGCGCCGCCTCCTCCACGTCCGTCGGCCCCTGCCGTTTCCGGACAACAGGTCCAGGCTGAAGTGCTGGCGGTCCCGCCTTCGCAGGCGGTGCACAACTCCGTCCAGGAAGGCAAGATTCACAGTGCCCGGCAGCAGATCAAGGAACACGTTCGCACCGCCAAAGAACCTCAGCCGGCCAATGTTGTTCCGATCAAGAAGGCCAAGCTGATTCTGTCACCGGCCGAAGTGGAAGCTTTCCGCGCCGACTTCGAAGGCGAGAAGAGCTTCCGCGCCAACTACGCCAGCGTCACCATGACCATCGTGGCCTACCTCTCGCGCATGATCGTGGAAGCCGACGAGTACAACCAGAAAGCCGGTTCCGCTTACCTGTGGAAGCCGCATGCTGACGCTTTGACCTATCTCTTAACCACACTGGACCGCGTAAACATGGAGGCCGAACAGTTGATGGCGGTAGCCCGGGCGCGCGGGCTCGCCGACAAGGCCACTTCCCTCAAGGCGTCCCTCGATAAGCTCAAGGACTACGCCAAGACCGTTTCGCAGACTCTCCAGGCCGCCGAACAAAACACCAGCGGACAATCGAGCTAGGAATCGTCGAAATCGCCGAAATCGCGCGAGATCGGAAAAGCAGTACCCTCCTATCACCGCGATGACGGGCGCTGACGCGCGATCACGGCGATCCTCGTAACCCTCTCTTAACCCTCCTTTAACCCTCCTTTTTTAACTCGGATTAGTTGCCATTTACCGCGCGAAATGGGGTCTTTCCCGGAATGGACTCCGCTCCACTGGCCGATAGAGTGACCGGACTAGTTTTGCCAGACCAGTTTTTTCCCCCGGGAGCGGCTATTGCGTATCCGATTCTTTGTATTCTCAGTTCTCACTCTCTTTATCACGTTAACCATAACCTCTTGCGGCGGCAGCCCCGGGACCAAGACCCCGACGTCTAGCAGTTCGTCGAGCCCTTCATCCAGCCCAGCGCCGGGTGCAGCGCCGACGCCGACTCCTGCTCCCCCGGCCGGGGCCACGGTCCTCGACAACGTAGAAGACACGCGGACTTGGCAGACTTGTGGCAACTGCGGCAACACTGGGGCCAGTGGGGCCACAGCGGGTCAATCGTTTATGCCGGGCATTGCCTCGCCCAGTGAAGACGGCACGTCTACGCAGTTTTCCATCAAGCCTTCGGCGCCTTACAGCAACGCCTATTACTGGCTGGAGCACGGCCCGGTCGCCGGCCAGATTAATGCGCTGACCTACGAATTCGACCTGTATATTCCCCCAGGGATGGAAAATCTCTCCCAGGCGATTGAATTCGAATGCCAGCAGGTCATCGGAGGATGGGTGTACAACTTTGGCTGGCAGGCGCAGTACGGTGCAAACATCTGGCGCATCTTCGACTACGGCTCGAAGACCTGGGACCCCACCCCCGTGGTCTTTACCCCGTTCACGCCAGGGACCTGGCACCACATCATGGCCGAGTACCACAACGATCTGGCCACGCACACTGTCTATCACGACGCGCTAACCGTAGACGGCGTGCGCCATGCGGTGAACATTACCCACAAGGCCTTCAACAGCGGCTCGTTCGACAAGTTCACGAACGCCGTCCAGCTTGATAGCAACAGCGCGGCAAAGCCCTACAGCGTTTACGTGGACCGTATGCGGATCACGTACCGCTAAGGCTGCACAAAACCACGAAGGACACAAAGGGAAACGACGGCTGGAATGAGTCCAGACGACGTTTGTGAACCTTCGTGTCCTTTGTGGTTAACAATCCAGAATGCGGGTAGAATGCCAACCACCCATGCCCGCTTCCCTGCACACCATGATGGATTACCCGTTGACGCTCACCACGATCGTGGAGCGCGCCGGCCGCTACTTCAGCAACGTTGAGGTCGTTTCCCGTTTGCCCAACCGGTCGATCCATCGCACTACATGGGGTGGGATCGAAGAACGGGGGCGGCGGCTGGCGGAAAGCCTGCATGCCGCCGGGCTGAAGAAAGGCGACCGCGTGGCCACGCTCATGTGGAACCACTACGCGCATCTGGAAGCCCATTTTGGTGTGCCTGCAGCCGGCGGCATTCTGCATACTCTCAATCTGCGGCTTCATCCCGATGAGATTGCCTTCATCGCCAACCAAGCCCAGGACCGTTTCCTGATCGTGGACGACGTACTGCTCCCGGTGCTCGAGAAGTTTGGGCCGCGGGTGAAGTTCGAACGCATCTTGGTAGTCGAGCACTGCGGCCAGGCAGTAGCCGGCTCTTATGAAAGTTACGACGCATGGCTGAAGCAGGCCTCCGGCAGTTTCACGTACCCGCAGATCAGCGAAAACGACGGCGCGGCCATGTGCTACACCTCCGGCACCACCGGCAATCCCAAGGGCGTGGTGTATTCGCATCGTTCCGAAGTGTTGCACAGCATGGCGCAGGCCCTGCCCGATTGTTGCGGTTTGTCGCAGTATGACGTGGTCCTGCTGGCTTCGCCGATGTTCCACGCCAATGGCTGGGGGCTGCCGTTTGCAGCCTCCATGGTCGGCTGCAAGCTCGTCCTGCCTGGGCCGCATCTTGACGCCGACAGCCTGATGGAGCTGATCGATCAGGAGAACGTAACCATGAGTTGCGCCGTACCTACGGTCTGGCTGGCGGTGCTGGCGGCTCTTGACCGGCGCGGCACGGACTGGAAACCGAAAAGGGGTGTCCGTATTCTCTGCGGCGGCACCGCTCCGCCGGAAGCCTTGATGCGTGGGCTGGACCGCCACGGGTTCTCTCTGATCCACGCCTGGGGAATGACGGAAACGTCTCCGCTGGGCACCACGATGAAATTGAGGCCGCACATGCTCGAATGGCCGGAAGAGCGCCAGTACGCGCAGCGCAGTAAGCAAGGCTGGCCGTCGCCCTTGCTGGAGCTGCGCATTGCAGGAAACAGTGGCGTGGCGCCTTGCGACGGCCAGACGATCGGCGAGCTGGAAGTCCGCGGAGCCTGGGTGACCGGACGCTACTACAATGCCCCCGGCACGGAGGACCGCTGGACCACGGATGGCTGGTTTCGCACCGGGGACATGGCCACCATCGATCCCGACGGCTGCGTCAAGCTCGTCGACCGCAGTAAAGACATGGTGAAATCCGGCGGCGAGTGGATCAGCTCGGTGGATTTGGAGAACGCGCTGATGGGCCATCCCGCGGTGCGTGAAGCGGGTGTGATCGCGGTGCCGCACGCGAAATGGCAGGAACGTCCGCTGGCGGTCGTTGCGCTGAAGAGCGGCTCGAGCGCCACACCCCAGGAACTGAGGGAGTTCCTGGGAGCAAAGTTTGCGAAGTGGCAACTGCCGGATGATTTCGTTTTCGTGGAAGAGCTTCCCCACACGTCGACTGGCAAGCTGCTGAAGTCTGAGCTGCGTTCCAGATATAAGGACTGGAAGTGGTGAGACTAGGCGTTCAGCAAGATGTGCGGACTTGTCATTGGCGACTAAGAGGTCGCGATGGGCGCCGAGTCCACGGAGAATAGCCCGGCACGGTTGGTGTTCTTCCCGAACCAGGATTCCCACTCCGCTTGTAGTTCACCCCACCCGCGTTACATAATGCTGGCCAGATTCTACGATCAAGGAGTGCCAAAATGAGTTCGCGCACACGATTTTCTTCTTTCAGTTTTGCAGTTCTCTTTGCCGCGACGTGCGTGGCGCCGTATGTGCAGGCACAGCAGGCGCCAGTGAGGGTCAGGCAGTTATATCCCAGCCCAAAAGCCAGTGTGATGCAGACCATTGGCGTTACCGACATCACCATCACTTACAGCCGGCCGGCGGTGAAGGGCCGCACGATTTTCGCGGATGCCCCGGCGACGATGGAGACGCGGGCCAAGGGCGAGGCCACTCTCGACAACCAGAACGAGCGCAAGCCGGGCGAGCCCATCGTTCCTTACAACCACGTCTGGCGCGCCGGCGCGAACGACGCAACGGTGTTTCAGGTAACGGACGACGTTCTGATCAATGGGCAGCCGCTCAAGGCCGGTACCTACAGCCTGCACACCGTGCCCGGTAAAGACGAGTGGGCCATCATCTTCAACAGCGACGCCGGACAGTGGGGCAGCTTTACGTATGATTCGAAGAAGGATGCGCTGCGCGTCAAAACGAAGCCGCAGCCGGTGAGCGAGAATGAGGAATCGTTGATTTACACTTTTGATCCCGTCAGCGAGAATTCCGCGACGGTCAACATCCGTTGGGAAAAGGTTCGCGTTCCCTTTACCGTCGAAGTGAAGGACGTAAAGGCGCTCTGGCGCGCGAAGGCTGAGGCGGTCATTGCCGCGAATCCGACGAACGAAGCCCTTCCGCTTCAGGTGGCCCAGACTTATGCCAACGAAAAGAATTGGGACGAGGCGCTGAAGTTCGCTGACCAATCGATTAAGGTTAAAGAAACATTTCGAAATCTCTCAACCAAGACAAACATCCTTTGGTCGGCCGGCAAGAAAGAAGAAGCCCTTAAGATTGGGGACGCGGCCATCGCGAAGGGTAAAGCCGACAACGCCAACACCTCGGCTTTTGAGAAGCGCGTGGCCGACATGAAAGCCGGCAAGATCTAAGCAGCCGTAAGGTTTCGCAGGAGAGGTTTTTTAGAGCTTAGAGATGATGAGGAAGCGTCACAAGCCTTAGCCTCATCGCCAGAACAATCTTGTGGAAGGTGGCGAGACTCTCCAGGTGGTGGGAGACCTCGCCCATCGACTGCAGAATGGCAGCCAATGGTCGAGTCAGCACAAGCGCACCCATGCTTGCGTGCGCTTGCGAATAGAAGAGCGTCGTTCAAGAGTTGCGCGTTGAGTCGTAAGTTAAAGACTAGACCGCCTGAGATAAACGAATTCTTCTGCCAGCTTCCCTTGAAATCGTACCGTTGACACTTGTTCAGCACTACAAGAACCCTTGGTCTTCAGCGATATCTCCTAAGACGCGATAAAATCTCTGGCTCTACGCAATGCTTGCAGCCTGCGCCCTGTTAGCGATCGCCACGGTGAGCGGTTCCCTGCTCACCTTCCTCTACGACCGCTCGGCGCCTTTCCCCGCCCGTCTCGTGATGGGGGCGACCACGGGGATGGTTCTGTTCGCGGCGGTCGGATACCTCTTCGCCCTGTGGTTAGGGCTTGGTGCGGCGTCAATCTGCCTGGCTCTGCTGGTCTTGTTTCTTCCGTCTTTGCTTCTTGTGCGGAAGAACTTCCGCGAGTACGTGGTGGGCCAAACCAGAGAAGCTTTGCAGTCGGGGTTACAGGCCGCGCGGCGTCCCACTCGCACGACCATCGCCTACGTTCTCTTCTATTGTGCCTTGACGATCCTGCTCTCCGCGGTCTTCGCGTCCGCGGCGTATGAAACCACTGACGGCATCTTCACCGCCGTGCGCAATAACCTGGGCGACTTGCCTCTGCACTTGCAGGTGATCTCGAGCTTCGCCTTGGGCCGCAACCTGCCGCCGGAAGATCCGACGTTCGCCGGCGTGCGTTTTGCGTATCCGTTTATGGCGGATTTTCTTACCGCGATGCTGATGAAAGCGACAGGAACAGACGCCATCCGCGCCATGTGGGCTGAGAACATGTTTTCCGCGCTGGCACTGGTTGGCATGTTGCACTACTGGACCTTGCTGCTTACGCGCAACCGGCTGGCAGGATTCATCGCGCCGCTCCTTGTTCTGTTCAGCGGCGGGGTGGGCTGGGCACGGATTTTTCAGGACGTCCACGATAGCGAGCACGGCCTTTTTCCTCTCTTGGCTAGCTTGCCGCACAGCTACACCATCATGGATGGAGCCGAAATTCTTCGCTGGGGCAATTCACTCACCACCCTGTTTGTCCCGCAGCGGAGCATTCTGTTCGGCATGCCCCTGGCGATCGTGATTTTTTGCCAGTGGTGGCTTGCGCTTGACAGTGATTCTGAGGAGCAGGCCCAACCCGTCCCCCAGACAGCCGGAACCAGGCGCATGCTGGCTGCGGGAATCTTTGGCGGGCTCATGCCTCTGGTTCACGCGCACACCTTTCTCGTGGTAATGGCTATGGGCGGGTGTCTGGCATTGATCTTCCACAAAAAGTGGCGCATGTGGCTGCTTTTTTTTGCGACCGCGATCGTCGTTGCTCTCCCTCAACTTCTCTGGCTGGGACGAAGCGGCGGCGTGCAGCTCTCGAGCTACCTGGGCTGGCAGCCCGGTTGGGACCATGCAAGTTTCAATCCTGTAGTTTTCTGGCTGGCCAATACCGGGCTCTTCATACCGTTGCTTCTGATGGCGCTCCTGTGGCGAAGCCCCGGATTTGCCTTACCTCGCCGCGTGCTCAAGTTTTATGCGCCGTTCCTCCTTTGCTTCATCCTGCCGAATCTTTTCAAAGTCGCGCCGTGGATCTGGGACAACATCAAAGTCTTGTTCTGGTGGTACGTGGCTTCAGCGCCGCTGGTGGCGTGGGTGGTGGCGCAAGGCTTCGCGCAACGGCGCAGCCTGCGCTGGCTGGCGGCGGGCGCGCTGGCCGCCATGCTAGCCGCCGGAGCCCTGGATGTCCTGGCTGTCGTCACGGACGCAGCCGAGTACCGCGAGTTCGACCGCGATGGCATTGCCATGGCAAAAATCATTTCCGAGCGCGTACCGCCACGCGCCGTCGTGTTGTACGCGCCGGGGTTTAATTCTCCGGTGTTCCTTACCGGGCGGCGCTCGCTGATGGGTTATGCTGGATGGATGTGGTCCCGCGGGCTGGACTCGTCGCAACGGCAAGCCGAGATCCAGCGCATGTACGCCGGGGCTCCAGATGCAGCGGCGCTCTTGCGCCAGTATCAAGTGGACTACGTGCTGATCGGCCCGGCGGAACTCACGTCCTTGAACGTCAATCCGCAGTTCTGGTCGCAGTGGCCCCAAGTGGCGCAGATCGGCTCTTATCATCTTTACCGAACCAGCGGGACCCGCAGAAAGAGCAGACCATGAAAGAGGGGAAAGCATGAAGATCGGAATCCTGACCGGCGGCGGCGATTGTCCGGGATTGAACGCGGTGATCCGCGCCATCGTCCGTAAAGGAATATTTCATTACAAAGACAAGTTTGTCGGCTTTTTGGAAGGCTGGCGCGGCGTGCTGGAGAACAAGACGCGGCCCTTGGACTTGGAAGCCGTGGCCGGCATTCTGCCCCGAGGCGGGACCATCCTGCGGACTTCACGCACCAATCCCGCAAAGAAAGAGAAGGGGATGGAGCGGTGTATCGAGAACTTAAAGAAGAATGGCGTCGAAGCCCTGATTGCGCTGGGCGGTGACGACACGCAGTCGGTTTCGCAGCAGCTGTTTGAACTCGGCGTGAACGTAGTGGCAGTGCCCAAGACGATTGACAACGACCTGGGCGGTACCGACCTGTGCTTTGGTTTTGACACCGCGGTGAGCATTGCTACCGAAGCCATTGACCGCGTGCACACCACAGCCGAGGCCCACAATCGGGTCATCGTGGTGGAAGTCATGGGACGCGAAGCCGGCTGGATTGCGCTCTACAGCGGCGTGGCCGGCGGCGCCGATGTGATCCTGATTCCCGAGCGCCCATTCGACATCGACGAAATCGCGGAGACGATCAAGCGACGCCACGACCGGGGCATCTATTTCAGCATTGTAGTGGTAGCCGAAGGCGCCAAGCTCGGTCAAGGCGCGTGGCTGTCGCCCGACGGCGCGAAGAAGGATGAGTTCGGGCACGTTCGCCTGGGCGGCGTCGGCAACGTTCTGGCCACGGAGATCGAGCGCCGCACCGGCTTTGAAACCCGCGCCGTGAGCCTGGGACACATCCTGCGCGGCGGCACGCCTACAGCTTTTGATCGTATGCTGGCCACACGCTACGGCGTCGCTGCCATTGATCTGGTCCACAAGGGCAGCTTCGGACACATGGTGGCCCTCAAAGGAAGTGAAATCACGTCAGTACCCATCACGGACGCTATCGCCAAAACCCGTTGCGTCACCCAGGAAATGATTGACGTCGCCCAGAGCCTCCTCGATCATGAAGTTCGAATGAAATGAAAAGATGAAACCGGCTTCCATGGAAAAGCGGAAAGGCGGGCAGAAGTCGCGCGCTTCCGCTGCCCCCGCGACTAAACCGGTCCCCAGCGAAGAAAGGTTCGTTCGGCGGCTTAGCCCCTGGCAGTGGGGCGCGGCGACTATCCTCTCGGCGGCGGCAATCTTGCGGCTGGTAGAACTCACGCTCAAGCCCCTGCATCACGACGAAGGCGTCAACGGACTTTTCCTGACTACCCTGTTCAGGGGCGGGCCCTATGTTTACAATCCCAGCAACTTTCACGGGCCCACGCTCTATTACTTCGCCTGGATCACCACCACCTTCAACAGCTTTTTGTACGGCAAAGATGGCTTGAGCACGTTTGCGATCCGCCTGACCACCGTTCTGTTCGGCGTGGGAGTGGTTTGGCTCCTGCTGTGTCTGCGGCGCGAGCTGGGGACGTTTGGCATCCTCTCTGCGGCCCTGCTGGCGGCGGTTTCTCCGGGTATGGTTTTCTTCTCGCGGTATTTCATTCACGAAGTCATGTTCATCTTTTTCACGCTGGGCGTGGTGATAGCCGTCCTTCGCTATCGCCAGACCCGAAAGCCGCGTTACCTGATGCTGGCTGCGATTTCCGGCGCCTTGCTGGGCGCCACCAAGGAAACCTGGGTGATTACGGTGGCAGTGTTGCTGATCGCGCTACCCTGCACCTGGGCCTGGCTTTTTCTGCGAAGGAAAAAGATGGCTGTAGAAGATGATCTGGTTCCGCAGCCGTTGAGGCTTCGACAGGATCCTGTTGGCGTGGGAGGCGCTGCGCAAAACGGGAGCACGTGGGGTCCCTGGCAGCTCTATTCTCTGGCCGCGCTGCTGTTTGCGATTGTGTGGGTGTTGTTCTATTCGTCCTTCTTCACCAATTTTCCTCAGGGTGTCATCGATTCGGTGCGCACCTTCGGTTATTGGTTCCAGACGAGCCATTCCGCACACGAGTACGGCCCAACCAAGTATCTTGAATGGATCTGGCAGGAAGATGCTCCTACGTTGATTCTCGGCGCCACAGGCATCGTGATCGCATTTTGGCAGGCGCGCAATCGGTTCGCGGTGTTCGCGGCGTTCTGGTCGCTGGGCATTCTCGCTGCTTACAGCCTGGTGGGCTACAAGACGCCGTGGTGCGCGCTAAACATTCTTCTTCCCTTCACCATCACGGCAGGCTACGGACTGCAGCAAATCCGTCAATTTCGTCCGCCACCACGATGGTGGGAACTTCGTCCGCCACGACGATGGTGGGCATTCCTGGCACCCCATGGTAGCGCAGCAATTGTCATGATCGTGATCGCGACGGGCATCTCACTCTATCAGGCGATCGATCTCAACTTCTACCATTACGACGACGACTCTCGCGCCTATGTGTACGCGCACACGAAACGCGACTTCCTCGCCCTGGTGAATGAGATCAACTCCATCGCCGCGGGCCAGCCCGCCGGCAACGACATCGGCATCGTTGTGATGTCCACGGAGCACTGGCCGCTCCCCTGGTATCTGCGCAACTACAAGAACGCGGGGTTCTACGGCAAAGTCGTGGACACATCCGAGGCCATATTAGTCGTCCATGAGACTCAGATCGCCGAAGTCGAACTTAAATTAGGGGCGCGGTACCGGCTGATTAGCACCCATGAGCTGCGTCCCGGCAACCGCTTGTACTTGTATTTGCGGCGTGATCTGCAGCCCTGATGGTTGCGTGGGGCAAAAGCACGCATTCGGCGGCAAAATCCTTTTTGAGCAACGAGCGTTCAGCTTTCCGCCTCCTCCTCGGCCTCGATCCTGCCCTGGCGAATAGCATTCTTGAAAGCAGCATGGTCCCGCTCAGCTTGATCGGCGTAAGCTTTACTGAACACGGCGATGGCTTTGTCGAAGACATCGCTCTTACCCATATACCCCGCCATCATCGCGGGATCGCCGGAGCGTGCGTGAGCGCGGGCTAGAGTCCAGCCGCACATCATGGCGTAGTCAAACATGGTCCCTGGATTGAACAACTCAACCAAAGGTTTGATTTTCATATCGCGCAGCTGGCGAATGTAGAAATGGCGGCCAGCCTGGCCGTGTGTCCAGCCCAGAAAGATGTCACTCGCGGCCTGCATAAGGTGCTGGCCTGCCACAACGCGCTGCCCGTGGTTCGGGTAGTTGCTCTTGGCGACATACGTCTCCATGACTGATGGTCCTGCCTCCTTGATCTGCAGAAAGAGCGGATCGTCGCCGCCGGCCATCATGAGCGCGATCGCGCACAACGTTCCTACGCTGCCGACCCCCACCACCTTCAACGCGAAGTCCATCAACTGATATCGGTCGAGCAGTACTCTGCGCTCGGGTGGCAGGGTCTCCCGGTATCGGGCTAACGCACCCTTAAGATTCTCGCGGCTGGCGTTGATGTGGGGATGGTGATAGATGAGGGGTGGCGAGTCCTTGATCTCGTATCCGCCACCGTGTGCTTCGGCCAGCTTGGGAAACTCATGTTCCGCAACGGTGCG
>Ga0126379_10001810_pt1 | contig 13264 bp, 10 predicted proteins | sample PanSoiMetPlot_24_FD_92640 | JGI IMG/M metagenome (GOLD analysis project Ga0126379, IMG submission 92640) | Tropical forest soil microbial communities from Panama - MetaG Plot_24 | ecosystem: Environmental > Terrestrial > Soil > Tropical forest > Bulk soil | place: Panama | collected 2016-02-17 | reverse complement strand
TCGCGATCCAGCAACGTTCGCATTTTGCGTCGTACTTGCTGACGAAGTCGGCAACAATTTGGGCGCACAGACCCTCGAAGTTGTCCGCCCAGTCGAACTCCCGCGCATAAAGTTCGCCGTGCCGGGCGACGACCCAGCCAAGATCGCCGGGCAGTGGTTGGCGGAGAGTGATCTCGCTCTCGGCTTTCGGGTTTGACACGATTATTGTCTCGATGGCGCGCATTGCCGAGACCAGATGGCCCTGTTCCGAGGCGGTCAGCCGACCAAGCAGGTCGCCGACCTGCCGCTCGGCGCGCCTTTCAAGCGGGTCGAAGGCCTTACGACCTCGCGCGGTCATCGACAGCAAGCTTTGCCGCCCGTCGTGTGGCGAGATGTCTTTGCGGATCAGCCCACTCTTGTGAAACCCGCGCAAGATACGGCTGAGGTAACCGGCGTCGAGACCGAGATCGCGAGCGATGTTGCTCGCCGTCACGCCGTCGCGCTGCTTGATCTCATAAAGCACGCGGGCCTCGGTCAGCGAAAATGCACTGTCGAGCCAGCCGGGCCGCAGTACGCCGAGATTCTGAGTATAAAAACGATTGAAGCGGCGCACCGCGGCAACGCGTTGCGCCTCCTCGATGCCGGAGATTGCCATGCCGACAGCATTGGTCAATTACTTGCCAGAGTCAAGTATCTGGTGTGCAAACGTCGCTATGCTCGAGATGGCGCTGTATAGGTCACCTTGCTGCTCCCACTCATTGACTTTTCGACGGCAAGGCCCTCGCAATCCTGATGTGCGGCGCCGCACGCAACGAGTGCCGTCATGCCACGGGGGTATAAACGCAACTGTCAATTCGCCCATCAGATCCACAAAACCACAGACCGCATGCCCGGGTCACGACTTGCTTTCGTTTGACAACGATCGGCGAGCTCGTTGGGAGCTCACGAACGTCCTTATCAAGACAAATACGGCGATGCCGTCGGTGAGAATATGGCAATGCCGTCGGTGAGCGCTTCGGGAAATGGGTCGTGCAGGGCGGCTGATGGTGGCATGGCCAACGGCTTCGCACACGAACGCGACGCAACGTCACACGCCGTGCCGTTAGGTTATGCCGCCCCGATCTCACGAAATGGCATTGATACCATCGACGAAGTCGCGGTTCGCGCTGCTATTGCAGAAAATCCGCCAAGCCAAGGCAACGGTCCGGCCTCGAGGTCGCCACACTTTGCGCTAATTTGGCCGGTTTGAGGCATGGGGCGTTACCCGTGCGCATCCTCTAGGAGACCGAGCCATGTCGTTCCTTCCGCGGCTTCTCGCCCCCGTTATCATGATGAGCATGATGTGTGGAACGGCACTGGCGCAGACGGCCCGACCTGAGGGCATACCAAGTCCGGATGATGCGTGGACCCTGCCCAATCGCGATGCCATGAATGCGAATACCGTCACCGTCATCACGGCACCGGCCGGCGGTGCCACCGCTATCTTCGGCTCCGATATGGCGCGGGTACTCGACAATGGCGAGCTCCGCGTGCTTCCGGTTCTCGGCAAGGGCCCAGTTCGCAACGTCGTCGACATCCTCTACCTCAAGGCCATCGACATGGGGATGGTTTCGGGGGATGTGCCGGAATTCTACAAGTTGCAGTACAAGATCCCTGACATCGGGTCGCAGCTCAGACAGATCGCGAAGCTATACAACAATGAGCTCCATATCATTGCGCCGACCTCGATAAAATCGATATTCGATTTGGAGGGCAAACGAATCGTGGCGCAAACGGACGTCGGCTACTACTCAGCCAAGGTGATTTTTTCGCGCCTGAATATGCATGTCACGTACGATTACTGGACTGACGACGCGCGTGCGATCCAGAAGATCATCGATGGCGAAGCGGATGCCTACATCACCAGCACCGGCAAGGTTTTCCCGCTCGCCCGAGCTATCAAGAATGAAGATCACAAACTACACCTCGTGCCGATCCCATACGATCGAAGGCTCCAGGATCTGTATCTGCCCACGACGTTATCCGGCGCGGAATATCCGAACCTTCTGGCGCCGGACGAGAAGATCGAGACGGTGGCAACCAGCGTGCTTTTGGTGAGCTTCAATTGGCCAGAGAGGAGCGAACGCTATCGCCGGACAGCGAAGTTTATAGACGCCTTCTTCTCCAAGATAGACGAGTTCTTGAAGCCGCCTCGCCATCCGAAATGGCACGAAGCGAGCATAAACGTCAGGATTCCCGGATGGCAGCGTTTCAAGGCCGCGGACGACTGGATCGCTCAGCACGTCGGCGAGACCACATCCACCGCAGCGACGTCAGAATTGTTCAACCGTTTCCTTAGCCAAAATCACATCGGCAACATCACCCCCGAGGATAGAGCGGCACTTTTTCGCCAGTTTCTGGAGTGGAAGGATACGCAGCAGCCTTCGGTACGGTGAGGGCCGTCGTCAATATCAGCGGCTTTCGCGTGCGCAACCGCTCACGCACGTCCTCGACTGCAACAGGTCGACAATCTACATGACGTCGTCGTGGCGACCCATCTCGCCCAGTTCATTCGGTCGCTGCTACCATCTGGTGCGACTGAAGACGCGTCTGCTTAGGCTCCCGGGTCCGGATGGCCGTCAATCGCGTGACGTATCACTCGCTGAATCTGAGCATTCGACAGGAACAGATCGTGGTTGATAACGCCCCACCCCCTCTGTGAGGCGTCTATCACCCGCAACCCGAGCCCCGCCAGTTGCGCCGTTTGGGCAGCGCCCACGCGGGTAATCCCGCCGGCGAGCCATCCCGATAAAGCAAGCGCGCGATCGTTCGTCGCGCTGACGACAGTGATTTTCGGCTTGAGAGAGCCGATGCGTTCGACCGATGATGAGAACACGTCCAAATCAAGATCCGGCGAGGCGAGCACCACCGCTCCGATCCTGACGGCCGCCGCTTCGCCATCCCGTGCGTAGAGCTGGCGCAAGGCCTCCATTGTTGGCATGGATCCGATGCTGTGCGCAACGACATGGATGCGGCCGATCGCTGGTTGCGCCATTAGCCCGGTGAGCAGCTGATCCAAGGCATCTCGCGACCACATCGCGCTGTCGCGGTCGTAGGCGTAGTCGAGCAGCTTGGCTCTCGATGGCCAGGAGAACACCATGGTGTAGCCCTGGAACCTGATGCCGTCAGCCAGGTGCGCCCCATCAAGCGTCGCGGTCTCGAAGGTCTGGTTGAAGCCGTGAACGTAGATCAGTATGTCCTTTGCACTGGTCGTCTGTTCGAGCAAATCGTCGATCCGTGCAACTGGTTCAATGGCATCGATATGCCAATCATCAAGCCCAACCGAGGCAAGCGAGAGCCGGCCTTCGGCCGGTGGCGTGAGTTTTGCACGGGCGACCGTCATTGTGGATGCCCGCTCCGCTCCGAACCACGGCTTCGCTTGCGCACCGTTCAACAACTTGCGTGTGGTCGCGATAAGGACAACCGGATTGATCGAAAGCTCCGAAGCATCGAAGCGCGCGCCGGTGGACGTCATGTCGGCACAGCCGTCCAAGGCAACGACATAGACTGCTGCAGGCAGTGCCTGCAGCAGCGCTCGCCGTGAAACGACGCTTTTAACAGGGATCATACCGCGCACGATCCGGAAAATTTCGAGAGCAATCGGCGCTCTCCACGATATTGGGTCGCGCACGGCCGTTGCTGAGGCAGTGTGCGTTCCCGGGGAAGCCAGTTGCCGCCCGCGATGGGGTCACCGCGCACAGCGCTTCCCGCGCCCTGTGAACCCCGATAGCGGCAGGAAGAGGGCAAGGGGGTAAGCGCAAGTGCATCGAATACGTCGGAACGGGTAGTAGGTACGATGCTGCTTTGGAAGCAGACAAAGCGTGAACCTCGGTTGTCGCAGCCGGAACCGACCATAAAAACCTGTAACCATCCGCCAGCTAGAGCAGGCGGGTTTTCCGTCGCCCTCGGAGGGGGCGCAGAGTCCTGGGCTGTGAGCTCGAAATGCTGCCGCAGATCCCGATCGACGATCGCGAAATCGCCTCCGCCACATTCCACTTCAAGATCGCGGTTGTCGAGGTTTGCCTTCAACCCATCCCAACGGACTGGGTAATCGCGCGTACCGGCTGCAGCCGTTCGACGGGCAAAAGCCCGATGAAGATGCTGATTTTGTGCTTCGCTTTCATCAACGCGTCGACATAAGCAAGTTCCCAGTTTGTATTTTGCCGGTGCCGGTCGCCTTTGCGGATCGAGTCACAGGCGTGTCGATCGCTGCGTCAGTGTCGCCCCCACTGTGGCTATTATCCAGATGACAAAAAATGTGATGGCCCAAAGAATGTTGCCAACATCATAATACATTGATCCTACAGAGATCAGGCCAAGGATGAGGATGATCCGCCGCAGCGTCTTGCTTGTCACCAAGGCCGACCAGAATAACCGAAAAGCCGTACCACGATCCTGTGCTCGACGCTCGTAGTCCCATTGTCCGTTCGGTCTCACTAGCGGTGCTCCGATTAGGTGCTAGACGGTAGCTACTTTAAGGTAAGACAGTATCTACAATCATCTTACCTTCGGTTTAAAGTTAGCGCTGTGCCGTCTAGCTATAACCGACCTTTATTGCCCCATTGTCTGCCTTCTCTCGCCGCGCCTCTTTGGAGCTTGAAGGTGGTCGCTTCGCCGCGTCGGTTAGGCGTCCGAGGCGGCCATGCCCGGTGGCGCGACACTCGCGGACGCGAACCGGTCGCCCTGTGTCAGGCTCACCGAATTTCGCTGCAACCCATCAAAGCGATGGTGTCGGTCAAGCCGGTGACGGCGGTGCCAATGCCCTCGCAGGGGCCTTCGCCTTGTCCGATGGCGGCGCTCTCAAGCAGGAGGTCGGCGCCCTAAGGTCACACGAGTTCGCGATTTGATCCGCCGCGCACGGCGAATTCGCTACGAGGCGCCCTCGGGTTGCTCACGCATGACGTTAAGGTGAGACGGGTCACCGTTAGGAGAGATACGCTTTCGCGGCCCCAAACGGCTGCAACGTTGGCGTCTGCCGCGGCGATTGCTATCGCCCAACGCCCGCGCACAACGGCGCGCCGGGAGGAAGCGCGACGATGCGACTTACGGGCAATCAATATCTGGAGACGACCGGTGTCGGGGGGTTCCAATTGAACCGGTAATTGATGCCAAGCGTAACCATCTGGAAGTTGGCGTCATGCACACTAAATTGATCGGCAACTAAACCATTGGCTACGCCGATGCTATTCAAAGCGATGTATTGGTACTCGAGCTTCGCCGACCAGCTGGGCGCGAAGGCCCATTCGATGCCAGCGCCCGTCACCCAACCACCATTGGTTTTGGTGGTGCTAAACGACGCGGGAACGGTCAAATCGGTGAAGCTGGACTGACTTTCAACCCAGCCCCAGCCGGTCTTGGTATAAATAAACCAGGGAGCGGCAGGGCTGGTATAGCCGAAGCGAGCTGCAACGGTCGTCACCCAGTTCGCCTTGGCGGACGCTTGAAAAAAGCTGCCGGCCGCAGGAACAAAGAAGGTAAGGCTGCCGTTGTTGTTGCCCGCGATGCCGTCGAAGAATGCTTCAACTCCAAGAATCCAATTTGGAGTGAATTGGTAGTTGTAGCCGATTTGGCCACCAGCAATGAACGAGAGCTCGGAGAGGCCTCCCACGGTGAGACCCGAGAGGGTTTCCGTTATGGTTTCCGTGGCTGCGCCGCCGCCGATGTTGCCACCGATATAGAAGCCGGTCCAATTAACGGACGGTGTGGGGACATAGGCAGGTGCCGGCGGTGCTTTCACGGCCATATCGGCCGCGCGAAGGCCCGCTCCAGGAACGACAAGAGCAATGGTAGCCGTACTGACAAGCAGCAAGCGCTTCATGATCCCCTCCGCGAAGTGTCCTCGTATTACCTCCATCACATTTACCCTATCAAGGAATTTCGGCCCTGGTCTTTCGTTTGGCTACCTACCGTTGCCCAGAGGCAACGGTCGACGCACCTCGTAGCGTTCTGCCATCCACTTTTACGCACGTTGCGGCGCAATCTTAACGGGTCGGCATTGCTCCGAACCGGCCGGGATAGCTATGCCGTATTACATCGGATTATAATGCTTCCTGTACGCTGGCAGCGCATTTGAACCGTTTTGAAACAAGCCCCACTTTGTGCAATAGCGTCTTGCGAGGGACATTTGTTCATGTCGCGGTGCGCGAGAGGAATGCTGAATAGAGCAGTAGCGACGGCACCGCAGCGGTGGAGCTGTGGGAAACGCCCACCTCGAGAGGGATTGAATTTCCGTGGCGCGAGGTTTCCCCGCGCGTCACCGATCCTGCTACTGAGCCTGAGCCCATTTGGTCGCCCATGGATCTGCTCCTAAATTGGGACTTTCGCTATACGGCCCGTTAATTTCATCAGTTCGAAGCTTTTCTGACATCAACCCTGTGACGTTGCGAGATCCGACGCGAAAATCTCACCCGCTTCTCCAAACCCGATGATTGCGACGCTGCTCACGAGCCATCTCTCTGTTCCTTGCAGCCGGGAGGCCACCGGCCCGCACCTTGTCGAAACGACAGTGGTCGCTCCAGAGCCCGTGTCCCATGGCATAGCGGATCGCCGGGGCAATCGCGGGATCGAGCGTGGCGCAGCCGAATGGGAACGCCTTTCCGGCCGCACGGCACTCTCGCACGCCTCCTCGTCGTGACTGCAGTGTTCCGCTTATCGAGCCTGTGAGACGGCAAGACTGGTCGCTGGCGCCGGTAAACCTGACCTACTGTCGGAACAAAGCCGGGCCCAGCGAATCGACACCCGGTGGCTTGTCGTCGGACAGTGTCTCGCGGGCGGTCGCGTCCTGCGATACGCTCAGCGCGTGGCCGTGCAGCGGCGCCCGTAGCTCACCTCACACGGATCGCCTTTCTCAAGAACTCCTACTCGGATTAGGACCCCGGCAGAGGAACAACCAACCTGTCGAGCCGGCTAAATGTGAGTTGCTCACCCCCGACGCACGCCAGCGCCGCGCCGACCCCATACAAAAAGCTCCACGCGTGACACGTTCGACGGGCAGAGTCAGTATCATCGCTCACGGCAAGAGCAGCGGTAGTCGCCGCAGCCCAGCATCACTCGCATCTATAAAAGCGGCGGCACCAGGGCGAGACACACGATCGGCAGTAATCGCCGCTGGAGCCCCCGCCGCCATCACTGTCGCCGTAACCATCGTAATCGTGGCCGTAGCCACGGTAATCGCGGCCGCAGCCGCAGTCATCGAACCGACGACTGTAATGGTTGCCGCCATAGCGGCCACCGTAATCCCCGTCATCGCATCTATGACCACAACTACCACACGTATACGCCGCGGCATCGGTCGGAGCGGACGCGGCGCTGAGGGAGATCGTCACGCCGAGCGCAACGACAAGTCCACGCAGCTTCCGCAACATGATATGTCCGCCGTGGTTGAGTTGGGTGTCACATTTGGGCCGCGAGTAGCCGTCCCACCACAAAATCCCGTCTCCTCATTCAATCACCTCGTCAGTGACGATGAGTAGCTCAGGCGGCATTTTGAGACCAAGCGCTTTCTCGGCCTTGAGACTGACGGCTAGTTCAAATTTGGCTGGAAGAGCGTCAGGTTTTGCCCTTCAGGATATGATCGGATATGCGGATAAGGCTACGGCCGTGTTTCGATTGATTGGACTCTGGCACATCACCTCCCGCTTCCAGGTAAAGCTTCAATGGGTGGGTCATCGCCAGCCGGTTCTTCTCGGCTAACTCAACGGTTCGTTATCTCTTCCGTTTTCAAAATGATCACATCGGCGTCACCCTGACCGACTAAATAAGATTGCGTCGCCCTGTGGTCCCCTCGCCTCCTACTGGGTAGCCCGTTCCGAGTACAATCCTATCATTCCCGGAAGTGCGCGGGTATGCAAAACTTCACAGTGCGCATGGATAGCTTTAGCCTCGGACTGGCGGCGTGCGCCATGGCCCAGGTCTCTCTTCATTTGTTTCGAGGTTGGGCTCGGATCGATAGTCGCTGAGACCGCGGCGTCGAGGGATCGCCCTTGGCAATCATCTCGCTGAGGCTCAACTTCGGTTCCCACGTCGTCAATGGCTCGAACCGGTTCAACAGTACCGCGTGCGTCCTCTCGGGTGGTATGTTGATTGCGGCCTAAGCCGCAACACCCGCAATGGTCGGAGAGCGAGGTCCTCGCTCGCAAGTGCGATGAAGGCGGCCACCGTTTCCCTCATGATTTGCTGCGCTCTTTCATGCGCAAGGTCCAGTCGCCGTAGACTAGCCGCTCCCTCCGCCACGGCTTGGCTCAGACTCTCGCACGGAATCGGTCCAGGAGCAGGGCACGATATCGTCGGCCGACTCGCAGGCTATCACCGGTTCGGCTGGGTTCTTATAATCATAAGTGTCGAGCGACAGCCGATCGCGCAGGACCACGAGGAGGTCAAAATCACTGTCCTACCTTTCTCCACCCATGGCCCGACAGCTTTGCCCATTCCCGCGGCTTGGCGACCACGGCAGCCTTCAGGCTTTCTGGTCTCGCCAGCGGCGACCTGATTGTGGAACGTACGAAAAATCTCGAACTGGCACGTGCGCGATCAGCCATGCGATGTAGGGCCCATAGGCCAACAGGGCCGCATCTCGCGTTAACGCATCCGCCAAGCAATGGAAGATTTAGAATCGAGGTCCCGCCGCTACGGACATTCCGAGCGCCGGCAAGCGCCTGATTGTAACGTCCGTGGGGATGTACGCGACGCTTGGCGGGTCACTGATCGCCAGTACTATGTCTCGACCGCGCGGGCGTGGGCGGCGAGCAGGGCCGCAAGCCGCGCCGGCTCGCCGCGTGCCATGCCGCATTCTGTGCCGACGCCGTCTACACGCACGTGGCGTCGGGCAACAGCGAGGCGCGTCGCATCGCCGGCAGCATCGTTGTAGTGGATGAGGCCGAGGTAGAGCTCGGTCCCAGCCTCGAGCCGCAAGCCGGCGAGCGGCCGGTAATAGTCGTCGTCAGTGCGCTCCTTTGGCACCGGCATATGAAAAAACTGGATCGGCCGCTTCACCAACTCAACAATCGCATTGGCGATCTCCACCATGATGCCAGTGTCCTTGGGTTGGACCAAGTGCTCGTCGGCCGGGCTGCCGTAGCAGAGGTGGTAGCCGAGCTCTATAGCGGCCGGCACGGCCTCGCCGATCGTTGCGAGCACTGCGGTCGTCTCACTGCGAAAATCGATGGGGCCTGGCTCGTAGTAGCCCTCCCAGGCCAGCACCTCTTGGCAAACGTCCCATTGCACCGCTATGCGATCATTGGGCAGCGTCGCAGCGATCTTCGTCACCTCGCGGATGAAGTGCTGGGTCAACGCCGGCAGTATACCGGGCCGGTCCTCGGGCACCATGTTGTTGTAGGTCGGGGCGATCGGCGTCGGCAGGCTGATCTGAAACTTGACGTTCGGTGGGATGACGCCCGCCGTTTGCAAGCGGTCGAACGTGCGCCAGGAATCGATCGCCATGTCGGCATAACCGGTAATGAATTGGTCAGGATCGGGCTTGGCACCGAGTTTCAGGCGCAGCCGCGGGATCTCCCGCACCAGCTTGCCGTCCCACTGGACGAAGCGGAATGGCGGCAGGTCGCTCGCGAGTTCGATCGCTGGGTTCGCGGCAAGAACGTCTTGCAGGAATCGGATCCACGTCTTGCGGATACCCGTCTCCCCGTCGGGAACCCGGACCAGATTCTGTCCGACAGCTGCCGCAACTGTGCGGAATACGATCTCGGCATCGGGCAGCGGAATGCTACCGACAAGATGCACGATCGGGCGCCTACTGCGGTCAGTTTCCATGGGCAAGCGATTCCCCTGGATCGGGTTGGAGGTGTTCGGTGGCCATTAGAGCACCTTCTGGATGTGTAGTCAGCGGGTTTTCTGATGAAGGATTGCCCCGCTGAAGTGCACCCGAGGAGTGCCCGTAAAAAATTCGCGCTCGGGACTGCCGGCATCCCTGCTAGGGGAATGCGCGCGTCCAACACGTATATCGCTCCTGCATTGGGCTGAGGTTTCGAGGCTTCCGACATCCGCTACCTCGTGATTTTATACTGGGCGCTTAGGGTCCACAGGACAAGGGATGAGCATTTTTGTTCGGATCACCGAAAACCCACCGTGCCCGGCATCTGTCGGGAACGATCGCTCTGTACCTCAGGCTGGAGGGGCTCATAGCGAGCATTTCGAGAATGACCCGGAAACCGACTCGCAATGATGGTCAGCGGTGTATTTGTACGATCGCGCATTCACGGAAGCATACAATCGGCGTAGACACGCTCTGGCGTACTAAAAATTTGACAGTGCCCACACTACGCATTCAAGACGCGATATGACGGAGACAATTGTCGACCGAGATGCAGAAAGTTACGGGGGAAAACCGAGACGACCGTGTACGCTGACCGCTTTGCCAAATATTCATAGTCCACCACGGCCGGAAACAAAAGTAGTCACAGCGCGCCGCTGACTTCTCAGGGGCCTGGCTGCGCTCCCGCTGGGAACGAAGGTTGCGAAGTCGTAGGCGCCGCCTATCGAACTTCAATCTTGGCGAACATCTTCAGCGGCTGAAGACTGTTGCACACCGCAATCATGACAGCGGGATGTCGCGCAAGAATACAACAAACCCCACAATTTTGGTCGCGACGCTTGACTTAGGGAATGAGCAGACATATTTTTGATTAACTGAATGGCCCGTCGCTCACTCAAAATCTAAATTAAAGGAAGGCTGTGGAACCGGATCTGCTCGAGGGCAAAACTTCGGTCGCACCGGAATCGCCGGATAGTACTAAGCGACGCCAGATCATGGACGGTGCGCGCGAGGTATTTTTATCACACGGCTTCGATGCAGCCAGCATGGGAGTGATCGCCCGTACCAGCGGTGTCTCCAAGGGGACTCTGTATGTCTATTTCGACAGCAAGCAATGTCTATTTGAGACGATTGTCCGTGAGGAATTCGCAGCGCAAGCGCAAGTCGTTTTTTCCCTCGACCCGGTCGATCATGATGTAGAGGCCGTCCTCACGCGGCTTGGACGCGGGTACGTCAATTTCTTGTGCCAGCCTCGTGCGATATCCGTTTTGCGGACGGTCATCAGCATCTCGGAGCGGATGCCAGAAATCGGCAAAAAGTTCTACGAGACCGGCCCCGCAATGGGCATCGCGACGCTTTGTCGGTATCTGGAGAGCCAGGTTGCAGCTGGGACTCTCGTGATCGAAGATTGCGAGGTCGCTGCAGCACAGTTCCTGGATTCTTGCCGCGCAACCATATTCAGGCCGATGCTGCTCAATGCCGGTGACGGCCCGACTGACGAGCGTAGAAACCACGTAGTAGGCATTGCGGTCCGCACGTTCTTGGCTGCTTACCGGCGTGTATCCACTATATAAAATGAGATAAAATTCGGTTGCTTCCTGTTCAGGGGTCGCGCGGTTAAAATGGGGACCGCCGTGCTGGCGTGAAGCTTCTGGCCCCGATTGCAGATAACTTCACGGGGCCGTGGTACAGTGCGCCTATAGAAGCGATGCGATCCAGCCAGGAGGTACCCTGGGATACTCCGAAATCGTTTCTTTCTCGAGGCGCTGAAAGGCGTTCGCACTTGCTTTATGCCAAGGCGTTGCAAGCGACGCTCAAGTGCCCATACATGCGCTGAACCTTGCACGCTACTATGAATCAATCTCATTGCCCAACGACGTTCCTGTGTCTGGTCCCCAAGGGGCAATCCAACGGGACCCGATGACATTACTCGCCAACTTGCCTCATGGCGATTGCGGTTTTGCGCCGGCCCTGTGCTACGGCAGCACTGATAGCGGAGCTAACAGCACGGTGAAATCCAGCGTATTGTGGAGACCAAGACGGGTCCGGCGCGCGGGTGAGCCGCAGTCCGCATTTGTTCGAACGGTATGAGTCGTTTCATCTGGTTCGCACCCCGGCGGGGTGCGGGATTTAGATAGATACAGTGCCTACCGGTTGCCCGTTGTCGGGCCGGCTTGCGGGTGGCAGGTCAGCTTGCACACATACGGTCAACGAGCTGTCTCCTGTCTTATCGATGAAGTCCAATAAATGCTTCCCTCGAACGCGGGACGCACTGCGATCTCCGGCTCGCTTTTGTTGGCGGTTGTGTGAAGCATTTTACAGACTCGAGAACCACTCAGAGAGATGCTTTTGCAATGCGATCCGAATCACTCTCTCGGAGGGTGCTTCGAACCAGGGGTGTTTGCCCGGGTGTCTCCGCCGAGCAGGCTGAGAGCGCACGAGCGCCCCCTCACTGCTGGCGTACCGCAGCTCGCTGCTAGCCGTCTCGCAGTTCGCGCCGGCTCCTAGACAATTTGTTTATCGAGGGTTATTTTATATCTGCAATCGCCGAGCGCTCTCCTCTACACTGGACGTTATCGTCGAGCAAAAGCGCGCGGCCAGCCAGGAGCACGCGCATGGCAACCAGAGCTCCGTTCCTAAGAACAAGGTTGGGCGGTTACTGGCACCGTAGCGTCGTGGCCGAGGACGCCGAGCTCACCCATGTCGGCCCTGACATGCCTTGCGGCGAATACCTACGCCGCTTCTGGCAACCTGTGTGCTTCTCCGACGACCTGAAGGACCTCCCACTTCGGGTCAGTATTTTGGGCGAAAAGCTGGTGGTGTTCCGTGACCTGAGCGGCGCCGTTGGCTTGCTAGAGCTGCACTGTCCTCACCGCGGGACTTCGCTGGAGTTCGGATTGATCGGTACCAAGGGCATACGCTGCTGCTACCACGGATGGCTGTTCGGGGTGGACGGGACCATTCTCGAGACCCCGGGCGAACCAGCCGAGAGCACACTCAAGGACCGGCTTTGTCACGCTGCCTATCCGGTCCATGAGAGTCACGGGATCGTGTTTGCTTATATGGGTCCGCCCGATCGACAGCCGCCATTTCCGGTCTACGACAGTTTCGTGCGACCCGGCCATCGCGCCATCCCTGGCCAAAAGTACTTCTATCCCTGCAACTGGTTGCAGATCATGGAAAACGCCATGGACCCGGCCCATACGGCGTTTCTGCACACCATCGTAAGCGGCTCGGTATTCACCGATGAATTCGGGGTCTTGCCTGAGCTGGACTTCAGCGAGACCCCGGTGGGGATGATTTATATCGCTACGCGGCGTGTTGGCGAGAATGTTTGGGCGCGGATGGTGGAAGCGCTGCTCCCCAACCTCCAGCAGGTGGCTCCGATCTGGGAGAATGGACACCAGGAACACCCTTTCAGCGGCCCCATGATGAGCCGTTGAATTGTGCCCCTCGACGACACCAATACGATGCTTCTCG
>Ga0126379_10001808_pt1 | contig 13268 bp, 9 predicted proteins | sample PanSoiMetPlot_24_FD_92640 | JGI IMG/M metagenome (GOLD analysis project Ga0126379, IMG submission 92640) | Tropical forest soil microbial communities from Panama - MetaG Plot_24 | ecosystem: Environmental > Terrestrial > Soil > Tropical forest > Bulk soil | place: Panama | collected 2016-02-17 | reverse complement strand
TTAAGTCCATAGCTGGCAGTCTGCATGCGCGACTGGTCGGTGCTGGGATTAAGGAAGAAGAACAGCAGGACTTTGAACGGGGACTAAACATCATTGAAAGCCGTGCAGCTTCGCTCAATCGTTTTTTGCAAGGATACCGACAACTGGCGCAGATGCCGCCGCCGAAGTCGCAAAGCTGTTCTATCTCGGCGCTCGCCATGCGGGTGGCCGCTCTTGAAACCCGAGTTCAGGTGAAAGTAGTCGCTGGTCCTGACGTCACCCTCTCCGCCGATCCAGACCAACTGGAACAAATGCTAATTAACCTGCTACGGAATGCAGCGGAAGCCGTGCTTGAGACAGATGACAGAGGTGCAAGTTCGAATGGATCCAACGGGCAGGGTGCTGAAGCTTCTGTCGTCTTTTCCTGGACCAGACAAGCAGAGGAACTGGTCATGCGGATTGAGGACACCGGGCCAGGGTTGATGAACCCGAGCAATGCCTTCGTTCCTTTCTACACAACAAAGCCAGCGGGTAGCGGCATTGGACTTGTCCTTTCGCGTCAAATCGCGGAGGCACACGGTGGTTCGCTCGAATTGGGGAACCGCATGGATCGGCAAGGTTGTGTTGTGAAAATCTTGCTACCGGTGAAGGTACATTCAACAAGCTCCTGATTCGGCGAGGAACGTACGCTAAGCTAATGGCGTCGTCAGTCGTCCAGCGTGCCACCAGCACTGAAGTCCTTAATGACTTCGTCTTCAGAAATTTCTTCTGCGTCGACCTCCTTATCAACTTGCACCTTTGAGTGCGTGGATCATGGCAGCTTAACGCGACCCGCTGATCGGGGATCGACCTTCTTACCCTAAGGCCTAGGGTGCAGGAGCGCGTTGGCATCACCATCAGAGCGATGACAAATTCTTCGACAGTGCAACTTTCATCTTGCCTTTCCGGCATCTACCGGCCGATAATGGTGCCAATTTTGCTTGGGGGAAGGGGCGTCGCCTGCGGGCTAGGTCCGTTCGAAGCGAATCTATCCGTATGCCTTCCCAACACTTTTTTCTGTAACGACAGTTAGCTTGTCGTCACGTCGAAGCCTGCCCATGTGCGGGAAGAAAGGTGTTGGGCGTGGAACTTAGGACCTTGCTGTCCGTGCCTCGCTATCGCGAGGAGGAGGTCACGAGTACCCAAAACTCGCCCGCAGAGCGAGAAAGTATCATTTGGCGGGCAGTTCGGAAAACATACCGAACTCTCAACGAAATCAAGCCACTGCAACCTCCTCTACAAAAGATTCGCTCCAAAACTGTGGACAGATGGTACAGCATAGAACCGGCATCAGAGAATGAGACATTAACTACGATTCGGCGAAGCTTCACTATTGCCTTCACTATACGATCGGGAAGCAACGAGATCTGTAGCATGTTGGGCAGAAATGGCCTCGGTACGCCTGGTGAATTTTTTCAGGCGCCGTTTACTGGTGGTAATGCTCTTGTATTGGATGGTTTTACTCGGATTATCAGTCGATACCAACGGCATGGCATTTTCGGGTCAAAGATGGCCTATCCGCATCGAGCCGCGCTTGACGTCCAGCTGCGCAAAGCAATGCCGGGATATAACCGGATTGACGACATCTTGCCGAATCACAGGTGGGTCTGGTTAACCCGTAGAGACAAGATCCTTCAGGCGATCTCGTTGTGCCGCGCCGAAGCGTCTAAGGAGTGGACATCCAGTTCATCGACACAACAGAGGGAGCAGGAGTACACCTATGACTTTGTGCATATACTTTCCCGCGTCATGCTGATCTGCGCGAGCGAGCTTGCTTGGGACACCTACTTTAGAAATAATGGCATTCAGCCGTTCAACATAGTGTACGAGGACTTCTTTGGGGATCTTGATCGACAGTTATCTCACCTGATCGATTACCTAGGTGGACTACCGCGAAAGCGGATCCCGATAAACAAACGGATCCCGATAAACAAGCGCCCAAACTTCAGGGTCCAGCGTAACGAGAAAACCTACGAAATCCAACAACGCTTTTTTGCCGATTTGCTTCGCTGGGGATCCGACGACCTCACCGTGGAGCTGGGTTCTTCCTTCATGCGGTGGACGCGTTTCCTCTCCGATCTCGGATGGCGAGACAACTCGTTTAGTGGCACTGGCGAGATACATCGTGACGAGGATAACTGTTGAGAACACGATTGTACTGGTATGGTAACCACCGGCCCTACGCAAGGCTACAGCAGATCGCTCCAGACATACCAAACAATTCCTCTTCCCGACGAAGTGCGCAGCTGCGCCAGGTCAGAATTGCTGCATGTCGGCTTTGGAGAGCTATCTCAACTTGTCATCTGAGTAGCATGGGTCGGCCTGACCGGTATCTGTGACTGGTTCCAGGTTGGCCGAATGATTTGGGCCTTGAACAAGAAGGAAGCCAAGCATGGCTGAAGAGACTCCAGAACTGCTCAACCGTGACCTCAGTCCCGGGTGAAACAAGGTTTCGACTTGGTGAGGAGCTAACGAGAAAATTAGTTCGCATTGCTTGGAGACTAGTCGGTAATGTCTCTCCTCGCTTTCGATGCGCAAGCCCTTGACAACTAAAGACTACTGATTGGGGTGGGCTGTAAACTTCCTGCCGCTTTCGCTAGAATGTCATCGCACGAAAGGAGCATTATGGCGAAGAAAAAGATTGATCCACTGAACAAGAAACAGTACGGCGCCGTGTCCGCGATGCTCACGGTCTCCGACATTCCGGCCGCAGTGAGCTTCTATCAAAAGGCCCTGGGCTTTTCGAAACGTGGCATTATGAATGGTCCCGACGGAAAGGCGATTCATGCAGAACTCACGCTCCGCGGCACAACGCTCATGCTCGGACCGGAGGCTGTCGCGATGGGAAAGCGCACTGCCAAAAGTGTCGGAGCTTCTCCTGCCGGACTCTACCTCTACGTGGAGAATGTAGATAAGGTCGTCGACAAAGCGACAAAACTCGGCGCTACTAGCCAAGGGCCAGTAATGGATATGTTTTGGGGCGATCGCTGCGGCACTATTGTCGATCCCGATGGCTATATTTGGATGATCGGTACTCACCGGGCTGAGCCCACGGCAAAAGAGATGAAGCAGGGAATGCTTGAGATGATGAAGCAACAGCCAGCGGTCGCAGGTACGGCAGCATCAGCGTGATGTGCATTGCGGAGAAGATGTCGCAGTCAAACATCGATCTCGACGCTCCCTCTGCGATGCTTGATCGCAGGGACCAAGCAGCAGTTGCCGCCGCAATGGATCCCGAAGTAGAGTTTCGCCAGATCGAGCAGCTACCGTGGGGAGGCTATTACAAAGGCTTCCCCCACGGTTTCCACCAATTTTTCAGCATACCGCTTGCTCTCTCGAGTCGATAGTAGACGTGGAGCGCAGTGGGAAGCTGGGAATGAGGTCATTGTGGTGGGCCGCACCCGTGGTCGAGTTCGGGATTCTGGTAAGGCGTTCGGCGTCTGCGGTTCCCTAGAAATTGTACGATGGGTTCCGTGAAGGCTAGATCCAACATCGCGACGTGCGTGGATTCACAACCCCAATGTCGAGCCCTCATTTCGTCTGCGCGGTATTGGGCGACGTCTTGCTGAACCGATCCTAGGGTGGTGCAGGGAAGAGGGGGCTTGAATGAATCTATCTGCACGCCTGTTGCTCAGGCCCGACCATTGTATGGATCAATTGCTTCGATCGTCCACCGAAATGCGCCAATGCGCCTAAAACTGTAGCGTAGAGAAAGGCGCAACATAAACCTTAGACCCCCCTCCTCACGCATCCAGTTCGCCATATTGGAAGAGAATATCGGTCTGTGGTGGCAATCACTAACGTCTTTCGCAGCATCGTGACCAGCTGTGGAAGGAGATCCACAACGATGCAGGCACGAATAAAAAATCTGGCAATGACTAGAGACCGTAAGCCTCTCTAACAGTGCTCCCAAACAACTGATCACGCTCGAAACGCGAAAGGGATTCGGTCGCTCGTTCGACGACCCGCTAGGACGCCAAAATCAAGGTTGCTGCTAACGTCGCGAGCTTCTCATCCTGCGTCCAAGGCGGGCCGAGCTGCTTACCCAAACTCGAAATCTGTCGCTTTAGCTGATTTGCTCTCTTTCCGAATGTCTTCTTGGCCTGTTCGTCAAGCTCTCGTTCTGATAAAGGCGTCACTAAGAGTCCAGCCTCTTCGCAGGCCTTTCGAACGACCCTTCGGAAGAACTCACCTTCTGCAGCGTGAATAAGCGCATGCGACGCGAGGATCTTCTCAAGCGAGGGCAGCGTTCGCACCGAGGCCATTAGGATTCCAGAAACCTCGACGCGATACTCGCTCCTCCCCAGCTGCGACAGCACCTCGCGGATCGCAGCCGATGCAAGTTGCCCCGAAGCAGTGAAACATCTCGCAAGGTATTCTTCAGCCTCCTTCAGCTCTAGGTTGTCGGCATAATGGTAGGGCTGCTTCGATCCTGGAATGCTCGCCTCGGCGACGACAATGTGCCTTCGGCCAATTACCTCTAGCACGCCGTCATTGGAAACCGCGACCAAGGCACCCCAACCAGAATGCACGCGACATCCAATCGCTGCGCGTTTCATACCTGTGGTCACCATAGACTAACTCATTTTCTGGAACTCAGTCGCTTGTAGCCGAGGATCGATTTGAAGTCGTTCGTCACATGTGCCTCATCAGAGCAGGCGAGTTCAACCCGGGCCGTTCTGGCTGGCGACGCCTCTACGTTCTCGTAACGCTCCTGCTCACCTCACGTCACTCCGCCGATGGAGCGATCGCCGACGTGCACCGACCGTTGGGCGGGCAGTTCGGAGTTCTGTGCGCGCCCCATCCAGTCCTGCTGCCAGCCCGTCAAACGCGGGTGTCGGGCCTTTCCATCTCAATTGATCTACATCCTCAAAAAGCGCGATGTCAGTGCGGAGTGTCGCGAGCGTTCGAAAAAGAACAGCGCGGTCCCATTCGTGGCAAAGAGTGTCCGCCAGGGTCCTTATGTTGGTAACATTCACGCGCCACTCACAACAATCTTTAGGAATCGATTCAAGATGTAGAAATTTGGCCAGCACTGCGGCTGAAGATCTCGCGCCCCAGCCCGGTAGCCCCGGGTAACCATCTGCTGAGTCACCAACCAAAGCCAGGTAGTCAGGGATCGACGCCGGCGATACCCCAAATTTCCGCACAATGGCCGGCTCATCCAAAGTGATCCGTTGCCGTCGATTCAATTGAACGATGCGCGAGCCGGAGACACATTGGGCAAGGTCCTTATCGGGGGTACAGATAATCACGCGATCGACGCGCTTGTCCCTTACCGCTCTCGAGGCCGCCGCGGCCAGCGCGTCGTCAGCCTCGAATTCCACCATTGGCCAGACAACAATGCCAGCGGCCGAGAGGGCCTCTTCAAGCAGCCCGAACTGCGGCAACAGATCAGGTTCGATGCCGTCGCCTGTCTTGTAACCTGGCCACAAGTCATTGCGGAAAGATTCGATAACGTGGTCGGTCGCAACCGCGATGTGGGTGGCACCTTCGTTGATCATACCCAGCACCGACGCCAGGACACCACGTACCGCGGCAATTTCGCGCCCACTTGTGTCACGTGCGGAAGGCAGAGCGTAGTAATGACGGAACAGCTCGTATGTGCCGTCTACCAAGTAAATGTTCAATTCCTATTCTCCGAGTTGGGGTATCTGGTCCGAGAGTATAGGACATCACATCAAAGTTCCTCAACGATTCGCTGCCTTGGCGTCGCACTCTCTGTCCTCAGCTACAGGAGAGAGGTATGTGGTTGCATGATCATAGGGCCGTTTGCGTAACGGCATACAGCTCTCCTGTCGCAACTAATCGCAATCAGGTTGCGACGAAATCTTCCAGTTCTTATTGACCATTAGTGCTCTGGAATTCTAAGCTAAATTTTAACCTGCTTATTGCGACTCTGTTGCAACTAGGAACTGGAGATTGGCAGTGATTCGAGAAAACCCACTACACAAGCCTGAGGCAATCGGACTCGAAGGAGGTGGCCACAGGAGGTCATTGACTTGGGCAGGGGCAGTTGCGCTTTTGCTCGGCACCGTACTAGTTCTTCCGGCCTTAGGACAGGAAAGCCCCTACATCGTGACCTACGATCATTATCTAGAAGAGCCGGGTAACCTGGAGGTCGAGTACTTCTCGACGTTTGGAACACAGCGCAGCAGCAATGACTTTCACTCCTACTGGGTGGAATTCGAGTATGGCGCCAAGGCGTGGTGGACCACTGAGTTATACCTCGATGGGCAGAGCACGTTTGGAGACAGCACAGTCTTCACCGGCTTTCGCTGGGAGAATCGCATTCGACCGCTCGCGCGCGAGCACCTCATCAATCCCGTGCTCTACATCGAATACGAACAGATAAATGATTCCGACAAGATCACCAAGGAAGTTGAAGGCCACGATGTCGAGTCCGATTATGCCAACCCCAATGCCCTAGCTCGGCAGAATCTCAACCACGAACTGGAGTTCAAGCTGCTGCTCTCGAAGACCTTCAAAGGCTGGAATGTAGCCCTGAACCCGCTCGCCACAAAGAATCTCTTGCCAAGTGAGGCTTGGGAGTTTGGCTATGCCATCGGAGCAAGCCGACCACTGGCGCTTAAAGCGTCAGTTAGGCAATGCAACCTCTGTCCAGAGAACTTCATTGTTGGCGTCGAAATGTATGGAGGCCTCGGCAACACGCAAGAATTTGGACTCCACGAAACTTCCCACTATCTCGCTCCTGCTCTGGCTTGGAATCTCCCGTCAGGATGGACTTTGCGCCTGTCACCTGGGTTCGGCTTGAATGACAACAGCCATCGTTTGCTCTTGCGGTGGGGTCTGTCTCGCGAGTTCACAGGATTCGGAGAAGTGGTTCGCGGGCTTCTTGGAGGGAACTGATGAACACCGCTCCTCGCCGCTCCCTTATTGCATGGCTGCTTACCGTAGGCTTCCTTACGTTTGTCGTCGGCACTGCGTCTGCCCAAAGCGATGATTCGGCAGCCAAGGAGAATGACCATCTCCATCACCAACACTTCGCCGAATTCGGCAAGGTTCCGGAAAAAGCCAGGGCACGGCTGAATCCATTGGTGAACGATCGGGACGCTATCGCCGCTGGTGGAAAGCTCTTTGCACAGCATTGCGCAGAGTGTCATGGCAGCACCGCGGAAGGTGGAAGAAAAGCTCCAAATCTGCGCGCCGAAGAAGTGCAGAACGCCACGCCTGGGACGCTCTTTTGGATCCTAACTAATGGCGTCGTCCGCCGCGGCATGCCTGTGTGGTCCAGGCTTCCGGAAGCCGAACGTTGGCAGATCGTATCGTTTCTGAAATCATTGCCTCTTTCAACAACGGAAGAATCAGCAGAGGCGCACACTCACAAGCACCCCTCCCGCGATTCCAAATGAGGCCCGCGATTACCAGGGGACAGACTCGGGATTCCACCATGGGCTCGCGTGACCAATCCCTCCGCAGCATCGGTGTCGAATGCAAAACTTGAATCTATAAGGGCGCATCTTCCAGGGTGAGCGCTCCTAAAAATCGGCGGGCTCTGGGTAACGCAAATGGCAATTGCAGAGAGTCAATCGGATTCATGACAGTGTTCCCTCCCATTATTGAATAGAGAAAGAGGAATCGACGCTCTGGAATGAGTGGCTGTATTCACCGCTTCGGTGCACACTGTGCTAGCGGCCTACCTCCACCACTGCGGTCCAAACTTCTCGACCAGAAAATCGTGAAGCATCTCCCGTGTGCGCGGCACCGCCCAACCAATAAGAGGCTGGCCAGGTCTTCGAAACCTTTCGAAGGCGGACGCACGAGATCGGTTGCCGTGCCACTACGCCACTCGGAGCACCGAACTGCGCTATCCTCCGTGGTTGCGTGAGTTAACATCTGCCGCTGTGCTCTTTTTCTTCGATTCCCACGCTTTAAGTAATTGCGCACGATTCTTGCGCAAGTCAATACCACTACGGACTGTCGGAAAAGGTACTTCGCCCATAGTCCCTTTCCACAGAACTCGGTTGAAGGCCTCCGTGTCGAAGTGATCCGCTTCGTGGAAGTTGAAATTCTTAAAGTTTTCTGCCCACCACGCGGCATCATGTAGTTCGGGTACCCGAGGCGAAATCTTAGCGCTCGGGCTGCTGCAGGCAGGGACAAGATTCGGGTCAACCGGGGGAGCGCAGAGACTTCCAGGAATGATCGCGGAGTAGGGCGTGAAATCTGGAACGCGCATAAACACATCAGCCATCGGGGCGGCGTTAGCATCGCTCTGGTTGAGGTGGTCGATGCCGAGAAGATCCTCGATGGTGCGCAGGACATTTACCGTGTTGTAGTTGGTGGAGACAGTCACGCCGCGCTTGCTGTATGGCGAGATGATGTAGACGAATGACCGATGCGCATCGACGTGGTCGCCGCCACTTTGCGCGTCGTCTTCAAGGACAAAGATCGCAGTATTCTTCCAATAGGGAGAGTGGCTGATAAAATCGGTAACTTTACCGATGGCGTAATCATTGTCCGCGATCTGCAGTGAGGGTGTATTCAGTCCGGCAATGGCTGTGCTTTCGCTGCCGAAGTGATCGTGGGGCAGGCGCAGCAGAGTGAGGTTAGGTAGACCGTTGACGGCGACATCGCGCTGCCATTCGTTAAAGAGATAAGTATCCGCATTGTTTTGGTCAAAGCCGCGGAAGAACAAATCGGTTTTGTCCTGTAATTCGGGCTCGAGTGGAACGGCCTGAGGCATGTTCGAGGCAAATGGCGTGGGTGAAATGGGCAGGTAGGTCTTCAGCACCGGATCAGGCTTTGTGGGATCCGACTGAGACGTGACGTAATACGCCTGATCAACGAAGAAACCGTAGTTTCGTACCGTTTTGCCAGAGCGGAGGGCAGAATCCCAAAGGTGGCCGCCGACCGCTTCGGCGCCACCTTGGGAGCCGTCGTCAGCGTCACCGCCTGTAGGGCCGAAAGAAGCGCTCCCGAAAGGAGCGTTTACATCCTTCGTGCCAGGAAGAATAGCGGAACTACCGGTGGGATCAAGGAACGTTGTAAGACGTACTGTGAATTGGCTGGGGCTAGAAGCAAAATCGGGCAGGCCTTCGCCAATCAGCCGCGTCGTGCCTTCGGCGTCATAAGTCACACCGTTACCGCCATTGCCATAATTTACAGCGATAGTCTTCTCGTTGTAATCGGTCGTCTGCGCGTAAGTGGACCAACCCCAGCCGTCGCCGCTCACCATACCGCTGTCATAGAAATTGTCGAGCAGCCCAAAAGTCGTGGCTAAGTTGTGATGATTGGGCGTGACCGGCTGCGGGAATTGAGTAAGAGAAGGATCGCCATTACCGCGTGGTAGATCTCCTAGGACCTGATCGTAAGTCTTGTTCTCTTTGATGACGTAGATGACGTGATCGATCCGTCGCTGCAGGAACCACATCATCGGGCTCCGCCCGCGATTGATCCGGCCATTGTTCTGATCTGTCCGCCGGGTAAGGTTGTCGAGAACATCATTCTGTGGCACGGGGATAATGTTAAGTTGCGCCTTTGATAACGGCCACGGGCGGGCTTGGATGAACGTTGGATTCGGCGCAGGACCGTTCGTGGGATCGGGGCCGTCATTGCTCTTGAAATTGGAAATGTAAAGCCGTTCATCCCCACCTTTACCGACGGATACCGATGTCGGATACCAACCGGTAGGAATCCGTCCCGTAACATGCCCGTCGTCAAGGTCGATCACCGCTAGGGCATTCTCAAACCCAAGCGTGACGTAAAGAGTGCTTTCGTCCAGGCTCAGAGCCGCGGAATTCGGATTGGATCCTTTGTATTTGTCTCCTGGTCGCGATAACGAGATGCTTCTCACTACCTCTGCGGAAGAAGTATCAATGACCGAAACACTATCTTCATTGCCATTCACCACGTACAAGGTCTTCTGGTCTTTGGTGAGCACCATCCGATTTGGTTGGTTGCCCACTGAAATAGAAGTGAAGCTGCCGGTGGCGACGTCCACGACCATTACTTCGTCGTCCCGCTGACTGGTGACAAAGGCGGTCTTGGCTGAGCCGTCAGGATTGCTGAGTACCGCAACATCGTACGGAAATTCTCCCTGGGCGACGGTCCCACCTGGCGTGAAGAACTTAACCTCATTCACGACGGCGCGCGTCGTAGTGTCTATGATGGAAATTGAGTCATTCTCAAAATTCGCAGCCACGAGCGTCTTCCCATCTTGACTTAAAGCCAGGCCGGCTACGACCGCTCCCCCAACAATCAGCGAGGAGCCTCCAAAGGTCACTGCCTCGGCTGCCTTTGTCCCTTTAAGAATGGAGCCGTCATACTGGGGGAACGGTGCGTTGGCGTTGGAGTTGTGACCCAGCAGAATAAAGGGAGTGTCGGCAACATATTGTGCACCATTGAACTTGTAGATATAGATGCGGTCATCTTGTCCGCCGGAAATGTAGAAGCGACTGCCATCCGGAGCCCACGCGAGGCCGCTGTACGTGCTCGGGATGTTGATCTGCTGCAACTTAGTAACTGTTCCATCAGCGTTGACCCCAAAAACAAAAACCCACTCCGCGTGTGTTGTCGTACCAACCGTAGCGCCGGTGTTTGGATCGAGAGTCGGATATGTGATCGGGGTACCGTTGGTAAGATGATTGTCGCGATTCCACCCGCTCGTGAGAACGAGCAGCGTATGCCCATCGGGACTCAATGACGTGTTGACCGCTTCCGCAGCATCGGCATTGCCATCGGCCCGGAGGCCTGTGGAGAGAACTTGAATCGTCGATCCCGGCGCCGCCGTCGGTGTGATGACTTGTCCGGACGGAAGAATCGAGCCGTTGTTGTAGTTCCCAACGGGCTGACTAGTATGGCCACTTCCGGACGGCACCTGGGCTAAGCTCAGGCTCGTTGCCAAGGCGACCACGGCAAAGACAGTTACCCCATTCCAAATTCTCGACATGATTTCCTCCCCGCGAAGAGTCCCACACAAAGAAGTAGACGAAAGCGCGTTCGCGGATGGTAACGGCCGCGTGTTAAGCAAGTGTTAAATCAAAGCGTATTTCTGATGAATTGTTGGGTAGGTGTATTCGAATTAACGCTACGTTCGAAAGACGCGGTGTCGGCAAGGACCTAGCGGTGCAAGCCGCTCGCAGTCGTCACCGCCCCGCGCGGGATCGCGAACTCACCCGCTCTAACCATTTGCTCTGCCTTTGTTAGATGAGCTTTGGTGGTCGGCCCTTTCGCGCCGTTCCGGCTTGTTTTGTTCTTCACCACGATAGTGGACAGAACAGGGCCGGAACCGAGCAAAGGGCAGAACGGTGGCCGGAGGCGGGTGGCAGGGTGAGAGTGGCAGCGCGGTGCGTGACAAACCACTTTTGGTTTATGGTTTGGTGCAACACCGGCGCACCAGCTGTCTACGTGGATCGGGGCGCTGCTGGGTCAGCTCTAGTTGTGTTGTCGGTTGCCTACGCAGTCTATTCATCCTGGAATTTGAGCGTGCAGTGTTCCTGTCTCTTGTGCTACGGCTTGGAATGACCGGGCTTCTTCCTAGGTTTCACATTTCTGCGCTTCGGTGTATTTCTTGACGACTTGACTCTTCTCCCAAGCCTCAATCTGTTGCCGCGCATCTTTTACAAGTTTCAGAAACCGTCTAGCCAACTCGTGGATGCGCTGAGACTGTCTTCTCTGGATGGCTTCGGTCGGAATCAGTTCGGTGCCGACTCCTATGGCAGTGGCTCCCGACAAGATGAAGCTGCCGGCTGTTTGTTGATTTACGCCACCTGCCGCAATCAAGGGAACTTGTGGCAGAGAAGTATGGAGGGCCTTTATATATCTGTCCCCACCGACTGGGCCGCAGGGAAAAACCTTCACGAAATCTGCACCAGCTCTCCAAGCAGCCACCACCTCGGTGGGGGTCAACGCTCCTGGGAGTACTGTGATCTTGTGTGTGGCGGCGTACTCCACGATCTCCGGACTCATTGACGGAGCGGTTACAAAGCTCACACCCGAATCGATGCACAAGCGAGCCGTGTCAGTATCAAGGACAGTGCCTGCACCTACGATAATCTTCGGGTCGGACTTCACCAGATGTGCCATCAACTCGATGGCGCCGGGGACAGTCATTGTGATTTCTACAATCGGTATCCCGCCGCGCGTGACTGCTTCCGCCGCGAAGTGTGCATCATCACCGGAGGAGACTCTGATTGCGGGAACAATGGCGATTTCTCGAATTCGGGAACAGACTTCCTTTTTCGTCATTTTGTCCAAAATCCCTTCTGGTCGACATCAGACTGCTTCTAGAAAATTCTTCACACAGCTTCACTGGGGTCAGCTTCAGGCAGCTTATCGTCGCTGCGAGCGAACATCGCATACAACGTCGGGAGAAGAATAATACTGATGACCAAAGCCGCGACCAGTCCGCCAACGATCACAATGGCAAATGGTCTCTGCGAATCGGAGCCAATCCCATGGGATACGGCCGCCGGCAACAATCCTAGCGTCGCCACGAGCATAGTCATCATTATCGGTCGAAGACGCAACACGGCACCTTCCACCGCAGCTTCTTCGATGTCATAGCCCCGAGCCCGAAGCTGGTTGATGTATTCCAACATGATGACCCCGATTTGCACCGATACACCGAACAGCGCGAGAAAACCAACCCCTGATGACACGCTGAAGTTCGTTCCGGTGACGAAAAGAGCGAGCAGGCCACCAATGGGCGCCATTGCAATATTGGTGAGAATTAGGAGAGCCCACTTCACTGACTTGAACATCGTGTAGAGAATGATATAGATCAGCAAGATCGTCAGGGGAAGAACAATCAGTAATCGTCGCTGGGAGCGTTTCGCGCTCTCATATTCCCCTGCCCAATCGATGGTGTAGCCAAGTGGCAACTTTACTGAGGCACTCACTCTCTTGATTGCTTCACCGACAGTGCTGCCCAAGTCTCTGCCTCGTACGCTGAACTTCACGGCTACATAACGGGAGTTCGCTTCGCGGTAGATCTCTGAACCGCCGTCGACCACATTAACCTTCGTGAGCTGGGCGACGGAGACGCGCTCGCCCGCTGGGGCAAGCAAACGAATCTTCTCGATGGCCTCCTTCGTGTCACGATATTGGGGCAAGTATCGCAAAACGAGATCGTACCGTTGTTCTCCAATTAACACTTGGCTGAGGGCATTACCTCCAACAGCAGTCTGAATTGTGTCCTGCACGTCCGAAACGTTGATGCCGTACCTGGAGGCTTGGTCGCGATCGACTGTGAAGTTGAGATTTGGCTGGCCTATCACCCGGAAAACGCC
>Ga0126379_10001807_pt1 | contig 13272 bp, 17 predicted proteins | sample PanSoiMetPlot_24_FD_92640 | JGI IMG/M metagenome (GOLD analysis project Ga0126379, IMG submission 92640) | Tropical forest soil microbial communities from Panama - MetaG Plot_24 | ecosystem: Environmental > Terrestrial > Soil > Tropical forest > Bulk soil | place: Panama | collected 2016-02-17 | reverse complement strand
GTCCAGGTCACCGGTTTCGGCGGCGAGGCGGACCGCATCCGGGAGCAGATCCTCGATCTCGTCCAGCTCTTCGGCGTTCTCGGCGAACCCGGCGGTCAGCACGGCAAGCGCCTCGGCAGGCGCACCCGCGTGCTCGCGGTCCAGGCTGCGGGCGAGCGCCAGGGAGCCGATCACCTGGTTTCCGATCTTCTCGGCGTGCGGGGCAGCGGCCTCAAGGTTGCGGCGGGCCGCGTCCATCTCGCCGCGATGGAAGCGGATCACGGCGGCGATGCCATGATCGCAGCAGGCCGCCATGGGTTCCTTCACGTCTTCGTGGAGCACCTCCACCTCGGCCATCGCCTCGGCCCAGCGCCCGGTGTCGAACAGCAACTCGGCCAGCGCGGTATGCGCCTGCACCCGCCGGATCACCGTGCCGGCCTGGTCGGCGAGGTACAGCGCCTCCCGTGCCGCGCCGATCGCCTCCTCATACCGGTCGAGGTTGCCCAGGGTGACGGCCATATTGATCTGCAGCAGCACCCGCAGGTCGGTCAGTGCCGGGTCGGCCTCGGTCACGGTCAGCGCCCGTTCGAACAGCGGCAGCGCATCGGTCATCTGCCCTTGCATCCCGGTGACGAGCGTCAGCACGTGCAGGGCCCAGCCCATCGCCCAGTTGTCGTCCGCCTCCGTCGCCACGTCCAGCGCGGTCGCGGCGACCTGGCCGGCCTTCTCGATGTCGCCCCGGTTGCTGTGCGTGCGCGCGGCGAGCACCAGCAGCCGCGCGCGGTGCCGGGCCGAAATTCCCGGGGAGGCCAGGGCGTGCTCCAGGGTGGCCAGGGACTCGGCGAACCGGCCGACCCGCATCCGGCACTGCGCCAGCGTCCAGTGCAGATCGACAAGAAGGTCGGGGTCGGTGGCGTGCGCCAGCGACCGGTGGGCAACCTGCTCGGCCTCGGCCGCGTCACCCACGCGGTACAGGGCGTCGGCGAGCCGGCCGACGAGGAAGACATGCTGGGCCGTGCCAGCCGGGGAACTCGCGACCGCATGGCGGAGCAGTTCCGCTGCCACCGGCGGCGCCTGGCTGACCAGCAGATCAGCGGTGCCAGCCAGCCAGGTCAGCATCCATTCGTCCATCGGCCCGGCCGTGCCGCCGGGGCCGCCCAGCGCCTGCAGCAACTGCCGGGCAACCCGGTCCGCCGGGGCACCGGCCTCGGCCAGGGCACGCCCCGCATCGCGGTGCCAGGCGGCACGCACCGGTACCGGTATCTCCTCATACAGCGCGGTACGGATCAGCGGATGCCGGAACCCGAGTTCGTTGCCCGACTCGGCCAGTACCCCGGCCGCGCGTGCTTCATCGATGGCCGGGACCAGGTCCGCCACGCCACGGCCCAGCACGACCGCCAGGTCCGGGACCGCGAAGTCCAAGCCAAGCAGGGCCGCCGCGCGCAGCACCTCGCGCACCGAACCGGAAACGAAGCCGAGGCGGTCCGCGATGGCCGCCGACAGCGAGCTGGGCGCGGAACTGTTGGTCAGCACGGCGGCGCCCGCGCTCGTCACGGTCACGCTGGAACTGCGGACCAGCGCATCGACCAGTTCGATGACGTAGAGCGGGTTACCTGCTGCGCCCTCGGCGAGGCGGAGCAGCCTGTCATCCGGCCTGCCGCCAACGAGCGAGGTCACCAATTCGGCCACCGCCGCCTCGTTGAGCCCGGCGAGCCGCAGCCGTAGCGTGTCGGCCGCCGCTCGCCGCAGCGCCACCAGGTCATCCCGCTGCGGCACCGGGCGCATCATCCCGACCAGCAGCAGCGGCGCCTGACGCACCGTCTTTGCCAGCCGGCCCCACAGCGTGACGCTGGCCTGATCGGCCCACTGGAGGTCGTCGACGACCAGGACCGCGGGCTGTGCTGCGCACTCCTCGGCGACCAGCGCCAGCAACTGCTCCACCAACGCGGCCGTGACGTCCGTGCCACGGTCGGCGGCCATCTCACCGCGCAGGAGCCCGACGATCGTGTTCCGCCTGGGGTTCGCCGAGGGCTCGCGGACCCGCAGTCCTTCGAGCAGCGGCAGCAGCGGCAGGGCCTGCCCCAGTTCGTCTCCCGCGCCCCAGAACACCTGACAGCCGGACCCGGCCTCGGTCAGGGCGGCGCGAACCAGCGTCGACTTCCCAATGCCGGGCTCGCCCTCGATCAAAACCGCCCCGCCTCGCCCGGCAGCCACTTCCGTCACGAGCCTAACCAGCGCCGCGATCTCGGCGTCGCGGCCGATCAGCGCACTGGCCCGGGGGACGGGGAGCACGGAGCGAATTTTACTATGAGAACATTTTGGTAACAAGCGGTGTCTTTCGAAGGTACATTTACCGGCCTTGGCAATTATCTGATAATACAGATCGTGTTGGCGTTTTCAACGGGCCACCATGCAAGTTGCCTGAGAGGTTGCACCGCAAGAGCCGGTTGACCTTTCATCACACAAATTCTTGACACATCTGGTGAGATGGTACTCGCAGGTAGCGCGGCAATATCGTCATAAAATTTCTCTTTTAAATTAATGGCATAGATCACCAATTCGGGGAGATAACCAGCTCGAGGCGCTATGCGCCGTGTAGTCGTGCTGCCCGGCCGCTGGCCTGGGGAAACTTGCGTGGAGGAGTCATGCGTATCCGGCGAGCCCTTATCATTCCCGCTATCGTAGCGCTCGGCGTGGCCGTATCGCCCCTGGTTGGCTCTGCGATGCCTACGGTGGCCGTGAACGTGCCCGTTTTCCACGTGCATACGACGGGCCACACCGTTCACATCGCCATGTACCATCACGGTTGAACTCTCCGACGTATGATTAACGGTGCCGCGGATCCATTCAGGCCGCGGCACTGCTACCAGTACGGCCGAGGCGGAGCGCGGCTGAAGCACCGCTGGGCGGCCTGTCACCGGCGATGCTGAAGTCCGGCGCGCAGGCCCCGCAGACACCCACGCGCTCGTGCCGCTCATCCGCGAGTTCACCAGGCCGGCCGGCATGAGTTCGCTCCCGACCGGGTCGGCCGCGCCCTGGCCCCGGGGCTGCTACACCCGCCTCGGGTTCGCGACCGAGGACTCGGTCTGGATGAGCCGCGAGCTGACCGCGTCCGCCAGCCGCCGGGCAGACGGCGGGCACCGCTGATCGCCGGGCGAGAGTCGCTCGTCACCGGCGCCCATAGACGCCGCGTGGCGTCCAAGATCGGACGGCATAAACCTCTGAAAGTCACACGTTTGCCGCGTACCGAGCTTTGGTTACGCTAGGTCTTAGCGGATTGCAGCGAAAGTTTCACGCCCTTGACCTGACTGTCGCAGCGGTCCCGTTCGCGCACGAAGGAGGGACGCGGCATGACCATGCCAGGTAGTCCCACGGTTCGGCGCCGTCGGCTCGCTGCCGAGCTGCGTGAGATCAGGGAGAGCAAGGGCAAGAGCGGAGATGCCGTCGCCGCGGCCTTGAAATGGTCGCCGTCCAAGATCAGCAGATATGAGCGGGCCAAGACCGGGCTCCAGCCACGCGAAGTGGCGCGGCTGCTCGACTACTACGAGATCACCGGGCCCCGCCGCGATCTCCTGCTCGCGCTCGCTGCGGACGCCACCCAAAAGGGTTGGTGGGAGGACTACGGCGACAGCCTGTCCCCCGACTATCAGCAGTTCATCGGCCTCGAGGATGAGGCCAGTGCAATTGCCGTGTGGCATATTGACGTTCTGCCAGGGCTTTTCCAGACGGAAGCCTATGCCCGGCACATAATCGGTACTTACAGCCAGATCGAGCCGGTTACACCGGGCATGATCGACCGGCTGGTCAAAGTCCGGATGCGGCGTCAGCAAGTTGTGGATCGCGAACCGGGACTGGATCTTTCAGTACTTATCGATGAGTCTGTCCTGCAGCGCCGGGTTGGCGATGAGCGCGTGATGTACGAGCAGCTTCGCCGGCTCAAGCGGGAAGCTGACCGGCCCAACGTGACGTTGCAGATTCTCCCCCTCGATGGACCGCACACGGTCTTCGTTGAGTCGTTCGTCATATTCCGCTTCGAGCCGGACAGTGAAGCGGCGCTCCAGGATGTGGTCAGCACCGAGCACTTGCGCAATAACTTCTCGCTGGAAGGCGAGAAGGAAACCTACCTGCATTGGATCGCGTTCCAAATGCTCGCCAGGGCGTCACTTGACCCGGACCGGTCTAAAGAACTTATCCTCAAGACCGCCGAGTCGCACTGGTCGGGCGGCCGACAAGAACCTTGACGCCCGCCCGAGCGAGACCGCGCCCGGGCTCCCGCTCACGGTTTACCGGGTCCTTCCAGACAGCCGCCCCATCTTCGGCATATAATTGAACCCCCAGCCAGATCGAGCCGGGTCACACAGGCATGATCGAAGCGCTGGTCAAGATCCGATACGTCAGGTTGGCGATGAGCGCGTGATGTATAAGCAGCCTCAGCAGCTCGCGCGGACTGCTGGCCGACCGAACGTGACGTTACAGATCCCCCGCCTGAACAGGCCGCGCACGGCCTGCGGAGAGTTATCCGCGTTTTTCTGCTCCGAGCCGGGCAGCGGAGCAACGTTCGAGAACGTGATGAGCATCGAGCACTTGCGGAATGACTTCCCGCTGGCGGGCGAGAAAGTGACCCACCTGCGGTGGATTGCGCTCCCGATGCTCGCCGGGGCGCCGCTCGACCCGGGCCGGTCTCAAGAGCTGGCCTTCAAAACGGCCGGCTCACACTGGTCGGGCGGCCAGCGCGAACCTTGACGCCCGCCTTGAGCTAGACCCGCCCTGCACCGAACCGGCCGCGCCGGGTCTCACCCCGTCCCTGGCACCACCCGGGTACCTGGCACCACCCGGCGGCCCGCGCCCCGCCGCTGCCATCAGCGGCCAGGCGCGGAGCGGGCGTGGCGGGCAGGCTGACGCCGGGCGGCACACCGGTGGCCGCTCTTGCCGTCCCAGCAGGTCAACGCGTTTGCAGGGGTCTAGCGGGACACAAACAGATGATCGCTACGGCGTGTCGCGCGCGCCAGCGTCAAGGTCTGTCGCTACCCTCCCTAGTGATCAAAGGCCCCTGAACTTCCTCTAGCAATCAGGAGCCCCAAACGCCTACGATGTCTCTCCAGCTCAAAACCCCCGTGGGACAGTTCAGTAGTCGCTCTCGTACCTTCCGTAGCCAAAATCTCTCGGCTGCAACTCAAGGACATTCAGGAGGTAAGGACATGGCTAGTTCAATGCTCGAAGACCGTCCGGAAGGGCCGTCTAGCGCAGGTTTGTCCTGGATCAAGAGTTCTCTGAGTTTCTCCAACGGCAACTGCGTCGAGGTGGCCAGCCTGCCCGATGGCGGGGTCGGTGTCCGCGATTCCAAGGACCCCTCCGGTTCCGTGCTCCGGTTCACTCCGGGTGAATGGCAAGCATTTCTCGGCGGCGCACGAAAGGGAGAATTCGATCGGTTCGGCAGATAGCGTGCAAATTGGGCAGGTGCTATGCCGCCCCGCCTACGCTAGCCAGTTATTAGAGCCCACGGGAAAAGCCCCTCCGCATTCCCGGGAGGGGCTTTTAACGTACCTGCTGGACTTTTACGCTCACGCTCGGCAGATCAGCTGGCGCCCGGGTGCTCGCCGAGCTCGCTGGCGATCGCGGCAGGGGCGCGCATCCGCCACGCGTCGACAACCAGTTCCGCCAGGCGCTCCGGGTCCACCTCCGCCAGCCGGAGCATGACCAGCGGCCAGCCGTCGTAACCGGGCGTGGTGAAGAACATCTTGGGCTCGCCGAGCAGCAGTGCCTGCTTTTCGGCCTCGTCACCGACGAACAGCACCGCGATATCGGTGCGGATGACCCGGGGCTTGCCCGGCCTGCGTTCGGGGTAGGACCAGACGAACCCCTTGCCGCCCACCCGGAAATCGAAGCCGTCGCAGTCGATCTCCTCCACGTGCGGCAGCGCCAGGGCAAGGCGGCGCACGTCCTCGGCGTCAGCCATCAGCGTTCCTCCCCCGGCACGGCAACCACATGGCACAGGCTAAGGGCCGTTCGACGTCTCGGGGCACCCCGCGACCTCGGTGCCCGCCGAGCTTGCCGACGGCCTGCCCGTCGGCATGATGATCGTGGGCCGCCACCTCGAGGACGGCACGTGCCTGCGGGTGGCGCGGGCCTTCGAGAACGCCGTCGGCGGCTTCCCCGCACCGCCCGGGTACTGACCCGGCCGTGCGCGCAGGCCCGGCGCTAGGCGGAGGCCGGCTGGGCTGGCGTCGGCCGGCCTGGCGGCGACTGGGTCTCAGCGAGGCCACCGGCATAGAAGCGGCGCGCCACTTCGATCAGCTCATCAAGCGGCGGCCACCACGGCCCGTGTTCCAGGGACCTGAGCGCGTCCAGCACCCGGGCGGCCTGGCCGGGGCACCCGTCGAGGTTGGCGACGACGACCCGGCGCGGCCGCGCGGCCCGCAACGGGCCCAGGTACAGGTCCGGGCCGGTGCCACCGGGCAGCGCCGCGGCCACGACCAGGTAGTAGTCGGGCAGTTCGAACCGCTTGCCCCGCCAGGCCGTCAGCGCATCCGCGGCGCTTTCCTCGAACCCGGCTGCGCCCTGGGTGTCCGACACGTCCCACATCGCCCGCCAGGCAGCCGCCACTTCGGCCAGGGGGTCGTCGGGCACGACCACGTACGCCGATACCCGCCGGGCCGCCTCGCGCAGCGCCAGGGCGCCCCCTTCCCAGCCCGGCCGAGCGCCCGGCGGCTCCGCCGCGTCCGGCTGGCCGGTTCCGGCGCCGGGAGCCCGCGCGATCGAGACATTAGGCGACCGGCCAAGCTCGGCAAGCAATCCCTCGCCCACCTCGCCGACGAGGGCAACCACCGTGGAAGACTCACGCCGCATCGGCCCGATCCTAAACCCGCGCAGCTCGGGCGCGGCGCGGCCGTTGCGGGGTCACCGGCCGGACGTCATCGCGATCGCGCGGCACCGGGTGTGTCAGTCCCAGCGCTGGGCGTTGCCGTCGTTGAGCGATCCGGGTCGTTCTGGAATAACGCAGAACGGCAGCCCGCCAGGATCGCGCATTATCCACCACTCGTGCACCTGCTCCACCAGCTCGGCGCCAAGTTTCTCCAGCCTGGCGATCTCGGCGGCCGGGTCGTCGGTGTGGATGTCGAGATGCACCCGGCCCGGCCCGTCACCGAGCCGCTGGATCAGCAGCCCCAGGTCCTGGCCGGGCAGCCCGGCTCCGTGGTACTCCGGGTGCCGCTCGAAGCGGGCCAGCGGCAAGCCGGTGGCCCCGCGCCAAAAAGCCAGCTCGCGCTCGTGGTCGGCGGCGGGAATGTCGATCACGATCTTGGACAGCCTGCTGTAGTGCGCCACGCCGCAAGCTTACGGCGCTGGTGTCCGGCACCCGGGTCTGGCGCGGTGGCGTCGCCCGGACTGGCGGCCCGGTGCTTGACCAGGGAGTGCGCCACTGCAAGCGTCGGAGGATGGAGCGCAGCGTATACGACGCGGCCGGTGGCGCCGAGGCGCTGGTGCGGCTGGCGGCCGCCTGGCATCACCGCTGCCTGCAAGACCCGGTGGTCAGCCACGCCTTCTCGCATCCGGGCCTGCATCCGCAGCACGTCGAGCGGTTGGCGGCCTATTGGGGAGAGGCTTTGGGCGGCCCAGCCGGTTACACCGCCGGGATAGGCGATCACAGCCACGTGCTGCGCATGCACTCCGGCAACGGTGAGCACGCTGAGATGGACGCCCGCGCGCAGCGGTGCTTTGCCCTGGCCCTCGAGGATGCTGGCCTGCCGGGGGACCCGCGCCTGCGGCGCACGCTGATCGACTGGTTCGCGTGGATGACGGCCGCGATGGCCGCCTACCCCCGATCCCCCGCCGACGTTCCCGACGATCTGCCGTTGCCGGTCTGGTCCTGGACCGGCCCGGTCGAGGCTCCCTGACAGGCGCGGGCGGACGCCTGCCAGAAATGGAGCCTGCGGTAACCGACCGGATCGCCGTCAGGGCTGCAACGCTGATGGGTGCCGGGGCTGGTAGATAGGGAATTCCCCGCCGTCGGGCAGGCGGATCGCCGCCAGCAGGCCCCACCCCCGGTCGGAGACGTCGCGTGCCACCTCGACGCCTTTGGCCCGCAACTCGGCGAGGGTGGCGTGGATGTCGTCGCACATGAGGTAAAGCTCGTGGCGCCCATCACCGTCAGCTGGATGAACGGCCAGCTCCGCAGGCGGCAGCGCGAAGACGAGCCAGCCGCCGCCCGCGTCGACGGACGGCAGGTCCAGCACGTCGGCGAAGAACGCACGAACCTTCGCAGCGTCCGGGGAGAAAACGATGGCGTGCATGCCGGTGATCACGTTTCGAGCCTAGCTGCCGCGTCGCCCGCGGGGATGTGCACGGGGATCTCGCCGCCGAGGCGGAATCCGCCGGCCAGGCTGAGGCCATCACCGCTCCAGAAGCGCCCGGCGTCGTACCAGTTCGGGCGCTGTCCGCTGGGCAGCAGCCCCATGGCCTGGTAGGTGATGGCCAGCACTTCCGCACAGTAGGCGGTTTCCAGGTCGGCTTCGCGCGTCTTGTGCTTGATAGCGGGTATGCGGCCGGTCAGCCACCGGGTCGCGAGCCCGGCTGTGGATGGGAACGGTGTGCCATCCAGCCGCGCGATCGTGCGCAGGACAGCGTCTTCCATCTCACCGGTCACCCGGCCGTCGAGCTGCCGTAGCCACGCCCGCTGACCGTATTTAGTGGCCCAGACGATGACTGCCTGCCGCAGGTCGTGCAGTTGGACGCCGCGGTGGCGGGTGCCCGACCACATGTCCGGCAGGGACCGGCCAAGCTCGGCGTGCCACATCAGCGGCGGCAGGTCATCGATGACAACGGACATACCCACGTGATTGACCGGGCTGTTGGTTGCCACCTGGATCGCCCTGTCGGCGATGGCGTGCCCGCGGAACAGCCACACATCGCCCATGCGGGTCAGGTCCAGGGCCTCGTCAAGGGTGATGCTCGTGGCGGCCATGGCCTAGCCTAAGCAGGTGCGCTGGTGGAAAATCTTGGGACTGGCGGCCATCGCAGGCGTCGCCGCCACCGGGGTGGTGGTCGCCCGCTCGGAACGGCGCCGCCGCGCCCATACGCCGCAACAGATCAGGGAACGGCTGCACGACCGGGCAGCCGAAGCATTCCAGGCCGGCTAACCAGCGCCGGGGATGGATGCATGAAGGCACTACTGGTCACCGCCGTCGCAGCGACACTGGCCGTCGGTTGCGGCAGCGACCCACCGCCACCAGCGCACCGGACCGCCGCTGCACCGGTGCCGCTCACCAGGGTCCAGGCCTGCCATCTGCTGCTCGGTGATCTCGCGCGTAACCAGGGCGTTCCGGACATCCCGACGCTGCGGCGCATCGCGGACCACGTCACCGCTCCCCGGATGGCGGCATACGCCAGGACCGCGGTCAAGGATATCGACCACACCGGGGTCGCGCCGGTCCCGCTCGAGCTCCTCCGCGACGAGTGCGCCCGGATCGGTGTGCCGATCCCGGGCCGGTGAGGGGCTTACCGGGGGCCGAGAAGATCCCATCTGTTGCCCGCGATGTCGCGGAACACCGCAACCCGGCCGTAGGGCTCTGAGCGTGGCGGCCTCACGAACTCGACGCCTGCGGATACCAGGCGCGAGTAGGCGGCGTCGAAGTCCTCGACCTGGAGGAAGAAACCGACCCGGCCGGCGGCCTGCTTGCCGATGACGGCAACCTGATCCTGTCCCTCGGCCCGGGCCAACAGCAGCCCAGTCGCCGCCCCGGGCGGCCGGACCACCACCCACCGTTTGGGGTGCCCGCTCGTCGTCACCGACGGTGTGTCCTCGACCAGCTCGAACCCCAGCGTGCCGGCGAAGAACCTGATCGCGGGCTCATAGTCCCTGACCACGATGGTGATGAGGCTTAGCTGCACGCCGCAAGCATAAGAACGCCGGCCCTGTGCCAGCATGAGGCTATGCACCGCAAGCCACACCCCTACCGGCGAGGAGAGCTGCTCGTCGTGATCGACTGCGCCGACCTGGACCGGTCCGCAGAATTCTGGTCAGAGGTGCTCGGCTATGTCCGGGAGGGCGAGGCATTGGGCACCTACCTGGGCCTGATTCCGGCAGACGGCCAGGGTGTGGAGATCCTGCTCCAGCGGGTACCCGACAACAAGCGGGACAAGAACCGCCTGCACCTCGACCTGCGCACGCCCGACATGGAGTCCGAGGTCAAGCGCGTGCTGGGCATCGGTGCGGTACCGGTCACCGAACAGCCGCTCGAGGAGTTCGGATGGCGCTGGCACGTGCTGGCCGACCCCGACGGCAACGAGTTCTGCGTCACCCAGCCACCAGACTCATACCAGCCGGCGTAGCGTTCCGCGCAGCCACGGCGGGCGCCAGCAAGGCGCGCGCGTGCGCTAGAGTCACGCCGTGACGGACAGCACCGACTGGCGCGTGACGATATCGCTGACTGGCCAGGCTCACGTCGAGCAGGCGCAGCAATCCTTCTCCGAGAAGGAGGTGGAAGAAGACGTCAGCAGCAGGCTCGGGCGCAACATCGTCGTCGGCTCCGGCGACTCGCAGCTCTTCTTGTATGCGGGCACCGAACTCGCTGCCCGCGAAGCCGAGCGGACCGCCCGCGATGTGCTGGGCCAGCTCGGCATCGATGCGGAGTTCTCGATCGATCGCTGGCATCCGATCGAGGAGGAGTGGCAAAGCCCTGATGTCGTGATGCCGCAGACCGAGGCCGACCGCCAGGCCGCGCACCAGCGGCTGGAGGACGCCGAAACCACGGACTCCCTGGCTGCCGGGTCCGCCCAATGGCAGGCCCGGGCCGAGCTTGACTCGCATCGCGAGGCAGTCGCGCTGGCGAACAAGCTGCAAGCCGAAGGCTATCCCGTGGTGCGGCGCTGGAAGTTCCTTATCGTCGGCGCCAACAACGAGGACGACGCCCTGGTTCTCGCCGAGCACATCAGGCAGGAAGCACCGCCTGGCACCCAGGTCTTCAACGAACCGGCCGGCGTGCGCCTGCCGTTCATTCCCTTCTGACCGCAAGACCAGGCACCCGCGCTTCTCTGGCCGCTAGCAACTGGTGCCGTGACTGCGGTGCTGGAACGTCTCTGGCCGCTGAACTCGGCCTGCGCCAGATCGGCGCGATCAAGCCGGCCTGGCCTGCGGGGTGCGCCGGTCGGGCGTCATGGTTGGGTTGATGGTGTGATCGCAGCGGGCTGCACAGGGCGCTGCTCCCGGACACTTTGGAGGTTCCGATGAGCCAGGACGACTTCCCCGTCCCGCAGACCGGATTTGTGGTGACCCACTTCCTCGTGGTCTCCGACCAGGACCGGTCCCGTGAGTACTACCGATCGGTGTTCGGGGCGAGGGTGCTGACCGAACGCGACCCCGTCATCATGCGACTGGCCAACAGCTGGCTCATTCTTAACGACGGCGGCGGCCCCACCGATGACAAGCCCACCGTGACGCTCACCACGCCGCCCGACCCCCATCAGGCCAGCGCGTTCCTCAACCTCCGGGTGGCCGACATCGCCGCGGCCTACGCCGAGTGGTCGGCCAAAGGCGCCGAGTTCCTCACCGAGCCCAAAGTCCACAGCAACGAAATCCGTGCCTATATCCGCGACCCCGACGGCCACCTGATCGAGGTCGGACAGACCACGGCGCGGCCCGGCTAGCCGCAGCACCGCCGGTCGCGCCACGGGGCGACCGCGGCCCGCGCCGCGTGCGCGGACTGCAGACACCAGGGACGTCTGCTTCGAAGAAGGGGACAGCATGGTTGCCAGCCGGGGGGCCGGTGGGCCGGGTCTGCGGTACGGCGTCAGTTCCATGTGGTCACCGCTGCGCCGGGTACTCGTCCGGCGCCCTGCAACAGCAGGCGATTTCGCTGACGCCGGCTGGCGGCAGCCCGACCCCGGCCTGCTCAGCGCGCAGCACGAGGCGTTCTGCGAGCTGCTAGCCAGCCTTGGCTGCGAGGTTGAGGTCGCCGCTGCGCTGGACGGGTTGGTCGACGCCACCTATATCCGGGATCCGGGGCTGGTGACGCAGCGCGGCGGCGTGGTGTTCCAGATGGCCAAGCCGGTCCGCCAAGACGAGCCCCGCCACCTGGGCACGGCGCTGGCGGCGGCAGGCGTGCCCGTGGTAGCGCGGCTGGACGGCGCGGCGCGTGCCGACGGCGGGGACTTCGTCTGGCTGGACCCGCAGACGATGATCGTCGGGCGCAGTTACCGCACCAACGCCGCGGGTGTGGCGCAACTGCGTACAATCCTGGCCGCCGAGGGTGCCGTGGTCCGGTCCGTGGACCTGCCGCACGACCTCGGCCCGGGGCACGTGCTGCACCTGATGTCGTTCCTCTCGCCGGTCGCCGAGGACCTGGCGGTGGTGTTCCCGCCGTTGGCGCCGGTCGCGCTCATGGAGACCCTGGCCGATCGCGGCGTGCGGGTGGTCGCGGTGGACGCCGGCGAGTATGCGGCGATGGCCTGCAACGTGCTGGCGGTCCGGCCGCGTCAGGTGATCATGCTGGAGGGAAACCCGGTCACCCGGCGGGCGCTGGAGCGCCACGGCTGTGAGGTGCACTGTTACGACGGCTCGGAGATCTCGCTCAAGGGTGACGGCGGCCCCACGTGCCTGACGCAGCCGCTGTTGCGCGCAGACTACTCCGGCAGCTGACCCGCGGGACTCCGCACGGTCGCCACCTCACAACGGCAAGGAAGCCGGCGGGGCCGCGTGAGCTTACCCGCTCTTCGGCGGTCTCTTCCTGGCCTTCTTGCGCAGATGCTCGATGGTCGCATCCGGGCCCGGAAACACCAGGCTGGTGTGACCGTCGTCGAACCGCACCAGGTAGGGCGGCTCCCCGCCTGCCCCGCGGACCTCGATGATCTCGCCCGTCCGCTCCGGCTGGCCCACGATGTTGCCTCGCACATGGAACCGGTCCCCGATGGCTGCCTGCATCAGCCCACTTCCTCACCCGCGTTCACGCGCTACCCGCGCACCGGAGGACACGCTCAAGGTGTGCCACATCACTATGGCCAGTATCTACCTCGACGCCGATCGCTGACACCGGCTATGTGAGGACACCGCGCGACAAGCGGCGTGGCGGCGGGGTTGGTGCACAGGTAGGTGCCCCGTTACACCCGCACGGCCGGGCCGCCCGCCCGGCTATGCGCCGCGGCAGGCACGGCACCGACCATGAAGGCGGCGAGTATTAGCCTCCGCTATTCAGCTCTGATGAGCAGTTGAGCGGGCTGCTGGCTTGCCTGCGGCTGTGAGCTGGGGTTTCGTGCGGTGGTGGGCGGGTGGCGCGTGCACCTTGCGGGTGAGGCTAGTCGGGC
>Ga0126379_10001806_pt1 | contig 13280 bp, 13 predicted proteins | sample PanSoiMetPlot_24_FD_92640 | JGI IMG/M metagenome (GOLD analysis project Ga0126379, IMG submission 92640) | Tropical forest soil microbial communities from Panama - MetaG Plot_24 | ecosystem: Environmental > Terrestrial > Soil > Tropical forest > Bulk soil | place: Panama | collected 2016-02-17 | reverse complement strand
TGGCGCGGCTCTTGGGGGAGCCGGAATTCACGATGCTGTTCCACCAGGGCATCGAGGAGAACATCCACGTGGCCGCCGTCAACAATGAGGCGATTCTCCTGGCCGTGTTCGACCACCGCACCAAGGTGGGAATGGTTCGTCTGTTCGCCAAGGAAGCGACGGCCGCCATCGGCACGGTCCTGGACGAGGCGCGCGGGCGGCCGCCGGGCGGCGCCGCTCTCGGAGCGCCCGGCAGCGCCGGCCCGCTGTTCGAGGAGCGCCCGGACATCCGACGCTGACGATGACGGGACGCGCGCATGATCCGCACCGACGGCAAGGCCACGCTGAGCCCGCAGGAGCGTCATTCGCTCCTGGAGTCGGCGCGTCTGTGCGAGATGATCGTGCAGGCGAACCCGGCCGATCCCGGCGCGCTCGAAACGCTCAAGGAGATCTACACCAAGCTCGGTGACCGTGAGAAGTTGGCGCGGGTGATGTCCGCCCCGGCCGGCCTGTCGGGGATGCCGGGCACGGCCGACCCATCCGCATCACCGCCCGTTTTTCCCTCGGGTTCGGCACCTCCGCCGATGGCATCGGCGACCCCCGTCTCTCCCGACCGGCGCGGGATGTCCCGCATCGGAGACCGGCTGATCGCGGAAGGCCTGATCACTCCGGAGCAGCTCACTCGGGCGCTGGCGGCTCAGAAGGGCACGCGCGACAAGCTCGGTAGCATCCTCGTCCGCATGGGTGTCCTCGCCGAGGAGAAGCTGCTCGGCTTCCTGACGAAACAGTACAACGTGCCGTCGATCTCGCTGAGCCAGCTGGACATCGACCCCGAGGTCCTCCGCCTGGTTCCCGGGCCGCTCGCCGAGAAGCTCGACGTGCTGCCGATCAAGCGCTTGGGCAACGTCCTCACCCTCGCGATGGCCGACCCCAGCAACGTCCTCGCGCTCGACGACGTCGCGTTCATGACGAACCTCCAGATCCAACCGGTGGTGGCGTCCGAGGTCGCGATCCGGCAGGCCATCGAACGCGTCTACAAAGGGCCGGGAGATAGCGTCGCCGATGTGATGTCGGAACTGGAGGGCGTCGAGGCCGACGTCGAGGTCGTCGACGGCGCGGACGAGCCCGCGGCGAAGACCGACGTCTTCGACGTGAGGGAATCGGCCGACGAGGCGCCGGTGGTCCGGCTCATGAACATGATCCTGGTGGACGCGATCCGGCGAGGAGCCTCGGACATCCACCTCGAGCCGTATGAGAAGGTCTTCCGCGTGCGGTTCAGGGTCGACGGAGTGCTCCACGAGATCATGGGGCCGCCCAAGCGGCTCGAGGCAGCCCTCACCTCGCGGGTGAAGATCATGGCCAATCTCGACATCGCGGAGCGCCGGCTGCCTCAGGACGGGCGGATCAAGCTCCGCTTCCACCAGCGCGAGATCGACTTCCGCGTCTCGACCTTGCCGACGATCTTCGGCGAGAAGACCGTCATGCGGATCCTCGACAAGGAGGCGCTGCAGCTCGACATGACCAAGCTCGGATTCGATACCTGGAGCCTCGAGCAGTTCAATCGGGCCATTCGCAGTCCTTACGGGATGATCCTGATCACCGGGCCCACCGGCTCCGGCAAGACCACGACGCTCTACTCGGCCATCCACACCATCAACTCCGCGGATATCAACATCATGACTGCGGAGGATCCGGTGGAGTACAACTTGAAGGGCGTCAACCAGCTCCAGGTCAACGACGAGATCGGCCGAACGTTCGCCGCCGCGCTGCGCAGCTTTCTCCGGCAGGATCCCGACGTCATCCTGGTCGGCGAGACGCGCGACCTCGAGACGGCGCAGATCGCGATTCGCGCGGCGCTCACGGGTCACCTGGTCCTGTCGACGCTGCACACCAACGACTGCCCGTCCACGGTGGCGCGGCTGCTCGACATGGGCGTGCCGCCGTTCCTGGTGGCCTCGTCACTCCTGCTCCTGCTGGCTCAGCGCCTGGCGCGCAAGGTGTGCCGCGAGTGCCGAGAACCCTACGAGGTCGAAGAGGAGAGCCTGTCGGCATTCGGCCACGTCCCGGTCGGGGCGGGCCGCGTGACGATCTATCGCGGGAAGGGCTGCCAGGTGTGCAACTTCACCGGCATGAAAGGGCGCGTGGCGATCTACGAGACGATGCCGATCAGCCAGGAGATCCGCGACCTGATCCTTCGGAGCGCCGACGTGGCGGAGATCCGCGGGGTCGCGCAGTCGCAGGGAATGAAGACCCTCCGGCAGAACGGTCTCGGCAAGGTCATCGAAGGCACGACGACGATCGACGAGGTGGTTCGGGTCACCATGTCGTAGCGGGCCGTCACGACGCGGCCCAGGTGCCTTCGAGACGCGCCAGCGCCTCGTGGATCGCCGGTGTGACGGACGCGGGCGCGACCGCGTCGGTGACCGCGACGAGGAACCCGATCGACGTGCCTGCGACGAACTTCGCAGCACGTCGCCCGCCCGATTTCCGAATTTCTTCACACGCTGTCCGCTGGACGCGTGCGTGCGTCACGCCGGTCGCCGCGCCACGACGCACACCTCGTGGACGGTGTGGCTGGCGTCCGCGCCCTGCATCCAGTCGGTGAGGGCGTCGAGCGCTGCCCGGCGCTGTCGCTCCGTCACGTACGAGGCGGCCACCATCTGGCGACCGCGGCTCTCGGCGATCATCCGCCACGCACCGGCCACTCGGAAAAAATCGGGCTCCCCGGCCCGGACGCTCGTGACCTGCGGCCGAAGCTCGACGTCCCCGAGCCCCGCCGAGCGGGCCACCGCGGGCAATTGCCTCGTGATCGCATTGTCGAGACCCGCGCCGGCCCGCCAGGCGAGGAACGCCGAGAAGAAACGCGCCCACGCGTCCGGTTCGCCGGCCCACCGGGCCCGCGTGTGGTCGCAGTCGAGCAAGACGACGAGGGCGCCCGGCGCCACGGCCTTCGCCATCCTGCGGACAGCGACGACGGGGTCAGGCAGCCACTGCAACACCCTCGCAGCGTTCGCGAGGTCGAAGCGCTCGCTCCATTCACTCGTGCGGATATCCGCCGTGTAAAAGGTGAGATTGGGCGTCCCTGTCGACGGAACCGACGCCTCCGCGAGCCGGATCATCTCCGGATTCACATCCATGCCCACCACTTGGCCCGGTGCGACCAATACGGCCATCTCCGCGGTGAGGGTCCCGGGGCCGCAGCCCACGTCGAGCACAGACATGCCCGGTGACAGGAGGTCGAGCAGGCTCGGATGGCTGTTGGCCAGGGTGCGAGCCGTCATGATCCCCGCCGCGCTTGGCATGGCGAGCGCGGGATGGCCACGGTTCACGTGCGCTTTTGCGGCCAGGGTGCGCCGGGCACCGACGTGGACGCGCCGACGGTCCGGGCGGGTCGGCGTCACAGCGGTGGCTCGGTCAATGCGTCGGAGGGATGACGGGGTCGCCCGCCGCGGCCTGCGCGATCACGTGGTCGTTGTCGGCGGGCACGGCGCCCGACACCCCGACGGCGCCCAGGAATCGGCCATCGGTCACGAGCGGCACTCCGCCCTTGCCGAACACGAACTCGTAGCCCCCCAGCCCCGCGACGTTGCCGGCGAAGAGCTGGCGCGCGCTGAAGCGCGTCTCGAGGTCGAGCGTCGTCGACCGGAAGGCGGCCGCGGCGTTGGCCTTGGCGCGGGCGATCTCCGGCGTCACCCAGAGCGCCCCATCCATGCGATGGCAGGCGACCAGGTGTCCCGCCTCGTCCACGACGGCGATGGCCACCAGAAAGCCCAGCGCCTCGGCCCGGGCGACTCCCTTGTCGATGCATTCGATCGCGGTCTTGAGCGTCACGCCGTCCGAGCCTCCCTGGATGTCGAGCGCCTCACGGGAGCTCGACGAGGATGTCGGTGCCCTCGATGCGCACCTGGTAGGTGGGAACGCTTGCGCCGCGCCCCGGGAAGGCGCACTGCCCGGTCCGCACGTCGTACATCCAGCCGTGCCAGGGGCAGGCGAGACGGGTCCCGCTGAGCTTGCCCTCGGACAGCGGCCCGCCGCGATGCGCGCAGACGTCGCCGCAGGCATAGACGTGATCCCCGGCGCGCGCCAGCACGATGCGTGTCCCATGAGCCTCCACCAGGATGGGGCGCCCCGCCGGAACGTCGTCCAGCGAGGCGACGCGGATCGCTTCGGCCACTCTGGAGACGATCCCGGCGGCTCCTACAGATCCTCCTTGAGGACGTAGGCGCGGTGAAGGCCGGTCATGTACTGCCACCGCATCTCGGTCGCCTGGCGGACCGCGTCGATGGCATCGGCTTGTCGCTCCGCCGTCGTGCTGTGGCGCTCGACGATCTGGTAGCCGCGCTCGCCGTGCACCTCGTCGGCCTCGATGTGGATGGCGAAGAACTCGACCTCGTGGTCGGTGAAGCCGTAGTGGCTCTTGAGCGGGGGGAGGTTGCGCTTGTAGATGCCCGGCACCTGCGACTCGAGTCCTACCAGCAAGCCCGCCGCGGCGATGTGAAACGGCTTGTGCGACATCTCGAAGCACCACGCGGTGAGTCCCCGCGTCGTCGGCAGCTGCCGCGCCGTCTCGACGTCCTGCCGGCTCATGCCGCAGGCTTCGGCGAAGCGGATCAAGAGGTCTACGTGCTTGGTGCCCGATTCCTCCTCGATGATGTTCTCGAGCAGGAAGTCGCGAGCGTCGGCATCATGGCATTCGCCGTACACCGTCGCGCACCAGCGGGGGAACTGGGAGACGTACTGGTAGTGCTGGCAGGCCCACTGGCCGAGCTGCGTGCGCGTCAGCTCGCCGCCGACCCATCGCTCGGTGAAGGGATTCATGCGGCTGTGCCGCGCATTGACGGCGTTCTCGAGCTGGGTTCGAAACGGGCTCGTCTGGCTCATGGCATCCTCCGTGAGGTCGGCCGGAATCGTCGGTCGGGCGCGAGGAAAACGCTATCTGCGGCCCGGAGCCGTGTCAAGCCGGGCGCCAGCAACACCCGGGCGCCGGCGTGCGCTCATCGAGCGCGGCTCTGATCTCCGCTCGCGGCGCTTGCCCGCGGATCGCCCTCGGCCAGCACCGCGTCGGCCTGCGTCTCGCGATACTGGCGGAGGCGAGCGCGGATCTCGGGGCGCGTGCTGGCGATGATCGCCGCGGCCAGGAGGGCGGCATTCGTCGCGCCGCTGTTGCCGATGGCGAGCGTCCCCACCGGGATGCCGGCGGGCATCTGCACGGTCGAGAGCAGGGAGTCGATGCCGTTGAGGGCTCGGGACTGGATCGGCACGCCCAGGACGGGCAACAGCGTCCTGGCGGCCGCGACGCCAGCCAGGTGGGCCGCGCCTCCCGCGCCGGCGATGATCACCTCCAGCCCGCGGGCCTCGGCACCGCCCACGTACTCGTCGACCAGCGCCGGCGTGCGATGCGCGGACATGACGCGCACCTCGTGATCGATGCCGAGCATGTCGAGCGCCCGGGAGGCGTGACTCATCGTCTCCCAGTCCGACTTCGATCCCATGATGATGCCCACGAGCGGAGATCTGGCGTCTGGCATGGGCGGGATTGTATCAGAGCCCTCGCGCCGCGCGTCCGCCGGCGTGCGTCACACCTCGCCGAGATACGCTCGACGCACCTCCGGGTTGTCGGCCAGCTCTCCCGCGCCACCCTCGAGCGCGATCCGACCCGTCTCGAGCACGTAGCCCCGGCTGGCGATGGCCAGCGCCATCGCCGCGTTCTGCTCCACCAGGAGAATGGTCACGCCCTGGCGGTTGATGGTCCGGACCGTCTCGAAGATCTGCTCCACGAGCACGGGGGCCAGGCCCATCGAGGGCTCGTCGAGGAGCAGAAGGCGCGGGCGCGCCATGAGGGCGCGGCCGATCGCGAGCATCTGCTGCTCGCCGCCCGACAGCGTCCCCGCGACCTGATCGCGCCGCTCCTTGAGCCGCGGGAACACCGTGAAGACGCGCTCCATGTCGGAAGCGATCCCGCTGTCCGAGCGCGTGTAGGCTCCCATCTGGAGGTTCTCGACGACCGAGAGCCGGTTGAAGATGCGGCGCCCCTCGGGCACGTGCGTGATGCCCTTCAGCACGATGTCGTGAGGCGCGACGCCCAGGATGGAGCTATTTTGAAGCCGCACCTCGCCGCGTCGCGGGGGCAGGAGGCCGGACAGCGTGCGGAGGGTCGTGGTCTTGCCGGCGCCGTTGTTGCCGAGGAGGGTCACGACCTCTCCCTCGCCGACGCTGAAGGAGACGCCTTTCAGGGCGTGGATCTCCCCGTAGTACACGTGCAGGTCGCGCGCCTCGAGCAGCGGCGCCGGCACGTCAGGACCCGGCGGACTGGGCCGGCGGAGCGAAGCGGCGGCGGCCGAGATACGCCTCGACCACGCGGGGATCTCGCTGCACCTCGGCCGGCAAGCCCTCGGCGATCTTCTCGCCGTAGTCGAGCACGGTCACGCGGTCCGACACCTCCATCACCACGCGCATGTTGTGCTCGATCAGGAGGATGGTGACGCCCCGGCTCGAGACCAGGCGTCGCAGCAGCTCCATCAGGCTCCGCGCCTCGCCTTGCGTCATGCCCGCGGTGGGCTCGTCCAGGAGCAAGAGAGCGGGCGCCGACGCCAGCGCGCGGCCCAGCTCGAGCCTCCGCTGATCCCCGTAGGGAAGGTTGCGGGCGACCTCGTTGGCCTTGTCGCGCAGCCCCACGACGTCGAGCAGCTCGACGCCGCGGTTCCAGAGGAGGCGCTCCTCGCGCTGCCAGCGCGGCCCCCGCAGGAGCGCGTCCCAGAAGTGCAGGGGGACGCGGGCGTGCATGCCCACGAGGACGTTCTCGATCGCCGTCATGTTGCGGAACAGCCGGATGTTCTGGAACGTGCGGCACACGCCGAGCGCCGTGATCTCGTCGGGGCGGCGGCCCAGCAGCGACGTGCCCTTGAACGCGAGCGTCCCCTCCTCGGGCACGTAGATGCCGGTGAACACGTTGAAGAACGTCGTCTTCCCCGCGCCGTTGGGACCGATGATCGAGGCGATCCGGCCTTCCTCGAGCTCGAAGTCGACCTCGTTCAGCGCGGTGAGGCCCCCGAAGCGCTTGCAGATCTTGCGGGCCTCGACCAGCGCGGCCACGTCAGCTGTCCCCGAGCTCGCGCACGCGCCGGCGGGCGGGGAGGATGCCCTGCTGCCGGAAGATCATCATGAGGACCAGGATGAGGCCGAAGACCATGCGCTCGTACTTCGCGGGCTCGAGCTGCGTCGGCAGGTCCGCCAGGTTGAATCCGAAGATCGTCACCCCGGCGTTCCGCAGCTCGTTGAGCCAGAGCGAGAGGCCCTTGAGCACCTGCAAGTTGAGCACGGTCACGACGGCGGCCCCGAGCACGGCCCCCGGAATCGAGCCCATCCCGCCCAGGATGATCATCGCGAGCACGCCGATCGATTCCATGAACGTGAACGACTCGGGGTTGATGAACACCTGCTTCGCCGCGAAGAGCACGCCGACGGCGCCTGCGAACGAGGCGCCGCAGGCGAAGGCCAGGAGCTTCATGCGCACGAGCGGCACGCCCATCGCCTGGGCCGCCGTCTCGTCCTCGCGGATCGCCTCCCAGGCGCGGCCGATGTGCGAGTCCTCGAGCCGCCGGTTCACGAGGATGGTGACGCCCGCGACCACCAGCACGAGGAAGTAGAGATAGAGCGGGTAGATCGCGTTGGGGCCGGCGTCGATGCCGAGCGCGCGGAGCGCGGGCTCGAAGAAGATCGGGGGCCGCGCGATCGGCGTGATGCCTTTCGGGCCGTTGGTGATGTTGATCGGCTTGTCGAGATTGTTCGCGAGGACGCGGATCACCTCGCCGAAACCCAGCGTCACGATCGCGAGGTAGTCGCCGTGCAGCCGCAGCACGGGCAGGCCGAGCAGGATGCCCGTTCCCGCGGCCACCGCGACGGCGACGAACAGGAAGACGAAGAACCACCATCCGGACAGTGGAAAGAAGCTCCCCCCGAAGATCAGGTTCGCCTGCGGCGACCCGAAGATGGCCCACGAGTACGCGCCCACGGCGAAGAACGCCACGTAGCCCAGGTCGAGCAGGCCGGCGAGTCCCACCACGATGTTGAGCCCGAGGGCCAGCGCCACGAAGATGCCGACCTGGATCGCGATCTCGAGGTAGTAGGCGTTGATGGATCCGAGGACCGGCATCAGCACGCCCAGCGTCACGACCGCGAGGACGGCCTTCAGTCCGCGCGGCATGCGCGCCAGGTACAAGAGGAGGATCGAGGCCTGGAACAGCATGAAGACGACGATCGACCGCGGGAAGTGCGCCACGCCCCACGCGGTCACCGCGAGGAGGACGACGACCGTGACGGTCGCGGAAGTCGGCCGGTCCAGCATCCCGCGCAGCGCGCCGGCCATCGCCATCAGGCGCGCTCCCTCCACTGGACGGGCGACGCTGCGCTGCGGACCGGGTCGATTCGCGCGGGGACCATCGTCATCAGGCGCGCTCCCGCACGATCTCACCGAGCAGGCCCTTGGGCCGGAAAATCAGGATCAGGATCAGGATGGAGAACGCGAAGATGTCCTTGTACTCGGCGCCGAAGGCGCCGCCCGTGAGCAGCGAGAGGTAGGAGGCGGCAAAGGCTTCGAGCAGGCCCAGCACCAGCCCGCCCATCATGGCGCCCGGGATGTTGCCGATGCCGCCGAGAACGGCGGCGGTGAATGCCTTGAGGCCCGGGATGAACCCCGTGTAGGGATTGATGAGGCTGTACTGCACACCGAAGAGCACGCCCGCGGCGCCGCCCATGGCTCCGCCGATCAGGAACGTCAGTGAGATGATCCGGTTGACGTTGATGCCCATGAGGCTCGCGGCGGCCTGGTCCTCGGCCACCGCGCGAATCGCCGTGCCGATCTTCGTCCGGTTCACCAGGACGTGGAGCGCCCAGAGCATGATCAGAGCGGCGGTGATGACGACCAGCGATTTCACCGACACGTCGATGGTCGACGTGAGCTCGAACCGCCGGTTCAAAGTCTCCATGCTGGGGTACACGAGGTTGAAGGCGTTGCGCCAGATAGACTCGACCAGCCGGATCAGGTCCTGGAGAAAGAACGAGACGCCGATGGCCGAGATCAGCGGGATCAGCCGCGGCGCGCGGCGCAGCGGCCGATAGGCGACGCGCTCCACGAGGACGGCCAGCCCGCCGCTCACGGCCATCCCCGCGACCAGGATGAGCAGGAGCACGAGGATCCACGGCAGCGTCTCGAGCAGTCCCGCCGCCTTGAGCCCGAGCAAGATCTCGACGCCGACGAAGGCGCCGACGATGAAGATCTCCGAGTGGGCGAAGTTGATGAACTCGAGCACGCCGTACACCATCGTGTACCCGAGCGCGATGAGGGCATACATGAAGCCGAGGATGAGGCCGTCCAGCAGGACCTGGGGGAAGATGCCGATCAGGAGCTCGAAGTCCATCGGCACTCAGCCCGGAGGGCAAATGTGCCGCAGGAGCGAATGTCTCGCCCCTGCGGCGATCGAGCGCGCGGCGATGATGGCTACTTCTTCTCAGGCGCCGCGATGGTCAGCTGCTTGACGATCTTGTTGTCGCCCCACTTCTGCGGGTCGTCGCTCGCGACCTGCAGCACGAAATACTGGGCCTTCTGGCGATCCCCCTTGCCGTCGAAGGCGATCTCTCCGGTGATGCCGGAGAGCTTCTCCTTGCGCACGGCCGCCGAGACGTCCTCGCGGCTCATCTTGCCGCTCTTTGCGACCTCCTCGATGGCCTTGAGCGCGATCATCGCCGCGTCGTAGGATTCCGCGGCGTACGGCTCGGGGTTCTTGCCGAACTTCTTCTTGAACTCCTCGACGAAGGTCTTGGCCTTCGGCAGCGCTGACGCGGGGCCCGCGGCGGACGTGTAGTTCATCCCCACCACGGCCTTGCCGGCGATCTTGGTCAGGTCGGACGAATCCATGCCGTCGGGGCCCATGAACTTGGCCTTGATCCCCTTCTCGCGAGCCTGCTTGAAGAACGGGGCGGCCTGATCGTAGATCCCGCCGAAGTAGATCAGGTCCGGGTTCTTGGCCTTGATCGGCGTGATGATCGGATCGAAGTTCGACTTCTCCTCGGTGCCCTCGAAGCCCAGCACCTTGACGCCCTTCTTCTCCGAGTCGGCCTTGAAGAACTCCGCGATGCTCTGACCGTACTGGGTCTTGTCGTGGATGATGTAGACGCTCTTCACCTTCTGCGCGTTGGCGAACTCCGAGCCCACCACGCCCTGCACGTCGTCGCGGCCGCACACGCGATTGACGTTGGGATAGCCGCGGTCGGTGACGACCGGATTGGTGTTGGCGGGAGAGATCATCACGACGTTGACTTCCTTGTAGACCTCGGAGGAGGGAATGGCGACGCCGGAATTGAGATGTCCGATCACCGCCATGATGTCCTTGTCGGCGATGATGTTCTTGGCGTTGGCGACCCCGACGTCCGGCTTGGCCTGGTCGTCGTAGGGCACCAGCTCGACCTTGTAGCCCATCTTCTCGAGACTGGCCTTGCCCTTCTCCACGGCCAGTTGCGCTCCGAGCTTGATGCCTTCGCCCAGCGACGCCTGCCCACCCGACAACGGGCTCTGGGTCGCGATCTTGATCGTGCCCTTGCTCTGGGCATCCGCGCCCGGAGTCGCGAGCGCCACCACGGCGAGCGCGGTGACCCAGATCGAAAGGTGATGAAGCCGGCTGTGTCTCATCGGTTCCCTCCTCCAAGAATGCGCAACAGGTGGGGTTGGCGCCGCCATTATAGCCACTTTTGCAATGCCGTCAACGCGCGCTCCGGATGTGGATTCGGGACTTCTTCACAGATTTGTTCACACCTTCTCCCGCACGCGCACCGCCGCGTCCAGGCGCTCGATCAGGAGGCGCGTGGCGGATGCGGGATCCGGCGCGGCGCAAATCGCCGAGATCACCGCCACGGCGTCGGCGCCGGCCGCGACGACCTGTCCGGCATTGTCCGCGGTGATGCCGCCGATGCCTACCAATGGAACGGGAATCTCGGGCCGAAGTTTCCGCACGAGCTCGGGACCGACGAGCTGGAAGGCGGCCTTCGTGCCGGTCGGGAATACGCTGCCCACCGCGACGTAGTCGGCGCCATCGGCCAGGGCGCGGCGCGCCTGCTCAGGATCGTGGGTCGACACGCCGAGCACCATGCGGCGCGGCAGGATCCGCCGGGCCGCCGCGGCCGGCAGATCGTCCTGGCCGACGTGCAGTCCGTCGGCGTCGACGGCCAGCGCCAGGTCGGCCCGGTCGTTCACGATGAACAGCGCGCCCGCCTCGCGGCAGCGGGCGCGCAGCCGGGCGGCCAGCGGATACACGTCGGACATCGGCACGCGCTTGTCGCGCAGCTGCACGAGGCGCCCGCCGCCGGCGAGCACGGCATCGAGGAGCGACGCGAGATCGCGTCCCCGCGCGGCGTCCGGGTCGAGGATGACATAGAGCGGCGATGGAAGAGTCATCGCGACGAACGTTCTCCTCCGGCGATCTCCGCGATCACAGCGTCTGCTCGAGGCGAGGCAGGGTGAACTCGCCCGCGAGGAAGGCCGGATCGGCCAGTAGCTTCAAGTGGAACGGGATCGTTGTCTTGATGCCCTCGACGACGGTCTCCGACAGCGCGCGACGCATCCGCGCGACCGCCTCCGCGCGATCGCGCCCGTGCGCGATGATCTTGGCGATCAGCGAGTCGTAGTGCGGCGGGACGACGTAGCCGGCCGCCAGGTGACTGTCCACCCGGATGCCGGGACCACCGGGCGGCACCCACGCGGTGATCCGGCCCGGCGACGGCGAGAAGTGCTCGGGGTCCTCCGCGTTCACGCGACACTCGATCGCGTGACCGCCCCACGTCACGGCGTCCTGCCGGTAGCCGAGCGGCTCCCCGGCCGCGATGCGGATCTGCTCGCGCACGAGGTCGAGTCCGGTGACCATCTCGGTGACCGGGTGCTCGACCTGGATGCGAGTGTTCATCTCGATGAAGTAGCCCTGGCCGTCCCGGTCGACGAGGAACTCGACGGTTCCCGCCGAGACGTAGTTGACGGCGTTCGCGACGGCGAGCGCGGCGCGGCACAGTGCGGCGCGGCTCGAGGCGGAGAGGGCCGGCGCCGGCGACTCCTCGATCAGCTTCTGGTGCCGCCGCTGGATCGAGCAATCCCGCTCGCCCAGGTGCACGCGGATGCCGCTCTTGTCGCCCAGGACCTGGATCTCGACGTGACGCGCGCCCTCCACGAACTTCTCGAGATAGAGCTCGGAGGACCCGAAGGCGGCCTGCGATTCCGCCTGGCACGTCTCGTAGGATCGCGCGAGCGATTCCCGCTCGCGGGCGATGCGCATGCCGCGCCCGCCACCGCCGGCGGCGGCCTTCAGCATCACCGGATAGCCCACTTCCTCCGCCACGGCGAGCGCCTCCTCCACGCCGTCCAGCGGCGCCGGGCTGCCGGGCACGACGGGCGCGCCAGCCGTGCGCGCCATCTGGCGCGCCTGGGCCTTGTCGCCCATGAGGCGAATCGCCTCGGGTGACGGTCCGATGAACGTGATCCCGCAGGCGCGACAGACCTCGGCGAAGGTGGAATTCTCGGACAAGAGGCCATAACCCGGATGGATCGCCTCGCAGTCGGTGATGGCCGCCGCGGAGATGATGTTCGGGATGTTGAGGTAGCTTTGCCGCGGCTCGGGCGGTCCGATGCAGATCGACTCGTCGGCCATCGCCACGGCTCGCGAGCCGGCATCCGCGGTGGAATGCGCGACCACCGTGCGGATCCCCATGTCCCGGCACGTGCGCAGGATGCGGAGGGCGATCTCTCCGCGATTGGCGATCAGCACCTTGTGGAACATCAGTCGACTGTCGGCGGAGGGGAGATTCGCCACCGTGACGCGCCCGGCCCCGGTGGCGAACCGTCCCACCGGGGCGCGCCCGGCGACACGCTGCCGCATCTCGCCGGGTTCGAAACGGCGCGACTGGTCGTCGCGGGCCGCCCGACGCGCGCCGCCTCTCGATGCCGGCGCCGAGCGGGGGCCCCCGTGGCCGCGCGGCGGACGGTCATCTCGATGAGGCGCGGAGGATCGACGGGGCTGGCTGCCTCACGTCACCGCGGATCGACCAGGAACAGCGGCTGTCCGTATTCGACGGGCTGGGCGTTCTCGGCGAGCACCTTCGCGATGCGCCCGGCCGTCCTGGCCTCGATCTCGTTCATCAACTTCATGGCCTCGATGATGCCGAGGACCTGCCCTTCCTTGACGACGTCGCCCTCGTTCACGAAGGGGGCGGCGCCGGGAGCGGGCGCGCGATAGAAGGTGCCGACCATCGGCGCCTCCACCGCC
>Ga0126379_10001805_pt1 | contig 13280 bp, 13 predicted proteins | sample PanSoiMetPlot_24_FD_92640 | JGI IMG/M metagenome (GOLD analysis project Ga0126379, IMG submission 92640) | Tropical forest soil microbial communities from Panama - MetaG Plot_24 | ecosystem: Environmental > Terrestrial > Soil > Tropical forest > Bulk soil | place: Panama | collected 2016-02-17 | reverse complement strand
TCAAAGATCCGGATGGCAATCTGCTGCTGTTTGCTGGACCCGCAAACTAACAGCCACCAAGACCGAAGTGTTGCTGATCGAGCATGTATCGTCGGCAATCCGGAAAGAAATGCATTATTGGCCAAGAATCCCCATTAGACTCAATACAGGCAGCGCGCGCGCGCAAATGTTGGGTTTTGCGCGGTTTGCTGCATGAAAGTTCTAAAATCGTCCGCTAGGGCCGACCATTCTTTTCCTTGAGATCATCGTGGTAGAGATCCCTCTCCCGCTTTGCGGGATCGGGATTTCGCCTGTCAGCTCACTTTCATTCTGCTTTCTTTTGGATAGCGTCGATTTTTTGCCTGGCTTCCGTCACCTCGGGCCTGTTGGGAAAGAATGTGATGAAGTCTTGATATTCCACGAGTGCACGCTGCCAGACGCCTTCTGCGTACCAAGTGTCACCGATGGACAACTTTGCACGAGCTACATAATCTGAGTTTGGATAGCTTCGAATGAGCTTTTCAAGCAAGGTGCGCGCCTCAGCATAATGGGCATTCCTGGCTGCTTGTATCGCTTGTTCGAATAGCACATCCGGCGATTTGAGGGTAGTATTCGCGCCAGGGGTTGGCGTTGGGGTCTGGCAAAACGCCATTGGCGCAAGAACCAGCACGCATATCAAAAGAAAGGACGTAGCACGAGTTTTCATGTGAACTTCCCTTACGTTTCAGAATATTTTCAAATTGGCCATCCGTTGCAATTTTCAATGCTCGGGCAATCAAAAAATCGCCTTTGTCTCATTGTTTAGAACGTAGCATCTCCTGAAACTTGCAACCACCCATCCTAGATCTGTTCCGGCCCCGGTTCTGCCCGTCCCATTGTTTCTTTCCTTCACAACTTTGCGGGTTTGACTATCTCAGGCCGAATACGTGCTTCATCAAAGCGACTGCTTGCGGCGGGCCGAAAATGAACACAATGGCGATCAGGTAAGCGAGAGCGAGAATCCCCCCGACGCCCCATTGTACCCACTGACGCGCGCCCGGCCGTATCCGGACAAATCCAATGATGCACGCAACAATGATTAAGAGGTGTCCGCAACCCGCGAACAAGCTGAGCAGCAGATCTGGACGTTGAGGGCGCCCCGTTTGGGCCAGGGTCTGGAGTTCCTGCATGACATCGTGACCGGCGGTCGTGAGGAGCAGGACATTCCAAAAGACAGCGACGGCGAGGCCGGCGCCGAATCCCGCTGCATATTTCCGACGCGTCAGCATGACCACTGCGACATAGATGAACGCCTGCAGAACATGCAAAACTCGCCACTCGGGTGCGAATGCTGCCGAAACTGCCAAGCCGAATACAAACATCGCGGAACCGACGGCGATCATGGCGTTGATCCACCAGTCGGTGCGGGACGACTGCGGTTTTGTCGCAAGCAAGGTCATAAGTTCTCGGGCAATCACTTAACGCTGGGTGCGTGAGAAGCGTATCAAAAAACCCATTCCATGCTGCACAGGCAAATGCCGCTTTAGGCGGTTGGCCAAACACAAGCGGGCCGGACCCTTGTACCATTAGTAACTTTCCGATGCCGCTCCCCTTTGGCACTATGAGTTACATAAGACCACAGTAGAGATTGAGATTCTGAATTGAGCATGCGGTGTTGAAACAGTCAGGGCCCGTCCGGAAATTTGGTATTCCAGTCGTTACACGCCTGGTCTTTGCTTCGGCCTGCTTCGGCTTCGCCTTTTGGGGCAAAGGGTTCTGCCGCGACTTCGTCGTCTCCGTTGCCGCCCCAGACGCTTACCCCGGTCTCAACGATGTGGCCGTGGTACTCAGCTGGGGCCTATTCTTCGGTCCGTTTGCTCTTTTGGGTTCCTACGCGCTGCTGCGCGCCTGCATCAGGGTCTACCAGGGAATGGTCACGCGTCGTGCTACTGAAGCAGTAGAGATTCTCACGCCTCTTCCCGGCACTGCCGCCGCGGGAGGATTTCGCACACACTCTCCCGTCCGTGAACCACTCGATGACGCTACCAGGCGCCGTCTCGATCATTTGTCTGCCCGGGCTGCCAGGGTGAGCGGAATCGTGCTAGGAGTGTTCTTCGTCGTCTTGGGGCTGACCGGCTTCCTTCTGGCGTGGACGCAAAGTTATCGTCCGAACGGCGGGTTCATCCCCTTCGGCTTAGCCCTTCGTTTCCTGGTCGCTTGCGGTGTCTCTGTGCTGGCGGGAGCCTTCATCTTGCGCGAGACTTTTGCCGAGTCCAAGACAGGATGGCTTGTTCCGCTGCGCGTCTTTACTGCCATTGTCGGCCGGAGGCTCAGTGAGAACCTTCGTTATCGTCGGCGCTAAGAGCTGATTCTCAGGGCGTTGCTGCCGATTGCCGCTCCTTGGCGCCCAGTATCGCGAGCCACAGCATCATCGCCAACTCTCCCAACACAACAGGTTGGGTGAGGCTATAGACCCTGTCCTGATACCCTGGGAACAGTAAGCCAGTAAAACTCAACGCCAACCAGCCGAAGCAGGCCACCATCAGCCAGACGCCGAGGAAGCGCGGGAGGAAGCGCGAGCGGTAGACCAGCAGGCCGAAGGGAAGAAGCCAGAGGCCCCAGAAGATCATGTTGGCCAGGTGAAGCTGGTGATGCAGGTTGAGGAACAGCATGACGAAGGCCTCGCGCTGCGGCTTGTCGAAGACGGATAGGAAATCGGCGCCGCGTGCGAACAGCAGGGCGGCTGCGTCCGTCACCACGTTGACAAAGAATAGCGGCACCGGCATCAAGCTGCCCAGGATCACCATCAGAACAGCGAGCCCCCGGTCCACTCCCTTCAGCAACCGGTAAAGAGCCAGCGGAACGAAGAGCCACAGGACTGCGCCCAGCAATTCGCTGAGAAAGCCCAGGCGGAACAGTGACTCGTGTGCCGCAATGTTGGTTGACGTCGCTGCCGCGTTCCCTTCCACGAACAAGGTCTTAGGAATGTAACCGAGGCGCAGAATGCCAACCACGGAGGCCGCAATGTAGAGGAGCCCTGCGACTCTGGCGTTCTTGCTAAGCGAGGTCATGCGTCCTCCGCGATGAGGAGCCTAGCTAGAAGTACGAGGCCACCGTGCAAGAAGTTCCGTGTGCGCATAGGCCCGCCACCACCGTAAAAACAACCTTCCCAACGCTTGGAATCGCCTGAAAAGAAACGGCTTACCGGGTCGCATGTTATGACCGAAGTAATTTTTGTGATCTCCCAGTCTGTGCAAAACTTAGTACCAAGTCAGCCGTTCCCGCATTGCCTCCCCCCGGCGGCATCGCATACAGGGAGAAGGCATGAGCATCTTGCTGGTTGAAGACTCAGTCATCGACAGACATCAGATCTCCGGCTATTTGCAAGATTGGGGCCTCGATTTTCAGGCTGTCGGGAATGGCACTGCCGCTTGGGAGCTGCTCCAGAAGCCGGATGCCCCGGGCTTGGTTTTGCTGGACTGGATGCTTCCCGGACTCGATGGTATCCAGCTTTGCCGCAAAATCCGCACCCTCAGCGCGGATGGCACCTATTTCTATACCGTGATGCTTACCGCGAAAGACCGAAAACAGGACCTGCTGACCGCCATGGCCGCCGGTGCGGACGATTATCTGGCGAAGCCTGTCGCCCCGCAGGAGTTGCGGGCGCGCGTCATGGTCGGAAAAAGGATCCTTGACCTTCAACAATCGCTCAAGTTTGCAGCGACTCACGACTTCTTGACCAAACTCCTGAATCGGGCGGAGATTCTCGCCGGGTTGAAGCGCGAACTCGCACGAGGCGAACGGGAAGGCCAGGCGGTGGCCATCATCCTGGTTGATCTGGATCACTTCAAGCACGTCAATGATTCCCTCGGGCACGCCGCCGGCGATGAGGTTCTCGAGGTCGTGGCGCGAAGGCTGAAGTCCCATTTGCGTCCGTACGATCTGGTGGGCCGCTACGGAGGCGAGGAGTTCCTGATCATTTTGCCGTCTTGCAATTTGGCTCCGGCCATGCAACGGGCAGAGCAGCTTCGCGTATCAGTCTCCAGCGATCCGATCCTCACCATGTTTGGAAGTGTCTCCCTCACCTTGAGCATGGGAGTGACCGTGAGCAATTACGAACTGGATCTCACGGTGCAACAGCTTTTGCAGCAGGCCGATGAGGCTCTGTATCGCGCCAAAGAAACGGGCCGGAACTGCGTACAGGTTTTTTCCCCGCGCGAGTTGGTTCGAAGCTCATAGGATCACGGCGCTAAGGCTGTGTCACAGCCGCAGATGCACGCAGAATAACGCAGATAGAAGAAGCGCCGGGCCGCTCATGAACGCGAAATGGCAGGAGTCTCCAAGAGAGCCGGTCTGATTCCGGCAATTGATTCGCTCTACGTCGCGTGGATTTGCCACTCGTTACTATGATCCGCCTTTTCTGCGCCGACCTGCGGCCATTCGACTGGCCTAGGGCAAATCTCCGCGCATTCCGCCCGAGTTCAACGAATCCCAGAACTTGCAGTAAGATAAACTCAGTCGCCTCATGAAAGACTTCTACATTGCCGAAGCCTCCCGGTTCGAAAACCAGGTGATCACCTCTTCGTTTGTCGTGGTATCGAAGCAAGCTAAACCCAAAAAGAGCGGCGAACTGTACCTGGCGCTGATCTTGGCCGACCGGACAGGCCACATGGAAGCCAAAATGTGGGACAACGTAGCCGACCATATCGGCTGCTTCGAGCAGGACGACTTCATCAAGATCCGTGGCCTGGTGAACAAGTTCAATGGCCGCTTCCAGATCACACTGCACAAAGTCCGGTCCTTGCAAGATTCGGAAATTCAGTTTGACGATTATCTGCCCCGGACAACCAAAGACGTCAACGCGCTCTGGTGCACCCTCGGCGAGTTTGTTGCGGGGATGACGAACCCGCATCTGAAGGCCCTGATCCATTCCTTCATGAACGACCCGCAGATCGAGCAGGCGTACAAGAACGCCCCTGCTGCCAAATCTTTGCATCATGCTTTCATCGGCGGCCTGCTGGAACACGTGGTTTCACTCTTCCAGCTTTGCGACCTGGCCTGCCGCAACTATCCGGGGTTGATCGACCGCGATTTGCTGCTGACCGGAGCTTTCATGCACGACATCGGCAAGATCCACGAGCTGGCTTTCGCACGATCGTTCACCTACTCCACGCGCGGCCAGCTCCTGGGCCACATGATCATCGAGCTGGAGATGCTCAAAGACAAACTCGCGCAGCTCCCCGGCTTTCCCGAGCAATACAAAACGCTGATCGAGCACATGATCATCAGCCATCATGGAAGGTACGAGTTCGGAAGCCCCAAGATGCCAATGTTTCCTGAAGCACTCATGCTTCATTACCTGGACGATCTGGATTCCAAGATGGAAAGCATGCGCGCCCACTTCCAGCGCGAACCAGACTCGGAATGGACCACCTACAACGCCAGTCTGGAACGGCCTCTGCTCAACAGCAAAAAGTATCTGGAAAACCTCCAAGCCGCGTCTGGCAACGATACCGTCAAAGAGGAAAAATGACGCGCCGCAACGCGCACGGCGATTCCCTCTAAGGTTGTGGTCGATCCTCTTTTAGGAGGCACACACCATTGCCCGGGCAAAGCCATTCTGTTACAAATGGCTGTCTCAAGAAGTCTGGAGGGCTGCGTGAAATCTAAACTTTCGCTTCATGTCCTGCTGGTGTTGGCCCTGGCTCTTTCCGTGGGCTGCGGCCTCAAAACCGGCTCGTCTGGATCTTCCAGCGACAACTCGGCGGCACCCGGCGGCAGCGCCTCGGGCGGCGCTGCCAGTGCGACGGCCAAAGCTACCCCACAGCCGATCGTGATTCCGGCCGGAAAGGTAATCACGGTTCGCCTGAATGAGGGGCTCAGTTCCAACCACAGTCAGCCAGGCCAGGGCTTTGCAGCCACCGTGGCTGAACCGGTGACCGTGGATGGAACCACGGTGATCGAGCAAGGCGCCACGGCCCACGGCACAGTGGTGGACGCCAAAGCCATGGGCCACTTCAAAGGCGGGGCCTTGCTGCATGTCCGGCTGGACTCCGTGGTCATCAAGGGCAAGGAACACCACATTGAAACCACAGCCGCCGGCAGCTCGACCAAGGGCAAAGGCAAGCGGTCCGCCATTGCCATTGGCGGCGGCGCCGGTGTGGGTGCGGCCTTGGGCGCAATCTTTGGCGGCGGTAAAGGTGCGGCTATCGGCGCGGCAGCAGGAGCTGGAGCTGGAACCGCCGGCGCCGCATTTACCGGCAAAAAAGAAATCGTGTTCCCTGCGGAAACCGCCTTGACGTTCAAGCTGAAACAGTCTGTTGAAGTGCAGTGATTTTCGATTGTGTGGCACCGGCACTCGTGCCGGTGCTTTTTTGTTTCAGGAAGGCATTTTCAGCGCAGGCAGGAGTGGCCTTCGACTTCGCTCAGGGCAGGCTCTGTACTACTACGGCCAACATTTCTTTCGTTTCACACGATTTTTCGGCAGCACAAGAAACACCTTACCGCGGATTTTCGCGGATGGGCGCAGATAAGGGATAAGGAAACCAAGGGCGCTAAGGGGCCGGTTTCATTTTTATCCGCGATGATCCGCGTGAATCCGCGGTAGGGTTTTGCTTCTTTAGCTTGCGGCTTGCCGCGCTATGCCACAGAGAATGCTCTAGGGTTTGAAGTCGAACTTCAGAATCGCAGAGGACTCACTCTGCGCGGGTTCGTACTTCCATTTCTTCACGGCATCCACCGCGGCTTGCGTCAGCACCGGACTTCCGCCCAAGACCTTGATGTCTTTCACGGAGCCATCCGCAGCGATCACGATCTCAAGGCGAGCAGTACCCACGATGTTATTCTTGCGCGCGAGTTCAGGATAAGCCGGCTGGGCGCCGCTTTTCATTTTGCGCCCGTCTTGTGCGAAGAGAGGAAACCACGAAGCTAGAGCAATGATGGCCAGCAGTAATCCGAGCCCGATCCAGAATGTTCTGTTTCGCAAATCTGCAAGGCTGGGTTGTACTCCCGCTGGGTTCGGCCTGGTCCATGTCACCTTCTCGCTCCTCAGCAGCGCGGCCCGGAACGAGCGGTGGGGGCAGCTGCGTGTTCGCAGAACTAAGCGCATCATAATGCGGGAATTAGCTGGTTAGAAGGTAACCAAAGTAACGCGGGCCAGCCGATCAAACTGCGCCCAGCTGGCAGGTCAGAGTTCGGCTCCGTTTTTTTGAGAGTTCCTCAGATCAAGAGACAGCAGCGACGGCCGCCTGAGGCTTGCGATGAGTCATCCAATACCCGATGGCGGCGACCAGGGCTAGAAAGCCTGCGGCAGCGAGAAACACGGGGCGAATTCCGAGTTTCTGGACGAGAACGCCGGAGAGCAGAAGCCCCAAAATCTGCGCGAACGAAATCAACGACATGAACGTGCTGCTCACGCGGCCCACCATCTGCGGCGGCGTCTCCCGCTGCGACATGGTCTGCGCCGGCACCAGCACGAAAGCGATGGCAAAACCCATGGTGAACATGCTGATGGCGGCCGTCGGAATGTAACGAAACGTTCCCAGTACGGCCGCGCCCACGCCCAAGCCCAGCAGTCCGCTCAACACCACGTTCGGGCTGGAGCGTCCGCGCACCAGGCGCGTGACCAGCAGCGTGCCGGCGATCAGCCCCACGCCAATCATCGAACTGATCACGCCAAACCAGAATGTCCCCGCGTGCAGCATGTCACGAATATAGATGGACACCAACGGGCTGAATGAACTCAGCACAAAGAAGGCCACGGCCATGGCGATGAAGACGAACGCCAATCCGGCATGGGTGAAGATGAATCGATTGCCGGCGAGAAAATCCTGAGTCAGGGAGCGGACGGTCTTCTCGGTCTGGGCGCGCGCCGGGCGAACTATGGCCAGCCGGGCGATCATGCAGGCGGAAAACACGAATGAGAGGGAATCGAGGTAGAAGCATGCCTTTTCTGTGAAGAGCACAATCAAGGGCACGGCCGCCAACGGCGACAGCAGCCGTACCACGTAGAATGCCTGGGCGATCATGGCGTTGGCTGCCAGCAAGCCCTCGGGCGGCACTAGCGTGCGTACCGTGACCGATTGCGCCGGCGCAAAGAAGCTGGACACGGTGCTGAGCACGGCGAACACCACGCAGATCTCACGGACATCGCTGACGAAAACGAGAAGCAGGATCAGCCCCGCGCGAATCACATCGCTCGAGATCATGATCACCTTCGGGTTCCAGTGGTCGACGAAGACCCCGGCAACCGGTCCGATGAAAGCTAAGGGCAACACGTAGGCGATGGTCACTGCCGTCACTTGGACAGCATTCCCATGCATGGTGAACGTGATCATGTTGATCACGCCGAACAAGGCCAGGAAGTCGCCGAAGATGCTGACGAATTGCGCCAGCCACAGCGTCCGAAACGCTCGCTGCTTCAGGATGGTCTTCAGGGAGTACTGGGGTGCTGCGGCCGCCGGCGTCGCCATAGTTTTCCTAGCTTACCTCAAGCTCACGTTCCGGGCCTCAGGGAGGCTGGGTTTGCTTTCTGGTCTGCCTGAGATTGACCGTTTTGCCGCTAAACGCTTGGGGAAAAAGGCCAAAGAAATGTGTGAACAGGCTGGAAATACCATTTAGAGTATGCGAAGCCTAGTTGACGAAAAGCGCCCTTCGATGCCCTCGACTTCCCCAGCTTCCCTCTTGCTGGTTGTAGACAGCGACGCCACAGCGCGGATTCAGCGCGAGTGGCTGGAACGCGCCGGATACCGCGTGAGTCCGGCCATCAGCCTCAAGGAAGTGGAACAGGCCTGCCATGCGGAGAAATTCGATATGGTCTTGGTGGCGGACGCGGTCGAGCCAAGAATGAAAAAAGCCATCGGGCTGATGATTCGCCACTTCCTTCCCAACGCCCCGATCCTGCAGATCGGCCGGACCCGGCCCGACCTTGACGGAAATTGCTTCGTCACCAGTGGTTCACGCGAAGACGTGCTACGCTCGGTGTTCAGGATCCTGAATAGCGACGATATCCCGCCCGCCGCCCTTTGAATCCCGAAAGCTATTTTTGTTGCGGCGGTGGCGATCCCGCACCGCTACCGCCGAGGTCTGCGGTGTTGGCGCCGCCAATGGCGTCTCCAGAAATCACCAGCTCCACGCGGCGATTCTGCTGACGTCCTTCCGGCGTGTCGTTGGAAGCCACCGGCTTGGTCTTGCCGAAGCCCCGGAACACAATCGCGCCATCGGGAATTCCCTGCTGCACCAGGTAGTCGCGCACTGCGCCGGCGCGGCGTTCAGAAAGCTGCTGGTTGTATTCGTCGCCGCCCACGCTGTCGGTGTGTCCTTCTACGTCGAGATGCAGGCCCGGATAGGCCAGGACGATACCCGAAACTTTGGCCAGCCGTTCGCGTGCTCCAGGCAACAGTTCAAAGCTTCCGGTCTTGAACAATACGTCGGACATGTTGGCGATCAGGCCGCGAGCACTATCGCGCGTCGCCAAAATCGTGTTGAGCTGGGCCAGGAGGCGCGCGCGCAAGTCAGCCTTGTCTTTTTCTGCCTGTTGGCGTAGCCGGTCTGATTCCTCTGCGGCCCGGCGTGCCTTCTCGGTTTCCGCCGCAAGCACTTTCTGCTGGGCTTCCGCGGCATTGCGCGCAGCGTCAGCTTCTTGTTTGGCTTTCTCCGCAGCCTCTCTCTGTTGGGCCGCGTCCTGCGCCGCTTTTTCGGCTGCAGCTTTCATACGTTCGGCGTCCGCCTTTGCAGCCTCGGCCTGGGCCCGCGCCGCTTCAGCATCGGCGCGACGTTTGGCTTCGGCATCCGCAAGCGCCTTGGCCTGGGCTTCGCGCGCCGCCGCCGCAGCCGCGGCCTCTTCTTCCGCCTTCTTCTTCACCGCCATCACCCGGGCCTCTTCGGCGGTCTCCACGGCTTCCCGGGCCGGGGTCTCCACCGCGCTCTTGTTTTGCTTCTGCGAGTACGCCGCCTCGGCCTGCTGCAATTGTTGTTCGGCTTTGCTCAAGATCGGAGCCGCATACTTGTCGGCGGAGGCGTTGCGCGCGATCCGCACAGCGTTGCGGGCCTGGAACAACGGCCGCGGCGTCTTCTTGTCAATGCCGAAGATGGCGTTCTCAATCTTCGTCTGGGTGGAGGCATACGTTCCCCGCGCCAGCAGTTCATACGTTGCGTCAATGTTTTCCTGGCGGAAACCGGCGGGGACGATGTTCTCCATCACCACCACGTTGCCGGGCTGGTTCACGGCGAAATAAGGCTCCGCGGTCACAATCATGCCAAAGGTCTGCATTTCCAACGGCGCTTTCACGTGACTGCTGGTGTGGTCGAGTACCAGTTCGCCGATCTTGACCGCCTTGCCCTGCGGCGAGACCGCCCACAGCACGTAGGTCAGGAATTCGAGGCCGAAGCGCGTGGGATCGTCCAGGTTCTCAAACTTCGCGTCGATCTCGACGCTGCTCTTCTTGCCTTCCACTTTGGCTTGACCCACCGCGTTGGCCATCAGCTCGGTGCCGCGCAGGTCCACCTCCACAGCTCCACTGCGGAGGCGGTAATTCACGGCTTTGGTTGTGCGGGAAACGCTGCCCGTCGCCGCGGGCGCCGGGCTCTGACCGGCTGCCGGTATTAAGGCGAAACAAAAAAGAAGGGCGAAAACATACGCGTACTTTCTCATAAAGTGGCCTCGCGAGTAGTTTTAAGCTGACCTTGGAATGCACCTACTTTATGCGTAGTAGGCGCTCATGAAAAGAGAAAAGTTGACCCGAAAGTGAATGGTACTTCAGCGGAACGTGGCGGTACTCACGGGTTGCTCGCAGTTGTGTCCGTCCAGGGGGAGCCGGGGGCCTCCGCTGGTCCCAGCGGAAATTGCGCCCGTCTGATCTGAGAAAAAGCTGCAGCGGCCTGAAGCCGGGCCGGATTGGGGTGATGCCGTAAGCATGTACCCCTGGGAGGGAATTTGGCCATCGCTGGCGAGATCAAAGGTGTAGCCGCTCTTGAGGCCGCTGGTCAGCGTGTTGTCCATGATGATGCAGGCATTCGATTGACTCGTGGACTCACAGCTGCTGCCACCGCTCCCCAACTCCGCCAGGCTGCCGGCATAACCCACCTGAGGGTAGGCGTTGTAGTACATGGATTCGGCGGTATTGATCGTGCGCATGCTGGCAACGGCAGCCGATTCGCTGGCTCTCGCCCGCGCGCGAAGAAGATTGGGAACGGCTATGGCCGCGATCACAAGAATCACCGCCACCACTATCAGCATTTCCACCAGGGAAAAGCCTCTCGGGCGAATCCGGCGCGCGGGCATTGGCAATTGTCTCCTGACCGAGGGCACAAACAGTCGTACGTTGCGCTCAGTTTACCCGGACCCGCACGGATGGAGCGTTCTAAATTGTTGCTTAGTGATGAACTCCGCGCCTAGCAGAAAAATAAGGTGTTCACACGCGTACGCTAGAGGCTCTCGGTGGAAGAGCGGCCCTTCAGGGCCGCGTTCGGGTAGAGATTTATGACTGTCTCCAGTGTGCAAGAATTTAGTTCTTTCCTTTATCAAAATCGTCATCCCGAGCTCCGTCGATGAGGGCGCGCACTAATCAGCGCCCGAATAGGAGCGAGGGACCTTGCGTTTTTTGCTTAAAGGGAGTCAAAGTTCGTAAAAGCACAAGGTCCCTCCGGCCTACTTCGCACGCTGATGAAAACGCGTGCTCGTTTTACGGCCGTCGGGATGACGCTCCTTGGAGAATTGGGAACTCTGGCACGCACGCTTAACCCCAAAACTAACTTGAATACGCTCGGAAAGGATCGCGGCAGGCTAAAATTGTGTCTAAGGAGCACTTTCCACTTTGAGAGCAAGACACGGAGTGCCCTCCTCTCCGCGCTTTCCTAATATGGTCAGCGGAGACGACAAAATGCAGACTTTCAGCAGCTCGAACAACTCGAACAGCTCGAACAACTTGAACGAAGAAAAGTGGACACAGGTTCTGTCCCGCGACATCAAGGCCGACGGCCAGTTCGTGTACGCCGTCAAATCCACCGGCATTTTCTGCCGACCTTCGTGTCCCAGCCGCCGCCCGCGGCCGGAGAAGGTCGAATTCTTTGACTCGCCGGAACAGGCCCGCAAGGCAGGATATCGCCCTTGCCGCCGGTGCACGCCCGAGGAGCGCAGCCTGCAAGTACAGAAGGTGGAAGCCGCCCGCCGCTTTATCGACGAGAATCTGGATACCACGCTCAGCCTGGACGCCATCTCGCGACGCGTGGGCCTGAGCCCGTTCCATTTCCAGCGGATGTTCAAGAAGATTGTCGGCATCAGCCCGCGGCAATACCAGCAAGCGCAGCGCACCAGCAAATTCAAGAGCGCGCTGCACAGCGATGCGCGGATCACGGACGCCATTTACGACGCCGGCTATGGCTCCAGCAGCCGCGCTTATGAAAATGTCCCCGCGCAGCTGGGAATGACGCCCTCAGAATTCCGCGGCAACGGCCGGGGCGCTCAGATCCGTTACACGATCCTGTCCACCGTACTGGGCAAACTGCTGCTCGCGGCCACGCCGCGCGGGCTGTGCTCCGTGCGCTTTGGCGAGAGCGACGCCGTTCTGGCCCGCGATCTCCGCCACGAGTTCAGCGCCGCCGCTATCGAGCGGAACGATCGCGCGCTCGAAGCCATCGCCCAGCAAGTTGGGCGCTTGCTCGAGCCGGGATCGCCGGCACGCGCTTTGCGCGCTGGGGTGATTGCAGGCGGTGTTAACGCGGCCCAGATACCTCTCGATATCCAGGGCACCGCTTTCCAGCAACTGGTATGGAATGCTTTGCGCCAGATACCTCGCGGCAAGACCCGTAGCTATTCCGACATAGCTAAAGCCATTGGCAAACCTAGAGCCGTACGCGCAGTGGCCAGCGCTTGCTCTTCCAACCCTGTGGCCGTGGTCGTTCCATGCCACCGTGTTGTGGGTAAGAACGGTAATTTGGCTGGATACCGCTGGGGCATGAAGCGCAAAGCCGCGCTGCTCCAAAGCGAGCGGGCGGAGACGGTGTGAAGCCAATCTTCGTCGAGTCCGCGTAATCCCGACGATTCAAAAATGCCTGTCATCCTGAGCGAGTCCGAGCCCGCTGAGCGGGAGAGGGCGAGTCGAAGGATCCCGAGAATGTCTGTGGCGCGAAATGCAACATCAAGGCGTCCTCACCATGCAGCATTCGCGCTTGCTCAGAATGACAGGCTCGAAAATCTTGCACTCGCATTGGGTAAACTCAACGACAGGTACGCATTCTGCCTTCACAACGAGGCGCAAAGATGTGATACACAACTATCAGGGCACACGAGGTTACGGTGTGCGTGATGTAAACGTGCTAATAAT
>Ga0126379_10001803_pt1 | contig 13293 bp, 10 predicted proteins | sample PanSoiMetPlot_24_FD_92640 | JGI IMG/M metagenome (GOLD analysis project Ga0126379, IMG submission 92640) | Tropical forest soil microbial communities from Panama - MetaG Plot_24 | ecosystem: Environmental > Terrestrial > Soil > Tropical forest > Bulk soil | place: Panama | collected 2016-02-17 | reverse complement strand
CTCGTCCGCCGCCGCCTTGGCGCGGACGAGCTCGTCATTGAGCAGCTTGAGTTCGGAGGTGCGCTCCTGTACGCGCCGCTCCAGCGCCTCGGCGGCCTCGACGCTCGGCGTGATGTCCGTGAAGGTCGTGACGATGCCGCCGCCGGGCATGCGGTTGGCGCGCACCTCGATGACCAGCCCGCGATCGGGAAAACGCTCCAGGAACGGTTCGCCGCCGACATAGCCGGCGATCCGCTGCTCGACCAGGACGTCGACCTCGCCCGGACCGAATGCGCCTTTGTCGGCATTGAAGCGCAGGATCTCGTCGAGTCCGATGCCGATGCGGACGAGCTCGTTCGGCAGGCCGAGCACGTCGCCGAGCTGCCGGTTCCAGCACACGAGATGCATCGACTTGTCGAACACCGCGATGCCCTGGCGCACGTGGTCGAGCGCGGTCTGCAGGATCTCGCGGCTGTAGTGGAGCGCCGCGCTCGCATCGTCGAGCAGCTTGAGCGCGGCCTCGGTCGAGACCGTGCTCCGCCGCAGCAGCAGCGACAGCACGAGGCGCGAGGACGCCGCCCCGATCGCCGATGCGATCAGATGCTCGGCGTGCCGCAGGAGCTGGAAGTCGGCCGTCGAGTCGGGGGCAAGGCTGATGTGTCGCGTCGCCGCAAAGGCATCGAAGGAGGAGCGTGTGCGCTCCTCGCCGATGTAGCGCGCGACCGTGGCGGTGAGCTCGCCGACCGTGACCGAGGAGCGCCGCAGCAGGAAGCTCGGCGCCATCGGCGCGAGGTCGGGCGGCACGAACAGATCGGCCTGCAGCCGCTCGATCGGCGCCGGCGCGCGCGCAAGCGAGAACGCCACATAGGCAAGGAGATTGAGCGTGAGACTCCAGCCGACGCCGTGCACCAACGGCGGCAGGTTCAGGCCGAACAGGGCGCGCGGCTGCAGCATCGCGAGGCCGAGCGGCCCATGCGTCAGAATGCCGGCGTCGACCAGCCCGGCATCCGCGAAGCTCGGCAGCAGCAGCGTGTAGGCCCAGGCGAGGATGCCGACCGACATGCCGGCGATTGCGCCGCGTGCGGTGGCGCGCCGCCAGATCAGCCCGCCGAAGAAGGCGGGCGCGAGCTGCGCCACGGCCGCGAACGACAGCAGGCCGATCGAGGCGAGCTGGGCCTCGCCGGCGGAGCGATAGTAGAAATAGGCCAGCAGCAGGATCGCGAAGATCGCGAGCCGCCGGGTCGCGAGCAGCAGCGTGCCGATGTTCCCGCCGCCCGTGATGAAGTGTTCGCGGCGCTTGAGCACCATCGGCACCACGATGTCGTTCGACACCATGATGGCGAGCGCGACCGATTCGACGATCACCATCGCGGTCGCGGCCGACAGGCCGCCGACGAAGGCCGCGATCGCCAGCGTCCGCGAGCCCTCGATCAGCGGCAGCGCCAGCACGTACATGTCGCCGTCGACGCTGCCGGGCTCGAAGGTCAGGAGCCCGGCGATTGCGATCGGAACCACGAACAGGTTGATGAGCACCAGATAGAGCGGAAACAGCCAGGCGGCGCGCCGGATCTCGCCCTCGTTGTTGTTCTCGACCACCGCGACGTGAAACTGACGCGGCAGCAGCAGGATTGCGAACAGCGAGAGCAGCGTCATCACCGCAAAGGTGCCGAAGTTCGGCGCGCCGGTGAGGACCGCCGCGGCGCGCGGCTTCATCATCGCCTCGGCGAACAGCGCCGTCGGTCCGTCAAACATCGCGAAGGTCACGAACGTGCCGACCGCCAGGAACGCGATCAGCTTGACCAGGGACTCGGCAGCGATCGCCAGTATGAGGCCGTGCTGGTGCTCAGTCGCGTCGATGTGGCGGGTGCCGAACAGGATCGCGAAGCACGCCATCGCGAGCGCGACCAAGAGCGCAATGTCGCGGAACATCGGTTGCTGGGCTTCCGGTCCGGTCGCGAACGGGCCGAGGATGGTCGCGAGCGAGCTCGACACCGCCTTGAGCTGAAGCGCGATGTAGGGAACCGTGCCGACAATCGCGATCAGCGCGACGATCGCGGCGACGCCCTGATGCTTGCCGTACCGTGCCGCGATGAAATCGGCGATCGACGTGATGTTCTGCGACTTGGCGAGCCGCACGATGCGCACCAGGAGCGGCGATGCGAGCGCGATCGTCAGCACCGGGCCAACATAGATCGCGAGAAAGTCGTAGCCGGTGCGCGAGGCGAGGCCGACCGAACCGAAGAAGGTCCACGATGTGCAGTAGATGGCGAGCGACAGCGGATAGATCAGCAGGCGTGAGCGGCCCTCGCGCCCGAGCGGCAACTTGTCGCCATAGCTCGCCACCACGAACAACAGCCCGATATAGGCGAGCGCGATGGCGACGACGATCCAGCCTTGCAGCATGCCGGTTCCTGCGTCACCTAAGACATGTCCCGATTCCGGCCGGAATGGGACTTGTTCTCAATCCATACCATAGTGCCCTGCTCGGCGAACCGGTCTCGGCGCCGCTCGGGCGCCTCCGGCGCATTCGGGGGGAAAACCCGGTCCCCTGCGCGGATTGGCGGTTCGTTGCCCAAAATGCGACCGAAATATCGGCAACGACGACGCTCCAACGGCGTCGTCCCCGACACGTCACCACGGCAGGCCAGGCTTGTCCACCGGTGCCAGTGGGGCGGCGCGAATCTCGCTCAAGGAGGTAAACGTGGTCTTGTTCGGCGCCCACCGCCGCAAGCCTGCAATCGAGGATGGCGACGGGCTTGCCACCTTCATGGACGCGGAGGCCGACGCGTTCGCCGCTGCGGTGGTCGACGACTATGCGCGCGCGCGTGCTCGCGTGGACGCCGACCGGCTGTTCGCACAACCGCGCTTTGCGGCCGTCCTCGCCACGGCTCGCGCCGAGGCCTTTCCGTTCGCGCTGACGCTGGTCGCCGAGACGGTCGAGAGCACGCTCGCGCCGCAGACTGGCGATCGCGGCGCGCGGATCCGTGCGCTCGTCGCGCTGGCGCAGACCGTCTTCGCGCAACGCGCGGTACCGCACACCGTTTCCGCGCCGGCCTGGAGCGCGGCGGGTGAGGAAGTTGTGCGCTGGCTGGCCGAGTCGGCCCGCCGCCCGCCGCGCACGACCGACGCAATCGCGGAACGGTTGGCGAGCTCGATGCTCGCGCTGATGCCGGTGCACGACGATCTCGCACCGGATGACTACCTTTTGTTTCGCACGTCGATGCGTGAGGCGCTCGCCGCTGTGCGCGAGCGGTTCATCGCGAATACCAATGCGCTGTCGCTCGCTGACGCACTTACCCACTGGTTGTGATTGATGACATCAATGCGCCAATCTTTTGGTTGAAGCACGCGCGCGTATTGCGGTAGGAATATTTCGATGAGGGGGATGATGTCGCCATGGCGGACGGTGACACCGAACTGACTCGTCGCGAGCAGCAGGTCGCGGCGCTGATTGCCGACGGCGCCACCAACAAGGAGGCGGGCCGTCGACTGGGCATCAGCCCGCGTACGGTCGAGCTGCATCGCGCACACATCATGGAAAAGCTCGGCGCGCGCAATGCCGCGGATCTGGTGCGGATCGTTCTCACTCGCGCGCGCTGATCACGGCGACGGACGCATGCAACGGACCCCACGCGACGGCGGCGGGGCTGCAATGCGTGCGCGCCATGCGCTCTGTGTTTGACCTCGCAGGTTTCGCGCGGCATTGATCGCGGCCGATGTCGTGACGGCGCCCGCCGTCCGTCGAACACGCTGTCCATGGCTGCGCCGCTCCCGCAAACGCTGCTCCGCACGACCGAGACGCTGCTGCTCGCCGCGGCCGGCGGACTCCTGTTCGATCTCGCGAAATTTCCGGCGGCATGGATCGCCGGCTCGATGGTGCTCACCGCTGGCGCGGCGTTCGCGGGCCGGCCGCTCCTCATGCCGGTCAATCTCGCGCGCGCCTTCTACATCGTGCTCGGCATGTCGATCGGGGCGGTCGCGACACCGCAGGCCGTCGCCGGCATGGCGACGTGGCCGCTCAGCATCGCGGGAGTCACGCTCGCGATGGGAGCCGTGACGCTCGGGACCGTCGCGTATCTCAAGCGCGTGCATGGATGGGACACGTTGACCGCGGTGCTCGGCGGAATTCCCGGCGGGCTGTCGCAGGTGATGGTGATCGCGGCCGAGCGCGGGCTCGACCTGCGCGCGATTGCGATGGTGCAGACCATGCGCGTGATCATTCTCGCGGTCTGCGTACCCGGTGGGCTCGGCCTGTTCGGTCTCGCCGGCCCGGTGCGCCTGCCGGCGGGCTCGATTGCAATCGCCGACGCGCCGTGGGAGTTCGTCATCATGGTGGCGCTCTCGATCGCGCTCGCGTTGGCGCTGCTCAAATCGGGCTTCCCGGGCGGGCTGATCTTCGGCCCGATGCTGGTGTCGGGCGTGCTGCACGGCGGCGATTTCGTTCACATCGCCTTGCCGCCCTGGTTCACGGGCGTCGCAATGGTGGGGCTCGGCGCCGTCGCCGGCTCGCGCTTCACCGGAACGCCGTTCCGGCTCATGTTGAGCTATCTCGGGGCGGCGATCGGCTCGTTCGTGGTTGCGATTGTGATCACTGCAGGGTGCGCGCTCGTCGTCACCCTGGCGCTCTCGCTGCGCGTCTCCGATGTGGTCGTCGCTTACGCGCCGGGATCGATCGATACGATGATGATATTGGCGCTCGCGCTGCATCTCGATCCGGTCTTCGTCGGTGCGCATCACCTTGCGCGCGTCTTCACGGTCACGCTGGCGCTGCCGATCATCGTGCGCGCGCTGGCGCCCCCGGCCGCGAAGCGGACCAAGAGCGGCCGGCTGGTGCGCCCGCGCGGCGATGATTTCGGCGCCTGATTGTCCGGTCCAGGCCGACATTCCCGGCCGCCCGCGCAAGTTCGTAACCATCCATTGAATCGAGGAGGCGCGCGCGATTGCCAAGCGCGGGCCGCGCGACTATATAGCGCCTATCCGCGATTCAGCCTGCTCGGCTGTGCGCGAAGGCCTCTTCACAATACGCCGACTGCGGATTTCCGATCCGTGCGATGGGGGTTCGTGCGGGAATTGCCGACTCGGCGCAGTGAAGCGGGGGGTGGGGGCCTGACGTCGCGCGCGAGGAGAACCGCCATGCCGAAGAAACAGGGATTGAAATCAGAATTCGTGATGTTCGACGTCGTCTACGAGGATGGCACGCGGCGCTCGAACCGCAAGGTCCCGCGCGCGATTCTCGGCGGGATCGAGGGCGACGAACCGGCGCGCGGCTTCATCATCGAGCAGGATCGCGAGATCGCCGAGAAGCGCGGCTTCCCGGCGACGCCGATCAAGTTCATGCATCGTTCGGACGCCACCGAGAAGCAGCGCGAGCGGGCAGGTGCCGAGCCGGCACCTCGCCACCCGAAATGAAAAAACGCCGGACTCGTTGGTCCGGCGTTCTGGTTTCTCAGGGATGCCGTCTCACTCAGCCGCGAGCGCGCGGTCCTTGAGCGGCAGATGCAGCCGGTCCCAGACATCGACCAGCGCCTCGGCGAGGGCGTCGATCAGCCCGTCGTCGTGATAGGGCGACGGTGTGATGCGAAGGCGCTCACTGCCGCGCGGCACGGTCGGATAGTTAATCGGCTGGATATAGATGCCGTGCTCCTCGAGCAGGAGGTCGCTCGCGGCCTTGCACTTCTCCGGGTCCCCGACGAGGACGGGAACGATATGGGTGTCGCTCGGCATCACCGGCAGGCGTGCCGCGCCGAGCACGGATTTGGTGCGGGCGGCGCGATCCTGATGGCGTTCGCGCTCCCAGCTCGAGGCCTTGAGGTGCCGGATCGCGGCGGTCGCGGCGGCGCAGATCGCCGGCGGCAGCGCGGTGGTGAAGATGAAGCCCGGCGCATAGGAGCGCACCGCGTCGATCAGGTCGGCGCGCCCGGCGATATATCCGCCGAGACAACCGAACGCCTTGGCGAGCGTCCCCTCGCACACGTCGATGCGCGCCATCACGCCTTCGCGCTCCGCGATGCCGCCGCCGCGCGGGCCGTACATGCCGACCGCGTGCACCTCGTCGATATAGGTCATGGCGCCGTAACGCTCGGCGAGGTCGCAGATGCGCGCCACCGGGGCGACGTCGCCGTCCATCGAATAGAGACCCTCGAACACGATCAGCTTCGGCCGGTCGCCCGCCGCCTGCAGCAGCTCCTCGAGATGCTCCATGTCGTTATGACGGAAGATCTTCTTCTCCGCGCCTGACTGGCGCACGCCCTCGATCATCGAGTTGTGGTTGAGCGCGTCCGACAGGATCACGCAGTTCGGCACCATCCTCACGATGGTGGCGATGCCAGTCTCGTTCGACACGTAGCCGGACGTGAAGACAAGTGCCGCTTCCTTGCGGTGCAGATCCGCGAGCTCGTTCTCGAGCTCGACCAGCGGATGGTTGGTGCCCGCGATGTTGCGCGTGCCACCGGCGCCGGTGCCCATGCGCGTCGCGGTCTCGACCATGGAACCGATCACCTTGGGGTGCTGGCCCATGCCGAGATAGTCGTTGGAGCACCAGATGACGACCTCGCGCGCGCCGTGCAGCGAGTGCCACACCGCATGGGGAAAGCGGCCCGCGATGCGCTCGAGGTCGGCAAAAACCCGGTAGCGCCGCTCCTCGCGCAAATGCGCGAGGGCGTCGCTGAAAAAGGCACCGTAATCCATGGGGTCAACACCTCCCCGCGGGCCGCCATCGCGGAACTACTATCAAGTTGGGAACTAATTTTAGAAAAGATCCAGGTCACTTGTCGAGCGTGCTATGCGCATATGCGCATTGTCATATTGACGCTGATCTAAATCCTTCCAGGAAACCTTGGCCCCGATCGAAATTCTTCCAGTAGATCCGGCAGGTGTTGCCGCCGGGTCACATGTCTCCGGTATCGGAACCGGGCTTACCGGCTCCCGCCAAAGGGGCCCATTCTTCAATTGCTGGATAGAAGAATTCAATTACGGGGGCCAAATCGACGTCTCGCGCAACCATGGCCGCACCAGCGATGCGAAAGCGAGCGCGAAGGCGATCACGATGGCGGCCAGCAGAAGTGCCATCGGCAGCACCGTCGCGGCCCTGGCGAGAACGAGGCCGCCGAGCTGCACGAAGGCGGCGCCGATCGTCATCTGGACGCAGCCGAGAAAGCCCGATGCGGTGCCGGCCGCCTGCGGCCGGATGCTGACGGCGCCGGCGATCGCATTGGGCAGCATGACACCATTGCCGAAGCCGATCACCAGCTGCGGTACGAAAACGATTGCGGGTCCGAGGTCCGGTGCGCCGACGGCGAGCGCGATCGCGGCCACGGCGCCGACAGCTTCGATCGCGAGACCCCCCAAGATCATGCGGTCGACGCCGTAGCGGGTGGAGAGCCGCGAGGTGAGGAAATTGCCCGCCATGTAGCCGACCGAGCTGAACGCGAACCAGATGCCGAACTCGGCCGAGCTGCGGCCCATGATCGTCACGACGGCGTGCGGGCCGCCGCCGAGAAACGCGAAGAAGGTGCCCGACCCGAAGGCCGCGCACAGCACATAGCCATGGAAGCCGGCGCTGGCAGCGAGTGCCGCGAGGTCGCGGCGGAATCCGGCGGGCGCGCCGCCCTGGGCGTCGCTCCGGCGCGTCTCGGGGAGGATGACGGCGCCCCAGGCGAGCACCGCGAGGCTCGCGGCGGCGACAAACAGGAAGATCGCCTGCCAGCCGAATGCGGTCTCCAGCACGCCGCCGATCAGCGGACCGAAGGTCGGCGCGATCACCATGGCGGTCGCGACCAGGCCGAGCATCGCGGCTGCGCGGTCGCGCTCGAACAGGTCGCGCACGATCGCGCGCGCCACCACGATGCCGCTGGCAGCGCCGATCGCCTGCACGACGCGCACCGCCACGAGGCTTTCGACGTTGCCGACGCCGAGCGCGAGAAGGCTCATGACCGCGGTGAGCGCAAGGCCGCCGAGCGCGACCGGGCGGCGCCCGAAACGGTCAGACAGCGGGCCGGCCAGGAGCTGTGCGGTCGCAAGGCCGACGAGGTAGAGCGAGACCGCGAGCTGCACCGTCTTGGCGTCGGTGCCGAGCAGGGTCGCGAGGTTGGGCAACGCCGGCACCAGGATGTTGAGGGTGGTCGGCCCGATCGCGGTGAGGCAGATCAGCAGACTGAGCAGGCGCCACGGCGTGCCGGCATCGCGGGCTCCAGCGATGTGGGCTTGCGGGACGGACGCCTCCACGGCGATGCGTCCGTTCAGGCGAGCGGCGCGGTCGCGCGCGCGAGCCAGGCCTCGGTATCGGCATCGACGAGGGGCGAGAGCTCGGCCCGCACGCGCGCGTGATAGCCGTCGAGCCACGCGATCTCATCCGCCGTCATCGCGGCGGGCGCGATCAGCCGGCGGTCGATCGGCGCCAGCGTGAGCGTCTCGAACGTCAGGAGCTGCTTCTCGGCTCCCACGACCGCGGGCGCGGAAGCGACCAGCACCAGGTTCTCGATCCGGATGCCGTAGGCGCCGGCCTTGTAGTAGCCGGGCTCGTTCGACAGGATCATGCCGGCCTTCAGCGCCGTGGTTCCGAGCTTGGAGATGCGCGCCGGTCCCTCGTGCACCGAGAGATAGCTCCCGACTCCATGGCCGGTGCCGTGGTCGAAGTCGAGGCCGGCGGCCCACAGATGCGTACGCGCGAAGCTGTCGATCTGGGCGCCGGTGGTGCCTTCGGGAAACACCGCGCGCGCGATCGCGATGTGGCCCTTGAGGACACGCGTGAAGCGGTCGCGCATCTCTTCGCTTGGGGTGCCGACCGCGAGGGTACGCGTGATGTCGGTGGTGCCGTCCTCGTACTGCCCGCCGGAATCGATCAGGAAGATGCCGTCCGGCGCGATGCGGCGGTTGCTGCGCGCGGTCACACGGTAGTGCACGATCGCGCCGTTCGGTCCGAATCCCGAAATGGTGGGAAAGGACACGTCCTTGAGCGCGCCGGTCGCGCGGCGGAAATCCTCGAGCCGCTCGACCGCGTCGATCTCGGTCCATTTTCCGCTCGGCGCCTCGCGATCGAGCCAGGCGAGAAAGCGTACGACGGCGGCGCCGTCGCGCCGGTGCGCGGCGCGTGCGCCCGCAATCTCGGTCGCGTTCTTGACTGCCTTCATCAGGGCGATCGGATCGGGGCCGCGCCTGATCTTGCCGCCGCTCGCGCCGAGCAGGCGCCCGATCGCGTCGGACGCGCTCGCCGGGTCGAGCCGCACCGTGCGATGCCCCGCGCCGAGCGCCGCAAGATCGCCCGCGAAAGCATCGGGCTCGTGCAGCTCGGCCAAGCCGGCAAGCGCGTCGCGGACCGAATTGGTGAGCTTGCGGCCGTCGACATAGATCGAGGAGCGCCCCTCGCGCGGCACGATCGCCAGCGCGAGCGCGAGCGGCGTGTGCGCAACGTCGCTGCCGCGAATGTTGAAGGTCCAGCACGTCGCCTGCGGATCGCTGATGACGAGCGCGTCGGCCCTGAGCTTGGCGAGCTCGGCGCGGATGCGGTCGAGCTTGGCGGCCGCGGACTCGCCGGACAGCGCCTCGCCGTGCAGCACGATGGCCCCGAGCGGCGGCGCGGGGCGGTCGTCCCACACCGCATCGAGCGGATCGGGCTCGGCCGGCACGAGGGTTGCGCCGGCGGCCGCGCAGGCTCTGGCCAGGCGCTCGGCGCCGTCGATGGTGTGCAGCCACGGGTCGTAGCCGAGCTTGCGGCCTTCGCCGAGCGTCCGCTCGATCCAGCGATCGGGCGGCGTCTCGGTCGTGTGCACGATCTCGAACAGATCGGTGTCGACCTGCTCGCGCGCCTGCAGCGTGTAGCGGCCGTCGACGAACAGCGCGGCGCGGTCGGCGAGCACGATCGCGCTTCCGGCCGACCCGGAAAAACCCGAGATCCAGGCGAGCCGCTCGTCCGATGGCGGCACGTACTCGTTCTGATAGCGATCAGCGCGCGGTACGATAAAGCCGTCGAGACCGCGCCGCGCAAGCTCCGCGCGCAGCCGCGCCATTCGCGGCCCGCTCGCCGCTCGCTCGGTGATGTCGTCGAACGACTGGAATTGGGTCGCCATGGCGGCACTCTATATGGGCCGCGGCGCGCAGCGGCAACGGCGCACATGAATTGTCGTGATGGGCCCCATGACGGACGCTTGTGCGATGCAATAAAATGCCGCCACGGCGGCTGCTCCGGAACGATTCTTTCGCATCGCGGCGCTCGTGAGAAACATCGATATCATGCGGGGTTGTCGGGGGCGCAATGCGTGCGCGTGGATTCTTGGTGTCGCACAAAAGGTCTATGTTGCATTGCAGAATCGACGCCAGGCGCGACGATGGCCCGGCTGCCGTTCGGATGATGGCATCGAAGGAGCAAGCCCGATGTCGACGCTCAGCCTTTCGCCGTCCGCAGTGGCGCGCCGGTCCCGGCGCAGGAGCTGGTTCGCGCGCGCCATGGCGGCGCTGCAGGACTCACGCATGCGCAGCGCGCGCGAGACGGTGGCGCGCTATCGCCATCTGCTGCCGGCGGACTACGAGACCGCCGGTCGCAGCCTCACGGCGCGCAACGAGGATCAGTTGGAGTTCACGCGCGACTGAGGGCGTGCGCGCTCAGTTTTCATCGCACTTCGATTCGGCGATGCGGCATTGATCGCGGCGGGTCGGGCCCGCGGCCGCTTTGCAGTTCTCGAGCGCGTGCTCCTCCGCCAGGTCCTTGGAGGCGGCGATCGCCCAGCCGGCGCCCGGCGTGCCCGGCTTCGGATCGTACGATACCGCATAGCATTCGCCGTGAAAGGTTCCGACCGCGGCGCACGCCGAGGCCGCCTTGGGCGCGCGAGCGTATCCTTGGCAGCTCTGGAGCGCGGCCTCGCGCGCCTCGTCGATGCTCGGATAGTTCACCGAACTGCCGACCGCGATGCCGTCGCCGACGACGTCCGAGGTCGAGCCCACCGCGAGCGCGCCGGCGGCGCCGGCCGAGGGGCTCGCGGCGAGTGCGATCAACGTCCAGATGCCTGTGAACCTGATCATCGGCTCTTCGTATTGGCGCAATGCGAGGTTTTAATGACCGCGTGCGTCACGGATGATCGCCGCGGCGTCGCGTGCGCATCATCGCGCGTTGTGCCGCCGCAGCACCAGCGTGATCCATTCGTCGAGCGGAATCTGCGCGGCGAGCGTAAGCCCTTGCGCGCGGTAGGCGGCGAGCGCCGCGCTTTTCTGCGCCCCGAGCAGGCCGGACAGGATCACATGCGCGTCCGGCGCGAGCACGCCCGCGATCGGCGCCGCGAGCCGCTTGAGCGGCGTCAGCAGGATGTTGGCGAACACGAGGTCGAACGGCCCGCGCAGGCGATGGTCCGCGAGCCCGCCCGCATGCACGACGCGCATCAGCGCGCCGACGCGGTTGGTGCGCGCATTGGCGCGCGCCGTCTCGACCGCACGCCGATCGATGTCGGTCGCAACCACGCGCTCGCGCAGCACCTTGGCGGCCGCGATCGCCAGCACACCGCTGCCGGTCCCGATGTCGAGGACGCGGACGTTGCGCCGCCGGCGCTTGGCCAGCGTGTCGAGCGCGAGCAGGCAGCCGCGCGTGGTGCCGTGATGGCCGGTGCCGAAGGCGAGGGCGGCCTCGATCTCGATGCCGATGCGGTGCGGCGGGATGCGGGTGCGGTCATGCGCGCCGTGCACGAGGAAACGGCCGGCCGCGACCGGCTTGAGGCCCGCGAGGCTCGCGGCCACCCAGTCGCGCGCTGCAATCGTCTCGATGGCCAGCGCGCGCGCCGCGGCGTCGCCGGCGATCGCCGCGATGGCGGCGCGCAATGGCGCTTCGGCGGGCGCCCGTGCGAAATGTACCTCGAGCATCCAGCCGCCATCGGAACCTTCGACTGCCGCGATAGCGGCGTCGCCCGTATCGAGGCTCTCGGCCAGGGCGTCGGCGAGCCGCAATGCGGTCACGACGTCGCAGGCGAGGCGGGCAACGACGGCGTAATCGGAAGGCGAGGGGGGTTGGCCAGACGTATCCACAGCGAATTCAGTTGCCGTTCAATGGCGATTTGGATGGCTCTTCGCGTCGTGCCGAGATTGGGTGCGCAAACGCGTTGCAGCAAGGGAAGAATCTGCTGGGCGGCGCGTCGCCATCCGAGCGCCATTCCATATCCCCACTGTTGTCAACAGGATGGAAACGAGACCTGCGACTGCGGCGTCGCATCCCGTCGTCCCCACGACCGCACACGCGGCAGGCGGATTTTCCCAAGCCCTGTCCACCGGTTATCGAGGACCGCTGGGGCTTCGGGCGAAGCCGGGCGCGATTGTCGCAACGGCCGCTCGCGCCTTTTCGGCGCTGGCGAAATCGGCAGAATGGCCCGCCTCTCCCGCGGCCTCCGCCGCGCGACCACCACCCACGAAGGACGACGGATGACAAAGGCCGGACTTGCGACCCTTCTCCTGCTCATTCTCCTTGCGCCTGCACGCGCCGAGGACGTCGCCGACTTCTTCCGCGGCAAGACCGTGCGCATCGTCGTCGGCGTCGGGGTCGGCTCGGGCTACGATCTCAATGCGCGCCTGCTTGCGCGCCATCTGCCCAACTACATTCCGGGCCACCCGGCCGTGATCGTGCAGAACCAGCCCGGCGCCGGCAGCCTCACCATGACCAACCAGCTGTTCGTTGCCGGCCCGTTCGATGGCACCGCGATCGGGGCCTCGTTCAACGGCATGCCGACGACGCCGCTGCTGCAGCCGGCCGCGGCGCATTTCGACCCCAACAAGCTCAATTGGCTCGGCAGCACCAATCGCGAGACGCAGGTCACCTATGTGTGGCACACCGCGCCGGTGCAGCGCCTGGAGGACCTCAAGACCACGGAGCTGATCGTCGGCGCGCAGGCGCCGGGCTCGACCCAGTACGATTTCCCGGTGCTCGCCAACGCGCTGTTCGGCTACAGGTTCAAGGTCATCACCGGCTACGAGAGCACCCCGAAGATCCATCTCGCCATGGAGCGCGGCGAGGTGCAGGGCAACGGCGCGACCAACTGGACGACGATCAAGCTGCTCAACGCCAACTGGATCGACGAGAAGAAGATCAGGGTGCTGGGGCAGTGGGGGCTCAAGAAGCATCCCGAGCTGCCCGACGTTCCGCTGGTGCTCGACCTCGCCCAGAACGACGCCGACCGGCAGGCGCTGCGCCTCGCGCTGGCGCGGCTCGAATATGGCCGGCCGTTCTTTCTGCCGCCGGGCGTGCCGGCCGAGCGCGTCGCGGCGCTGCGCCGCGCCTTCGACGCCGCGATGAAGGATCCCGAGCTCGTCGCCGAGGCGGAGAAATCCAAGATCGAGATCGATCCG
>Ga0126379_10001801_pt1 | contig 13300 bp, 14 predicted proteins | sample PanSoiMetPlot_24_FD_92640 | JGI IMG/M metagenome (GOLD analysis project Ga0126379, IMG submission 92640) | Tropical forest soil microbial communities from Panama - MetaG Plot_24 | ecosystem: Environmental > Terrestrial > Soil > Tropical forest > Bulk soil | place: Panama | collected 2016-02-17 | reverse complement strand
TCCGCCGCCAGGGGCATATGCAACGATGCAGCGAAGCGGCCGCGACGGATAGGCTTGCGCCCAAGCGAAGCGCGACAGAGCCGGCACCGCGCCGGCACCCGTTGCCAGTTGCAGAAAGCGTCGGCGTGGAAACTCCATGGCGGCCTCCCCCGGTTTTGGCCCTTGCGAGACCAGGCTGTCTCGCGCGCGTTTCATCAGACGACAGATGCGTTGCCTCAGACGAAGGATAATATGGGCGGCCCGACTGCGCATTGACCAGCGTCAAGATCTCAGCGGCGTGCGTCCGACCGCCCTGTAATCGTGACGACCGGCGTGGCTCCTCCGCCGCCCTCTGGAGCTGGCGCATATCCTTATCGCCGAACCAGGATCCACTTCGCCGGGACATGCGCTACCCCCGCCCGATGAACGAGCGCATGTGGTTGGGCAGGATCGTCGCCTCGTAGAGATTGACCTCGCCGGGCAACGCCGCCATCAGCACCGCGACTTTCGCCACGTCCTCGGCCGCCATCACGTAGTCGTCCGGCTTCTCGCCCGGCCCCGCCGTGGTGCGGCCGCGCCGCATCGTGAAGCTCGACAGCGTCGCGCCCGGATGGATGATCGAGGCGACGATGTCGTGCTTGCGGCCGTCCATGGTGAGCTGGTGCGTCATGCCCTGCAGCCCGAACTTGGTGACCGTGTAGGGCAGCGAATCCGGCCGCGGCGTCTTTGCCGACACGCTGCCTATGTTGATGATGCGGCCGCCCTTCGGCGCTTGCGCCTTCATCAGGCGGACCGCCTCGCGGGCGCACAGGAACGGCGCCGTGATGTTGATGTCGAGCGCGGCGCGCCAATAGTCGAGCGTGATGTCCTCGGTCTCACGGTGGGTCGAGATGCCCGCATTGTTGACCAGCACGTCGAGCCGGCCGAACGCCTCGCGCACTTTTGCGAACAGCGCCACGATCTCCTCCTCGCGGGTGAGGTCGGCCGGGGCGGCAAGCGCCTCGCCGCCCTTTTGCTTGATGCCCGCCACCACCTCGTCGAGCAACGCGGCGCGCCGCGCCACCAGCACGGTCCGGGCGCCTTCGGCCGCAAAGGTCTCGGCGATGCCGCGGCCGATCCCGTGGCTCGCCCCGGTGACGACCGCGATCCTGCCGTCGAGCTGCTTGGCCATGTCGTCTCCCCTCGACGGGCGCACCGTGCTCGAATGCACCCCGTATGCGAATAGTGTGGCACAAGATCGATGGTTTTTCCGCCGTTGAATTTCCGCTCGGCGGCAGATACGGATGCAATCGAACGCGCTGCTTGCGCGGCATCAGGCGCTGGCGCGCCGTGCGTCATCAGGTGAGTGCGACGAAATCGTGCTCGCCCATTCCCTGCAGGAGCAGGAATACTGCTGATGTGTCACCGCCATTGGCGACACGGTGCGGGCGTCCCGGACGAACCGAATAGGTCTGACCGACTGAGAGGCAAACCTCTTCTTCCGGCTCACGCGCAAAAATGCGTATGGTTCCGTGGATGATGTAGAACGTATCCTGCACTTTCGTGTGGTAATGCCAAGGTATCGTTTGGATCGGACCGATCTGCATCTCGACGATGCGGAAACCGGACCGTGCGGCGTGATAGGCGCGACGTTCGACTTCATACGTCCGATCCGCAGCGCTTGGCGGCCGCATGCGAACTGTCTCCAATTCTGCCCAATAGGCGGCGGTCACCTCATTCGGGCTTGATATTGGCCAGACGGATCACCTTGCGCCATTTCTCGGTTTCCTCCGCGATGAGCTTGCCGAAGTCGGCAGGCGAGCCGCCGAGCACCGTGCCGTCCAGATTGGCAAGTTGCGCCTTGAACCTGAGATCGAGGAGCGCGGCGTTGATCCCCTTGTTGAGTCTATCGACAATTTCGGCAGGAGTATTCTTAGGCGCGCCGAGGCCGAAGATCGAGCTTGCTTCGTAGCCGGGCACGAACTCGCCTATCGTCGGGATGTCCGGCATCGCTTCCGAGCGCGTTGCCGTGGTGGTCGCGAGCGCGCGCAACCTGCCCGACCGGATTTGCCCGATCGACGGCGTCGGGTTGACGAAGACGACCTGCACCTGGCCGCCGAGCAGATCGGCAAGCGCGGGCGTCACGCCGCGATAGGGGACGTGCAGAATGTCGAGGCCGCCCGCCTCCTGCTTGAACAGCTCGGGAGTCATATGGGTGATCCCGCCTACGCCGCCCGAACCGTACGAGAGCTTTCCCGGATTCGCCTTGACGTAGGCGATGAACTCGGGAAGCGTCTTGGCCGGAACCGAGGGATGCACCAACAGGACAAGGGCACCACGGAACAGGCTCACGACCGGCGCTATGTCGCGGATGAAATTGAAATTCAGATTGTCATAAAGCGTGGCGTTGATCGCGTTCGGCGTACCGACCAGCAAGAGAGTATAGCCGTCCGGAGGCGCCCGCACGACGGCGTCGGTCGCGATATTGCTGCCCGCGCCCGGCCGGTTTTCGACGACGAATTGCTGCCCGAGGCGCTGCGACAACCATTGCCCGATCAGACGCGCGAGAATGTCGTTCGGGCCGCCGGCGGCAAAGCCGACAATGATCCGCACCGGCCGCGACGGGTATGACTGCCCCCAAGCGAAGCGGGATATGGCGGGAAGCGCGGCGGCGCCAGCTGCCAGGCGGAGAAAATGGCGACGCGGACGTTTCAAGACGACCTCCTCAGGTCCTGCGCTTGCGAGGTGCTCTGCCCTTGTGTTGGACCGTTCGCGAAGCTCGCCCGCAAATTAGCGGATGCCATTATGCTCGTATAATGTTACTTTTCGATCTAGATATCTCAGATCGGTGATAGGGGAGACGCGATGCAGCTGAGCGATCGTATCGGACGCCGGATGAAGCTGCACGATCTTCACGTCCTGATGGCTGTCGTGCAGGTCGGCAGCATGAACAAGGCGGCGGCGCTCCTGAACACCGGGCAGTCCGCCATCTCCAGATCAATCGCGGAATTGGAGAACGCCGTCGGCGTGCGTCTGGTCGATCGCACCCCCCGAGGGGTCGAGCCGACCAAGTACGGTCGCGCCTTGCTCGATGGCGGAGCGGCCGTGTTCGATGACCTGCGCCAAGCGGTGAAGAATATCGAGTTTCTCGCCGACCCCACCGCTGGAGAGGTGCGGATCGGCTGCACTCCCTTGTTGGCCGCGAGCTTCGTTTCGGCCGTCATCGATCGGCTCTCCCGGCGCTATCCGCGCATGCTGTTCCATCTCATGACCGGATATGTGGAGACGCTGCACCGTGAACTGAGCGGGCGCAGCGTCGATCTCTTGATCGCACGGAGATTCGGACCCATCGCAGAAGAGCGACTGGACTTCCAATTTCTCTTTGATGATTCGTCCGTCGTCGCGGCGGGTGCACAAAGTCCATAGGTGCGGCGGCGCAGGATCGTGTTTGCCGAACTGTTGAAAGAATCGTGGGTGCTGCCACCGCCCGGAAGCGAGATTGCATCGATCGCCGTGGAAGCCTTTCGCGCCAATGGAGTCGATTATCCTCGCACGGCCGTGGTCACCGATTCCCCCCACGCGCGGATGAGCCTGCTGGCGACCGGGCACTTCGTCACGATTCTTCCGGCTTCCGCATTGAAATTTCCCGCCATGCGCTCGGGGATCAAGGCCTTGCCGGTTCACCTGCCGAGGGCCCGCGTGCCGAACGGCATCGTCACCCTGAAGGCCCGCGCACTCAGCCCCGTCGCGCGGCTTTTCATCGACTGCGCCCGTGAAGTCGCAAGGACTCCGGCAAAGCGGATATGAGCAGACGCCGATCTTCGTGGCGCGCGATACCAGGGCACTGCGGGTGTGCGCTATTTCACCGATCCCGACACGGGGCTGACGTGCCATAACACGAACTGGGCGACGATCTGCGAGTGATCGCACACGCCGTCGCTCAATCGATCGGCACGAAGATCGAGTGGCGCATCTGTCCGTTGACCGCCTTCGACAGATGGCCCTTGCCGGTGACGTCTTCCACGAGCAGCACCTCGCCCGCGCCGATCACCCGCTTCTCCCCATCGCTTGCCGTGATCTCGACCCCGCCGTCGAGGTTGATGATGTACTGCCGGCGCGGCGCCGGATGCCAGTCGAGGTCGTAGTCGCCGCCGGTCTGGCGCAAGCTGATCCCTGTCGCCGCCACGCGTCGCGACAGCTTGCCGCCGGGACGCTCCTCGACCCACGCGACCTCGATATCGCGAAAATGCGTCTCGCCCTGGGCGTCGACGTAGAGGTTGTGGATGCGCATGTCATTGATCCGATGGGCACACTCTTTGAGCCGCTCGAACATAGCCCGGCTGCTTTCCGATCTCATCTCGTTTAAGGTCAATGCACCCTGCCGAGGAGACCAGCGTCGTGAGGCCACGGACAAGGCTTGCCGCTTTCGCATCGATCGCCGCGATATGTTTCTTATTGGGAGTACGAGCAATGGCCGCAGACGGACTAATCACCATCGAGAGCGCTTTTGGGCCGGAAGAAACCATGAAACGGCTCGAGGCCGAGGTGAAGGCCAGAGGCCTGACGGTATTTGCCCATGTCGATCACGCTGCCGGTGCGGCCGCAGTCAACCTGCCGCTGCGGCCGACCGATCTCTTGATCTTCGGCAATGCCAAAGGCGGCACGCCGTTGATGCAGTCGGTGCAGACCATCGGCATCGATCTGCCGCTCAAGGCGCTGGTCTGGCAGGATGAATCCGGCACGACATGGCTGTCCTACAACGATCCCGCTGTCCTCGCGGACCGTCACGGCCTTGGCGAGCAGGCCAGGCCCGCCGCTACCGCCATCGCCGCGGGCCTGAAAGCGATCGCCACCAAGGCAACCACGCCGCCGTGACAATAACAACGCGGTCTAGGCTAGACGACGCGTCTCCTGACGGCCGACGACTTCAACGCCGCGGCGAGGACCTCGAGCGCCTCGACCAGTTCGGAACGGCTGCTCGCTGCCCCAAGCGAAACCCGGATCGCGTTTGGTTGAGCGTCCTCGACGCTGAATGCTTCCGACGTCACGACAGCGAGGCCGTTTTTTTGCACGTGCAATGCGAATTCCGATTTGGTCCAAGTATGCGGCAAGGAGATCCAGATGTGATGAGCGTTGGGGCGCGAGCAAAACGCGTGCGGCGCGAGCACGGCGGCGGCCAGCTTTTGTCTCGCTGCCGCCTCGTCCCGGATCGCGCCGATGATAGCGTCGGCGCTGCCATCCTGCAGCCAGCGTGCGGCGAGCGCGACCATCAGAAAGGCCGGCATCTGCACACTCGCACGCTGAGCCGCCGTCACGAGCGCGGCGGAGTGCGGGTCAGGCGTCAGGAGAAAGGACACGCGCAGACCCGGCGCGATGCATTTGGAAAGGCTGGCGATGAAATATGTCCGCTCGGGAACGAGGCAGGCGAGCGGCGCGGCATTCGGCTCCAGCATGCCGTATGCGTCGTCTTCGAAAAGCAGTACGTCGTTGGCGCGAAGGACTTCGGCAACCTCCTCGCGCCGTGACGGCGGCATGGTGGCGGTGGTGGGATTGTGGATCGTCGGTATCAGATAGACGGCCTTGGGAGCATGTTGCCGGCACGCGGCGTCGAGCGCGCCGGGAACGACGCCCTGGTCATCCATCGATACGCCGACCAGACGCACACCCACACAGGCTGCCGCGGCCTTGATGCCAGGATAGGTCAGAGCCTCCGTCAGCACGATGTCTCCCGGGGATGTGAGCGTGATCAGCAAGTTGAACAGCGCGTTCTGCGTGCCCGGACAGATCACCAGCCGGTCCGCATGCGCGTCGGCGATGCGGGAGCGCAGCCAGCGCGCCGCGATGTCGCGCTCCGCCTCGCTCCCTCCCGCCTCCTGATAGTTGAGGTGCGCCGAGAAGCCGACCTCGCGCTGGATCGCCGCAACCCCTCGCGTGATCCGGCCTTCCAGGTCGGCATCCGCCGGCTGCGGAGGAAGATTCATCGACAGGTCGAATTGCGGTCGCGGCCCGGCGCCGGGCCCAAGCCGCGACATGCTTTCGGCGACGAACGTGCCCTGCCCGACGCGCGCCTGCGTCAGACCGCGCCGCTGCGCTTCCGTGTATGCGCGTGTGACCGTGGTGAGATCGACGCCGAGTGCCTTCGCCAATGCGCGGTGAGTCGGCAGTTGCTGTCCTCGGCGCAGGCGCCCGCTGGCGATATCGGCGTTCAGCGCCTCGACGATGCGTCGATAGACCGGCCCTTCGCGATCGCCCAGTGTAGGGATCCAATCCATACAGACTCCCTGAGACTCCATTGAATGTATGGATTCTCAAGATTATTGTCCCAGTATATTCGATGCAAGGGTTTCGGAGTGATGATCATGTCCGCATCCGAGTCTTCGCGATCGGTGGTGTCCGCTCTCACGCGCGGCTTCCTTGGCCGCTGCCCCTGCTGCGGCCGGGGCCGGATGTTCGGCGCTTTTCTCAAGGTGAACGATCGCTGCCCGGTTTGCGGCGAGGAACTCCATCATCATCGCGCCGACGACTTTCCAGCGTATCTCGTGATCCTCGTCGTGGGCCACCTGGTGGTTCCGGCGGCACTCATCGTCGAGACGCACTTCGCCCCATCATACCTGGTCGATCTGGCGCTCTGGTTGCCGCTGACCGTGGCCATGGCGACGGGCCTTCTGCAGCCGATCAAGGGCGCCATCGTCGCCGCCCAGTGGCATCTGGGCCTGCATGGGTTCGGTGACGCCAGGAAAATCCGCACGGCGGCCTGAGGCGCTCGGTCGCCGGTTCGAGTGGCACGCGCGGTCGAGCAATTTCGGCCGTATCGAAGAATCCGGCAAATCCTGTCCAAAGAGAGCAAGATCGTGAAAGCCGACTTTGCTGCCGTCACCTTAAATTCAAACCGGGCGGACGCGACTCGTGTCGCGGCGGTATGTCGGATGGCGACCATGAACGATCGTTTCGATCCCGCGATCGGCCGGCGCGATCTTCTTCGCATCCTCGCGGCTGGAGCCGGCGCGACCGCGGCAGCGAGCGCCCCGCTCGCAGCCACCGCTGACGACGGCCGGGATACCGCCAGGAAGAGCAGGGCTCGCTACCAGGCGAGCTCGCCGGACGTACAGAATTTCTACCGCGTCAATCGCTATCCGGCGAAGTGAAGGAGGCCAGCCGTGCTGATCAGCAGAGCACGACATGAGGCGCGCCGCGGGACGATTGCGGCGGCACTTTCGGCCCGGCCGAATGGCGGCCTCGACCGACGCAGCTTCCTGCGCCGTTCGGGGCTTGCGGCAGGCGGCCTTGCGGCGATCGGTGCCTTGCCGCTCGGCGCCGTGCGCAAGGCAGAGGCCGGCCCGCCTCCCCCGCCGGGCGCGCCGGTCACGGTGCGCAGGAACGTCTGCACGCACTGCTCGGTCGGCTGCACGGTCATCGCCAATGTGGCGAACGGCGTGTGGATCGCGCAGCAACCGGCCTGGGACAGCCCGATCAATCGCGGCTCGCACTGCGCCAAGGGGGCAGCGGTGCGCGATGACGTCTCGAGCGAGCGGCGGCTGCGCTATCCGGTGAAGCTCTTGGGCGGCGCGTGGCAGCGCATCGCGTGGGATCAGGCTATCGAGGAGATCGGCGACAAGCTGCTCGAGATCCGCGCGAGGTCCGGCCCCGAGTCGGTCTACTGGCTCGGCTCCGCCAAGTTCACCAATGAGGCCGCCTATCTGAACCGCAAGTTCGCCGCCTTCTGGGGCACCAACAATTCGGATCACCAGGCGCGCATCTGTCATTCCACCACCGTCGCGGGCGTGGCCAACACCTGGGGCTACGGCGCGATGACCAACAGCTACAACGACATCCGCCACGCCAAGACCATCATGGTCATGGGCGGCAATCCGGCGGCCGCGCATCCGGTCTCGCTCCAGCACATCCTCGAAGGCAAGGAGCTCAACCGCGCCAACATGATCGTGATCGATCCGCGCTTCACCCGCACGGCCGCGCACGCCACCGACTATCTCCGCGTCCGCCCGGGCACGCATATTCCGACGATCTACGGAATGCTGTGGCACATCTTCCGCAACGGCTGGGAGGACAAGCAGTTCATCGCCCAGCGCGTCTACGGGATGGACGAAATCCGCAAGGAGGTCGAGAAGTGGCCGCCCGACGAGCTCGAGCGCGTCACCGGCCTGAAGGAGGCCGACGTCAAGCGGATCGCCGAGACGTTCGCCAAGCAGCGGCCCGCGACGCTGATCTGGGCTATGGGCCAGACGCAATATTCCTTCGGCACCGCCAATGTTCGCGCGAGCTGCATCCTGCTGCTCGCGACCGGCAATGTCGGCGTTTCCGGCGCCGGGGCCAACATCTTCCGCGGCCATGACAACGTGCAGGGCGCCACCGATCTCGGCCTCGATGTGACGACCCTGCCGCTCTATTACGGCCTCGACGAAGGCGCCTGGCGGCACTGGTGCCGCGTGTGGGAGGTCGACTACGACTGGATGGTCTCCCGCTTCGCCAGCAAGACGCTGATGCAGACGCCGGGCATCCCGAGCACGCGCTGGTTCGACGCGACCTTGCTGCCGAAAGACCAGGTCTCGCAGCCCGACCCCATGAAGGCCATGTTCATCATGGGGCATGGCGGCAACACGATCACGCGCATGCCGGAGGCGAAGAAAGCCATCGAGAAGCTCGATCTCCTCGTCGTCTGCGACCCCTATCCGACCACGTGGGCGGTGCTCTCCGAGCGCAAGGAGGGCACGTACCTGCTGCCGGCCTGCACCAGCTTCGAGATGGACGGCTCGCGCACCGCCTCGAACCGCTCGCTGCAATGGGGCGAGCAGGTCGTCGCGCCGAGCTTCGAGAGCCGCAACGACTACGACATCATGTACATGCTGGCGCGCAAGCTCGGCTTCGCCGACCAGCTGTTCAAGAACATCAAGATCGAGAGCGGCCACGTGCTCGCCGAGGACATCCTGCGCGAGATCAATCGCGGCGGCTGGTCGACCGGCTATTGCGGCCAATCGCCCGAGCGCCTCAAGGCGCACATGCGCAACCAGGCCAAGTTCGACCTGGTGACGCTGCGCGCGCCCAAGGACGATCCGGAGGTCGGCGGGGACGTCTATGGCCTGCCGTGGCCCTGCTGGGGCACGCCTGAATTGAAGCACCCCGGCAGCCCAATTCTCTACAACACCAATCTGCCGGTGAAGGACGGCGGCGGCACTTTCCGCGCGCGCTTCGGCGTGGAGCGCAACGGCGTCAATCTGCTCGCCGAAGGGTCGTACTCGCAGGGCTCCGACATCAAGGACGGCTATCCCGAGTTCACCCTGGGCGTGCTCAAGAAGCTCGGATGGGACAGCGAGCTCACGCCGCAGGAGCTCGCCGTCATCGCGAAGGTCGGCGGCAGCAATCCCGACAGCGTCTCGTGGTCGATCGATCTCTCCGGCGGCATCCAGCGGGTCGCGATTGCGCACGGCTGCGCGCCTTACGGCAACGCCAAGGCGCGCACCATCGCGTGGAATCTCGCCGATCCCATTCCGGTCCACCGCGAGCCGATCTACACGCCGCGTCCCGATCTCGTCGCGAAATATCCGACCCTGCCGGACACCCGCCAGTTCCGCGTCCCCAATATCGGCTTCACGGTGCAGAAGACGGCGGTCGAGAAGGGCATCGTCAGGGAATACCCGCTGATCCTCACCTCCGGCCGGCTCGTCGATTACGAGGGCGGCGGCGAGGAGACGCGCTCCAACAAATGGCTGGCCGAACTCGCGCAGGAGATGTTCGTCGAGATCAATCCGGCGGACGCAGCCGACCGCGGCGTCAAGGACGGCGGCTGGGTCTGGGTCACCGGCCCCGAGGGCGGGTCGAAGGCGCGCATGAAGGCCCTCGTCACCCCGCGCGTCGGCAAAGGCCTCGTGTGGATGCCCTATCATTTCGCCGGCTGGTTCGAGGGCGTCGACCAGCGCAGCAAGTACCCGAAAGGCGCCGACCCGTATGTGCTGGGCGAAAGCGTCAATACGATCACCACTTACGGCTACGACCCGGTGACCGGCATGCAGGAGCCCAAAGCGACGCTCTGCCAGATCAGCGCCGCGTGAGGAGCACGACCATGGCGCGGATGAAGTTTCTCTGCGATGCCGACCGCTGCATCGAATGCAACGCCTGCGTCACCGCCTGCAAGAACGAGAACCAGGTGCCGTGGGGCATCAATCGCCGGCGCGTCGTCACCATCAACGACGGCAAGCCGGGCGAGCGCTCGGTCTCGATGGCGTGCATGCACTGCACCGATGCGCCCTGCGCCTCGGTCTGCCCGGTGAACTGCTTCTTCTCCACCGACGACGGCGTCGTGCTGCATTCCAAGGATCTGTGCATCGGCTGCGGCTACTGCTTCTACGCCTGCCCGTTCGGCGCGCCGCAATATCCGCGCGTCGGCAATTTCGGCTCGCGCGGCAAGATGGACAAGTGCACGTACTGCGCCGGCGGCGGCGGCACGGAAGCCCCCGGCAGCCTCGAGGAGTTCGCGAAGTACGGCGCCAACCGCATGCTGCGCGGAGAGCTGCCGCTGTGCGCCGAGATGTGCTCGACCAAGTCGCTGCTCGCCGGCGACAGCGAGGTCATCGCCCAGATCTACAAGGAACGGGTGATCACGCGCGGCTACGGCTCCGGCGCATGGGGATGGAGGACGGCCTATCGCGAGGACATCACGGTCTGAGAGGATGACCGACAACGCGCCGTGCGCGCTCCATCACCCCGCCACGATCAACGCATCGAGCGCGGTCGCGCCCTCGCCCGCGGCGTGCACCGTCAGCGGGTTGACGTCGATCTCGGTCAATTCGGGCACCGTCTGCATCAGCCGGTCGATCGCCTGCACCACGCCCACCACCGCATCGACGTCGGCGGGCGGGGCGCCGCGCACGCCGGCGAGCAGCTTCGCGCTGCGCAGCCGGCCGAGCGCCTCGCGGATCAGGCCCGCGTCGGCGCCGCTCGGCAGCAGCTGCACGTCGCCCAGCGCCTCGACCCAGATGCCGCCGAGCCCCAAGAGCAGCACCGTGCCCCAGCCAGGATCACGCTTGGCGCCGACCATCAGCTCGACGCCGCGCGGCGACATCTGTTCCACCAGCGCGCCGTCGAGCGCCACGTCGGGCGCGGCGCGCTTCACGCTCGCCATCATGCGGTCCCAGGCGGCGCGTAGCGCCCCCTCGTCGACGAGATCGAGCGCGACGCCGCCGGCTTCCGTCTTGTGCGACAGCGCCGCCGCCTGCGCCTTGAGCACGACGGGAAAGCCGATCTCGCGCGCCACCGCGACCGCCTCGTCGGCCGAGCGCGCGAGCTTGCCGGCCGGCACGCGGATGCCTGCCGCGGCGAGCGCCTGCTTGCCGCGCCACTCCGGCTGCGCGCCCTTGGACAGGGCCGGCAGCCCGGCGATCGGGGCAGGTGTCCCGGTTCCGCGCGAGCGCGCGAGCAGGCGCCCGTACTTCGTATAGAGCGCGACCGCCCGCATCATCCGGTCGGACGAGCGCGAGTACACCGCCGGGCTCTCGTTCGCGGCCGCCGCGACCTCGTCGCCGAGCGGCCAGGTGTCGCCCAGCGCGCAAAACACCTTCGGCTTGTCCGAGTGCCGCATGCCCTCGTTGAAGCCGCGCACCGGAACCGGGTTGTTGATCGGAAACGAGATGAACAGCATGCCGACGTTGGGATCGTCGATCATCGCCCTGGTCACCACCGGCAGCATCGGCGGCGCGAAGCCGGCCGTGGTGTCGAGCGGATTGCCGTAGTTGCCGTACGACGGCAGCGTCTCGCGGATCGTCTTCAAGGTCGCCGGGTCGAGCTCGGGCAACTCGAGGCCGACGTCCTCGGCGAAGTCGTTGGTCAGCCCCACATACGCGCCCGATGCCGTGATGATGCCCGGGCCCTTGGCGGGCGGGTTGGGAAACCGCTGCAGGATCTGCACCAGGTCCACGGTTTCGTCCATGCTGCCGGTGACGATGGCGCCGGCGTCCTCGATCTGCGTGCGCATGGTCCAGTAGTCGCCGATCAGCGCGCCGGTGTGCGACTGCGCCGCCTTACGCGCTTTTGCGCTGCGCCCGGCCAGCATCAGGACGACGGGTTTCCCGGCCGCGCGGCTGCGCCGGATCGCGGTGAGGAATGCCTGCGGCCGCCGGATCTCCTCGCAGTAGGCGACGATCACGCGGGTCGCGCGGTCCTCGACCAGGAACTCGAGGAAGTCAGTGGTCTCGAGGCCCGCCTCGTTGCCGGTCGAGATCACGTAGGACAGCGGCACGCCGCGGCCGTCGCTCGCGCGCTGGAAGTGGCCGAGCAACCCGCCGCTCTGGCCCACGAAGGCGACGCCGTTCTGTACCCCGCGCAGCGCCGGGCGCGCGTACAGCATGTGCAGAAACACGCCGTCGACATTGTTGGTGATGCCGAGACAGTTCGGCCCGCACACCGCCACTCCGGCGGCGCGCGCAGTCGTGGCGACCGCGTCCTGGGTCGCGTAGTCGCCGGTCTCGGCGAAGCCGGCCGCGAATACCAGCGCGGCGCCCACCTTCCGCCGCGCGCAGGCAGCGATCGCGTCGCGCACCGAGGCGGCCGGCAGGGTGAACACCGCGAGGTCGACGCCTTCGGGCAGCTCGTCCGCGCTCTTGAGCACCGTCCGCCCGTCGATCGGCGCGTCGGTGCGGCCGACCAGATGCAGGTCGCCCGCAAAATCGTTGAGCTTCAGGCACTGCAGGATGACCTGGCCGGCGCTGCCCGCGCGCGGCGAGATGCCGACGATCGCGACCGAGCGCGGATTGAGGAACCGCGCGACCGCCTTGGCGCCGCGCGCACCTTCGGCTCCGCTCATGCGGCGTCCTTGTCGGGCTGCCAGAACAGCAGGTGCTCGCCGTTGTCGAGCGGATGCCAGTACGGCTTGACCTTCATGCCGACTTTAAGGTCCTCGGCCGCGCAGTTGACCACGCCGGCGATCAGATTGACGCCGACGTCGAGTGTCACGCTCGCGACCGCGTACGGCTCCTTGCCGTGGAACGCCGGCGGCCCGCGGTGCGCGATGGTGAAACTGAACACCGTGCCCTTGCCGGACACCTCGCGCCATTCGATGTCGCGCCGCCGGCCGGTGAAGATGCTCACCGGCCGCGGGAAGTGCTGATACTTTTTCGTCGCCTTGCAATATTGGATGACGAGCTTCTTCTGCCGCGTCGCCTCCCAGAACGGCAGGCCGAAGTCGTAATGCCTGATGTCGCGCCTGACGTCGAGCGTGTCGTGCAAGGTGGTGGCCATGGTGTGCTCTCTATATCTGCTTTTCAATCGTGAGGCGGGCACTGCGCGTGCGCTCCCTCTCCCCGCGTGCGGGGAGAGGGTCGGGGTGAGGGGGTGC
>Ga0126379_10001800_pt1 | contig 13302 bp, 10 predicted proteins | sample PanSoiMetPlot_24_FD_92640 | JGI IMG/M metagenome (GOLD analysis project Ga0126379, IMG submission 92640) | Tropical forest soil microbial communities from Panama - MetaG Plot_24 | ecosystem: Environmental > Terrestrial > Soil > Tropical forest > Bulk soil | place: Panama | collected 2016-02-17 | reverse complement strand
TTGTTGTTGAGGTTGTTTCCGCTCTTGAAGAAGTAGTTGTTCCCGTCGAGCGAGTTGATTTGAGGGAGCGGGTAATACTTAGAGGCGAATATGTTCGAAGCAACAGGGCTGACGGCAAGGTTGGCTGCTGCCAGATCATTATTGGGAATGGGCTGGCCCGCAAGAGGACCTGATGGATAAACGAGTTGAAATGGCAGCTGGCTGAAGTCTCCCGCCCGCGCCTGGGCAGTCAAGAGTTGCGCTCCAGTCGATCCCGCTTGCAGAAACCGCTGCCCCTGGTAATCGGCGAAGAAGAACAGCTTGTTCTTGATAATCGGACCACCGAAAGTAGCACCAAACTGGTTGTAGCGAAGTTCTGGCTTTGGCTGCGGAATCGCCAGAAGACCGTTGAAAGCCTTGTTAGCATCCAGTGCGTCGTTCCGGAAGAATTCAAACACATTTCCGTGAAATGAATTGGTCCCGGACTTGATGCTCGCGCTGACGACGCCACCCTGGTAGTTGCCGAACTCTGCCGAGGCATTCTGCGTGATGAGATTGAATTCCTGGATAGCATCGATGCTCGGCGTATATCCAACTTCATTGTTCTTGTCTTCGCCATTCTGAATGCCATCGAGCAGGTACGCATTGGCCTGTTCGCGATTGCCATTAATGTTAGGTCTCCCCGAGTTGGTCATAGTCTGGGGGAGCCGGAGACTCGATGGATTGACGGTGGTCGTTCCGGGAGCAAGCAGCGTCAATTGCAGGTAGTTCCGCGACGCCAAAGGCAAACTTACGTTCGTGTCCGCGTCGAGAAGGGTACTGACTTCGGTGCTCTGGGTCTGCAACACTGGCGCAGCGCCGCTGACCTCGATGGTCTCCGAAACATGCCCCACTCTCAGCTGCATGTCGATTCGAGCAGTCTGATTAAGGACGAGCGTGAACGGCGGTTGCACGGCCGTTTGGAATCCGGACATCGTCACTTTCACGGTGTAGTTCCCAATGGGCACGCGCAGCACGCTGTATTGACCGGCATCGTTCGTTTTCGCATTCCAGACGGTGCCGCGCTCCGTACTCGTCACGGTCACATCGGCGCCGGAGATCGGCGCACCGGTCGGATCGGTGATCGTTCCCACAATGTTTGCGGTCACTTCCTGGCTGAATGCAGCAGGTAGAGCGACGGCAATGGCTAACAACAGCGCTATAGCTAGGGTCCACACAGTTTTCATCAGCGGAACCTCCTGGAGACATTTCCCCACACGGCTCTTGCGAGTGGGTAATGCTATATAGCAGATCACTGCACCGGTCAAGAAAAAAATTATCAGACTTGTGGAAAAGTCAGTTTTGACGGACGGGCTCTTTCTTCCGCAGCACTTCTGCCCAGTAGATGCCTATTATGAAAATCCATAGAAAATGCATATTCCAAGCTCATTCTGTACCAAGAGCACATTGTGTATCGCAATCAGGAGAACCCCTGTGAAAGAGAAGATGGCCGAAGCAGAGCACAGAACTCAGGACTTTACTTTTTGCCAGGTCGTGAGCTATATAGCAGTCTGCGGTCATTTTCCTTTGGAGTGGAACTGCTCCTATATTTTCTTGTAGAGGTGCTATGGCAGAGAGCCGCCGAAATGGGACGCCCGCGTACGTCAAGATTCAGGAATCAGTTCGCCGGCAGATTCAGTCGGATCAACTTCAGCCGGGCGATCCAGTGAGTTCGGAGCGGGAACTGGCGAAGCGTCATGGCGTTAGTCTGATGACCGCTCGCCATGCCTTAGCGGTACTGGAGCGCGAAGGTGTTGTCGAACGCCGCCCGGGTGCCGGAACGTTCATCGCGCCTCCCCGCATCCAGTTCAACAAGCTGATGAGTTACACAGAGCAGATGGGCAGCCGGGGATTGGCGGCCCGAACGAAAATCATACTTTCGAAGATTGTGGAAGACGCGCAGGAAGTTGCGGCACGCCTGGGACTGGCGAACGGCAGCCGCATGGTCAAAATCGAAAGGGTGCGGCATGCTTCAAATGAACCGTTTGCCCTGGAAATCTGCTACCTGCCGGCCAACGAATTCGCTGGATTGGTTGATGCTCCCCTCGCGCGCACATCATTATTCGCGACTCTAGAACATGAGTATGGAGTTGAGATCGCATATGCGGACGAGGAAGTGGACGCGACCGCGGCTGACGGCCGAGTCGCCCAACTACTGGATGTTCCGAGCGGCGATCCGTTGTTGCGAATTCGACAGGTAATCTATTCCTCGAAGAGCAAACCCATCATTTACGTGATTGGTTACTACAAGTCAGAGCGGCATTCACTGTTCATCCGGAGAATGCGGTAGCTGTCCGGTCCGAAGGACCTGTGTTCAGTGTTCGCCGGAGAATGCGCCAGCGGTTCGCCAGTCGGATCTTTACTATACGATCCCATTGCGGTCGACGTCTGTCGCCGTGCACTGACCGCCTGAGGAATAGGTACAATCGACAGGACAGAAGTGATCGCCCGCAAACACGCGGCATTACACCCGACGCCCGGATGGCGAAACTGGCAGACGCACGGGACTTAAAATCCCGAGTCCTGAAAGGGACGTGACGGTTCGATTCCGTCTCCGGGCACCAGTTCAAAGATCGCTACCGCCCTCCGAGAAGAGTGGGTTTGAATCGCGGTTGTCCGATGAAGCCAGCTGATTTTCGGAGGATTGCGCTGAGTCTGGAGGGAGTGGAAGAGTACTCTCACGCAGGATTGCCGGCTTTTCGTGTAGGAGGCAGGAAATTTGCTTCTCTAGCCTCGCAAGCGCAGGGCTATGGAAATCTGATGCTCACGCTGGAACTGCAGTCGGAGTTTGTAGAGGAAGCGCCTGAGATTTTCTTGCCGATTCCTGGCGGATGGGGACGGATGGGTCCCACTCACGTCCGGCTTGCAGCGGCGAGTGAGGATGTACTGACCGGCGCTCTCCGAACCGCCTGGAAACTGCGAGTCGAGAAGTCAGATCCGGTCATCAGCCATGCCCGCGCTAGAAGTGTTAATCGTTTTCGAAGTTTAGCCCTCGCTGCGTGCGGCCCGCGTCATCAGGTCTTCGATGGCCTGCTGCGGCGATTTTCCGTCTTCAAGAATCGCAAACATCTGCTCCGTGATGGGCATCTCCACATTTTTCTTGCGGGCGAGGGCGATGGCCGCGCGTGTCGTTAACACGCCCTCGGCGACTGTTCCGTGCATGCCGGAGATAATATCGGGTAGCTTGCGACCTTTTCCCAACTGCACTCCGACGGTCCGATTGCGGGAGAGATCGCCCGTGCAGGTCAGCACAAGATCGCCAAGCCCTGCCAATCCTGCCATGGTATCGAGACGCCCGCCACAAGCCACCACGAGGCGGGCTACTTCCGCGAGGCCGCGTGTGATCAGGGCAGCCACGGAGTTGTGACCGAGGTCGAGGCCGTCGCAAACTCCCGCGGCGATGGCGATGATGTTCTTTAGCGCGCCGCCAAGTTCCACCCCAATTACGTCGTCGTTCGTGTAAACACGAAAGCGGGAATCGTTGAACGCGCCCTGCAGAGCGCGATTCAGACCAGCGTCGTCGGAGGCCAAGGTGACGGCTGTCGGATCTCTGCGCGCTACTTCCTTAGCGAACGATGGACCGCTCAAGGCGGCAACCCTAGGCACAAAGTCACGCCCGCGCAGGGCGTCTTGTATCACCTCTGTCATCCGCAGCAAAGTGCCTTCTTCCAGTCCTTTGGTGCAGCTTACAAAGAGCATCTCGCCGCTGAGCGACGGGGCCATTTTCTGAAAAAGCCTCCGGCAATGCTGCGACGGCATGACGCTCACGACGATCTCGGCGTTGTCGAGCGCGACGTTTGTATCGTTCGTGGCGAGGATCGTTTCCGGCAAATTAAATCCGGGAAGAAAATGCTCATTCACTCTCCGGTCGCGAATGCTCTCGCAGACCTCGGGCTCGTTGGCCCATAGCCGCACTTCGTGAGAGCCCTTACGACCCAGTACAATCGCCAGGGCGGTTCCCCAAGCGCCCGCGCCGATGATGGCGATGCGGCTCATTTATGCTTTTCTCCCATGCGCGGCTCGGTTCCCGATAGCAAACGGCCGATATTCTGCCGGTGTTTCCAGATGACAAACAACGAGGCGATCGCGACCAAGAACAGTTCGCGCGGATCGGAATACTCATGAAGTACCCAGGCCAGCGGGGTCACGGCGGCGGCGGCAACCACTGATCCCAGAGAAACGTAGCGGAAGAGGGCCATCACCAAGGCAAATAGTCCCACGCAGAGCACGGACTTCGGCACAATCAGCACAAACGAGCCAACGCTGGTAGCGACTCCCTTGCCGCCGCGAAACTTGAGCCACAAGGGAAACATGTGTCCGAGAACAGCAAAGAGCGCTGCAACGGTCAACAACAGGCGCCCGCCGGAAGGGAAGAGGGTGCGTACGACCAGAACTGCCGCGAGGCCCTTGGCGGCATCCAGCAGCAATGTGATCACACCGAGCGCCGGCGATCGACGCGCAACGTTTGTGGCACCAATATTCCCGCTGCCGCTCGCGCGAACGTCCTCCCCGTGAACCATGTGTACCAGCAAATAGCCGAACGGAATGGAGCCGAAAAGGTAGCTCACGACAACCACAACTAGATAAGTGTTAGCGGGCATGAGGAAGGCCATAATGTCGGATTACTGCAATGCAAACCGATGCAGTTTTGTGTACTTCGAGCCTCCGGCGAGAGCTGGCTTTGATACAAGCAATACTCGCGGGCGGTCATTGTACCGAAGTCAAGCGAGTCCATAGCGCCCAGCCGCTTGTCGAGAACGGAAAACGTCGCGTTGGGCTCATCGCCCTTGCGCCACCGTGGTGAGCCTGACCCGCCTCCCCTTCGGGCAAGTGTCAGATGTGGGCTGAAAGCGCGTTCCTCGCGCGGAATTCCAAGTTTCGCCATCGCGGCATCCACGTTGTTTGCGAGATTACCGAGTTCGGGCCCCGCCTGAATGCCAATCCAGAAGACGCGCGGCGCCTTGGCGCTAGGAAAGAATCCGTAGCCTCCGAATTGGATTTCGACGGACGGCCCTGTCACTCGTTTCAGTGCCTCGGCGACGGCTTTGACCTGCTCGGCTTTCTGCTCTCCGATGAACTTGAGCGTCACGTGCAATGACTCTGGGCGAACCCAACGTGCCTCGGGAGCGAAGCCTCGGACGCCATCCAGAAAACGGCCGATCTTCGCGCGTATTTCTAAGTCGAGATCGATGGCGACAAAAATCCGCATGCTTTCCTGGTTCTTGAAGCGCGAAAAGTAAAAAAGCTCAAAAGCTCAAATCAGCGCTCGCCGCATCATCTCGAGCGCCTGCTGGCTTGCAAACCAACGAATCCGCTTACGGTCTCCAGCAAAGTTTCGCTCGACAACCTGCGTGCCTTCTTCTCCGGCCAGCGCCACATAGACGAGGCCAACGGGCTTTTGTTCGGTACCGCCTGTCGGGCCTGCCACACCCGTGATTCCGATCCCGTAACTTGAGACGCAACGTTTCCTGATTCCTTCCGCCATCGAAGCGGCGACTTCGCGGCTCACCGCGCCATGTTTATCGATAAGCCCCTTCGGAACATTCGCGAACTGGGTCTTCAATGGATTGGAATAGACGACTGCACCGCCCAGGAAATAGCGCGAGCTGCCACTGAGAGAAGTGATGCGCTGGGCCAGCAATCCGCCGGTGCACGATTCCGCCACCGCGAGAGTAAGGCCGCGCATTTGCAACAGGTAACTCACAATCTGTTCGATGCTCTCGCCTTTACGGGAGAAAATGGCATCGCCTAGTTCGTTCTCCACTTTCTCCGCTAACTCCTCGACACGCGCTTCGGCTGCTTCTGGCGAAGTGGCGCGCGTGCGGAAATGCAGTTGAATCTCTCCCGACCCAGCCAGGATCGTAGTCTGCACATCGGAGTACATTTTGTAGATCGGCGCCACGCGCGAATCAACCTGAGACTCGGGCATGAGGGCGATCCGGAGCAGACGCGTCGCGATGTGCAGGGGCGGGACACGTTCCCGCAGTCGCGGAATACATTGTTCTTCGAACATCGCCTTCAGTTCATTGGGAGGCCCAGGCAACAGAATCACAATCCGTTCATTGCTGTCGTATCTGCCGCTGATCCACTGACCGGGCGCAGTTCCATTGGCGTTGGGCAGCACGGTGGCACTCGAGATCACATCCGCCTGTTTGGCGTTGTTCGGAGAAAATTTGTAGCCACGCTTGGCGAAGCGCTCTTCCAGCTTCCTGATGATTTCCGGATCACGTTGAAGAGTGAGACCAAGCGCCTCGGCGACTGCCTCTCGCGTTAGGTCGTCTTCGGTCGGTCCCAGTCCACCGATGAGAAGGATGATGTCGCATCGGCGCATGCCGAGCTTGGTCGCCGCCACCAAGCCGTCTCGGTCGTCACCAACGATGCATTTGAAGCGCACCTCGACGCCGAGGTCATTCAGCCTTTCGGTGAGATAAAGGGAATTTGTGTCCTGCCGGTGGGGCGTGAGCATTTCCGACCCAATAGCGATGATTTCGGCATTCACGCTAGAAGGATAAATGAAGAACGGAGTAGTCAGTAGTTGGAGTCAGTAGTCAGTGGCCAGGATCTGACTGAAACCCAATAGCAACTGACTACTGACTACCGGCTACCGACTTCTGACCGCTGGCTGCTGCTGGGTCATACAGTGTATTGCGCCAAAGCCCCAGATCAGATCGCCGGAATAGATGGGAACGATTTGGCGAGTGGGGAAGAGTTCAGCTAGCGTATTGAGGGCAACGCGGTCATTCGGATCGTTAAAGACGGGCACGAGCACCACGCCATTGCCGATGTAGAAATTGGCGTAGCTGGCGGGCAAGCGACGTCCTTCAAAAATGACGGGGTGGGGAAGTGGGATTTCGACCACTTGTAGCCGCTGACCATTCGCCGTGCGCGCCGCCCGCAGGCGTCCCAGGTTGTGCTGAAGCGCTGAGTAGTTTTCATCCTGCGCATCATGCTCAATCATGGTCACAACGGTGTTGGGCGAGACGAAGCGCGCGATGTCATCGACATGCCCGTGCGTGTCGTCGCCGGCAACGCCTTCGCCGAGCCAGATCACCGTGCCGGCTCCGAAATAGGCAGAAAACATTTGCTCGTAGGCCGTGCGATCCATGAACGAATTTCGCTGTTGTGTAGTCGACAGGAGACATTCTTCTGTCGTCAGCAGGATTCCAGCACCATTCACATCGATCGAGCCGCCTTCGAGCACCACGCGATGCTTCTCCCACAGAGGCTGCACGATGCCCGCGGCCGCAGACTGTGCCATGCGCCGGCCCACTTTTTCATCAAACTTGAAGTTCGCATACTTCGCCCAGGCATTGAATTGGAACTGAAGAGCGATAGCCTGAGAGTCAGGAGAGTCCTGTCCGGGCGCGAGAAAGATGCAGCCCGAATCGCGGGTCCAGACGCGGTCAGTGCGCCAATGGTGGAAGCGTATCTTTTCCGATAAGGCGTCAGCCTTCTCAAGCACCTCGCGAGCACGTGTCTCCCACACCGGGCTGTTCACGATCACATCGACGTACTCGTTCTGCACCAAGTTGCGGATGATCTCGGCATAAACCCACGGAATCGGTTCGAACTTGCCCGGCCAATCGTCGCGAAAATGCGGCCACGCCAACCACGTGGATTCGTGCAGTTCCCATTCGGCGGGCATGCGGTAGCCGCGCGCTGACGGAGACGCTTTGCTTTGGCTCAGAGTTCGCGTTGTCATTTTCCGTCAAGCATCCGACTAGTGATTGGAGCGTAGCTATCGATGCGACGGTCGCGAAGAAACGGCCAATTGCGGCGTGTCTCTTCCATGTGGCGAACATCGACTTCTCCGAGCAGGATTTCTTCTTTGTCATGCGACCCTTCGGCGATCACGCGACCGAATGGATCGGCGAGAAACGATCCACCCCAGAACTCCAGCCCTTTTCCCGGTGCGGAGTTGCCCCGTATGTTGCCGGTCTCAAATCCGACGCGATTCGCTACGCCAACATAAACACCATTGGCAATGGCATGACTGCGCTGAATCGTCCGCCAGGCATCGTGCTGGGCCACTCCGAACTCGGCTTTTTCTGCGGGATGCCAGCCAATCGCAGTCGGATAAAAAAGAATGCTTGCGCCCTGCAGTGCGGTCAGGCGCGCGCCCTCGGGATACCATTGGTCCCAGCACACAAGCGTGCCGACCTTTCCCGCAGAAGTGTCAAATGTCTTGAATCCCAGATCGCCAGGCGTGAAATAGAACTTTTCGTAATAGAGCGGATCGTCGGGAATATGCATCTTGCGATAAATGCCGCGCAAAGCGCCATCTGAGTCGAACGTGACCGCGGTGTTGTGACACAGGCCGGGAGCGCGCTTCTCAAACAGCGACGCCACGAGCACAACTTTGTTTTGTTTTGCCGCCGCCGACAGCTTTTCAGTGCCCGGGCCAGGTATAGGCTCGGCCAAATCGAACAGAGCGGCGTCTTCGCGCTGGCAGAAATACTGTGTCTGAAATAGCTCGGGAAGGCAGACGACCTGCGCTCCGCGCCGAGCGGCGTCGGAAATCCGATCGAGCGCCTTCGCCAGGTTGTCGACCGGCTCAGGACCGCATGACATCTGAACGAGCGCTACTGTGAACTTTTCTGCCAAGTAATTCTCCTGATGTTCGAGGCGCACTTAGAATATCAAAATCGATTGGCTCGCTCGCACGTGCGCAGCGAGTCGCCGCGCGCCTCTCACTTCTAGTAAAGTATTTCTTCCATTTGATTCTTCTTTTCGTTCTGGAGGTTCAGCCGTGAAGCACAAGAATGGTTCGAAACATAATCCTCATGACGGCGCAGGCATTGATCGCGAACTACACGATCCGGTAAGAGACCGCCTGATTCCGCTTGAGCCGCTGGATCTCGGAAAGGTTCGCTCGATCGACGGTCTTGTGCGCGCCATGGCGAAGACAGCCTTCACTGGTCGACAGCTTGGCGAGGCCGCAGATGTGCTCGAGGCAATGGCCCGCGACCAGGATTGCTTCGTGGTCATGACTCTGGCCGGGGCGATGACCGTTGCCAAGCAGGGCCTGATCGTCACGGAGTTGATCGATCGCGGCATCGTAAACGCGATCGTTTCGACTGGCGCACTTATGGCGCATGGCTTGGTCGAGGCCACCGGGCGAGCGCACTTCCAGGTCAATCCGGAATTCACCGACGAGCAGATGTACGAGGCGGGCTATAACCGCGTCTACGACACGATTGAGCCGGAGCAGAACCTGGACGACGTCGAGCGTGTGATGCACGCGGTGTTTTCGGCGTGGGGTTCTAACGACATTTTGTGCTCTTACAAGCTGAACCGAGCCATCGGAGAGCACCTTGCGAAGACGGCGAAGGGCCAGCGAGGAATCTTGAAATCCGCCTACGAACAGAATGTCCCGGTTTTCGTTCCGGCATTTTCAGATTCAGAGCTTGGTCTCGATTACGCGCTTACCAACCGTGAACGCGACAAGCAGAAAAAAGAGCGGTTCCGCTTCGATCCTTTTCTCGATCTCGAGTACTTCGCTGAGACGCTGCTGAAACAGAAACGGCTTGGAATTTTCACGATCGGTGGCGGCGTGCCGCGCAACTGGTCGCAGCAGTTCGGGCCGTTCATTGAACTGCGCCATCGCCGGGGCGGGGAAGACCTGCCGCTTAAGCGTTATCACTATGGATTGCGCATCTGTCCGGAGCCGGTGCACTGGGGTGGCTTGTCGGGCAGTCCATATAGCGAGGCAATCTCGTGGGGCAAGTTCGTGCCCCCCTCGGAAGGTGGAAAGTTCGGCGAAGTGTTTGTGGACGCCACCATTGGCCTACCGCTGATCGTCGCCGCGGTGCTCGAGCGGTTGGATAAAGACAAGGCACGTCCGAAGAAGAAAGTGGAGTTCGCCGGCGCGCGCAAGTAGTTGCCCGCCGCAACTGGAACCAAGGTTTCGGAGAAACGATGCAGGAATAAGCTGGAGGGGAAGCTCGACCGAGCTTCCTTATCCCCTTTTGAAGTACTGCACCGCGCGTTCGTGCTTTTGGGCGGCCTCTCGCGTGTTGAATGTGCCGAGATTGCGGCGCTTACCGGTTTTCGGATTTTTCTTTCTAGAGTAAAGCCGGAACTTCCCACTGGACAATTTGCGAATCATACAGGCGCCTCTTGCGCAAAGGAGTGACGTCTTCGCCACGCCAGAGGTTGCCTGCGCGAGAGATCAGGCACAAGTCGTCGGATCTTGGCGCCTCGAAAAAAAGAGCAAAAAAAGGGGGAGCCCGAAGGCTCCCCGAGTGTTCCAAGCAGCACAACGCTAGAAGTTCAACCGCAGACCGAGCTGGATGTTGCGCCGGTCGAACGGCGTCCCATACAGTTCGTGGCTTGGAGGCACTCCGCGCCGCGCCAGAACCTCGCCCGATCCCAGGAAGTTCGTATTCGGGTCGGCGTAGAGGTTCGAGTGGTTGAACAAATTGAAGAATTCCGCACGGAATTGAAGATTCATGCTCTCCCAAGGGAGCTTGAAGTTCTTCAGAACGCCGGCATCGAAGTTCCAGTAGCCGGGCGTGCGGAACAGATTGCGGGTTGAGAACAGGCCGGGCGGCTGCGAGAAATACAGCTGCTGCTGGCAGACGAACGTAGGATCGTTGTCGCAGAAGGATCCCAGGTCCGTCATCGAGTTCCGGATGTCGTACAGAACCGTGCGGTTCGGTTGTCCAGCCGGAGTCTTGCCGTCCTGCTTCGGCACGGCGCCAATCAGCACGGGGTAGCAGGCATTGGCAACGCTCAAGCTGCACTGGTCGTTGTAGACGCCCGCATTCTCATAGACGCTGAACGCACCGCCGGTCTGTGCCGTGAGAATACCGGTGAGCGTCCAGCCCCCGAGCGCAACACCTTTTGCGCCCGTGAGAGAACGAAGCCACGGAACTTCCCAGGAATAGTTCAACGCAAAGCGACTACGGATGTCGTTTGACGAGCTGGCTCGGTCGGCTGCAGGGTTGTACGGATTGCCGAATCCGAATAGCCCGTTGAAGTCGAAGGCCGAGTCATTGAAGAACGAGGTTGAGTTGTCGATCGAATGCGCCCAGGTGTAGTTCGCATTCAGCTGGAGCCCGGTACGCCGGATCTCATGTGTCCGAACTCCCAGTTGCATCGAGTTGTAGCGCGAGAAGCCCTCATTGCCGCGGCGATTCATGCCGGTGATGCCGGTATTCAGGCGAGCAAGAGCGTTTCCGGCGCAGCTGTCGTTGAAGAGGCACGATCCGCGCTGGTTCAGGTTATTCAGCGAGTACAGCTTGTCTCCCTTCGCACCGACATAAGCCAGCGAGACCAGGATTCCCCGACCAAGCAGATCGTGTTCGAGCGTTGCGTTCCACTGCTGGTTGTACGCCGTGACCATGTCCTTGTTGAGCATGCGGGCCGAGCTGTTATAGGTGAATGCTCCGCCGCCAAGGGCATCGGCGAGCGTGTCGTATTGGTTGGGTAGAACGTGACCGCCCGGTGCTTGCACCACCGCATACGCCGGTGGGTTTTGAATCACGTTGAACAACGCGTTGCCGAAGTTCGCGTCATAGAACATGCCGTATCCGGCGCGAAGTACGGTGCGTCCGCTACCCGTGACATCCCATGCAAAGGAAACGCGCGGAGCGAAGTTGTTGAAGTCCTGGTTGAACAGATTGTCCGTCTGCTTGAACTGACCCGAGGCGATCTGATCGAAGATCGTGTTTCCGGGTCCGAGGAAGAAATTGGAGTCCAGGTTCTTTTCGCCGTCCGGACTGTGCAGGACGCCGAAGTACTCCCAGCGCAGGCCGAGCGTAACGGTCAACCGGGGCGTCAGCTTGATCGTGTCTTCGCCGTACAACGCGAATTCGTTGTAACGGTAGTGACGCGTAAAACTGGGCGGAACGATTGGGCCGTCGATGGAGGGGTCGTAGACCTGGTGAGGGAGCTTGCCGCGCGGATTGATTGCCACGCGGAAATCAGCATCAGCAATGCCGTCGAGCATAGACTGCATGCTGCCGCCGAGTGCGTATCCGTTTTCGAAGGCTCCGAAGGTATGGTTGTCACGCAGGAACCGCATGTACCCGCCGTACTTCCAGGTATTGCGGCCGCGAGAATAGGTGAATCCGGTGTACGCGGAGAGCGTGTTCTGCGGGCCGCCGGCAGGCAACGAGTTTCCAGCGCAGCTACGGGGCAAATATCCACCGAACACGATAGGATCGCCGAAGGCTGTTGTGAAGCCGTACTGGAAGCAGGCCACATTCGCCGATGCTTTGCCGAGAGGATCGTTGGGAGTTGTCCGGCTGAAAGTGAAGCGGCTCTCATTGAACATCCGCGCGCTGAACGAGTGCGTCAGAGTGATCGTAGCGTTCTGGCTCCGGAAGGTTTGCGGAGTGCGGAAGTCCGTGAACGGGCTGTCGGACTCGAATCCATCAAACAATTCATTGCGATACCATGCGTAGCGCAAGGAAAGGCTCGTGCGATCGTTGATCTGGTGATCTCCCCGCGCGAAGAATGACCAGGTATTTTGTGGAGGACCGCCGCCACCATCGATCGGCACATTGGTGAACATGTGCTGAAACAGTGGAGTGTTGCCCGGAATCGCATTCGCTGTGCCTGATGTGAACAGAGCCGTAGGGACACCATCTGCATTCAGGCCAGTGTTGTATTGCGACGCATCGGTGATTGCGCCTTCGGCAACCAGCAGGTCCACTGGCGTAAGGACACCAGAGAGGTTTGCAGGCAGTAGTGGACCCGAGGCCTGCAGGTAGGCGTCCATGTTGGCCGACGCGTTGTCGAAGAACTGCGGCGTTGGAATGTAGTAGAAATTTTTCGAATTGCCGCGGACGCGCGTTCCTTCAAAAGCGGTGTAGAAGAATGTCTTGTCCTTCACGATCGGCCCGCCGATAGCAGCGCCAAAAACGTTGCGTACGAATCTGCCTTTCGGCGTGCCAGTTGCTTTCTCCTCTATCGGTTGGCTTGAGAGGGAAGAGCCGCGATAAAACTCGGAAAGCGACCCATGAAAATTGTTGGTGCCGGACTTCGTCGCCACGTTTGCCTGCAAGGCATTGCGGCCGAATTCCGCGGTCATATTGTTGGTCTGAAGTTTGAATTCCTGGATGGCATCGACCGGGACCAGTGTGCTAGGGCCGGTGATGAAGGTGTCGTTATTTTCCGATCCGTCGAGGAGGAAGTTGACCGATCGCCCGCGAGAACCCGAGTTTGAGATGCCGAGTCCGTTCGCATAATCGCCGGTCGCCACATTTGCGTTCACCGAGCCCGGCGCCAGTTCCATTAACGCGTAAGGATTGCGCGTCAACAGAGGCAGAGTCGTGA
>Ga0126379_10001798_pt1 | contig 13306 bp, 14 predicted proteins | sample PanSoiMetPlot_24_FD_92640 | JGI IMG/M metagenome (GOLD analysis project Ga0126379, IMG submission 92640) | Tropical forest soil microbial communities from Panama - MetaG Plot_24 | ecosystem: Environmental > Terrestrial > Soil > Tropical forest > Bulk soil | place: Panama | collected 2016-02-17 | reverse complement strand
CTGCAATTCCTCCTGAGAGCTGCAAATGCCAGACCGAGATTGCGTCGTGAAGCTAGTTGACGATCACGGTGTCGAGCATAGCGTGAGGGTGCGAGCGGAGTCCGTCTATGAAGCGGCGTTGAAGGGATTGCGGAAACTCGAACGAGTCGGATGGGAGTGCGACGGTAGTCGAATCGGATGGGTCGTTGTCGAAATTTACGAGGAGCCTACCGTTCATCGCGTACACGTCGGGAAAATGCTCGGCTGGATAAAAACAAGTGGAAGAACGCCGCGAGACGAAACACGAAAGACCAAATTGAGAATGCTGTTGGAAAAAGGAAAGTGAACCGTTGTCTTTATTTCGCTTGTCGGGGCGACGACCCGCGTGGGGCAGTTCCCGTTAGCGAGGCCGTTTATTTCGATAAGCTCCGACGCTTGCTTGGTCGGGTTGCGATTAGGCCCCAATATAAAAGTAAGGGACAACAAACGTCCACACCAAGATGGTAAGCGAACCAATATACGGAACGGCAAGTCCGAGGGCTTGGAATGGGCCGGGAATCGTATAGACCCAAATCACGAAAGAGACGGACGATATCACCACAGCTTTCCATTGCGGCGGTAAATTGAGTGCTGGGTCTCTTGTTGCGTATGCGCGAACAAGGATGACAAGCCCAAGACACACAACAGCCCAAACAGTCACGACAACCTTAGCCGTAGCTGGAATGACTCCCACGCCCACCAAGTAAAGTCCGACAACTTCGCTTGGAATCAATTTCACCAGTCGTTCACCGTAGTCCTGTAAAGAGCCGGACTGAAGTTGGGGCTTGGTCTGCGGTTCCGCGGGAGCACTTCCGACAGGTTTGCGTTTGATCTGTGTAGGCCCGACATATGTAGGAAATGTGGTCGGGGAAGGCGCAGGTGCAGAGGGGGCAGGAGGGGCAGATTTAGCGCTTGCCTCGGCCTGCTTCCTATCAAACACCCTTTCGACCGATTCGAACCACTCATCAGAAGCATTTATCGGGGGACGAATCCGTAATGACATTTGATTGGCCCTCCTTGGTATGTCATCTGTGGAAAAGAAAGATTCTTTTACTCCACGTGTTTGCCATAGGAGTTCTGGTTACTAATTCTGCGCGTCTTCACGAACGTTGGACGGAAATTCTAACACCCTGGAGGCACACGAGGCGCAATTCACAGGATTGCATGGCACGAATGGATTATACGACTCAAACGCGACGTGCGGAGCATCGGACGGCGATCTCGTAAAAAAACTGGATGCCCCGGCAATGTGACCTGCTCCGCCTATGATGCTCTACACCGGGTTACCAGCATCACCTACCCAAGCGGACCGTACATGTCGGTCACTCCCATGAAGGTCTTCTACTACGACACATCCCATTTCAACACGACTCAGAACACGAAGGGACGGTTGGCTTCAGCGGGTACGTGCCTCAATCCTACTTGTGCGGGGCCTTGGATTACTGCCGAGGACTTTTCATACTCCACCAGAGGAGAGATAACGGATGTTTTCGAGCTAACGCCAAACTCGGGACTCTGGTATCACGTCACGCAGTCTTACTGGGCGAATAGAGCACCCTATCAGCTTACGGGGAATGTTGGTCTTCCCTCAACCATGATGTGGACCCCGGACGGCGAAGGTAGAGTCAACACTGTTTCGGCCTCCTCTGGCCAAAATCCGGTCTCCGGCACCACGTATAATGCCGCCGGCCTTCCCACCGCCATCAATCTCGGCTCGGGGTCGGGAGATGCCGACGCATACCAATGGGATCCAAACACAAACAGAATGACGCAATACACCTACGCGGAAGCCAGCGAAAACCAGCAGATGGTCGCCTGGATCGGGGCCCATGTGCGCACCTTCGAATTCCTGGGAGGCTGCCCACAACTGGTCGTCCCGGACAACACCAAAACCGGAGTGGCGAAACCATGCCGCTACGAGCCGGACCTGAACCCCACGTACCAAGAGATGGCCGCGCACTATGGCGTGGGAGTGTTACCGGCGCGTCCCCGCGAGCCGCGTGACAAAGCCAAAGTCGAAGCCGGCGTGCAGATCCTCTCCATCGGCATCGCCGCGCCGAACTTGCCCACGAATCTCACCGCCCGGGAAGCGCATAGTGTGCATGTTCGCATACGCAGAGCCGTGGCGGAGGGCGCTGAGAAAGCCAGCGAAGTCATGCTGATCGAGGGCCTGATCGTTGGGGGCTGCATTCAAGGCAATGATGTCGTCTGCCGTCGTTGTGCCGCTGATCGAACCAGATGTGGTCTGCGGGCAATCGGGTTTCTGCGGGATGCCGGAAACGCCCTTTGGCCCACCGCAGAAGAACGTCATTACCGGATAATTGCCGCCTTTCAGACCAAAGTGAATGTGAGCGAATATAAGGGTGGGCCCGTCAGGCCAGACCATGTGAACGTCCAATTCAGTGTGGTACCGTCTTCGCTCAACTTCGCCCGCAAAGTGCCGTGTGCACCACTGGCCTTCGGCGGCACTTCGTTGAAAGTCGAAAGGTTCGCACTGAAGACAACGCCGTGGTCATCATCAGCTGCCAACGCCAAGCTGAAGGCGGAAACCAGTAGCGCTACCAAGAAAAGGTTCTTCATGGGCATCTCCCTTCGTTGCAGATTTTAGAGGAATTCTAGAAAGGTCCGGGGAGTAACCTAGTCGGAATTCCCGACCTGGCTCCGGCTTGGCCAAAACCCTACGCCGCCGCTTCGTTCCTGTCAAATCAAGATTCCGTTACTCCGGCTGGCGGCCTGTCGGTTCTTAACGCGGAAGCATTGCGACGCCGCGAAAAGAGGGTCACACGACCGTCATTTTTGACGGCGACAGCACGGTAGCCATCGAGTTTGATTTCGTAAATCCATCCAGGCCCATCTGCGAGCTTTGTGATCGGAGCACAGTCCATGGGTTCGATGAACTCAGCTCTCCGCTTTGGAAGGGACTCAAGCCGGGTTGTGCAGCTTGGGCGCATGAGGTTAGCAGAAAGAGGAGGACGGTTCACTTTGCACTGCCCTTTTGCGATTGTGCGCCAGCCCGCTTGAGTAGCTGGACAGTCTTGTCGTGATGGTGCGAAACGGCGACCGACAGTGCTGTTGCGCCGTCTTTGCTGCGGTAGTTGGGGTCAGCCCCGGCTTTGAGCAAGAGTTCAACGCTCCGCTCATTGCCTGCTGCAGCCGCTGTGACTAGCGTCTCGCCCCCAGCATCCGTCCCTGCCCTGGCTCCGGCGTTCAACAAAGTCTCCACAACCTGGTAACTTCCGCTCGATGCGCCGTAGACTAGCGCTGACGAGCCATCAGGGGTAGCAGTGTTGACGTCTCCTCCTTCGGCGAGGAGCTTTTTAAGCCTTTGAACCTCGCCAAGCAACGCGGCGTGCATCACCTGTGTGGTACCAGATTCATACTTACCAAACCATGGGAATTTCTGAACAGGAAGCCATTCGTTGTCGGCCAAGAAGATCCATCGGTATCCGGTGCCGGTTTGCTCCGGGGGATACTCGATCCAGTTGCCGACCTTTGCCCTCGACAGGGCTTCTGCCTCAAGCTCCTGTGCAAGGCCGCTCGCTTGGATGCGATCAAGTGTTGTGGCCTCGGTAATCGGCTAAAGTGCTCGCAACGGCCTTAGCTTCCGAGTAGCCGACATTACTGGCCAATCATGATGCCCGCAGCAAGGTTAACCCTTTCCGAATCTACATGATGAAGGTGCGTGTACAGATTGGACCAGTAATGTCGAAACTGTTTGATCCTAAGGCGCTTACGCGCAAATCAAGTATAAACAGATCCTCGGATTGCTGGGGCCGAGCGTCGATTGTGCGAACACAGTGAGTTCGGTGGCGGGCAAGGTGCACCGAGAGTGCTTCCGAGTCGGATTGGAACGACAGCCTCTCAGCGTGGAATTGTTAGGGGAAATCGACGTCAAACGCGTAGAGATCGGCATAACTTCGGGAGAGATGAACGAGAAGGGATCCGTCTGACTTAATTCCGTACAAAACACACCGAAAATAACCTGAGTTCAATTCCTTGTGAAAATCGTAAACCTTCTCCCGGCGCATGCCGGACAACCAGAGACGGTAGATCGGCTGATCTTCTTCCAAGATGTCCTGAAAGTATAGGGACTCAGAATCAGGTGCCCATGAAGGCCCGCTGACGAGAGTTGCCGTCACTACCTGGGCCCACTTTTTTTTCCCGATATCGTAAAGCTTGATCCGATGGAAGTCATTTGTGACCCCGAGGACGAAACGGCCGTTGGGGGACCATTCCGCACTGTCTATGTCTTGGGACTCTGGGAGCTTGTAGGCCTGCTGCGTCGCCACATTGGTTACGTAGATGCCGGGTGTCGGCTCCTTCTCGCCTTCCACCGGAGATACGGAAATGGCTACCGATTTTCCGTCCGGCAGCCAATGTGGATGATACTGCGAGCCACTCTCCCGAAGAAGGCGGCGCGGCTCGCCTCCGTCACGCGGTAGGACGTAAACTTGTGTGCCCTGGTTGGGTCCCTCTCTTGGTCCCATGAACACGATTTGCGTTGCGTCTAGGGAGCATTGCGGATCTGCAATCCTTAGCAATGGTCGCGTCAACTGCAATTGCTGGCTACCATCCGCCTTGCTTCTCCACAGCGAAAAGTCTGAATCATTCTGGTACAGAATCCATTCGCCCGTCGAACAATAGAATACTGTGCTGTTGTGAGGAAGCCCGGGAACAGAGACAAGCGCCCGTTGTTTCTGGTCGTAACGCATCATGTCGCCTTCTAGGTTTTGTTCTACGGCAAAGATCCTTCGCCCGTCACGGTCTGGGATCATTCTGCTGAACATACTTGGGCCAGAAATTAGGTTGACGGGTGATGCATGCTCCCAAAAATATAAGCCTTGCTTTTCCCGAACCGCCCAGACTCCCAATCGGTCTCCTCGCCAAGCCAAGAAAATGTAGTAACGTCCATCCGGCGTCCATCGCCCGCAGCATTCCCCTAGTGGCTTCGTCCAGTTGGCAAAAAGCCTGTGAAGGTCGCTTCCCGCGACAGATATTTCCCAAAGTTCACCGTTAGTCGTATGAGGATTCTCCATGCTGAATCGGATAATTTTTTCGTTCGGAGAGACAGAAAAATCGTAAATTCTTCCTGAAGCCGTCACAAGCTTACGAGTGTTTTTGCCATCGGCATCAGCGATCATCAAATCCCTGTCGTGCGAGTATAGAACCTGTTTCCCGTCCGGAGTCCATAGTGCGTATTTCGTTTCGATGTTCCCGACACGGTGTGGAGCACCTCCTTGAATAGGGAGAGCCCAAAGGGGCATTTCGGTGTCTCGCCTGACGAAAGTGCTCACAAGCATTTGCGAGAGGTCTCGCGAAATGTCCAGAATCTGCCCATTAACATCAGGGAAAGCTATCCCAACGGCCTGCGGGTTTCCTCCCTGGGCTGAAGTTTGCATTAGGTTCCAGTGTGCCCCCTCTCTTTCCAAGTAATAAATTCGCGCTCCGTCTGTCGCCAAACTTCCCCAGTCATCGACACGCCCGCTGCGCGTCAATCGAGTCGTGGAAGTCACGTGCGGAACCTTGGCTGTAAAGAAAGCTAGCCCTAGTGGGACAGAAAGAAGCGCAACGCAAGCCATTGGCACGGCCCAGAGAGTCACAGCCCGTCTTCGCGGTGCGCTTTCTTGCTCATGGCGCGGCTGCGAAGAAGCGGAAGTCTTGTTCGCAGTCGAGACAGCATCCATCCCCACTCGGACCGATTCGACTGGAGCGACGAAGCGGTAGCCATGCCGAGGAACCGTCTCGATGTAACATGAGTTTTCGGGCGAATCGCTGAGAGCTGCGCGGAGTTTCTTGACCGCAGTATTGAGACCGTGCTCGAAGTCCACGAAGGTATCAGCAGGCCAAAGACGCACGCGCAACTGTTCGCGCGTAACGATTTCGCCCGGCCGGTCTAAGAGCAGAGCTAGAATTTCAAACGGGTGGCCGCTTAGTCTTACGCGAGTGCCATGTTTGCGTAGTTCCCGCGCCTGAAGATTCACTTCGAAGACCCCGAAGCGACGAGTGTTTGCTACTTGTAGCACTTTGGGGGAAGGCCTCGTGGACGAATTCTATCACCTTCTTTCGGCCGCTTGTGCCTCAGTCATGAAACCGTTCACCAGGGATGTTAAATGCTTTCTCATCATTGAGCTGAAGGCTCACCAACGAATTTCACGCTGTGCCTTGAAACGGTGTGCAAAGCTGGGGCACTTTCTAGCAACTGCTTGAATAACGTCGGTGGGACAGGATTTCGGCAAGTGAAATAGGGATGTTGGAAGTGAACAAGCCCGTTCTCGCGGATGACCCGTATCGTTTACTTCAATACGAGCGTGGCGTGTTTGACGTCGTGTCGCCGTCGGGGCTGCGCGTGCGGGTCATCTGTCCGCTGAAGCGGACGTCTGATGGGCCGTTGCGGGATGAGGACTTAAGGCACGACAACGGCTGGTGGCGTATTGAGAAGATCGCCTGAAATCAACACAGAAAGGGACGCCTTTCATTGCTTCGTGGGGGCTATTTCACAAAGGGGACAAGATGAAAGGGCTGTAGCCGAATTCTTGTGCTCCTTGAGCAAATGCGTTGGGAAATATACGAGGGCTCCGTGAATTTGTCTGCTGTCGTGGTCGAAAGGAGGAGAAAGCAATGAAACATTTCGTTCTGGTGGCATTGGCCTTTGGGGGCGTAGCAGGCGCCGCTGCAATGATGCTAGCCACCCCGCCGCCTCTCACGTGCAGGCCAGTGCACGGCACAATTCACAGCGTGTTCACTACGCAGAACTGCGCGAGCTCTGTTGGACTCTGCACTGCTGGTACGATCACCGACGCAGGCGTGCTTGATGGCAGCACAACTTTCACCGCTCTTGCCATAGCTCCGTCAGCCGGCCTCCAAAACGTCGAGCCGCAAGTCAATCTCTCCTATTCTGGCCAGCTCACAATCGTCGCAAGCAACGGCACATTAGTGACTAAGGATCTCGGTGTTCTGGACGCGAACCACTTGGCGTTCACTGAAATCGAGCGTCCCGCGTCCGGAACAGGGATATTTGCGAACCCTGGAAGCAGCGTCTTCTTCATATCGGGATCCATTGTCGACAACGGACAAGGATTTCAGGGGGACCTGACGGGTACCGTTTGCGCCAGCGGCAATTAGTTGCTTGTTGCGACCCGACAACTGGGCGCATCCGTTGCAGCATGAGCTTCAGTCAGCCGGCTTTGTTGAAGTGTAGGAGCATGCAGTGAAGGTTATAACAGTGTGCTTTGCCTGGCTATTGCCCGTCCGGTTGGCAGGCAGAATCGTGCCACGTTTCCTCGTGGTTGTCTTTGTCTTCGCGGTATTGATCACGCCAGGTGGTGCGCTAGCACAAGTGAAGCCGTCGGATATTCATGAACATGGCGCTGTAGCCTGCATCGAGTCGCCCACTCCCGGGAAGCGGCCTCCAAGCGCAGAATGCGCGATCCTTCTGCAAAAGAAGTTCTCGTCGCTGCCGCCCGGTTCCCTTGTTTGGCGATTTGAAGACTTCCCAACGCTAAAGGCCGCTCAAGATGCCGGCACCCCGGCAAGTGTGGTGGTGGAGGCTGCAGGAAAAATTTGGCTCCTTACCCTTGGGGCAAAGGGTGGGCGCTCCAACGGCGGGACGCTAGTCGCGGAAACGGAGGTGCTTCCTGCCATTCCTCCTGGCCCAAGCTATGAAATCGTTGTGGCTGAGGCCGACCTGAGTCCAGAAGCCAATGTGATGACCCACAAGCACTCGGGGCCGGAAACGTGGTACCTGCTCAGGGGAGAACAGTGCTTGGAGCTGCCCGCTCGAGCCGTACGCGCTCGCGCGGGCCAAACGATGTCCGCTCCTGCTGAAACGCCCATGAAATTGAACATTGTCGGCCCGGGGAAGCGTGACGCACTCTTCCTTATCGTTCACGATTCTTCGAAACCTTTTAATACTCTCCTCGACTGGAGCCCTAAGGGCCTTTGTCAGAAATAGGCCGGCTCAATCTTGCAGGCGACAACGCTCACGATACCCGGCAGACATTTTGGAGGGGAACATGAAAGCACGCATGTTTGTAGGCTTGACGCTGTTGTTGGCGTCCACAATCACGACCGTACTGAGCGCGAAGGAAAAAATTCTTGTCCACCGAATCGGGCCCTCCGACTCGACGCTGTTTATCGCCAAAGCGGACGGATCCGGCGAGCGACCGCTGCTCGCGAATTCCGGCTTTGATTACAACGCCTGCTTCTCTGCTGACGACAAGTGGATCATATTTACTTCCGAGCGCGGCGGCTCGGCCGACATCTATCGGGTGCACCCGGATGGGTCAGGCATTGAGCGGCTGACCAATGATCCGGCGTATGACGATCAGGCAGCGCTTTCGCCGGATGGAAGACACCTTGCGTTCGTGTCTTCACGCGGCACTGCATCCGCTGACATTTGGGTGCTCGACTTGCTGACAAAGAAGGTGCGAAATCTCACGCACGCGCCCGGCAGTTTCCGGCCCTCCTGGTCACCCGACGGAAAATGGATCGCGTTCTCGTCGGACCGCAACACGCCGGTTAGGCGGGACCGCGGACAATTTGCCCAATCACAAGCTGTCAGCATTTATGTGATGCGCTATAACGGTGCGGACGTACGGAGGATAACTTCAGCGGACAAATTTGCAGGCTCGCCCAAGTGGTCTCCAGATGGTAAGAGAGTCGTTTTTTATGAGATGGAGATCCAAGATACGCATCTCGTCCGGATAGCGTCATCGGGAAAGCTGGTCGATTCGCAGATCGTGTCAGTGGATATCTCCACCGGGCTTCGTCAGGAGCACACGTCAGGGCCTGGGCTGAAAGTCTCACCGCAGTTCCTCAGCGAAAGCAGCATCGGATATGTCCTGAAGGCCGGGTCGCGGATGGGTTTAGCCTTTACAGCTGGGGACCAAGGTGCCAGCGGAAAGATGCGCAACGCCTCCTGGTCACGCGATGGCAAATGGGTTGTCTATCAAAAATGGTCCTACGAATGGCCCCAAAACCGGGGATTGTTTAGCATCGATCCGGAATTTGATCTGGCCGACTCGGCCCCATTTCCCGCGTATTCACACGACGGAAAGAAGCTTGCAGTGACTAATCTTGGTACGGGCTTCGTGGCGATGCCTTCGGTGTCCGTAATGGATGCGGATGGAACGAACGCGAAGTTAGTTTTCCCAGGGGAGGACGGCACTCTCGCGCTCGCGCCGCAATGGTCACCTAACGATGACTGGATCGCCTTTGGGCGAGGATTGTATTTTCTTCCTCGCGGCAGGCCAGCCCGCGTCATGCTGATGCGCCCGGACGGCTCGGAGCTCCATGAGCTCACCAAGGATGAGGGCAACAGCGGGTTTCCGAGCTGGTCGCCAGATGGTAAGCGAATCGTGTATCGCTTCTGGAGCGGGTCGGAGTACGGCCTTCGGATCATGCATCTGGACGATGGATCCACAACACAACTGACTTCTGGATTTGACAATTTTCCAGGCTGGTCACCAAAGGGCGATCTAGTCGAATTCACGCGCTTTAGTGAAGGTGACTTTGACATTTACACGATCCGGCTCGACGGGACCGGCTTGAGGAGACTGACTACATCTCCGGGAAATGATGCACACGCTGTATGGTCTCCCGATGGCAAACATATTCTCTTCAGCAGCGCCCGTTTTGGATTCAAAGACGAGGCAGCGCTCTACGACGACGTTCCTCAGCCCTATGCGGAGCTCTTTGTGATGAACGCGGATGGCTCTGGTCAACGGCCGTTGACAGACAACCAATGGGAAGATGGAACGCCGGCCTGGGCCCCAGCATCGACTTCACCTTCTGCGCATTGATTGGCGAAATTAAACCCGGAACCGACGTGAATCAGCTATGAGTAAGCCATTGAGCCCGTTTGCAGTTATGGCCCTGCTGACTTCTTTGTCGGCGACCAGCGTTCTGGCCGTACCGAATGATGCGGAGGATGTGCGCAACGTTGTCGCCGGGTTCGCAATAGCTTGGAACCACCACGACATGGATGCGCTCGGCCGTTTGCACCTGGAGCGTACGTGAACCAGTTAGGCGAGACGAGCGATGAGCTTGTCAGAGCAGCGTACGGGCCGTACTGTGCTCGCCTAGTCGAAATCAAGAAAAAGTACGACCCCACGAACGTGCTGCGGCTCAACCAGAACATCAAGCCGCCTAATCGTAGGAGGATCGGATATGAACAGAACTCCAGCGATCATTACCTTCAGCGCTCTCACGGTTTCCCTGATTGCCCTTCAAGGCGTGACAAAGGGAGGCCAGCAAGCCTACCCATCCAGCAGGGGTTCACACGAGGACCTGGTCGCCACGTGCGCCGAAGTGCCGCCGGGAGAGAAGCGGCCCGAGTTCGGCTGCTTCATCATCGCCACGGCAAAAGGACTTCAATTCACCCAGCCAACCGTGTACTGGCATTTGCGAACGTTTCCAAGCCGAGCCGCTGCCGAGGCGGCCAAGAGCGCAACGGGAATCGTAGTTGAAGAAGATGGACGCGTGTGGCTCTCCGAATTTGGTCCGCGGGACATGGCTCTGCGAGGCGGCGAAAGCGTTGCCCTGATCGGGCCGCTGGAGCTTCCTCCAGCCAAGAACTACGACGCGGTTCTCTCGTACGCGGTCATGCGGCCGGCGGATCGCTCGCGGGTGCATACGCATCCTGGACCTGAAGGCTGGTACATGCTCGCCGGCGAACCATGTCTGGAGACTCAGGCAGGAACGAAGAAGGCCGCGAACGGTGAGACCATGACGGTTCCGCCGAACGTTCCGATGGAACTGAGCATCGTGGGGACCACCTTGCGCCGGTCACTTGTTTTCATAATTCATGATTCGGCGCAAGCGGCAATCATACCGTCGGACTGGAAACCAACCGGAGCCTGCAATGCTAGTCAGAGTCCCGCGATTGCTCATCCGCTTATCTTGCAGGAAGGCAACGGAGAGCATCTGTTGCGCCGCTACGCAGAACAAACGCTCGCCGCTGCTCCGGGTTCCATTCCTGAATTCATCATTAAGATTGACAAGCAGAATGGCAGGGCCGAAGACTTCGTTGCTGTGACCGAGACTTTGAAGCCCGGGGCCACGATTCCTTTTCATATGCACCACAATGCTGAGGAGATTCTCATTGTGGAAGAGGATGGCGCCACCGTAACAGTCGTCGACAAGCGAGCCTTGGCGGGTCCGCGCTCGATCGTTTTCATCCCACGAGAGACGTGGATTTCAGTAACGAACACCGCTAACCATCCAATCCATCTCTGCGCTCTATTTTCCCGTCCGGGTTTCGAGGAATACCTTCGAGCGCGAAGCGCCCATCCCGGAGAGCCAATGACTCCGCTGACATCTGAAGAACGCCACAAGGCTGAAGAACAAGGGCACGCAATGTTTTGGGATGTCTCAAAAGGCCCATACCCTCCCGGCGTGGCGCACGAGTAGGCGGTCTGGAGGAAATCGTGCCTAGATACCTGGTCGCAGCTCTCGCTTTCTTCTTTGTCCAATGGCCATGCGTGGCACAACAGCCGTCTCCCGATTTGATCTTGCTCAACGGCAAGATCTTCACAAGCAATTCGGCGCGTCCGTATGTCGAGGCCCTTGCGATAAGAGGCGAACTCATCGTCGCAGCCGGAAGCACCAAAGAAGTTAGCGCGCTCTCCGGTCCGCAAACGAAGCGCGTCGACTTGGGCGGACGAGTAGTCATTCCAGGAATTAACGACGCTCATTATCACTGCGATGCGGAGCCGAACGCCTTCCATCTGCAATTCCATGGCATGGATCCAACGTGGAGCGAAGTGGCTGATCAGCTCGCCGTGGCCGAAACGAAAGCTCCTAAGGAAGCTCTAATTATTTGGCGAGATCGGTCCAACAGCCCTGGACCATCCGGAGGCGACAGGAACATCACTGGATAAGCTAGCGCCGAACCATCCGGTGATGTTGAGAACGTGGTCTAGACACGCCGCCATAGTGAACCGGCTGGGCTTGGCGAAGCTAGGCATGAACGAGGACGAGCCAGATCCACTCGGCGGCCGGTTTCTGCGTTCGCTAGATAACGCCAAGGTGACGGGAGTTGCGTTTGAGTACGCTGCTTTTCGACTCCATCGGTCGATAACTGCGCTTGCAAGTGAGCCGGAGGCTTTGCAGCAGATGCGAGCCTTCCTCAGCGAAGCAGCGCGGCTTGGCATTACCTCGGTGCAGGATATGTCCTTGCCCGTAGGCGCGGAGCGATGCGTCGGTCTGTTGGAGAAGGCCCCGACTCCGATCCGTGCGCGGGTGATGCGCATGGCGGGAACCACTTCGAACGCGCGCGAGGCGAAAGAGGGAAGGTCACTGCCTCGAAATCCGACACCGTTAATCAAAATGAGCGGAACGAAATGGGTTCTCGACGGCAGCCCTATCGAGAGTTCCGCGGCAATGCGGAAGCCTTACGCCGACAATTCCAAGAGTACCGGCTGGCTCAACTTCAACGAGAAAGAGATGGAAGCGATGCTGCGTGAGTCGCTCGAAAACGATGACCAGCTGCTGGCGCACATCGTTGGGGATCGCGCGACGGAGGCATTTCTCACGGCAATGGAAGCGACAGGCGGAAAAGCAGTATGGGAGAAGCGCCGGGTGCGCATCGAACACGGCGATGGCGTCATGCCGGATCTCGTTTCGCGAACAAAGGACTTGGGGGTGGTAGTTGTAGAGAATCCGACGCACGTGACGATTCGCGAACTGCTGGTGAAACGTTACGGTGTGCAACGAGCAGACGAGATGCAACCTCTTCGATCCTTACTGGACGCGGGTATTCCGCTGGCCTTCGGCTCCGACGGACCGAACAACCCGTATCTCAACATCATGCTGGCTTCGATCTACCCGGGAAAGCCAAAAGAAGCGCTTACACGCGAACAGGCTGTGATTGCCTATACGCTGACTTCGGCCTACGCAGAATTTGCAGAAAGTGACAAAGGCAGCCTTGAACCCGGGAAATTGGCGGACCTCGCCGTGCTCTCTCAAGATATCTTCACGATTCCGGCTCAGGATTTGCCCAAGACAGAATCCGTGCTGACCCTGGTTGGCGGAAGGGTCGTCTACGATGCACACGCGGTTATTATTAATTAAATAATTAATTAATACTTTCGATGAGGACGTCAGGTATCCTTAAGGAGGCTGCGGGGCTAATTCAAATTGACCCCCTACGTATCGCCGGAAGTTGCGCTGAGCCTACAATCGCTGGCGCAGGATGAGGAGGTGAGGAGGATGACAAAGCGAAAACTCTTGCTGTGGACGCTCGGGATTTGCGCGTTCGCTGTCGCATGCTTCTACACCGCTAAACATT
>Ga0126379_10001797_pt1 | contig 13306 bp, 6 predicted proteins | sample PanSoiMetPlot_24_FD_92640 | JGI IMG/M metagenome (GOLD analysis project Ga0126379, IMG submission 92640) | Tropical forest soil microbial communities from Panama - MetaG Plot_24 | ecosystem: Environmental > Terrestrial > Soil > Tropical forest > Bulk soil | place: Panama | collected 2016-02-17 | reverse complement strand
TGTAGTTCATCGGGATCATCGGAGAGTGCGTCCAGATCCTTCCCTGTCAGCACGATCGAACTTGCATTCTGGGCAGGGTTCACGTCCAATTGACCGCTCTGAGTTTCGACCGTGACCTTCTCGGTCTCAACTTTAATGGAAAGCGGTATGTCGAGACGCTGCACCCGCCCGGCAACAATATCAAGATAATCCGTTTCGAAGTCGGCAAAGCCCTTGGCGCTTGCCGTCAGCGTATATTTGCCAGGCGCGAGACCGCTAAACTCATATGTCCCTTCTTGGTTACTACGTACAGTGCGGCTTTCGCCACCGGCGCCTTTCACCACAACTGTTGCTTTCGTAACGGCGGCGCCAGAGGGATCGGTAACCTGACCACGAACCGCGCCAGACCCGATCTGCGAAACCGCTGAGATATTCAGCGAAGCAGTCAGAAGGATGAGCGCCACCAGAAATCGAGATCGAGACATCTTCACTCCGAATCAAACTAAGGGAGCCTAAGAAGAACGAACCAACGATCAAGCTACGGACTGGCGTCCTCGCCCCCTTGTGCGCCCAAACTCCACGGTGAGAGTGTCATAGTCTCGCCACCGTTCTTGGGCGCGGAAGCCAGAATCGGTTCGACGCCATCCAACAGCTTGATTGCCGTGACTGCACCTGTACTGCTCCCCTCAGTCGCCACCAGCATCACCGTGTCACCCTTCTGCATTTCAGGCACAGATAGCGGCGGCAAATGATTGAACATCTGCTGAATGTCTCCACGCCGTTGCGGACCACCTGCCGTGGCCCCGCCCTCGGCGCCCATGGCCTCCCGTCTAAACGTGCCCTTGGGCGCTGCGCCGCCTGGTGGCCCACCCCCGCCCATCATACGCATAGCCAGGCGCTTTGCCATTTCCGGAGGCAAATTGCGCAGTTGCGAATCGCCTGTCACCTTAACCACGATCGGCTTCTTGGTAGCCAAGTCAAGAACGGTAACGGTCCCTGAGCTTACATCTACAGAACCGATAGTTCCTGCGATATTGCGAAATGATCCGGAAACAATTTCTTCCGCAATCAGTGCGCTCGCGTCGGCATTGCGGGTGCCACGCGCCCTGAGCTGATCTCCCGGTTTAATCTGGGCGAGTGAGCTTGGTTTCGCATCATCGAACCGCACCGAATCCGGTGCATACCGGCGCACCACAGTCTCTTTTGTTGTGTGGATCACAACGCTCTTCTTGCCAGCCAATGAACCGATCGCAACGGTGATCGTATTAGACGTAGCGTCTACTCCACTCACCAATCCCGCGACTCCTCGCTTCTGCCAGTCCTCGCGCTCGCGTTGCTGTCGGACCTCAAAATCGGAAAGCTTCATGGCGATAATTCCAGACGCCACGACCTGACTCGTATCGGAAGATTTTCCTCGAACCAGGATTCGATCACCCGGCTGCAGATCCTGCAGGCTAATCGACTTCGCATTCTTTAGATCTGTTTCTCCCGGAGCGATGCGTACGATTCGGGTGGAGTCCTGAACCTGCACGCTTAGTTCCGATCCCGCATCCGGTACCAGTACAATGACGTTCCCCGCGATCGATTTAATAGCGCCGACCTGTTTAAACGCAGTCGTACCTCCGCTGATTTGCGGTTGCGCTGCCTGGGACAGGGAAGACAAGGCGAGACCAACAAATGTCCCCAAAGCGAATACCACCAACCCGGCGATTTTCATACTACGCATCCAGCCGCATCCTTAATTACCCTAGCAACCACGCGGCCGCCAGTTCGTCGGAAATACGTGTGGCGGAAACATATGAATATCGTAAGGTCTCCCTGCCCGGTGAAGCTGTAAAAAGTGAGTAACATTTTGTAAAGATCTGTAGGAAGAGGCCCGTGCAATGCCCGGGCCTCTTCCGTACCCGGTCTTCCAACAGCCGAAGCAGAGGTAAATAGTGGAATACAATCAATTTGGGCGGTATTGGCGCTATTGGGATCAACTTCGCCGCTGTTCATCTGGCTCCGCACCTGGGCCTATCGCACCCCCGGCTGACACCAGATCATAGCAACGGCCTGGACGGGGTTAACACCTTGACAGCTTGGTCGTGTGGAAAGCGACTTTGAATTAACCTAACAACCTCAACCGGTTAACCATCCTTGTCGGGATTGCCGGACTGGCGAGTGCTGGCACTCAGCATTAATTCTACGTTTCCTAGCCATAACACACTGAATTGCAAGGTATTGCAGAACCCACTATGCACGCGCTTAATAGATTTCCGGCCGAACCCGAATGCCAAGCAACTGCACCCTGGTCAAACCGAACACCCCCTTACTGACCTATGCCGATAGCAGACAGAGGGGGTGTGTCCATGCGAGGCCGGTATTTCGAGGTACTGCAAAACGGAGCTAAGTGCCGTGGTCGCAACCGCACCTTCCTAACGAATTTGTGAATACTCCCGTATGAAGAAGTGACGAATGTTGGGCGCGCGATATAAGGGTCAAGTCGGCGGAAGTTCTCGCCTGCACCCGTGTGCGAGGATGTAAGGATTTTTCACGCCCGAATCGGTGCACAGAGGTAGATTGAAGTAAACATACCCGGTCACGTAGTCCCTTTTCTCAACCCGCTGGCAGGACATCAAAATCGGAAGTCGCTTGTCACCCAAAATCAGCTGCCAACCTTGTCCGAGAGGTATAACACTGCAGCAGCACTCGATATTTGTACTCCGCAGGATCGCCGATTTCGGCCTCTCGTTGATTGTAGAAAGCCTTTCGGCTGTCCAGAACGTAGTTGCAAGCGAATCGAAAATGACGCCTGCGTCACGGTCTTGTTGACCATCCTCGATCACCCATCGCACATAACGACGATCCCTTTGGGCTCCATGGGTGAAGTCTTAACGACCGTATCCGCCAACCGGGTGAGCGGGTACAATTAGGTCCGCATCATGATTCTGCCCACCCGCGCCATTCGCCTCCACGCCGTGGTTAGTGTGATCACCGTCACCCTTTTGACTCGTTTGGTCATTTTGGCCTATTTCCTTCAAATTCGGCCTGACATCTTCGCCTGGAATATCAACGAGTGCGGAATGATAGGGGCGGCTCTAGTGCACGGTCATGGCTTCTCGGGAGGATTTCACGATTACTCGGGAGCCACGAGTTGGTTTGCTCCGGCATATCCATTGATGTTGAGTGGACTGTTCCGCTTGTTTGGCACCCAGACGTTTGCATCTGCGGTTGCAGCTTACGTTCTACAAATAGTTTTTGCGATCGCTACAGCAGTGCTGATCGTAAAGATCGGAACCAGACTCTGCAATGCGACGACCGCTCTCTTTGCCGGGTTGATCTGGGGGCTTACTCCGCAGGCGGCTCTGCCTGAGTTCGTGCTTGCAGATACAACATTAGCCACCATGTTGATGTGCTTTGCAATACTTTTGACCGTGAATCTTTCCCCGGCCAGCAGAAAGCTGCAATGGTTTCTCTGTGGAATGGCTTGGGGGCTGGCAGGACTGGCAAGTCCTGCGACGTTAGCTCCAGTTCCGCTGATGCTAACCTATCTGCATAAGAAAAACCCAACCCTACGCTGGAAACCCGCGCTGCTGGTCGTTGCTGTGTGCCTCACGTTGGCGCCGTGGATAATTCGTGACATGAAGATTTTCCATCGCTTTGTTCCGGTGAGGGACAACGGTTTTGCGGAGATCTATTTTGCAAACGTTGGTTACGGCGAGAACCCGTCTGCCCTGAGCATGGAGTACCAGCGTTTAGGCGAAGGCAGGTTTGTAAGCATGATCGAAAGAAAACTTGTTCTGTATGTCAGTACGCACCCATTAAAGTTTGTCAAAGACACTATGGTGAGGGTCTACCGGTTCTGGACGATGCCAGAAGGGCCCTTCGGGTGGTCTGCAGTTGTCAGTTTCGCTTCATTGCTCGGATTGCTGATGCTTATCAAGAAATCTTGGGTTCATTCGCTGCCATTTCTGGGAGTTATGGGCCTTTATCCGATAATTTACTATATAAGCGTAACGTTTTCGCACTACCGTCAGCCAGTCGACCCCTTTCTCTATATCTTGGGTACCCATGCACTAATGAACATAGCTGCATACATGAGACGGTGGTGTCAGAGCAATATATCTGGTGACGCGGAACTGTCGGTGCAAAATCTAGCTGAACTTCTTCGGTAACTTGGTGCGTGATTTCAGATGGCTCACGAAGTGCTGGACAAGTTCCCCTTCTCGTTGTCCACGATCCGTCGGCTGACGTTTCCGCTGTCATGGTTGAATGCAGGCGGCGAGAAATCCGTTTCCAGCTTCAGTCGATAAGGTCTCAATGGGCTCATACATTTTCAGCCGACCGGCACTCCGTTCGAATATGCCGGATCTCCCGATGTTTGCTCATCTAGCGCACTGCAGCTGATCCAACCACCGCTAGTCTGCAAACGTCTATCGTTGATCCAAAAAACAACCCGAACCTCGCCGCCCGAGTGTCGGGCGCCACGTCCCCTCGATATGGAGTGACTTGTCAAGTATTAAGCGGTAGCTGCGACGCTGTTATCGGTCAAGCGCGGGGATTAAGGACGGCTAGGGCATGACTTGTGCGGCTATAGAAACCGGCAGTACTATCGCAGAGAGGTATAGTGTTCAATGATCGTTTACAAGTGCGACTTGTGTAATGAAATTCGGGACTGCACCCAACGACTGATTGATGACCGGGAATACGATATCTGTTCCGAGTGTTGGAATTCTCTTTCGTCCAGGCTTAAGGGGAAAGGCCGGCCCAAGCCATGTCACGAATTCGTCACTCTGCCCACACCGCCACCGCTACCGGAATCGCCAGGTGAACCGAAGCAACCGCCACGTCCGGGAGGACCACCAATCATTTACCGCGCTAGCGACCCGGTGAACTGAAGTACATAAAGAAAGGAAATAGGTCCATTACTGCACTGCACTGATCCAGGCGCCGGGGCTTGCGACTGCTACGCGAAGTGTCCCTGGCGTGCGTGAAGTCGAGCTTCGCGTGGTGGCGTTTTGTAAATTCTTTCCCAGGCGCGGCGAAGCTGACGGGTCGAACCGAATCCGGACTGTTCCGCGACACGTTCCATGTCGAACCGCGTCTCGCGAAGCAGTTCCTGGGCACAGGCGACACGTAGACGGTTTCGGTATTCGGGAATGCTCATGCCGACGTGTTCGTGAAAGAGGCGCGAAAGATGGCGGTCGCTCGCACCCGCGATGCGCGCGAGTGCGCTCAAACTCCAACACTTGGTAAGATCTGCGGCGATGGCATCTTGAACGCGATGGACAACCGGATGAATGTGATTGCGACCTTCCAACCACGGGGAGAGCTGTGGGTCCGAACCACTACGGCGCAGATAGACGACGAGATATTGCGCGACCGCGACGGCACAGGATTGGTCTGTGGATTGATGAACCAGGTGCAGCATAAGGTCGATGCCTGCAGTAATGCCAGCGCTCGAGTAGCGCTCACCGTCTTCGACGTAGAGACGATTTTCGAGAATTCGAGCCCGCGGGGCGATCCTAGCAAGCTCATCGTAACTTAGGTAGTGCGTGGTGCAGGAGTATCCGTCAAGAAGACCCGCGCGGGCAGCGATCAACGCGCCAGTACAGATCGAGATCAACTTGTGGCCTGGATGGACGGTGGTCCTCAACCACGTCACGATGGCTCTTTCCGCTGCTTCGTCAGCCGCTGACTTTCCCGGACTAGGTGCGCCTCCACAGAGCATTACGTGCTCAACATCGCCGGCAAGTACGACCCAGGACTGCGGCGCTAATTCTTGAGGCAGCGGTTCGATCGCTGCCAGAGTGATCCCAATCGAAGTTTGCAGTGAAGAGGTCGGCCCAATGTAACGAACTTCGAAACGTACCGAGTTTTGTACGCGATTGGCCTGGCGCAAGACCTCAAGCGGACCTGCGATATCGAGCAAGAGCAGGCGTGGTGGGAGTACGACGAACACCGGGATACGACGAACTTCATCAGAACCCGAAGCACGGCCGACAAGTGCTTCATCATTACTATCGAATACAGCGCTTTTCCTTCCTGGCCTTGACGACTTCTTCATGACCTTTCCATCGGACATTTCCGACCAACTCGACGGACAGCGCTGCAAATGAACCAGTATCAGACTACAAGTTTTTTGACGCCGCCAGCAAGGCCTGTTCGACGGTCGTGACTCGCGCGAAGCGGCCGTCCAGCACGAGTTCGGTTCTGGATTTGATTTGTTTCGGGCTCCATCCTTTCCCGTAGCGATCAGTCATTGGGAATGTCAGTGTCGCATCGGTAACGTAGTCGACTTGATACCCCAGATCGGAAGCGTGGCGTGCGGTTGTCTCGCAGCATTGTTCGGTTCGAATGCCGGAGACGATAACACGACGGATGCCATGTTGCGTGAGCCAGACATCCAGTCCGCTGCCGACCAGAGCGCTGTGGCTGCGTTTTTGGAAGACAGCATCAGGCGTGAAAGACAAATCCTGCAAGGGAATAACGTATCCGGATTCCAGAGAGAATGGGCCGAAATCCTCGACGTGGAAAATCCGGATAACTGGGATGTTGTGGGACTGGGCTCCCTCGATCAGAGATCGCAGGCACGTAACGAAAAAAGGTAGGTCGGAGTCGCACCAGTACGGACGATGACGGAACGACTCCTGCACGTCAATGACAAGAAGCGCCGTTGCAGAGGTGGACACTAGAAAACTCCTCCCTTTGATGACGATTATTGCAATCACTCGAGGATCGTGAAAGACGGCCGTTGGACCTTTTTCGGACAAAAAACGACATCGCGATTGTTAGGTTGCTGTAAGGTCTCAAGACAGAAAGGCACTGTGCCCCATCCGGGAGTCGCTACCCGAGATTCGTTCTAACTTGTCTTGTCCTTGGATCTGTTTCGGAAGGCATTCGTGAAAAGCGATTGTCGCTTTTTGTCCGATAAACGTCCGTCGCATGCCTTTTACCTGTCTGAGACTCCTGACACAATCCCCGCAGTGGGGAGTCTCGATGAACAAAACCTGCAAGTTGCCGTTTGCTTATTTTGGTCGCTCTGTTTGGTTTTAGCGTTTTGCAGGTCCCAAAAGCATTGGTGACCACGAGCTTTATAAACGAGTCATCTTCGCGTGATCGTCCCAGTCGCCCCCAGACAACCAATAGCCGTATTGCGCCCTGGTGCATGACGAAGGCTTGCTCGGATCGCGGCACTCGTGTGTGGCAGCGCGAAACCAGCTCTTTGGCCTGAAAACAAACGGAGGTCTGAAGTGAATCGAGTTGAAATGCAAAACAGAAATTCCAGGCAGCATCTCTATTTTTCCGCAGCCCTTGCGTGCGTATTGTTTCTACTGACGATTGTCGCTATGGGACAAAGTACAACCGGAACATTGCGTGGACAGGTTCTGGATCCGCAGGGCGCGACCATCGCAAATTCGAAGATAAGGATTACCAACCAGGACACAGGGGTCGTCTCCAACACAGCCAGCTCATCAGCTGGAACGTGGAATGTTCCCAGCCTGATCCCGGGAAAATACTCGGTGAGCATCGAAGCCCCAGGATTCCGCGTGTTTCTGCGGAAAGACGTTGTCGTGTTTGCGGACCGCGACAACACAGCCAATGCCCAGCTGCAGGTGGGTACAGCGACAGAGATCCTCGAAGTTATTGGCACCGGAGCCGCTATTGATACGACCTCCTCCTCGCTGAGTAACGACTTCGGCTCCCAGGACGTGCTGAATTTGCCCAACGCCGGCGGAATCCTCAACGGAAGCCCGCTGAATCTGGCGGTGCTGGCGCCCAACGTTGTGGCACAGCCGGGCGGCGTTACCGGAATGGGCGGGTCGGTCGGCGGCACGCGTCCTCGTGAGAACAACTTCACGGTCGACGGAGTAGATGACAATAACCTCGGCGTTACAGGACCAAATTCCACGGTAATTCCCGATGCAGTGGCTGAATTTACCTTGCAGACGAACCAGTTCAGCGCGGAAACAGGACATTCCTCCGGCGGGCAATTCAACCTCGTGACCAAGGCCGGAACAAACAGTTTCCACGGTTCCGCATACGAGTACTTCCAGAATCGAAACCTAAACGCCATGGACAACCTGACCAAGGCAGCCATTGCGGCCAAGACGATTCCGGGCCAGCCCGCCTACGACAACAATCGTTTCGGGGCGAATGTCGGTGGGCCGCTCATGAGGAATAAGCTCTATTTCTTCGGCAATTACGAATACACCGACCTGCACGGCGATGGAAATGCCACATTCTTGAATGCTCCTACCGCAGCTGGACTGGCGACCATGGAAGGCATGGCTGCCGACCAGGCAGTGAAAGATGTTCTAAAGAACTATCCCGTAGCTCCAGCGGCAGATCCAAGTCTTGCGATTCACGTAAACGGAACATCAGTTCCTGTGGGACCACTGGTGATCATCAGCCCGCTTTTACAGCGCGAGCACGACGCGATTGCCAACGTTGACTATTCAACCAGTAAGCACCAGCTTGGTCTCCGTTTTCTTCTCAACCAGGCACAGTTCATTTTTCCGGTGAACTCAACCCAGTCGCAGTTCAATCAGGACCAGCCAGTACGCAGTCGCAAGATATCTGTGACTGATACTTGGACCTTAAACAACCATATGGTGAATGACCTCCGCCTGCAGTATTCGTATTACTCGATGGCGCTGGTCAACCCATGCACAAGTTGTCCGCCAGAAGTTACGATTGCGGAATTAGGCACTACGACCATCGGTTCTTCAGATAACCAGCATCAGAAACAGAATTCCTACCAAATGAAGGACAGCCTTTCCTGGGTTCTGGGCAAGCACACGGTGAAATTTGGAGGAGAATACACCCACTACATTTATCCGCAGTTCTTCCTGCCACGCAGCAACGGCGACTACTGGTACAACACAGCGCAGGACCTCGTGAATGACAACCTGGCCTCGGTACCAGGACGTACCTTGCGCGGGGCGGGCAGTGGCAGCTTCCTGGGGACCGAGAGTCTTTTCGCAGGGTACTTCCAGGACGACCTAAAGTTGACGCCGCGATTGACCTTGAATCTCGGACTCCGCTACGAGTACTGGACGAATCCGGTGGGTGGTGAGACACAGGCACTCAACGCCATCTCGAGTGTCCCCAACGTTATTACGTTCGGCAAACCGCGGACGGATACCAACAACTTTGCTCCAAGAATTGGTTTTGCTTACGATCCCTGGGGGAGCGGAAAAACATCACTTCGTGGTGGTTTTGGCATTTCCTACGGATGGAAGTTTCAGAACTTCGCGGCCATTACGCTACCCGCGCAGATCCAGAGCGAGATGGATCCAGCGTCAGCCTGTAGCCTGAGCACTCCGCCGGGTTGGTGTGCGAACTTCGGGTCCAAGCCGGGATCGAATGGAACCGGGTCGCCCTTCCTCGCGGATGGTGGATTGCCGTCGGTGTATTTGCCTCCGGCCGATCAGCAGCAGGCAAGAGCCTTGACGAGCAGTTACATCGACGACACCGTAATGCCCAAGATTCTTACCTGGTCGCTCGGGATCCAGCGTGAACTCTACCGCAATGGTTTGTTCGAGGTGCGCTATCTCGGAACGCGCGGTTTGGAGTTGCCAGTTCAATTTCGCCGCAACCGCATTAGCGCTTTTGACGCTGGAGTTAATTCGATCCCCACGTTCTTCAGGGCCTCCGATGTCCCGGCAACCTGGAACGCCACCACCCCCACCGACACCGCCTTCAACGCTTTTCTGGCCAGTGGCCGCAACAACATCTACCTCCCGTATGGCTTCCTGGCTAATGTAACGTCCGATCCCCCACTCGGAAGCAGCATCTATCATGCTCTTTCCTGGAACTACACCCAGCGAGCCTGGCGCGGGCTGTCATTTACCGCAAATTACACCTGGTCGCATGCTATCGACGACGCAACCAATGAGTTCTTTACGAGTTTTCTGAATCCGCGGCGAGCTCAGGACACAAATAGGCTAGGACAGGACCGGTCGAACTCGGATCTGGATGCGCGCCATAAGTTTGCTTTGTCGGCAAGCTATGAAACGCCTGCCATCCATTCCGACAGCAGGGCCATGAAAACGTTGCTGGACGGATACACCATCGCGGCCGTTTATCTCGCACAGACAGGCCAGCCGATCACGATCCAGTCTGGCCTGGCGGATATCGATTCAAACGGCAACGGGGATACGGCTGGAGACCGTGGCGTGTTGAATCCATTCGGTACATCACTGAAGGGTTCCGATGTGATTCCTGTCTGCGCGAATACTGACGGTACGACTTCCTTGGCAAGCAACACGCTCGGGAGCAGTGGATCTTGTGCTGGCCCTACCATTGGTTATCTTGCGGCTGATCCGAGCGCCAAGTATCTAATCGCTGGGCCCGACGTGAAAGCAACGATTGGACGCAACAGCTTCCGGTCTCCCGGTTTCGGAGTCATGAACCTGTCGCTGGGCAAGAAAGTAAAGATGACGGAATCTGCCTACTTTCAACTCAAGGCAGATTTTTACAATGTCCTCAATCACCAGAACTTCACCATCAGCAATGCCAACGTATTCAGTACGTCCGGCGTAACAGCGGCAACCACCAACGCGGGATACGTGGACATCACTAATCCAAACTTTTTGAACCCGAAAATATTTAGTGGAGGGAACCGTCAGATAACACTCACGGCTAAGTTTATGTTCTGAGAGGAACCGGAGGGAAGCCAAACCGGTTCCCTCCGGCGCTTGCACGCCGCATCGAATAACGCGCAAACCAGCTGAAACGAACTGATAGATCCTCATGGAGGCAATGTGGGAGCCCGTTTTCAACCCAAGCGGCTAATGACCACACTCATATTGGTCGCTTTGTCGGTCGCAGTCGCTCGAACTGCCCCTAAGAATCCCACCGCTGATGACATGGATAACTCCATCAAGCCGGGGGACGACTTCTACCGGTACGCTAATGGAGGCTGGCTCAAGGCGAACACAATACCTGGCGGCCAATCCACCTACGATACGCGCGCAATGCTGGCGGAGAAGACAAGGCAGCAAGTGCGAGAACTCATTGAAAGCGCAGCCTCCGCTCATGCCGCCAAGGGCAGCGTTGTACAAAAAGTCGGCGACTACTACACCGGCTTTCTGGACCAGGGCGGTATTGAGGCCAAAGGACTTTCGCCCCTGGCTGACGAGATGGTCAGGATTGCCGCGATCACCGACAAAACGTCGCTGTCTGCCTATCTCGGCACCACCTTAAATGGTGAGGTCGAAGGACTCACGGCCAACGCGGATCATGTTTTCGGGATTTGGATCAACCAAGGTTTTGAGGACTCAGACCACAACCTTCCTCACATCTGGCAGGGCGGCCTGGGAATGCCTGACCGTGACGACTACCTCGACTCGTCTCCCAAGATGGCTGGTTTGCGCAATCAGTACCAAGCTCACATTGAGGCGGCACTGAGGCTAACAGGAGCTGCAGAACCTGAAAACAAGGCCGCGCGGATTTTGTCACTTGAGATCCGGATTGCACAAGCGTTTGCCCCTGATTCAGATGCCGCTGACGTCTTCAAGCAGAACAACCCATGGAAGCGCGCCGACTTTGACACCAAGGCTCCCGGCCTCGACTGGGACGCGTACTTCCAATCAGCCGGACTTGCCGAACAGCGGGACTTTATCGTATGGCAACCGTCTGCAGTCATTGGAGTGTCCGCACTTGTCCGCGGCGAGAGCATCGACGTGTGGAAGGACTATCTCCGGTTTCACTTATTGGAGCACTATGCCAGCGTTTTGCCCAAGGCGGTTGCCGCTGAGCACTTCGCCTTCTACGGGACGATCCTGTCAGCAGCGCAGCAAATGCCGGACCGAAGCCAAGAGGCGCTCGCCTCCACGAATGGTGCTTTGGGTGAGGCTGTCGGTCAGCTCTATACGCAACGCTATTTTCCGGCGGAAGCCAAAGTAAGAGCCAAGGCGATGGTCAACGACCTGATCACTGCCTACCGGGGACGCATTTCCCGCCTCACTTGGATGTCGCCACGGACGAAGCAAAAGGCCTTAGCCAAATTGAGTGCTCTTCAGGTGATGGTAGGCTACCCGGACGTGTGGATAGATTATTCGTCGCTGGATGTCGCGCGCGGTGATGCCTTCGGCAATATGCGCCGGGCGGAGGCTTTTAATCGTTTGCGCAACTTGGCCAAATTGAAACAACCGGTCGATCCGATCGAGTGGCCAATCAACCCGCAAGTTCCCGGTGCGGTCATCATGTTCAGCCCTAATGCCGAGTTCTTCTCGGCTGCGATACTGCAGTCACCTTATTTCGATAGCGAAGGCGATTCCGCTTCCAACTATGGTTCAGCCGGGGCCGCGATGGCGCATGAAATCAGTCACAGCTTCGACGAACTAGGAAACATTTACGACGCACAAGGCCGCCTCGGAAATTGGTGGACGGCGGAGGATCGCGCCAGGCTTGGCGAGGCCGCCGAGAAGCTTGTCGAGCAATTCAACCGCTACTGTCCGTTTCTCGACCTTTGCATCAATGGCAAACAGGTGTTATCTGAAAATATTGCAGACCTGGCAGGGTTGCTGGTGGCGCATGATGCCTACGTGCTGTCCCTGAAAGGCAACAGCGATGTCGTTATTGGCGGATTGAGTGGCGAACAACGCTTTTTCCTGGCGTTCGCAAAGAGATGGCGGAAACTCCAGACCGAAACCGCGCTGCGTCAGCAGCTTAAAACCGATATGCACTCGCCGGGAGAATATCGAAGCGATACCGTGCGCAATGTCGATGGCTGGTATGAGAGCTATAAGGTTGCACCCGGCGATAAACTCTATCTGAAGCCTAAGGATCGCGTCAGGATCTGGTAACGGCATCGGTGAGGGTGCCTCATGCACACACCGGCGTATGCCAGATCACCGAGCCTGCTCCGGGCCGCACGCCGCGCGACTTGCGGTTTGCGAACGCCAAAACAAAAGCATTGAGTGAGTACCCTCCGTGGCCGAGTAGTATCTGATCTCGGCGTTTTTCTGTTCTGCGACGGTTCTTGACGCCCACTCTAGAGCGAACCCAACCCACGATTAGGGAAGATTCTGGATGTATGGCAATCTTCCCCTAAACAAGTAACGGCCGGTTTAGCCGTCATCCACCCTGCGACCTGACTGCTTGCCGGTGACCGTAAACTTTTCTACCCACAGAGCCCTGGTTCATTTACAGTATCCAGGTTGATCAGTACTGGTGTGATGAATCGCCGCAAAAAAAGCGACAGTATCCAACAATCATGCGGTGTATGTGAGCTGCGATCAGGGGAAAGAACAATGCAGAATCGGCTTCGGTCTCCGAGCTCTTCAGTTTCTCGACGCCAGTTCTTAGGGCAAACCGCCGCCGCAGCAATTGGTTT
>Ga0126379_10001795_pt1 | contig 13312 bp, 11 predicted proteins | sample PanSoiMetPlot_24_FD_92640 | JGI IMG/M metagenome (GOLD analysis project Ga0126379, IMG submission 92640) | Tropical forest soil microbial communities from Panama - MetaG Plot_24 | ecosystem: Environmental > Terrestrial > Soil > Tropical forest > Bulk soil | place: Panama | collected 2016-02-17 | reverse complement strand
GGTTGCCGTCCGTTCGCCCGACCGCAAGCAGACCCACGAGACCCTCATAGACCTGCGCCGCGGTGAGCCCATGAAGATGACAGTGATACCAGTACAGCCCTTGCGGCATGTTCCGAGGGATGTCGTAGGTGTAGGTGTTCGACATCCCCGGAGGGATGTGCAGCATGACATTGTCGGCATTTCCCTTCGGGCTGATGTGCGCGCCATGGGTGTGGAGATTTATCGGTGACGAGGTCATCTGCTCCGGGTAAAGGGGGACAGGCTGATCCTTGGCCGTGTATTGCGGAATGAAGTAATCTCGGATGGTCAGGCCAGTCAGGCTGTTTTCGAAATGGACGATCAGCCTTTCGCCGGGAAATACCTGCAGAGTGGGCGCTGGATAGAGATTGCCGCCGGACTTCTGCCCGTTGGATGCCGTGCCGCGGATGACCTCGTAGTCGAAAAGGAGAAAATTCTGGACAGGTGTCGCGACCGTGTCGAGCGTTGCCTGGCCTTGCCTTGCGGTGAGCCGAACTTCAAGGACGCCGTCCGTGCTCGTCAGCACGATGGGCTCTCGGAACTCGGGTCGAGTTTCGAGATCGGCTTTCTTGTCCGCACTTTGCGCTGACGCAGTCGCGCCGGACGATGCAAGCGCCGTCAAGACAGCGAGGACACCCAGCGTCAGCAAGCTATTCCGGCGACCGGCGTGGAGCGCGTCGTGCAAGGAAGATTTATGCATGAAGTCTCCCCGACCCTCGTGTCTTGAGTGATAGCGGGCGCGAAGCGTTCTGTCTCTTCACTTTTCCAGCCCCGCCGCTGATCGCTTGCGATCGCTTGGCCGCGAAACTTCCCACCGGAAAAAAACCACAACCGCGCCAAGCGTATGCGGGCCATCGCGCAAAGCGTTAGGCGCAAGCGCAGCGCTGCAGCCCGACAACGGCTGGCCAGCTCCCCGAGATCGCTACATCCGCTCTGCTTGCGGCGGAGTCGAACCATGCGGGGCATCGTGGGAGGGGCGCTTTATCGAGATTCGGCGCGCCGCTACGGCGATCGCAAAAGTGACGACTAAAAATCGCGCCAGATGATGCGCGCCGACATAAACGGGATCGAGATGCAGCGCGAGCGCGAGCACCATCATCGTGTCCTGGGCGCCCGGCGCAAAGGCGATGACGATGTTAGCAATCGGAAAAGAAAATAGCCGCGCCACGATCACGACAAACACGGTCGCCACCGCCATCGACACGGCGAACGAGCCGAACGCCGCGCCGAGATGGCCGAGCAGCATGCGCGCACTGGTATTGGCGAAGCGGGATCCGACCAGCGCGCCCAGTGTAACCACAGAGGCGCCGCCGACCCACCACGGCAACGCGGCATGAACAAGCCCGGTGCCGTGCAGGATGGCCGAGCCGGCGAGTGCGCCGAACAAAAGCCCGCCAGGAAAGCGCAGGCGCAGGAAAATAAGTGCAAACGTGACCGCGACCCCGAGCAGAAGCAGCATTTCGCCGAGCACGGAAAAACCGGCGGGCCCGCGCGGCAGCGGCACCGCCGGCACGACCAGGCCGAACAGGGCGAGTCCGTTCGGCAGGCCAACGACAAGGAGAAGCACGCGCACGGTCTGGACGATGGCGACCGCGCGCAGATCGCCGCCAAGCTCGCTCGAGAGCGCAATTACCTGAGCCATCGAGCCGGGACTTGCGCCCATCAGCGCGGAGAGCGAATCCCAGCGATGCACGACGCGCAGATAGGTCATGGTCGCGGCAATCATTCCAAGCGACGCCACCATCAACAGTGCCACGCTCGCCGGCCAGGTGATTACGCCACGCAGCGTTTCCGGCGTCACCACGGTGCCGAGCAGCGTCCCGACGACGACGTAACAGATGCGCGCAAGCATCAGCGGGACCCGCATCGGGCGGCCGAGCAAGGCCGCGGCCGCAACCGCCACGACCGAGCCCGACACCAGGCCTGCGGGCAGACCGAGAACGACGCAGGTGACGCCGCCGGCGAACGCGATCGCCAGCGTCTCGGCGGTCTCGAGCAGAATGCGGCGTAAAGCGGGGTTCATCGGCAAGTGCTAGGTATCCGCCATGAATGCCGACTGCGCCGATGATCGTCAACGCGCCACGGCTGCGCGGTCCAGATAGACACCCCCATCAAACTGTGTGACCTTAACAGAAGCGCAAACGTTCGACCCACGGCGCTAGTGGAGCGGATTTGGCATTCGCTACCCACCTGGCCGCAAACTCGTGAAAGCGAATGTCAAATCCAAAGCTCCACTACGACTTATATTTGCTAGTGGTCCTTTGATTCCAACATTCGCATGAGAGCCCGCCGAACCCGAATGCGAATGTTAGAATCGGACCACTAGCGACGGCGGAGCTCAGGTCATGTTGCAGGGTTGGGTCATCGTCGTTATCGCGCTCGCTTATATCGGGCTGTTGTTCCTGGTGGCGAGTTACGGCGACCGCCGGCGCATAGCGCGTGGCGGCTCGGCGCGGCGCCTCATCTACCCGTTATCGCTTGCGATCTATTGCACGTCGTGGACGTTCTTCGGCTCGGTCGGATTAGCGTCGCGCTCCGGCTTTGACTTTCTCACGATCTATATCGGCCCGATGTTGATGTTCGGCTTGGGCTTCCCGCTGCTCATCCGCATCGTGCGCCTGGCCAAAAGCCAGAACATCACTTCGATCGCGGATTTTGTCGCCGCGCGTTACGGCAAGAGCCAGGTCGTGGCCGCAACCGTGGCGCTGATCGCGATCGTCGGCATGATTCCCTACATCGCCCTGCAGCTCAAAGCCGTGTCGTCGTCGGTCTCGACGATCCTCGCCGAAGCGGCACCGGGCGGAATGGCGCAGCCGCCGTTCGGCGATCTGGCGCTGTTCGTTGCCCTGGCGATGGCCACGTTCGCCGTTCTGTTCGGCACGCGGCACATCGATGCCACCGAGCACCAGGACGGCTTGATGCTGGCAATCGCGACGGAATCGGTCGTAAAGCTCATTGCCTTTCTCGCCGTTGGCATCTTCGTGACCTTCGTGATGGTCGGCGGACCGGCGGCTTTGCTGGCGCAGGCACTCGATCGGCCCAACACCGCCGCGGTGCTGACGCGCGCGCCGCAACTCGCCTCGTTTTGCGCCATGACGCTCTTGTCGCTGTTTGCGATCGTGCTGTTGCCGCGGCAATTCCACGTCACCGTAGTCGAGAACCACAGCGAGTCCGAAATCCGCCGCGCCTCCTGGCTGTTCCCCCTCTATCTCATACTCATCAATCTGTTCGTGCTGCCGATCGCGCTGGCCGGACTTCTGACTTTTCCCGCCGGACGCGTCGACAGCGATATGTTTGTTGTCGCGCTGCCGCTTTCGGCGCAATCCGAATTAGTCACGCTGATCGCTTTCATCGGCGGGCTGTCGGCAGCGACCGCGATGGTGATTGTCGAAACGGTCGCGCTCGCAATCATGGTCTCGAACGACATCGCAATGCCACTCGCGCTCAAGCGCCGGGCGCTAGCCGGTGAGCCGACCAATGCCGGCGCGCAGCTTTTGACAACGCGCCGCGTCGCGATTTTTGCCATTCTGTTTCTCGCCTATGCCTATTACCGCTCGGCCGGCGAGGCGCAGCTCGCCGCGATCGGGCTGTTGTCGTTTGCGGCGATCGCGCAATTGGCGCCGGCATTTTTCGGCGGCTTGATTTGGCGGCGCGGCACGTCGCGTGGGGCGATCGCCGGGATGAGCGCCGGCATTCTGGTCTGGGCCTATACGCTGCTGCTGCCGAGCGTCTCGGCCGCCGGTATCGTCAGCGCGCGCATATTGACGGACGGTCCATGGGGCATCGCCTTTTTACGTCCCGAGGCGTTGTTCGGTCTCGACTTGCCGCCGCTCGTCCATGGCGTGTTGTTGAGTTTCGCCGCCAATATCGCCTGCTATATCGGTTTTTCACTGGCGCGGCCGCCGAGTTCAATTGAACGTGTGCAGGGCGATTTGTTCGCGCCGCCCACGCTGGCGCCGATGCTTGGTCCCATGGCGCCGGGCTTTCGCTTGCGCCGCGCCTCTGTCAGCGTCGAGGATCTGATCGCGACCGTCGCCCGTTATCTCGGCGACGAGCGCACGCGCCGATCTTTCGCGAGCTTTGCGGCGGCGCACCGCATCAATCTCGAGGCGACGGCCGAGGCAGATTTTCAGTTGCTGCAATATGCCGAATATTTGCTGGCCTCGGCGATCGGCGCCGCATCGTCGCGCCTGGTGCTCTCGCTATTGTTGCGTAAGCGCACGGTCTCGACCAAAGCGGCTCTGAAACTGCTCGACGATGCCAGCGCGGCGATCCACTACAACCGCGAGATCCTGCAGACCGCGCTCGACCATGTGCGGCAGGGAATAGCCGTGTTCGACAAGGAGCTGGCGCTGGTCTGCTGGAATCGGCAGTTCGGCGAGATCCTCGACTTGCCCCATGAACTCACGCGCGTCGGCATCCCGCTCGCTGACATTTTGCGCCATATCGCGCAGCACGGCCGCGACAATGCCGGCACCGATCGATCCATCGCCGAGCGCGTGGCCAAATACACCTCCGACGCCGAGCCGTTCCTCGAGCGCATCGCCGGACAAGGTCTCGTCATCGAAGTGCGCGCCAATCATATGCCCGGCGGCGGTTTGGTGACCACGTTCACCGATATCACGCCGAGCGTGAAGGCGGCGGAAGCGCTGGAGCGCGCCAATGCGACTCTGGAACGCCGCGTGCGCGAGCGCACCGGCGAGCTGACGCGGCTCAACACCGCCCTCGAACGCGCCAAGGCGGAAGCTGACGAAGCCAATGTGTCGAAGACGCGGTTCGTCGCGGCAGCGAGCCACGACATTTTACAGCCGCTAAACGCCGCGCGGCTCTATGTGACGAGCCTGATCGAGCGCCACGGCGCCGGTGAGGATGCTTCCCTCATCGGCAATATCGACGCCTCGCTGGAAGCTGTCGAAGAAATCTTCTCGGCGCTGCTCGACATTTCGCGTCTCGACACCGGCGCCATGAGGCCCGAGCTCGCTGATTTTGGCATTGATGAATTGCTGCACCGGCTTGAAGTCGAATTCGCGCCGCTCGCCCGCGAGAAAGGCCTCGAACTCATCGTGATGCCCTGCTCGCTCAACGTGCGTTCCGACCGCCGCTTGCTGCGGCGGCTTCTGCAAAACTTCATTTCGAATGCCATAAAATATACGCCGGCCGGCCGCGTACTGGTCGGTTGCCGCCGCGAGCATGAGCGGCTGCGCATCGACGTCTATGATACCGGGATCGGTATTCCGCCGGCCAAACATCGCGCGGTGTTCAAGGAATTTCATCGCCTCGATCAGGGCGCGCGGGTCGCCCGCGGTGTCGGCCTCGGCCTCTCGATCGTTCAACGCATTGCCCGCGTGCTCGATTGCGAGGTGACGCTGAAATCCAATCCCGACCAAGGCTCGCGTTTCTCGGTCGCGGTGCAGCGCGCGGCTGCGATTGGTTCGGCAGTGCCGCCAGCCGCCGCGCTCCGGCTTGAGCCCGGGCGGCTCGACGGCATGGTCGTGCTTTGCATCGACAACGAGCGCGCCATTCTCGACGGCATGGAGACGCTACTGAGCGGCTGGGGCTGCCGCGTGCTCAAGGGCGCCGATCTCGATGAAGCCATGGCGGCGATCGCGGCGAGTCGTCTCGAACCCGACGGCCTGGTGGTCGACTATCATCTCGACGGCGGCAATGGCATTGCCGCGATCAGGGAGTTGCGCCGGCATCTCAGCCGAGCCGACGGACGCGACATCCCCGCAATCGTGATTACCGCCGACCGCTCGGCGCACGTCCGCGACGAGGCGCGCGCCGAAGGCGCTCATGTTCTCAACAAGCCGGTGAAACCGGCATCGTTGCGCGCGCTGATGATGCAATGGCGGGTGCAGCGAGTCGCCGCGGAGTGAGCCGAACCGCTCCGTTTCAACACTGAGCTCAAACGTTGCGCGCGCCCACCACTGAGCGTTCGCGTCTCATTCAGGGATGGTACTTTTCACGGGCGGACATCCAAAACCGCAATCCGCCAGCCGCTCAGTCGATCTTGATTCCGAGCTCCTGCACAATCGGCGTCCATTTCGCGATTTCCGTTTCGATGCGATGCCGGAAGGTCTCCGGCGATGAATCGACGTCTGGCTCGAATCCGGTCTCTATCAGCATCTTTTGGTAATCGGCCTCGGCGAGCAGGGCATGGTTTGCTTGCGCGATCTGACCGATGACGGCCTTCGCTGTGCCCGCGGGAGCAAAAAGACCTATCAGCTGCTGGGAAATCATTCCCGGCAGCGACTCAGCGGCGGTTGGCAGATCGTTCGCGGCCGTCAGGCGTTTCGGACTGGTGACGGCGAGAATGCGCAGCTTACCGGTGCGGTGAAATTCAATCATTTGTCCCGTCACGGCGGGCGTCACCATGGACACGTGACCGGCCAGGGCGTCGGCAATGGCCGGTCCCGAGCCGCGATACGGCACCTGCAAAAGATCGGGAAGACCGGCGAGCGACTTGAATAGTTCGCCGGTGAGGTGATTAAGCGAGCCAACGCCGGCGTGCCCATAGGACAGCTTGCCACGGTTGGCTTTGTCGTAGTCGATGAACTCCGCAAGAGTCGTGACCGGAATGGAAGGATGCGCCGCGAGCGCGAACGGCGAGACGGCGATGTTGGATATCGGTTCGAGATCCTTGATCGGGTCGTAGAGCGGCCGCGTCTTCAAAATCGCCTCGGTGACATGCGTGCTCGATCCGCCAAGCAAAAGCGTGTAGCCGTCCGGACTGGAATGGGCGACCGTGGCGGCGCCAAGCGAACTGCCGCCGCCGCCCTGATTTTCCACTACGATGGTGCCGAGCAGCGGCTTGATCCGGTCCGCCCAGGGTCGCCCGATGGCGTCGAATCCGCCGCCCGGCGGAAACGGAATGATCAGGCGGACCGGCCGTTCGGGATAGCGGGATGCCGCGCGCGCGGTCGAGGCCGACAGTCGGCGAGCTGCGAGCGCCGCCGCTCCAAGCGTCAGTAAATCGCGCCGTCGCATGGCGGCTTGTTCCCCTGTCCAGCATTCGCCGAAGTGAAGCACGAAATGGCGGCGCCGCTGGGAAAGGTCCAGCAGCGCTGGGAAGATCAGATGCTTTGGCCTATGATTTCCTGACGAGGTAGGTCGAATCTCGCGTTTGCCGCCGATTGGAGAGTGATTCATGTCGATGACACTGAGGCCGCTGACGCCCGCGGTTGGCGTGGAAATAGCAAAAGTCGATCTCACCGCTTTGAGCGCGGCGGAATTTGCACAAGTCGAAGCGGCCTGGCACCGCCATTCGGTGCTGCTATTCCGCGGACAGAAGCTCAGCGACGACGATCTCCTTGCGTTCAGCCGGCGCTTTGGCGTTCTCGATCCGCCGCCGAACCAGGAACGCGGCCGGCAAAGTCCGCCGGGATATCCGGACATCTACGTGGTCTCCAATGTGCTCGACGACAAAGGCCGGCCGATCGGCGCGCTCGGCGCCGGCGAAGCCGTCTGGCACACCGACATGAGCTATCTGGAACTGCCGCCCGATGCGTCGATGCTTTATGCGCTCGAAATTCCGCCGACCGGCGGCAATACGTATTTCTGCGGTATGCAGGCGGTATGGCGGGCATTGCCGGCACCGTTGAAGGCCAAGCTCGGGACGCGCCGCATCAAACATGACGGCACATTCAACAGCGGCGGCTATGTGCGCCAGGGCGTGACGCCGACGGACGATCCGCACAAGGCGCCTGGCGCGTGGCATCCGGCCGTCTGCGTGCATCCGGTCACCGGCGAACCCGCGCTCTATCTCGGCCGGCGGCGCAATTCCTATATCGAAGGTTTGCCGCGGACGGAATCCGACGCGCTGCTCGACGAGCTGTGGCAGTTCGTCGGCGCGCCAGAATTCATTTACGAACACAACTGGCGGGTCGGCGATCTCGTGGTCTGGGACAATCGATCGACCATGCACCGGCGCGACCCGTTCGATAATGCGTCACGCCGGGTCATGCATCGGACCCAGATCAAGGGGAAATTCCGGCCCAAGGCCCATGTCGCGGCTGAGCGTGCAACGGCGCCGGCCTAAGTTCGCATCTTGGCGGCGGATACCGATGCCGAAGCATTTAATTGTCAATCGGCGAACGAACGGAATTTGAGGCGCGACCCTCAGTTCCTCCTTCAATTTCCGCCGTATCGTCATTTTTTTGAACTCAATTTGCCTGATAGGCACCGTTTGAGTCGTAGCGTGGCAGAGGGTTTGCTGGGATGTCCGCGCCAGAGAATGTTTCTCTTACCTCGCGTTTCGCGCTCAAGTTCGTCGAGATTGTCGCCGCCGGCCTTGCGACTGCGGCGAGCGGTTATCTGATCGCCCATCTCAGCGGCGTTCTATCCGCTCCAGCGTCCGCTCCTGACGCAGCCGTCACTGCCGGTGTGAACGGGAGCATGGTGTCCGGACAGCCTCCCCAGCCCGTCGCGCCGGCTGGAGCCGAGACTACGCAAGAGCGGCTCGTGCCTCAGCAGGAGGCCGATGCGCCTCGCGCCGCAGGACCCGCGCATAGAATTGTGAACATCACAAAAACCCAACCTGCAGGCAAACACATCGAGAAGCCTGTCAAGGGAGCAGACGGCACGCGTGATGAAAACTCATTGGCCGCCCAAGTCCGCGCCGCTCTCGCGAATGCAGACGCCAGGCGCATCGAGCCACTCGATAACTCGTTGTCCGGCAACTTTGCGCGGCAAGGCGCCGCTATTGAACAGCCACCGCCGCTGCGCACTCGATCCGATCCTGCCGCTATAAGTGCAGCACCGACTGCCGCTCCCGAACTGCGGCCAGCTCCTCCGCCCGTGGGGGCCAATCCACCCGCGGCGGTGGAGACTACACTGCCGGTCATCCAATCGCCCCCCGCGTCAGTGAACCAAACCGGCGTGTTGTCCACGCTCGAGCAAATGTTGCGCCACGACCCAGTTGCGAACGCCGATGAAGCGCCGCGGCCGCCGATGCCAATTGGGCAATAGCAGTTCGGTCGGATTTCGTGCGCTTTAATTTCCAGCGTTGCATGCAAATGGGCGAACGGCGGGCGGTAACGATGTTGGATTGTGCTGTCCGCCTGGCGATCGCTTCTTTGGCGTTGTGCCTCGCAAGCTCGGCCTGGGCACAAGGAAACCTGGATCAGGGTAAGACTGCCACTCAACTTTACGCATCTGACTGCGCGGCCTGCCACAAATCGCCGCAAAGCGTCAGCCATACCAAGTGGATTTTCGGGCTCGAAAGCTTCCTAAGGCAGCATTACACCTCAAGCCGGGAATCGGCCGCAATGCTCGCGGCTTACCTGAAGGCACAGGAGAAACCGCCGGCCGAAGCTAAGCGCAGTCGCGTCGCAAGACATGCGAGCCAAGCGAAATCTTCCGAGACGGCAGGCGAAGTTAACGAGGACATCCCGAGGCCTCCCGCGGACATACCTGACACCGGCCGGTAAAGCGCCACCTGCTCTGCGGTGATGCCGAGGGATGTTCGCTCATGGCCCGATAGCTGACAGAAAATTGCCAGCCTCGTCCGCTGCGCTTCAACGGCAGACCTCCCGCATTGAATAGGTGGCAGCAATTCATTTTAGCGGCCATTGTCCGGTTTCGATCTTGCCGGCGGCGATCACGGCTTGGGTACGGCTGTCGACGCCGAGCTTTTGCAGGATCGCGGAGACATGCGCCTTGACGGTCGCCTCCGATACGCCGAGCTCATAGGCGATCTGCTTATTGAGGAGCCCGCCCGAGAGCATCATCAGCACGCGCACCTGCTGCGGGGTGAGCGTTGCTAGCCGCCTGATCAGCGCCGCGGTCTCGGCATCCGCCTCGCTGGCAAGCTCGACATCGGGCGGCGTCCACATCTCGCCTGCCAGCACGCGCGCGATGGCGCCGCGCAGCGCCTCGACGCCAAGCGTTTTTGGCAAAAAACCTGCGGCGCCGAATTCCATGCAATGGCGAATTACGACCGGATCGTCATTGGCGGAGACAATGGCGACCGGCAGGCTCGGATATTGCGCACGCAAATACATCAAGCCGGAAAACCCGCGCACGCCCGGCATTTGCAAGTCGAGTAGGATCAAATCCACCTCGCCGCCGGTTTCGAGCCGTTCCACTACCCGTTCGAACGTGCCGGCTTCCGCGACCTCTACACGATCGAACTGACGATTGAGCGCTTCGCGCAGCGCGCCGCGAAACAGCGGATGATCGTCCGCGATCAAGACCCGATAAAATTGCGCCTCGCTCAATCGCTTGCCTTATCACTGTTGGCGCAAGATCCGCAGAATTGCAGGATCACCTCGCGCCGATGCGCGCTGGCGCGATGCTCGGCGACATAAATCCCTTGCCAGGTGCCGAGCGCTAAATCGCCGCCGCTGATTGGTATGTGCAAGGACACGCCGTTGAGCATGGCTTTGACATGGGCCGGCATGTCGTCCGGCCCTTCGACGTCGTGCACCCAGCCGGCATTGGCCGGCGCCAGGCGGCGGAGTGCAGTGACCAGATCAGTGCGCACGTCGGGGTCGGCGTTTTCCTGGATGACGAGCGACGCGGAGGTGTGCCGCAAATAAATCAGAACCGTGCCGTCTTGCGCGCCGATCTGCTTGAGAAAGCCGGTCACCTCCGCAGTGATCTCGAAAAAACCTTCACCGGAGGTTTCCACCGACAAACGCGCGGTGGCAATGCTATCGGCTGTCGTACTGCGAATGGCGGAAAGCTTGCTCAAGGTCGGCTAGTGTCCCGATTTCGAAGTTCGTAAGCATTACCGGCGCGCTCGTACGAACTTCGGAATCGATAAGGACACTAGCAACTCTACCCCTGTAGTGCCGCTTTTGAACCCGAAGTTCGCATCCGAGCCACCCGCAAGCTTATGCGAACTTCGGGTTCGCGCCACTAGCTCTTGTTGAAGACCTGCTTTTGCGCGCGCGCGATCGCATCGATAAAACGTTGCCAGACATGGCCGACAAAAGCGATTGCTCGATCGATATCGGCGTCGCTCGGCAGCCGCAGCGTCAAGTCATTTTGCGCGGTAGGAGAATCTGGCGCCACACCGGGCGGCAGTGGCAGACCGCGCGCCAGCAGTGCTTTCTTCAGTGCCGCATTCTCGCTCTGCAAGCGGGCGATCTCATTCTCGAATACGGCCCGGTCCTCCGGCGCCGTTTGGCAAGCCCAGCCGACCGGCTGTTCGGTGCACAGCGACACTACCCCTGATCGGGTGTCGAGGCGCAAGAAGCCGTTCGCCTGCTTGCTGAAGACATAACGGCCGCCCTCGGTATCCGGTGTCGGTTCGTCGGCCCGGGCCGGTCCAACCAGAACTGCCGCCGCGACGGCGATCGCCATGCCGATTTGCTTCATGACCAAATCCTCTCGGGTGCCCGCATCGCCATTCCAATATTAAAGGCGAGATTCGATCCTAGCACTGGAGCGCGGCACTCTGTCGTGACTTTGCGGTGCACAAAGTGCGGCGAAACGGACAACAGCGATATGCAATATTCGACGTTGTTCCAATCCCTTAGTATGGGTTGGCGTTTTCTTGACTTGCCGGAACCCAGTCAGTATGGTCCGCGCGGCTTTAAGGTGCGCGTGAGCCGGGATCGCCGCAAGCCGCGAGTGTCGAGAGCATGAGCGACGCGCGCGAAAATGGCGACCAAGGCAAGCAGCAAACCAGCGAAGCCGCTCTCTCCGCGAGACTCCAGCGGCTCAACGAAGGACTCGGCCAAGCACGTGATCAAGCACGCAATGCCGCCGACCATCCTTCGGGCAGTTCTGGTGCGCAGCGGGCAGCGACTGCATCCGGCTACGCCAGAGGCTTCCGCCTCTCCAGCGAACTCGTTGCAGGCGTTCTGGTCGGTGCCGGCATCGGCTGGTTGATCGACCACTGGCTCGGCGTCTCGCCCTGGGGGCTCATTGTTTTTCTCTTGCTCGGTTTCGCCGCGGGCGTGCTCAACGTGATGCGCTCCGCGGGCCTCATCGCCGGCCCCACGCTCGATGACGGCAGCCGGCAAGGTCCAGACAGGTAAGGCCGCGCAGCGCAAGCTGCCAATGCGCAAACGGCGATGGGACCATGCAGGTCGATCCGATCCACCAATTCGAGATCAAGAATTTCTGGCCGGCTTTTCACCTCGGCGGCTACGAGATCAGTTTCACCAATTCCGCCCTGTACATGTTCATCATCGTCGGCGTGGTGTCTTTGCTCCTGATCGGCGGTACCGCGCGCCGCGCCGTCGTGCCGGGGCGGCTGCAATCGATCGCGGAGGTCTCCTACGAGTTTGTCGCCAATACGGTGCGCAGTTCGGCCGGGACCGAAGGGATGAAGTTCTTTCCCTTTGTCTTTACGCTGTTCATGTTCATCTTGGCCGCGAACCTCATCGGGCTCATCCCATATTCCTTCACCGTTACGAGCCAGTTGATCATCACGGTCACTTTTGCACTGCTCGTATTCTTTCTCGTTGTCGGCTATGGGTTCTGGAAGAACGGCCTGCGCTTTTTCAACCTGTTCGTCCCAAAAGGCGTGCCGAAACTGATTTTGCCGGCAATTGTGGCGATCGAGGTGCTGTCGTTTCTGTCGCGGCCGGTCTCCCACAGCGTCCGATTGTTCGCCAACATGCTCGCCGGCCATATCACGCTGCAGGTCTTTGCCGGCTTCGTCATCATGCTCGGCAGCGCCGGGATTCTGGGCCTGTTCGGCGCCACGCTGCCCTTCATCATGGTGGTGCTGTTGATGGCGCTGGAGCTTTTGGTGGCGTTCTTGCAGGCTTATGTGTTTGCCATTCTCACTTGCATCTATCTGAATGATGCAATTCACCCGGGCCACTGACGGCCAATCATTGCAACCTAAAGAAGGAGCATTCTCATGGATCCGACCGCCGCGAAATATATCGGGGCCGGTATTGCTTGTATCGGCATGGGCGGCGCCGGCGTCGGCGTGGGCATCATTTTTGGCAACTATCTCGCAGCGGCGCTGCGCAATCCGTCGGCGGCGCAGGGCCAGTTCGGCAACCTGATTTTCGGCTTCGCCATCACCGAGGCGCTCGGCATCTTCTCGCTGCTGATCGCGCTATTGTTGCTGTTCGGGCTGTAAGGTCGCGGAAAAATCGAACTGCCAGCTGCCAAGGCAGATATCATGGCCGAAACGACCGCCCACACCGAAGCTCCTACGGGACATGCCAAGTTCCCGCCGTTCGAATCTGAGCACTTTCCGTCACAGCTCGTGTGGCTGGCGATCAGCTTCGTTCTGCTCTACGTGCTTATGTCCAGAATCGCGCTACCGCGCATCGGCGCCATCATGGCGGAGCGCGGCAAAGTCATCAGCGACGATCTCGCGGCG
>Ga0126379_10001793_pt1 | contig 13316 bp, 4 predicted proteins | sample PanSoiMetPlot_24_FD_92640 | JGI IMG/M metagenome (GOLD analysis project Ga0126379, IMG submission 92640) | Tropical forest soil microbial communities from Panama - MetaG Plot_24 | ecosystem: Environmental > Terrestrial > Soil > Tropical forest > Bulk soil | place: Panama | collected 2016-02-17 | reverse complement strand
CTTCGATATTCATTGCGCCAGTTGCGGAAGAACCCGGGCTTTGGCTCGGCGGCGATCCTCATTTTAGCGTTGGGAATCGGCGGGACGTCCGCGATCTTCAGTATTCTCAATCCAATTCTCTTCGAACCTCTTCCCTACCCGCACGCCCGCCGCATCATGACGATCTGGTACTCGGGGAGCAATGGCGCGCGTATTGGGCAGGCGTTTCACACGTATCGCGAGGTGGCGGTGCGCAATCATTCCTTCGAAGCGCTGGCCGTGATGAAGTCGTGGGAACCCGCGATCAGTGGCGGAAATCAACCTGAACGCCTCCAGGCGCAACGCGTGAGTGCCGCGTATTTCCGTGTCCTAGGTGTGCCGTTATCGTTGGGCCGGGATTTTCAGCCCGCAGACGACATGCTGAACGGACCAAAGGTGGTCATCCTGAGCGACGGTCTATGGCGCCGCCGCTTTGGCGGTGACGCAGGGATCATCGGGCAGCAAATCCGGCTCGACGATCAACCTTACGCGGTCATCGGAATAATGCCTAACAAATTCGAAAACGCTCTATCTCCTGCAGCAGAGGCGTGGGCCCCATTGCAGTACGACTCCGAAAACATTTCCTCGCAGGAATCCCGCGAGTGGGGACATCACTTGCAGATGATCGGCAGACTGGGCGAGGGCGTCAGGCAGGAAGGAGCGAAAAGTGATCTCGCTTGGATCGCCAGTACTCCGGTAGCTGAGTTTCCGCGTCCACGCCATGCGTCACTTTCAGCAGGATTTTTGATGGACTCGCTGCAAGACGACGTGACACGTGGCGTGAAACCAGCGCTGGTAGCGGTATTTGGTGCGGTGATCCTGGTCCTTTTAATGGCGTGTGTCAATGTTACAAACCTCGTGCTGGCACGAGCGGCACGGCGGCAGGGCGAAATCGCCTTGCGGATCGCGCTCGGAGCCCCCGCGCAACGAGTCCGAAGACAGCTTGTGACTGAGAGCCTGCTGCTGGCGATTCTCGGCGGCATCGTGGCGATGTTCATTACCGAGTTCGGCATTCGCACTCTGTTGCTTCTGCGTCCGAACGGCCTGCCGCGAATGCATGAAATTCGCCTGAATGCTGCCGTATTCCTGTTCGCGTTCGGCGTGACGCTGCTCGTGGGATTGGCGGTCGGGCTCATTCCCTCGTGGCAGGTTTCAGGCAGAGATCTCCAAAACTCTTTGCAGGAGGGCTCGCAGCGCGTCGCCGGAAGCCACCGGCGAATTCGGCAATCTTTTGTGGTGGTGGAAGTCGCACTCGCACTGTTGCTTTTAGTGAGTACGGGTCTGTTGTTTCATAGTATCCATCGGCTGCTGGCGGTGCCTTCTGGATTCGACGCCTCGAACGTCATCACCGTTCAAGTGCAGACGAACGGCCAAAAATACGACGATGAGCGCGTATCCAATCAGTTCTTTGCGCAAGCGTTGGATGCGGTGCGTCGGCTGCCTGGGGTCACAGCAGCGGCCGGAACAAGTCAATTGCCATTGAGTGGAGATTCGGATGTTTATGGCGCACAGTTCGAGGATGACAATCCTGAAATCGCCTATCCCGCATATCGTTACGCAGTAACCGCCGAGTACTTCACGACTGTGGGAATTCCCCTGCGCCGCGGTCGTTTTCTCGACGCACGCGACACTGAGAAAACACCTCCTGTCGTTGTGATCAGCGAGTCACTGGCGAAGCGACGCTTCCCCGATCAAGATCCGCTTAAAAAACGGCTTCACATCGGCGGGCGAAATGGCACACCGGAGTACAGGATTGTGGGTGTCGTTGGCGACGTGAAGCAGCAGTCACTGGGACTAGGCAACTCTGACGCCGTCTATACCACCACGACTCAGTGGACTTATACGGAGCGAACTCTATCCCTTGTGGTTCGCGGACGGGGCGCCGTTTCCGCGCTAGTTCCGGCAATTAAGAACGCCATCTGGTCCATCGACAACAACCAACCCATCGTCCGGATTGTAACTATGGAGACTTTGCTGGCTGAATCCGCTGCGGAAAGGCGTTTCGTCTTAATTCTGTTCGAAGCATTCGGATTGATCGCTCTCCTGCTGGCCGCCAGCGGGATCTATGGAGTTCTTGCCGGGAGTGTTGCTGAGCGGACCCGAGAAATCGGCGTGCGGGCTGCTCTGGGCGCCTCACGCGGCGGCATCGTCGCATTGATTGTCCGCCAAGGCATGACGCTCACCGCCGTCGGCGCGCTGCTTGGCCTCGCAGGAGCTCTGATGGCGAGCCAGGCAATCGCAAGCTTGCTGTTCGGCATTTCGCATTTCGACGCCATTACCTATTTTGTCGCCATTACGGTGCTTGGAGGAGTTGCCGCGATTGCCTGCGTGGTACCAGCATGGCGAGCTTCGCGGATCGATCCCATCGCCGCTCTGCGCTACGAGTGAGGAGATGATATGGAAAACTGGCTTCAGGATATTCGCTACTCGTTGCGGCAGCTGCGCAAAAGCCCGGGCTTTGCCATTACCGCGATTCTGATTCTCATGATCGGCATTGGCGCAAGCACCGCGATCTTCGGTTTCGTGGACGCGGCACTCATCCGGCCATTGCCTTATGCGAATCCGGGACGCCTGGTTGATGTCGCCGAGAGTGGCGCGATGTGGCCCCGCAGCAATCTTTCCTATGCGAACTTCCTCGATTGGAAAAAGCTCAACCAGGTTTTCTCCTCGTTCGATGCTTACAATCAATATGGCTATCTGCTGCGTACGGCTACCGGAAGTGAACCCGTACCCGCTGTGCAAGTAAGCAGCGGTTTTTTCCGGACGTTGGGAGTCGCTCCGATCCTCGGACGAGACTTCCATGATGGAGAAGATCAGGTACAGGCTCCGAAGACTGCAGTCCTCAGTTACTCGACATGGCAAAAACGCTACGGCGGAAGAAAGGATGTTATCGGCGAAACCGTCAGCCTGAGCGGCATTCCACACACCATCGTCGGCGTCTTGCCTGAAGGTTTTCAGTTCGCTCCGCAGGGCGACAGCGAGTTCTGGACCACGCTTCGCGCGGAAGGCTTCTGCAACACACACCGCGATTGTCACAACCTTTTCGCAATCGGCAAGCTCAGGGATGGAGTGACCATGGATGAAGCCTTGGCGAACATGAAGGCAATCGCTCGCCAGCTGGAAATTCAGTACCCGGCCGAGAACACGGGACAAACCGCATGGGTCAATCCGCTTTCCGAGACGTTCGTCAAGGATGTCAGGTCGATTCTGCTAGCCCTGCTGGGCGGAGCGGGGCTTCTGTTACTGATCGCCTGCGTGAACGTTTCCAATTTATTGTTGGTTCGCTCCGAGAGCCGCCAGCGTGAGATTGCGGTGCGCGGCGCGCTGGGTGCCTCACGCATCCGCTTGTTGCGCCAGTTCACGACGGAGGGTATGGCGCTTGCCTTTATGGGCAGTGCTCTGGGCCTGGTGCTTGCGCAGGCTGTGATGCGGATTCTTACCAGTCTCATTTCGAAAGACATCGCAGCAAGTGTGCCTTACCTGATGGGACTCGGGTTGAACTCCCATGTTGTTGCATTCGCAATTGCCATCTCGCTGCTGTCAACCATACTCTTCTCTCTAACTCCGAGCTTTCGGTTGTCAGTCAGTGAAATTCGCAACGGCCTTGCTGAGGGCGCACGCGGATATGCCGGAACTCTGTGGCGTCGGTTCGGGGCTAATCTGGTCATCGTCGAATTGGCTATCGCAGTTGTCCTTCTCGTGAGCGCGGGATTGCTAGGCAAGAGTCTCTATCGCTTGCTGCATGTCGAAGTGGGATTTCAGCCTGACCACCTTGCGACCGTTGGCGTCGAGCTTTCTTCGGTTGCTTATCCAAAAGAGCAACAAATATCAGAAGCCGCACGAAAGATTCTGGATCGTGTATCGATGTTGCCGGGGGTCCTGTCCGCGGGCGTTACGTCCGTGCTGCCTGTCAGCTTCAACGGCAACACAGTATGGATCAGGATTGCAGGCAAGCCGTATAACGGAGAACACAATGAAGTCAACCAACGCGAGATAAGCACCGATTTCTTCAGCACCATTCGCGCGAAGCTGGTCGCAGGACGACTTTTCACCGCATTCGATGATGCCTCGAAGCCTCGCGTTGTGATCATTAATCAGACTCTGGCAAGAAAATACTTCCCCGGCGAAGATCCCATCGGAAAAAAGATAGGCGAAGCGAGAGATTACCCTAAAACACTGCTGGAGGTTGTTGGAGTCGTGGAGGACATCCGCGACGGTTCGCTCGACGCCGACATTTGGCCCGCTGTCTACTATCCCTTCTCCCAGAGTCCCGACACCGATTTCAACATCGTCGTTCGAACCTCTCAGTCGGAAGCTTCGGTATTGCCAGCCATGGTTGCCGCCATCCACGAAGTGGATCCCAGTATCGGAACCATGAACGAGATGACGTTCGCGAACAAGATCAACCAATCCCCAAGTGCGTACCTCCACCGGTCGTCGGCATGGCTAGTGGGCGGTTTCGCCCTCGTCGCGTTGCTGCTCGGAGTGGTGGGCCTCTACGGTGTGATCGCGTATTCGGTCGGACGCCGAACCCGCGAAATCGGCGTGCGGATGGCCCTGGGTGCACAACGCAAATCTGTCTACCAACTTATTCTGCGAGAGGCAGCCTGGCTGACGAGCATTGGCATCGTTGCCGGATTGTTGTGCTCGGTCGGGGCAGCCATCTTGATTCGCGGATTGCTCTTTGGAGTTCGATCCTGGGACGCAGGAACTTTAGCAGCCGTGGCATGCATACTCGCGGTGTTCGCGCTGCTGGCGAGCTACCTCCCCGCGCGCCGCGCGGCACAGGTCGATCCCATGGAAGCTCTCCGATATGAGTAAGGACAGATGATGCACAGATTCCTCCAAGACGTGCGCTACGCATTGCGTCAGTTACGGAAGACTCCAGGTGTTACGACTGCCGCGATGCTCTCGCTCGCACTCGGCATTGGCGCGAACACCGCGATCTTCAGCTTGATCGATACCCTGATGCTGAAGTCTTTGCCGGTGAAGGACCCAGCCCGCCTGGTTTTGTTCGGCGACGGACTCGATCAGGGCATCAGCGACGGATTCCCCAATCCCGGGCTCTATTCCTATCCCTTTTATCGCGAGATGCAGAAGAGGAACCAGGTGTTCTCCGACGTAGCTGCGGCGTTCAGCATGATCGATCGTGTGCACGGCTTCGTCGAAGGACGCAGCCAAGCCGAAACGATGAATATCCAACTTGTCTCCGGAACGTACTTTCCTATGTTGGGTGTGCAGCCCGTAGTCGGGCGCATGCTTTCGGAAGACGATGATCGGAACGAAGGCGGACACCCCGTCGCGGTGGTGAGTTATGGCTGGTGGAAGCGGAATCTATCGCGTGATGCCTCAGTCCTCAACAAGAAGTTGACGATTGGCCGGACAGTCTTGTCCATCGTCGGGGTAGCTCCGCCAGAATTCTTCGGTACCACGATTGGTCAATCCCCCGACATCTGGATTTCGCTGGCGATGCAGAAAGAAATCCCACCCGGCTGGAATGGATATAAAGACAGCATGTTCGAGTCTCTGCATCTGATGGCTCGACTGAAGCCCGGTCTGTCCATCAAAGAGGCCAATGCCAATGCGAATTTGCTCTTTCGGCAAGTTCTGCGCGCCCTTCCCGGTACGCCGTTAACCCAGAAGAACCTGCAAGAGCTCGACAGGACAAACATCGAGCTGACCCCAATAGCCAACGGTTTTTCACGCCTGCGTTGGCAATTCTCCGAACCGCTGAGGGTTCTGATGGTGATGGTGGCATTGGTACTGCTCATCGCCTGCGCGAACATTGCCAATCTCCTGCTTGCAAGGTCCACTGTCCGCGCCCGGGAACTCGCAGTCCGGCAGGCTCTGGGCGCCGCGCGCTCGCGCTTAATTCAACAGCTGCTAACTGAAAGCTTTCTATTAGCAACCGCCGGCGGTCTATTGGGAGTCTGCTTTTCGATTTTCAGTACTCGCGTCCTGCTTCGCATGGTCTCGGACGGACGTCAAGCATTGAACGTAGAGGTCTCTCTCGATTGGCGGATGCTTCTTTTCACAATGTCCGTCACCGTGGCGGCGGCAGTTTTGTTTGGAACCGTGCCGGCCCTGCGCGCGGCCCGGCTTCGTTTGACGGAGTCGTTGAACGATCGTGGCGCGTCAAGCAGCGCGTCTGCAAAGAGCCGACTCGCACAAGCGTTGGTCGTATCGCAAATTTCACTGTCCGTCGTACTCCTGTCAGGGTCTGGGATGTTCGTCCGGAGCTTTCAAAATCTGATGCGCGTGGATACCGGATTCAATCGTGACCATGTCATACGTGTGCAAATCGACCCCAGTTCTGCCGGATACAAAGAAGACGCCCGCCTTACCGGTCTCTATAAACGCATCGAAGACACTTTGAACTCGATCTCCGGAGTCCGAGCGGCCAGTTGCTCGCTATTCATGTTCAACGAAGGCACATGGAATAACCCAATTTGGGTTCAGGGATACGCGTCAGGGCATCGCGACGTCGACGTCCATCACAACATTGTCGGCGAGAAGTACTTCGATGCGATGGGCGTCCCGGTGCTGATGGGACGCACCTTCGGTCCGCAAGACACGGCCACCTCCCAGAGGGTAGGCATTCTCGGCGAAACCATGGCTCGCACCCTCTTTCCCGAGGGAACTCCGGTTGGAAGGCATTACGGCCGTGGTCCGAACAACACGAGTGACATCGAGGTGATTGGCGTGGTCAAGGATGTGAAGTACAACAGCCTCGATGAAGATACGCAACCAGGAGACTACCTTCCTTACAGCCAGAACCAGAGATATCTCGACGACATGGAAGTGCGTTACTCGGGGAATCCTGCCGCGATTGTTTCCGGCATCCGGCGCGCCATGCACGAGGTGGATCAGAACCTGCCGATTTCTGAGATCGTGACCTTGGATGAACATGTGGCGAAGTCCGTGACCCATCAGAGACTGGTGGCCGAACTCTCATCATTTTTCGGTTTCGCGGCTTCATTCCTCTGTTGCGTTGGCTTCTATGGGCTCATGTCCTATCTGGTGAGTCGCCGCAACAACGAGTTCGGCGTCAGGATGGCGCTAGGGGCACGCAGCTCAAATGTGCTCTGGATGGTAATGAAAGAGACTCTCGTCCTGGCGGTCTTGGGCCTTGCAATCGGAATTCCGGGTTCGCTCGCCTGTGATCGCATCGTGGCGAGCATGTTGTTCGGCGTCCACAACGCCGGGGCAATTGTATCTGTATCCGTGTCGCTCCTGTTGTTTGTGGCCGCATTCGCGGGTTATCTCCCCGCGCGCAGGGCCGCAAAGGTCGATCCCATGGTTGCGCTGCGGTACGAGTGAGGACCTATGAACATGCTGCTTCAAAATCTGCGTTACGCGTTGCGCCAACTGCGCAAGTATCCAGGATTCACCGCGATTGCGGTGCTCACCCTGGCAGTCGGCATCGCAGCCAATGCTGCCATTTTCTCGCTTGTCGACCAGGTGATCTTGAAGCGGTTGCCGGTGCAGGAACCAGATCGTCTCGTGCAACTGAAGTTCGTTGGTTCCGACACTGGGCACACTGACTCTTATGGCGGGGGGAGTGAGCTGTACTTTTCTTATCCGATGTATCGCGATCTCCGCGACCAAAACAGCGTGTTCTCCGGCATGCTTGCCATGTTCCCCAAGCAAGTCGGCATTCAGTGGAAGAATGCTTCCAGTCTGGTCAACAGTGAACTCGTAAGTGGAAATTACTTTTCCGTACTTGGTGTGAAACCGGCTCTGGGCCGGGTTTTACAACCTGATGATAGTGTGGCCCAAGGTGCATCGCCGGTGGCAGTTCTAAATTATCGCTATTGGATGGAGCACTTCGCCTCCGATCCTTCCATCATCAACCAGGGCGTGCTCATCAATGGAAACCCGTTCACCATCGTGGGCGTGGTTCAACCCGGTTTCAGTAGTGTCATTGGCGGAACCGTCCCTGACCTCTTCGTGCCGATCACCATGAAGGCCCAGATGACGCCGGGGTGGGACGAACTCGAGGACCGCAGATCGAAATGGCTGAACATCGTCGCGCGCCTCAAGCCTGGAATGACCGTGCAGCAGTCCGAAGCAGGAATCACGCCCCTCTGGAAATCCCTGCGGCAAACGGAACTGCAAAGTATCACCAGCAAAAGCCAGCGTTTCCGCGAGCAGTTCGTTCAAAAGAGTTACATCACTCTGCTTGACGCATCCAAGGGCTTCTCCCCATTCCGCGAAACCATGCGCATTCCGCTACTCATTCTGATGGCAATGGTGGCGCTTCTTACATTAATGGCGGTCGCTAACGTCGGAAGCTTACTGCTAGTGCGGGCCGCCGGACGCACGAGAGAAATGTCGGTCCGTTACTCGCTTGGCGCAAGTCGCCTGAGAGTAGTCGGCCAATTGTTGATCGAGGGACTCGCATTGGGCCTGACTGGAGGCGTACTCGGGCTGGCATTGTCACCCTTGCTGGCCAAAGCGCTGATCGAGATTGTGAATCCTTCTGTTTCCACCAGTGGAGCTTTCCTCTCGGTATCTCCAGACCGCGAGGTCGTGCTGTTCTGTTTTGTGGTCTCGGTATTCGCAAGCGTTCTTTTCAGTATCGCGCCCATCATTCAGTTCTATCGGCCGAGAGTCATCGACGCCCTGAAACAACAAACGGGAACGAGCGACGTTTCTCATGCGCGATTCCGCCGCCTCACAGTTGGGTTACAGATCGGGCTAAGCCTGGTGCTGCTCGTTGGGGCCGGCTTGTTCAGCCGGACTCTCGCAAATCTGAAATCAGTCGATGTCGGATTCGCAACGGATCATCTGCTCACGTTCCAACTCGATCCCCGGCTCGCCGGTTATCAACCATCCGCTGTGACTGGGTTATATAAGCGACTTCTCGACACGCTTGGTTCACAGCCCGGCGTGCGATCCGTCGGCATGACAGACGCCCCCGTGCTGGTTCAGTGGGACAACACTTTCTCGATCGACGTTCCTGGATACCAAGCCCAAGAGGGCGAACGCATGAGCTTCGAATGGGATCACGTTACGCCCACCTACTTTTCGACCCTGCGGCTTCCGGTCCTGGCCGGCCGTGTCTTCAATGACGCTGATACCCCTACGTCCAGCAAGGTCGTGGTAGTCAATGAAAGCTTCGTACGCAAGTTTTTCGGAAACCCGGGGCAGTCGCTTGGACGAACATTTACTGTTGGCAAGGCCAAACAATCGCTCTCGATTGTGGGCGTGGTGAAAGACGGGAAGCACTCCAGCGTCCACGACCCGTTCGTACCTATTTTCTACACGCCGATTTTTCAAGATAACGAGCCGGGCTCGGTAGGCGTTTACATTCGAACTCAACAGGCGCCAGAGGACGCCACGAGCGCGGTCCGCACGGCCGTAGCTCAAATCGATTCCAAGCTTGTTGTGGATTCGCTTCAGTCTTTGAATACCGGAATCAACTTTACGCTGACGTCCGAGCGACTGCTGTCATTCCTGGCAAGCAGCTTCGGAATCGTCGCCGCATTCCTTACAGCAATCGGCCTGTATGGCGTTCTCGCATATTCAATTGCGCAGCGCACACGCGAAATCGGCGTGCGCATGGCCTTGGGAGCAACCCGCACGGCCGTCGTTCACATGGTGCTCCGGGAGGTTTTGGTGATCACTGGATGCAGCGTCGCGGTCGCGCTTCCACTCGCCATCGCGCTGGGCAGCTTCGTCAAACACCAACTCTTTGGAGTCTCCTACAGCGATCCGAGAACACTGATTTTGGTGGTGCTGGCCATGGGCGTCGTTGCCCTCGCGGCGGCCTCTCTGCCGGCTCGCCGCGCGGTGCAGGTGCAACCCATCACCGCGCTGCGCTACGAGTAGAAGTGGAAGGACATAATGACAGGATTCATGCAGGATATTCGTTTCGGATTAAGGCAGCTTCGTAAGAGCCTGGGATTTACCGCAGTTGCGGCGTTTACCCTCGCGCTCGGCATCGGCGCGAACACGGCCATTTTCAGCCTGGTCAGCGGAATCATATTGCGCCCGCTCCCTTTCCCCCAGCCTAAGGACTTGGTAAGCGTTACGGGCACATACCCCAAGGGCGCGTTCGCCGCCCTGCGCGAGCAAGTTCATACCGTCGAGGTTGCAGCCTACGCCGAAGGTCACGAATTCAATCTGATCCACGTCGGCGATCCGGTACGCCTCACCGGTACTGCCGTTTCCGCTGATTTATTTTCAGTGCTGGGCGCGGCCGCTGAAGTCGGGCAAACCTTTCACTCCGGACAAGATGCTCCGGGACAGGACAGTTACGTTGTCCTCAGTCACGATCTGTGGCAGCAGCGTTTCGGCGGAGATCCGACCATAGTCGGCAGATCGATTGAGTTGGAAGGTGTGCCGCGTCAGGTCGTCGGCGTAATGCCAGCCGATTTTGCCTTCCCTTCCCCAAAAACGCAGCTCTGGGTGCCACTGCACAATGAACCGGACAACGCCTCCACGTATTGGGCCGGAGACTTCATGCCGGTGATTGGCCGGCTTCATCCAGGCGTCAACATGGCACAGGCAAGCGCAGAGATCCGTCTCTTCCAGTCACGCGTATTCGATTTGTTTCCCTGGGCCATGCCCAAGGACTGGAACGCAAATGTGACAGTCATTGCCCTGCGAAACGGAATGGTGGCAGATGTCCGCACCAGGCTCCTTCTGCTGCTGGGCGCTGTGGGCGTAATCCTGCTGATCGCCTGCGCGAACGTTGGCAATCTCGCGTTATCGCGGGCCGCTTCCCGGCAAAAAGAAATGGGAATCCGTTCCGCCTTAGGTGCGGGACGCCAGCGCATCGCACAGCAGTTACTGACCGAGAGCGTATTGCTGTCGGGAGTCGGCGCGCTCCTGGGATTCGTTCTCGCACTGTTCGGCCTGTCGGCGCTCAAGTCCCTGCTTCCCAGCGACACTCCTCGCCTATTCGATGTTCATCTGGACTGGCGCGTGTTGGTCTTCACCGCAGCACTTGCCGTGCTTACCGGATTGGCGTTTGGACTGGCTCCCGCCCTCGAAGCCTCCCGCACCGAGCTCGTGGAATCTTTGAACGCCGCCGGGCGCGGCGCCGCGATATCGGTATCCCGCCGCTTACGTGGCTCGCTGGCCATTGCGGAAGTGGCTCTCTCCATCATGCTCGTGATTGCCGCAGGACTGCTAATCCGAAGTTTCCGCGCGCTGTCCCATGTCGATACTGGATTCCGCCCGGAGAACGTACTAACGGCGCGGATTACTCCCGACCAGTCTTTCTGCACTGACATGCAGCGATGTATCGCCTTTTATCGAGAATTGGTCGACCGCGTCCGCTCCCAGCCGGGTGTTCGGAGCGCCGCGATCGTAAACACCCTGCCCTTAGGTGGTCGAGTCGCGAAACGCTCGTTTGATATCGAAAATTTCAGCTCTCCCTCTCAGGTGCAGAGTCAACCGCTGCTTTGGCTCGATGTCGTCAGCAGCGGCTACTTCCGAGTGATGGGGATTTCTCTGGTCTCGGGCCGCTGGTTTAACGAGAGCGATGAGTCGGGCGGCCCGCCGGTCGTCGTGGTCTCGGCAACGACAGCAAAACGGTTCTGGCCAAAAAGCGATGCCGTTGGCGCACACATACGCTTCGTCCAGGAGGCAAACTGGCGAACTGTAGTTGGAATCGTCGCCGATGTTCGTGGTTACGATCTCCAAAACAATGAACCCGATTTCATGAAGGGAACTGCTTATGTGCCGTACACCCCTGCCGCCACACTGGAAGACGGGCGCCTACCCGCGGAAATGACCATCGCCGTCAGTACAACTTCCGACAACGGGGAAACCGCCAATTACCTCCGGAGCACTCTGGCCGCATCCGCCCCCAATATTCCCATCACCGAGTTCCGTACGATGCGCGCCGTGGTATCCGAGGCGACCTCAACATCGGCATCCACCACGCTGTTGTTCACTTGGTTCGCCAGCATCGCTCTCGTGTTAGGCATGGTTGGCGTCTATGGCGTTCTTTCGTATCTAGTGTCACGCCGCCGCCGCGAAATGGGCGTCCGAATGGCCCTGGGCGCGCAACGCAGTGACGTGTTGTGGCTGGTCATGAAGGAAGGCGTCAAGTTTGCGGCCGCTGGAGTCGGCCTGGGTTTGGCCGGCGCATTCTCGGTTGCCCGGCTTCTATCGAGTCAGCTTTATGGCGTCAGTCCAATGGATTCCGTCACATATATCACGGTCGCGGTGATAGTTGCGCTCGTAACATTGGCCGCATGCTACATCCCGGCACGACGCGCGATGGCCATCGACCCAATCCTCGCGCTTCGATACGACTAAGGAGAACAATCCGATACATGTTCGCCGGCTTATTACATGATCTTCGTTACGCTCTTCGTCAGCTCCGCAAGAATCCAGGCTTCGCGGCAATGGCAGTAATCACCTTGGCGTTGGGTATTGGCGCGAATACCGCCGTATTCAGCGTAGTCGACTCCGTTATGCTACGACCGCTTCCGTACTCTCATCTGGAGCGGTTGGTAGAAATACAATCGGTGAGGCTCAGCAATCCGATTGGAAGCTCCGTCTCCTACCCGGATTTCTTCGATTGGCGAGTCCAGAACCACACGCTCAATCATCTGGTTTCGTACCACGACAATAGCTTCACGCTCACGGGGCTCGAACGGCCAATCCAAGTCGATGGTGAAATCGTTTCCTGGGATCTTCTGCCAGCACTTGGTGTACAGCCGGAACTGGGACGGGGCTTCACTCCGGAAGAGGAAAAGATCGGCACGCGCGTCATTCTGATCAGCCATGCGCTCTGGACCTCCCAGTTTGGTGGGGACAAATCGATCGTAGGTCGAGCAGTCCGCCTCAGTGGCGACCTCTACACCATTATCGGCGTCATGCCGCACTCGTTTCGCTTCCCAATGACTCGGCCCACCAACGGCATTTGGACCACGCTGGCCGTCGACGATGACCCCAACCCAGATCACTCCGAGCTCAAGGAACGCGGTGCACACTTCCTGAACGTGTTCGGCAGGCTGAAACCAGAAAGCAGCGTTACCCAGGCGGATCAGGATCTGAAAGCGATCGCTGCCAACCTCGCGAAGCAATATCCGAATACGAACACCAAGCACAATTCGGCAAAGGTAACCACCGAGATTGATGGACTGCTCGGCAACACGCGAATCGCCCTCCTGGTAGTACTCGGTTCGGTGGGTCTGGTGCTTCTGATCGCCTGCGGCAACATGGCCGACCTTTTGCTTGCTCGTGTGCGCGAGCGGCAACGGGAGATCGCATTACGCTCGTCACTCGGCGCAGCCAAAAGCCGCATCGTCGGCCAGTTGCTCGCCGCGAGTCTT